>JAEEGH010001140.1_pt1 | contig 78703 bp, 128 predicted proteins | sample 9134181 | NCBI WGS metagenome assembly JAEEGH01 (sample SAMN16246544, study PRJNA631951) | gut metagenome | biome: gut microbiome; feature: rumen; material: DP-attached | host: Bos | place: Iran: Karaj | collected 2018-10 | reverse complement strand
GGATTGGATTGGATTGGATTGGATTGGATTGGATTGGATTGGATTGGATTGGATTGGATTGGATTGGATTGGATTGGATTGGATTGGATTGGATTGGATTGGATTGGATTGGATTGGATTGGATTGGATTGGCCATATTACAACCTATCTTGCTGATATAGATAGTTTATATCTTAACAGCTAACCCCGGCTTCCTTCATCTTCCGCTTGGCACGGTCTCCTTTCCACGGCGACTGTACAACTTGGCGGAGAACACAGTAATCAGAGAAAGCATATCCTTCACCAAATCGGCCTCGAATGACTCGTTCAGCACAGTCTCGATGTATTCGACCTCTACCCCATGCGAGTGGAAGTATTCGACCAGCAATCGGAAGTTGAACCTCGTCAGGCGGTCGTAGTGCTCGATAACCACCTTGTCGAATTTGTGCTCGGTAGCCAGTCGCATCATCTGCAACAGCTTCTTGCGGTTGTCGTTCATGCCGGAGCTGACTTCCTCGAACACATACTCGACTTGATACTTCTTCTCGGCACAGTATTCCAGCAACCGCAGCTTCTGCCGGTCCAAGTCACCGTGAGCCTTCTGGTCGGAAGTTGATACACGGCAGTACAGGGCGACTCGCTGTCCCTTACTGGTAGTGCTAGTCTGGTCTGTCTTTATTGTTCCGGCGAAGGCGAGTAGCTCGTCCTCGTCATAACGGCGGTTGGCCTTCTCTGTTGCTCGGTAAGCGGTTATCTTGCCTTCATCGACCCAGCGGCGAAGGGTATCTGGACAGCAGCCCAGAATATCACACGCTCTTTTCGTCCGTACTCTTTTCCCCATCCTCGACCTCGATACCCATGATTTCGGCACTGTGGTCGAGCATTGCTTGGAATTCTTCCAAGGTCGGAAGCGGGTCAATATCGAGCATCATAGGCTGGATAGTGCCGTCATCCAGTTCAAACTCTTCCTTAGTGATTCTTACTACTTTCATGCGTTTCATCTCTGTTTCTCCATTAAGTTTATAGTATCACTGAGGAAAATATACATAAAAATCAGTAGAAATACCTAGAAATTCATAGAAATCTAGTCGTCAGTTGTTGTCCCATTGTTATATCTCCTGTTGAATGATAAAAATATACATTATATAACAGCCGTTGTCAATGGAAAAATCTTGGACAGACCGACTTCGGCAGCTCGTCAATTGCTTGCAATATGGCGGTCGTGACCAAGCTTTGAATACGCCGGTCAGTTAATGGCCGACAATTACCGAAGGCATTTGATTCCAAGGTTTTCTCGATTAGAGTATTGACATAGGCCGGCGGTCCATACGACATCACGAGTACCCGAAATCCGGCAGGCGGTTTGTTTAGCTGTACCTCATTGTTCAATCGCTTAGCTAGATATTCTCTGACCCGACTTATATTCTTCATTGTCGTTATGGCAACAAACTTCTTGTTTAAATAATACCTGTCATTATCCGAACCTTGATACCACGGGAGATTCACATTGTCCTTATACATTACGCCAAATATGACGACAGTATATGAAGGAGACAGCGTCATGAAGTATCGCCACCTGCTTATGGAATGACGGATGCCAGCCAGAAAGCTGCATAGCAATACGAATCGTGCGATTTTTCCTTTCATTCTCTAGTAGCCATTTTGTGCAACGATTTCGCACAGTCGACAAGTAGGTGTATGTACAAATGTTCAGCGTAAGTCTTGACTGTTTCCCGTACGAGTTCTAAATCGTCGTGCCGAATAGTCTGTTCATTGCGCAACCGACCCAACCCATATTTTTGCGTAGAACTACGACTTCTTGACGGGACTGGCATTCACGGACCGATATCCGCAAGTTAGAACTATGCTTATCCAATTCGGCGTTCACATATTTTTGGAACATATCTATACAATATTTGGTATCTAAATTCCACGGGGAAAATATCCGTCTTTCAATGGTGTATCGTATGATCGACCCATTTTTATCGGTTACCCATATGAAGACTCTAATTCCCCTATGGTAACGCGCCATGAAACTTCCGACCCAACGCATGTACAAACCGAGCCGAGTGACTCTCATCAATCGGTTGAACGAACGGAAACCCGCGTGAATAGCGACAATCGCGTATATGACGAGTAGACTGGTATTCTTCAAGCGCATTACGACTTCTGGTTCGAAAGCGACCGCAGGTAGTTCGGCTGTGACGATTTTGTCATCATGGACAGGATTTCGATGTCTGATAGGATCATTGTGTCTCCTTGATGCCGGAAATATAGCAATATGTGGCCGTCACGTGCCGTTATTGCTATATTTCCGACATAGGCAATCCCGCCTATTCATTTTCGAGGCTATACAAATGGACCACAAACCTAAAATGAAGCTGATGACCATCACACCCAAGATGGCTGCTGACATTCTCGAACGTACCGCGAAAGCCGGCGTCAAGAACCGCAACATAACCCAGTCCACGATTGAGAAATACGCCAACGCGATCAAGAACGGCCGCTGGAAGCTGAACTCGCAGACTATCGTCCTCGACGAGAACGGATGCATTATCGACGGGCAGCACCGCCTGAGCGCCTGCGTCCTCGCCGGCGTCCCGTTCACTACGTATGTGGCGAAGGGTCTCGACCGCGACGAGGTGTTCGACACTATCGACTGCGGGCGCACCCGTACCCTGTCGCAGCTCCTCGCTATGCAGGGGCGCAAGTACAGCCGCAGTATTTCCGGCATCATCACCGGATCCGCCGAAATTATGAGCGAAGGCCACACGGCTAACCACAGCCGCTGTATCTCCAACCAGGACGGTATGGACGAGTACTACCGCAACCAGTCCCACTACGACTTTGCCGCAGAGGTCGGCGTTCCCAGTGTGGTGTATTCGAGGAGCATGACCCCGAAACTCGCAGGCGCCATCGCCTACGTGCTCGTCCACCATCTCCACCAGGACCCCGCCGTGGTCAAGGACTTCGTCATCGGGATTAACTCCATTTCCACCCACAGCAACAAGACCATCGACTCCGTACGCAAGTGGCTTGCTCGTCACTCCCACACGAAGATTTCCGAGCGCATCAAGCTCGCCAACGTGATCAACGCATGGAACGCCTTCGCGACCGGCTCGGACAAGTTTACTCCGGGCGACCGTTGCCGCATCGACCCGATGCCAAAGTTCGTCCCGATGTCCAAGTAGTTTCTGTTGCCACTAACTACAGGGCGCCCCTCGCGGGACGCCCTTTCTTTATGACCGCGTTAGCGACCAATTATACTTTTTACGCACCGGGTCAGCATATCGGAATTGCACTCCTCCCAGCTGGCCACCTCAGCGTTGATCGGATTATTGACCGCAAAATCGAGTACCATGTCAATGTCTTTGTATAGGGTCGGGTCGTTAATACTCGGCAAGCGATGAACATTCGAGATGCTAGGCGAAAATTTGTATTGCCACTCGCCGGATTTCATTTTAATCGCGATACCGCTATGCACATGGTTGACTTTGCCACGATATCCATATACGACGAGTAATCGGTTCAGTAGTCTTTTTATGCCGATTTCCATATGCCGGCTCGCACACATAAACCCTAATGACGGCGACAGCGTGTAATATCTCCCGTCCCTAGCTATCAATACAATAAATACATAGCACCTAGCGCCGGCGCGAACATGGTTGGGTGTATGAAATTTTAATCCGAGCACATTATATATACGGGACCGCATTTTCCGTACGGACGAACGGCACCCGGCATATATCGCGTAAAGAGCCAGAAGATATCTAGCCTTAAATAAGCAACGGACAACGAGCGATACCATCTTGCCTATCATGTGACCCAAATTCCCTTCGACCGGTATTCCAGTACTAGTTGACGACGGGCTGCTTCGAGCTGACGCATAATCGTTTTATTCGGTCTCGCTATATTAAACAGGCCCCACTGGATATTGTTGATCAGCAGTTCGTCGGAATCATCCTTCCACAATACATAGGCAATGGAAACCGACTTGAACTCCATCGTAAAGCATTTATTCATATATGACTCGAACTTCATGATTATCTTGGTGGCCTCGTAATAGTCTTTGCCGGGTACAATCAAGTCGAGACCGGTATATGTCTTCGTGAACGGGGGACCCTCGCGTACATCGGCGATACGGTAGAACCTATTCAGCGGTTCGTAATAAAACATTGCGCGAAAATGGTACCGTTTCGAGCCCCAGTTGAACACGCCGTATTTAAGCATATTCTGCACGGAATGGCGCAGTCCGGCGCACATGACCAGCCCGACCAATATCCACGCGACTAACCTAAACGACACGTAACGCATGGGCATCATAAATCCACTTTCCTTTGCTACGATATTCAATGACAGTTTTCTTCTTGGCGTTGAAAAAACGGCAGAATAAACCATGTTGATATCGTGATGTACGACGTTATCCTGCTGTACTCCTTATCAGTAACAAATACCAATACATGCGGGTCGGATGGGTAACCCAATGCATCATTGACCGATTTGGCGAACAATTTGGCCGTTGTTATGGCTTCCCACAGATTGGCTGCCATTATGATGATATCCAGCTCGTCGGTAAGTTCACGGAATGCTCCATTGCACACAAAGCCTGAATATATACGGTATGTTCCTCCGCGTCTCTTATGGAATATTACCCCGTGAAACTTGTACTGAACCAATCTGGTATCGTATATATGCGTAACCAGCCTCCGACACGAGCTAAAGATTCCGGCCACTAAAGCCAACAATGCAAGGAAAACCTTAATCAAGCCGCGCCTCCTTAATTAATTCCTTGGCGCATTCCTCTGGCGATCGCTCGCCCCAGGCGACTTGCCTTAACTTTGCGTGGTTAGCCACAGCGTATGCGCTTACCGCCTTGATAAGGCGCATCATTCGGGGACTGACGCTCCGCTCCGGCGATTGCGACGGCCAGTACCCCCCCTGCCACATACGAAGTTTCCTATTATAGAAATAGGCTCCGCAACTAACGGTTGTGATGCGGTATGGAGCTATTTCTCTCCTGATTCGTAATAATGATAAAGCCGCATAGACTACATCATCTAAGCCATTTAACGTAGCTAATTTCTGGTTATCGTTGATAACTAATATTTCGGTGCCCTTAATTGGATGGACAATAATCGAAGTCTCTGTGATAAGTTCTAACACTATTTGGCGCAACGACAATATTGTCTCCGACGTGTTGGACGGGAGTTGGAATGGCAACGATTTGCTGCCCATCAGATACTTGGCCCGGTTCCGCAACGCGGAAACGATGCCGGCACACAGTACCCCTGCCAATATGAATAACCTAGTCATCGCCTATCTTGCTCCCCGTATTTTCTGCCCGCCCGATATTCCATGAGTATCCGTTCCGGATTGTTGTTCATCTTCTCGATTACAGCCAACATTGCGTCGAACTCGGCCGGCTCGATAATACGGCATACGTAGATCATGTAATTGATTGGTATAACATCGATATGCTCGCGATATATACACATCTCCTCGTGTATCCTGGCAAGCTGGTCGATCATCGCCTGACGTATCACATTGCTATAAGGAAAACACTTGATGTTTATGGCGGGGAATGACCGCAAGTTGCGGTCTCTCACGGCGCATGTTTCGCCACTCTGATTAATAATGGCGACTTTGTAACGGATCGACTTATCCGCGACCAGTATCCGCCACCCAAACTTGGTCAGCGCACGGATGCCGGAAAATACGCCGAGCGCCGCCGAAAAGGCGAGCGCGGCCAGTTTTCCGTAAAATTTGATGTCTCGGAACTTCATTTCGACATCAAATATAGCTATTCGCCGTTACATATGCTATATTTCGGCACAAAGGAGATCTATATGGATATCAGCGCTATGTTTACCAGGGACGACGCTATACAAGCAATAATGAAGGCCGCCGAACTTCCTACGGACGCGTATTCTGTAAAAAACAACACATCAAATGAACTGTCGTACATCTACAAGGATTCGGAACGCTTGTTCATTGAGGCCGCAGGTGACCTCGAGAACAACAGCGGAATGACCATCCAGCTGTATGGGCCGAAATTAAAGAAATACTGGTTCCGTGACACCGAGACGTTTGGCCAGCTCCTGCCGCTCATCGTGAAACACGTCCGCGCCCTCCACCTCTACTGCAAGTCCGAGGTCAAGATAAACAACGGCACGTTCAAGGTCATCGTGCAAGACCTTCGCGAAGGTACGAATTCCATCTGTGGACGCCTGAGTTCACCGAACGGATCGTGGACGGTAAGATACCGCCACGGTTCCGTATATCTGGACAATCCGGACCTCTCCCCCGACCAGATGGCCGACTATACCTACATGGTGCATCAGTTCTTCATCCCCGCAGTAAAAGAGCTCACGGCGAAGGACAAGAATGAAACGGACGTATAAGGACAGGCGCGACAAGAAGTTGCGCCGTATGCTGATGGAATACGACAAGGTCAATCACGGCGCAGGAGCCGACGTCCTGAGGAAGTACGGGGCGGACACCGACGACCTGCACAGCGCGATCAGGGAAACCTGTTCCGTACCGGGCCCGGCCGACAACAGCAGGGCGGCCTACCGGCACGAAATACGTTCCAACAAGGAAAGGGCGCTATCCAAGTACGAGCGCCGAGAACTGGAAGAAGCAATCAACGACGAGGAAACCACATGAGCGAAGACACCAAGCCAAACGACAAAGTCAACGCAGATACTACCGACATCATAGACCCGTCGTCGGTAATGAAAAATGACCCGACTTTCTGCGGGTCTACATTGCAACAGGGAATGCCCGACCCCCGCACCGCCGAGTCCAAGGAATCCTTCCTGTTCGGCGACGTTGTAGAGAATATGACGTTTCGCGATGACGACATAAACCGTGCCGACCTCCCAATCACGTTCTACAACTGCCGCTTCGAAGGCGATATCAATATCAATGCCGAAGGGTGCAAATCAATCGCGTTCAAGTTTTGCTCGTTTACCAACAGCGTTACCATCAATTTGAACGGCGGGACGAATGTGTATATCGACGACTCCGAAGGAAACGACATCTGCATAAAGGCTCGTAATCATTCCATGACAAACGCCCGTATACACAATACTCGGCTATCTCGCCTTAGGATGCGGAACATACCAATGATCTACATCAGCGAACGCATCCCGGTGAGCGTAGAAATAGCATACTGGAGCAACGTCACCATATACGACATAGTCAATGAGTTCAAATGGAGCTCCGTGTGCCTGAATTTCTCCATCGGCGAAGCCGACCTTTCACTGCACAATGTCGACATGAATAATCGTGGCTGGATTGGGATCTACGACTCCCTTTGCAAGATATACGCGGACAACGGGTCGAAAATCAATGTTCTCCGCGCCAACAAGTCGTGCATCAAGAAACTGTCCTTGACCGACGCGAGCGTCCACATCCTGGCGGGCAATGATTCTCTTATCGGCCACTGCGACATGGTCGAATACGCCGGCGCGACCCAATCCCACGGCTTCCCCGAAATTCCGATGACCCTGTACAAGAAGGTGAAACTGAAGACCTACACCCTGTTCGGTAAATTTGTCGGCGTGGGGCCGGCAATCGTCAAGCTGGAGGTGCCCGAACACGCCATCAAGCATTTCTCCATCGGCTCCAATAACAAGATACGCGTGTCCGAGGCGATGCCGGTCGCCGTGCTCGACATCACCGGGAGCGAGATCCGACTGCCGTGGCGCTACAGAATCACTTCATTGTTCGACCCCACGTACGAGTACCGGATCGGACGGACCGCAGTCCCGAAGCGCCCCTTCGACGACTCCGACAACACGTGCGCCTCCGGGATCCACGGGTTCCTCTCCCTCAATGAAGCGCTCAACTACTAGGATGACATATGGAAGAAATTAGCCTTTCGAAGAAAAAGTGGCCGAAGGACCCCGAACTGGTCCGGAAGACCGACCCGCGATTCCGCGGATCGACCCTGGAATACGACTACTGCGAGACGCATTGCGTCACCGACGACGGCTTCGCCAGGGCAGTCGACGAACACGCCACGGTGGATGTCGACGACGACCACAACCCGATCGTCGTCATCCGCGACATGGTGTTCGCCGGACGCATCTACGTTACCCTGGACGGCACCAAGTTCGCGTCCAAGATATACCTCCGCCGCGTCGTGTTCAGGAACTGCGTGTTCCAGATGGACTTCGGCCTCCCGCCCAATATCAACGTAAGCTCGACCGTCGCGTTCGACGACTGCTCGTTCAGCCCGGATACCATCGTCCACGCCGGACGCCGCTCGGACATCACCTTCCGCTACCCCTTCAGCGCGTCGATGGAAGTGCGCGGGACGGAACCGTTCGACATGCTTCCCGGCGCCAGAGTGTCCTTCGACCACGCGGACGGCGTCCAGAAACTCCACATCAACTACGTGAGGGAAGCCACCATACACGACGGGACGGCGCCCTACTGCGTCCAAGCCTACGCCTGCTGCAGACTGACGCTCGCCCGTCTCGGCCCGAACAGCCATCAGAAAACGTCGGTCAGCTTCGACAAGGCAGCCGGGTACCGCCCGCAGCTGTCCTTCGACAGGTGCTCTCTCGACCCGTCTGTGTCGACCGTGAGCGTAAACGACTCGGCGGACTGCGGCGTGTCGTCCGTCGACTCGGAGCTCGGGTGCCTCCACGTGGTCGACAGCGTCCTCAGGTCGTTCAACCTCGAAAGGGGGTCCATACGCGTCCTCAGCGCGACCAACTCCATCTGCAAGCAGTGGGAAGGCGACCCGCCGGGCTTCGCGGCGTCCATCAATTCCCTCGGCTTCCCCGAGACCCCCGCCGTCCTGTACAAGAAGGTCCGCATCGACTACCACAACGGGAGGCCGGCGCTCCGCACCCTGCTCAAGCTCGAGGTCCCCGCCGGCGCCCTCAAGTGCTACAGCAGCTACAACAAGGGAACCTGCGGGAAGATACGCGTCTCCGAGGCGAGGGTCGTCGCCATGGTCGACTCCGACGGCAACCCCCGCAGGAAGCCGTTCCTCTCGTCGCTCTCCAGCATCCACGACCCCAACTTCAAGTACAGGATAGGCAAGACCGTCCGCCCGAAGACACCGTTCCTCGTCGCCGACGAGGTCTGCGCCCCCGGTATCCACGGGTTCCTCTCCGTCGAGGAAGCGGCAAACTACGAATAGCGAGACATGAAGACGTACACAGAGAAGAAAGCCCTGGAACTGCTCTCCCTGCCGTGCCTCGGCTACCACACGTATTCCCCCGCCGGGAACGAGTTCGACTGCGAATACCAGGCCGAATGCATCTGCGAGGACTGCATCTGCAACTTCGGCGAATGCCACGGCCACATCGACCCCAGGACGAACCACCACGTCTCCCAGAAGATCCTCGACAAGATGCGGGAAATCTACTCCTTGCCGTTCCGGCGGATGAAGGACAACCCGCTGCCCCCAGAAGAGTTCCGGAAGTACCTAGAAGACCTCCAATACTGGAAATATCCCACGCCGTACAGAGGGTAACCCATGACCAATAAAAAGATCGACACCAAAGAAGACAGCGCCGTCCTCCTGGACGACAGCCTCCCCTTCGACACGTTCCTAAAAAAGCACGCCCGCGTGGACAGCTTCCTCTTCCAGGAAGAGCACTGGCGTTCCGGCGAAGTCCCGAAAGGCCTGGCCAAGGCGTACACCCTGCCGGCCTTCATCGTCGAGAACCTCACCTTGATGGCGCACGACATCCGCATCGAACCCGGAGACAAGTCCCGCCCCGTCGTCTTCAGGAACTGCACCTTCCGCCCCGTTCCGAACAAATGCACGACCACGACGTTCGTGCGGGTCGCCGAGGAGAGGAAGGTCGAGTTCGTCGACTGCAGGTTCGAGGCGCCGCACAGGACCTGCTTCACCGTCGAACCCTTCGCCGACCTCAACCTCACCCGCTCGAAAACCGAGTCCACGATACTCGTCGAGGGGATGGGCAACTCCGACGTCAGGGTGGACGACTGCGACATCTTCAATTTCCTCGTGACGTCCGTCTACCGCATCAACTTCGTCTCGAGACTCCCCTACTCGGTCGACATCGAACAGGCCTCGTACGTACAGGTCTCCGACGTGGACGAGTCGGACCCCAGGTTCGAGTCGGCGCACCCGTGTCTCTCCGTCAGGAACGGGAAGGACGGCGCGTTCTCCACTGTCCGTTTCTACGACTCCGCCCTATCCGCAAAAAGGGTCGTTTCCATCCGGGACTCCGTATACTCCGTCTACTGCCTGCGTTCCCATATACAGGTCCTCGACATAGAGCAGTCGCTCATAAGGCAGCTCTATACCCCCGATTCCACGATACGGATGCTCAGGACGGCCGACTCGACCCTCGCCGAGCCCTACGGCAAGTCCGTGGAGAACGCGGTGCGCTCCTGCGCCCCCGCGAGGTCGCACGGCTTCCCCGACCTGCCCATGGTCCTGTACAAGAAGGCCGTACTCCGTATCCCTAGCCGAAACCCATTCTCCCGCAAATGCGCCCGCAGCGAGGAGGTCATCGTCAAGCTGTCCGTCCCCGCCTCGGCCAGGAAACGCTACGACACCTCCTACAGGAAGATAAGGGTCTCCGAGGCCGTCGTCACGGGCCTGTACAACCTGAAGAACGAAGATGTGGCAATTCCGGCCCTCAACCGCCTCCTCGGACGCTACGAGGTCCACTCGTACAGGGACACCTCCTTCAGGTACTGGCCGAACAAGACGGTGAAGCCGACCCTCCCGTTCGACGAATCCGACAACACGTGCTCCTCCGGGATCCACGGGTTCATCGACTTCGAGGACGCCGTCAACTACAGCATCTGGTAGCTGACACGTCCCCCCCCTACCCCCGTACCCCCCAATTTTTTTTTTTTTTGAAAACGGGTCACTGGGCATGCGTTTTTACGTGGGTAGGGCCCGACGGCACCCCTATATGAATATGCCGAGACCCCCCCAGCATATAGTATGCTCCGGTCGATTTTCCGCACCGGGGCTTTTGTTTTTTTGTTTTTTCGTACCCATGAATAATTTTTGAAAAATTTCCCCGCTCCTCCCCTCTGCCCCTCTCTCTTGCCTCCCTCTGCCCCCGTTGTCCGACCCTGCCAGACCCCTGCCGGTTCCGGCAACCCCTGGCCACCCTGGCAACCCCGGCACACCCATGCCAGACCCATGCCAGACCCATGCCAGACCTTGCCGGCTCCGGCACACCTGGCCACCGGCCGCGAGCGTAAACCCCCGCCAGAAAAAGGTGCCCGAATGTGCCCTACGGCGGTTTCGGCCACTACCGATCCGGGTCCGGGGTTCCTCCGGGCGGGCATCGGGATGGACGTGAGGACACAACCCCCTCGCATCGGAGTTGACTATGGCAACGTGTGACATTGACAAGTTCTTTGACGACCTCGTGGCGAACGGAGCCAAGGAGCTGGATGCAGACAGGTACTTCAGGTGCCTGCGCAGCGGCATAAAGCCCCAAATGGCGGTGAAGATTTCCGCCATCCGCACGTCGCGTAAAGGTTAGGCGCTTGTAATGGACATTTGGGCATATACGGCGGTTTTCCGCCGTATATTTTTGCCCTTCCGGCCTGTGCCACTGCCGGCCCGTTGCCGGGGCTCCTCTGCGCCCCCATCGGATGTGTGTAAGGCGAAAAGCCGAGCACCGAACGGGTGGCGGTAAGGTTCCACCCCTCTCAAAGGAGTTAAGCTATGTTGAAAGCCATTAACACGGCGTTCTTGGAGAAGTTCTATTCTTCGTTCGCCCGTCTTGAATACTGCGGAAAGGTCAAACTTGTCCAAAAGGCGAGGCTTGCGAACGCTGTCCTTGCTGGCAAGATTGCCGAACACGGGCTCTTCGTTGCCCTCGCTGGCGACCCCTGCACCCTTGGCGACGTCTACAAGAGCAACACCTACGCCATCCAGCTTGGCGGTTCTATGGACTACAAGCGGTGCGTGATGAACGCCATCGGACGTGCCGGAAACAAGGGCATTGTGGAAAGCTACGAGCCCGACCAGCGCAACACGGGTTACTTCCCCATCTTCAAGGATTTCCTGTACTGCAAGAACGACCTGACGGACTACGCTATCGCCGTGTACCGCCGGAGCGACACGTCCGACCCGAAATATTTTCTTGCAAACGGCACGGAAATCGACAAGTACGCCTTCGCCCAGTGGGCTCCGTCCGACGACTTCAAGCGTTGGAGCGGTGAAGAAGTCAAGAAGTCGGCCGTGGGCGTGATGGTTCCCGTGTTCACCAGCGACGGAAAAATGATTTTTGAGACGGATGCGGAAGGGAATCAGATTCTTGGCAAGGACGGCAAGCCCGTGCCCAAGAAAAAGAAGGTGATGCTCCCTGCACGTGACGACAACGGGGATATTATTTTTGAGAAGGATGCCAACGGCAATCTCGTACCGAAAGAAATTCCTCTCCCCCCGTTCCAGCGCATCAACCTCTCGAATTGCCGTGTGTACATCAAGGAACACAACATCACCGACCAAATTTTGTTGAACCGCCCCGTTGATATGGCGTGGCTGTTGCAGAAAAAGGCCGAATTTGAAGAACGGGTCGGGAAGTAGGGAAACCTACCAACGGCAGGGGGCGCAAGCCCCCTTTTTTATTTGCTCCAAAACTTTTGTTTTGGGGCTTTTTGCCGTTCCTGCGCCCTATGGCGTTTTTTGTTCCGTAACCGCCTAGGGCGTTTTTTGCCGTTCGTGCGCCCTATGGCGTTTTTTCGTTCTGTAACCGCCTAGGGCGGTTATTCTTTTTTAAGCTCCCTATGGCGCCCGTGGATGCCGTTTTTTGCGGTTCCCGTAGCCCGTGGGCTCGTTTCGTGCCTATGCCGTGTTGGTGTGGGGGTTTCTTTTTCGTGCCCTGCGTGGGCGGTTCGTGGCCGTCCCCCGGCCTGTCACTGCCGGACGGTGGCCGGGGCTCCTCCGCGCCCCCATCGGGTGTGTGTGAGGCGATGAGGCCTCGCAAAGGAGTCAAGCAAATGAAAAACAAGTTTTTGCAAGTCCTGTTCGCCAACAGGGAGACCCTGTTGAAGCAGGCACGTGCGGACTGGGAGGCCAAGAAGCGCCCCCACGGGCCGTTCCTCTCCCGTCTCTTCGTGGACGAACGCGGTAAGGTGTTCTACGACTGCCGTAACGACCACGACCTGAACACGGCTCTCGTGACCCGTGTCCGTCTCGGCAAGGTCGTCATCGCCGCCATCAAGGGCGTGCTGAAGGTGACGACCGAGGACGAATACGAGCACGTGAGGATGGCGGAGCTCGCCGAGGAGTACAAGCGCCTCCACGCTGGGGCGCAGGCCTAAGGCCTAGCCGTCCGACCCCCGACCCCGAGGGGGCAACGGACGGCCTTTGCCGTCCCTCCCAGGGTTCGGCACTGCCGGCCCGTGGCCGGGGTTCCTCGGGGTCGGGATAAATAATGTGTAAGGCGATGGTGCCTTACGGAAAGGAGTCAATCAAATGGAAAAAAGACTTACTTGCCGTGAAGTGGAGCGCAGGATAGGCGTTGAAATCACGGAAAAATTTTTGGAGGCGCTTGACAGGCGTGTCATCCCTTGGGAACAGCCTTGGCTCAAGCGTGAGAGCGACTACTACGGAGCGTCGGGCAAGCCCTACGGGTTCCTGAACTCTCTCCTTCTGTGGCTCGGAGGCCAACAGGCGGGCGAGTTCGTGACGGTCGACCAGGTGATTAAGCGCACCGGCACCAGCCGCAATGGCGAGGGCGAGGCGTGCGTGTGGAATCGGTTCATCCGCAAGGATGGCAAGTTCCCCGAGGGCACGTATATCGTCTTCAGGGGCAAGGTGTTCGGCAAGCGCCGTGACGAGAACGGCAACGTCGTCAAGGACAAGGACGGCAACCCCGAGCTTGTGGAATATTGGTGCCTGAAGAGTCACAAGGTGTACCGCATCGGCACCGAGGTTGACTGCCCGAGGAACATTCCCGAAAAAACTTTTGACAAGACCCTGCGTGTGGCTAACCCCATACCGAGAGCCGAAAAGATTGTTCTCGACTACGTTTCCCGAGAGGGGGTCGGGTTCGGCCACGAGATGCAGGGCAGGGCGTTCTATCACCCTGCGACCGACCGCATCAACGTCCCGAGCATAGAAAACTTTGTTTCCGAGCCCGCCTACTATCAGGCTTGCTTCCACGAGATGGCTCACTCCACGGGTCACGCCAAGCGCCTGCACCGCCCGAAATTTTTCGTCAAGGGCGACGAACGCTACTCCCGTGAGGAACTCATAGCGGAAATCGCTTCTGCGGTGTTGCTCCACGAGAACGGGCTGGCGGTCAACACGACCGACAGGAACCACGTGGCCTACATCCAGAGCTGGGGCAAGGCGCTGAAGAGCGACCCGCTCTTGATAGAGAAGGCAATGGCCGGAGCTATGGCGGCCGTGGAGTACATCTACCACGGCAAGGCGAAAAAATAAATCCGAAAACGGGGGAGCCGTGAGGCTCCCCCCTTTCCCTAGGGGGTTCAAATGTTTTTTTCAATTAAACTTTTGCTTTGCGTCGTCGTTGCTTTCGTAATCACGGCCAAGTACATCAAGGGCAAGGCCTTCGCCGTGTTGCTGAGCTTTGTCGGGATTGTTTGCGTGACGTGGTGCGTCACGAGCTACATTCAGAAGATTTTTGCTTAACTCCTAGGGGGAGCCGTGGCGCTCCCCCTTCCAAGATTTTTGCTTACTCCGATGGGCCCGCGGATCGATCTGCGGGCCCTGTTTCGGTGTCTCGGGGCGGGACCACTGCCGTGGACCGTCCGGGGTTCCGCTCGGGTCGCATCATTAATATACAAGGAAACGGACAACCAACAAGGAGTTAAGCCATGTCCAAGGAAACCAAGGAATTTGACGTCGTCGTGATGGATTGCGCCAACCGCAAGGTCACGAAGACCCGTCGCTGCCTCCCCGTCGACATCACCAAGGTCGAACTCGAGGAGCTGCTGGTGCTCGAGGGCGACTACGACCAGAACACGTGCCACGTGATGTTCGGCGACCACATCAAGGTGGAGGCCGCCTAGCATGGGAGTGCCGTCCAAGAAGAAGGACAGGCACCGGCCTGGCTACTACAAGGACTACGCCAAGCGCACGGGCCGCAAGGACCGCCACCGCAAGGGGTACCACAGGCAGTACAACCTCGCCCACCCCGAGCGCATAGCGCACCTGCTGTGCGACGTGCAGGCCAACAAGCCGTGGTCTCCGAAGCACCCCGACTGGTTTGACGAGTACGGCAGGCTCATAAAAGATTTCGGCGACGCCGACGATGTTCACCCGTGTTCCGAAGAAGGACTCGGGCAGTAGTACAACATTTTACCGAAAGGAGAATTTTAAATTATGAATCCGAAACTTTCCCAACTGCTGAAAGTGAACAGCTGGGACAAATGGGTCCCCAAGAACCAGCGCACGGCAGAAAATCTTTTGCGCCTCGTGATTGCCGAGAGCCCCGACGACGCTCCCGCAATGATGGAACAGATGAAGAAGCACGGCCTCACCATCCCGGACGACCTCGCACCGGCCAGAACGTGGAGCGACTTCAAGTAATATGGCGAAACATCAACGAATCTACAAGCCCACCAAGAAGCGCGTCAGCGAGTAGGCCGATCCCCCGGCGCGTCCGGGGCTCCTCCGGGAGGCCATCCGTGCTGTACCAACCAAAGGAGTAAGCATGAACAAATTTAAAATTCTGAACAAGAAATCCGTAGGCTACTGGTCCGCGCTCAACGGGCTGGAGGTCAAGGAAATCGGCGACGACTACGTGGAATGTGTCAGCGGGTCGTGGGACGGCCACAAGAAGGTGGCTCACTGCGTAAAAATCCAGCACAACACCAAGGGCGACTTTATCCGCCTTAGGGGTTACAACTTCTACCTTAGGGACATCGTACCGATGTAATGGAGGCCAAAATGTACAGACTTTTGTCAAAGACCCGTTTCCTGCGCTTCGCCCAGTTTGCGAGCGGTATCGGCCTCGTGGCTCCCGTTCCCGTGGCCAAGCACGCCTGCAGCGACCTTTACGGGCGGTTCGTGAAGCGCAACGGGCGATAGCGGGGGGCGCGTGCGGCCGGGCCTGCGGGCCCGTCCACGTGCGGGAACCGTCCCGCACAATGCCGGCTGCCGGCCGGGGCTCCTCCGGGCCCGCATCCATCCTATACAACGAAAGGAGCTAAGCGATGGAAACGAACGAAACCAAGACCCTTTACCTCAGGTACGACTGCACGTCCGAAGCGGACGACGTGGCCTGCCTCGTGACGACAATGACCGGCGACGCCTACGAGGTCGCCGTGAGGAACTCCGCCGACATCCAGGCCGCCGTGGCCAAGGCCGTGGCCGGCCCGACGAGGCCGCTGGTGGCGGCGCTGCTCGAACGCATGGGCGGTCTCGACAGGGATAGCATCGGCACGGTCGAGGAGACCGGCTGGTACGAAAGCGCCCGCATCAACTGGGCCGACCCTGCCGCCTCGACCGACCACGACGGCGGGCTGTACAGGGCCGAGGTGCGCCTCGACGACGGCCTGCTCGAGCTCCTGCGCTCCGACGTGGCCTACGCGCTGGACGACTGGTCGGACTGGGACAAGGACAGGGACGGGGCGAACCCGACCACCGAGGCCGTGTGCGAAAAGATTTGTTCCGACGTCGGATTTGGCGACGCGGGGCGGGAGATTTTTCCCAAGGTGCTGGACGTGCTCCCCAAGGTGATTTACGACATTATCTCCGACCGCTTGGACGGGGCCGACATAAAGGAGGAATAAAAATGATTTCTTTCGCCGAATACGCCGAAAAAGACCCCCGATACGTGCGCCTGCGCAAGAAATTTAAATCCATTGAAGCGCTTGCCGACAGGGTTGAAGAGAAGCTGGGCACACGGCAGACCCCCACGGGGTTCGGCCAGAACTTTGACAAGGTGACGGCCGTGCAGAATATGATGACCGAGCGCCTTGCGCAGCTCCGCAAGTGGTACGACAGCGGTGCGCAGGCCGAGAAGGCGGGCAAGTTGCCCCCGAAGACGTTTGCTTAACTCCTGCGGGGACGGGCGGGAAACCGCCCGCCTGCCCCCGTTCCACGGTCCGGCTATGCCTGCGGGCGGCCGGGGCTCCCGTGGGAACGCATCAACCCTATACAAGCGAGGAACAATCAACAAAGGAGTTAAGAAATGGGAACCGCAAGTTTCAAACAGGGGATAGACCCCAAGTTCATCCCGAGGGTCGTCGAAGAACACCCGACCATCCCCGTGGCGACGACTCAGGTCACGCTGGCCGCCATCCGTCCGATAGCCAAGCGAATCATTAACGGAGCCCGCTGCATCATGTACGACGCCCCGTGCGTAGCCGAGAGCCACGGCGGTAAGCTGGAATACGTTGCGTGGGGCTCCGGACGCACCATCAACGACGGGCTCGCCACGCTGTTCGACGCGACCCGCATCGTAACCACCATCCCCCGCACGAGCATCCTGAAGCCCGGCGAGGTGGCGGTGAGCCTGGAACGCAACGGGAGCGTGTCCTTCTACAAGATGCCCGAGCCCACGGAAGAGATGAAGGCGATGGCGTGGATTAACGCGGGCAAGCCCTGCGGATACCGCTACGGATTTTCTTGGAAGGGTGCGAGCACGAGACAAATTTCTTCGGACTCCGCCCGTGCCAGACTCTCGCAGAAGAAATATTTTGAACTCAGCTACGAACGCCGTGGGGCGAGCACCATCACGTCACAGGGCGAAGAATGGCTCGTGTTCGTGGAATATTCCGAAAACGACCTCCTGTAAGGGTGCGGCGGGGCGGGAATCCCGCCCCCCTTTCCCTTCGGGAAACGGTGCGATCGATCCCGGCCGCCCGCCGGGGCTTCCCTGCGGGCGCATTTTTTCTATACAACCAAAGGAGTTGAAAATGCCAACTAAAACAATCAAGAATGTCGCAAAGAAGGTGACGGGATGCCTGAATAGCATCGTAAAGGGGATGCGTGTCGTCGTCCTCAGCTGCAGGTACAACACGTCGAGAAGCGGGGACGGCGTCTTCCCGCCCGTGGTGTGCCCCACGCCGAGCCGTGCCCGTGAAGAGATGTGGAAGGACGTCAAGAAGTACATGAAGACATCCATTGGCGCGGTCAATAAAGACGGGACGATAGATTGGAATTCCGTGGCCGCGATAGGCGATTTTGACGGCACCGAAGAGGACAGCCCCAAGACGCTTGACGACTTGGAGAAGTACATCAAGTCGGGCGATTTCGGGGACAGCCTCACCATACGCAAGGACGAAGACGGGAACTGGTGCGAATGGCGCATTGACGAAACCAAGTGCATCTAATCGGGTGAACATGAGCGGGGCCACGCGCCCCGTTTTTTCTTTCGGAAACGGCCCGGCGATGCCTGCCGCCGTCCGGGGCTCCTCCGGGAGACCATACGTACTATACAACGAAAGGAGTTAAACAATGGACAGACAACAGCAAGAACTCGTGGACGTACTGGTCAGAGCCAAGCTCGCATCGGCCGACGTGGCGAAGGAACTGAAGCTCGTGCGCTACGACCTCGTCAACGCAGCCAACATCGCCCAGCCGGAACGCAACGCCGCCTACGACAAGCTCACCCATAGCATCAACACGGCGCTGACAGTCGTCACCAAGCTGAATCACGCCATCCTGATGGTCGACCCCGAGCACGACATCGCCCACGACAGGGAACGCCTCGCCGCTCTCATCGAGGAACACTCGCACGGCTCCGAACCCTGCGACGGGACTCCGGGCTAGGGAGGTGGCCATGTACAGGGTAGACGCCAACGACTTGAAGCTGGTGAGCGTGCCGGAGAGCCACAGGGAGTGCTCCGTGTGCGGCCACTGGCTCCCGCCCGAGAATAATAGCGAGCCGTACCGCCGGACTAACTGCGACGCTTGCTACAACGCTCCCATTGAAAAATATAATGAACTTCTAAATAAAACCAAGGCGAACAAAAAGAATAAAAAGTACGACGAACTATGTGAGCTCGCCGAAAAGCTGAACGCGTGCCAGACCAAGCGCGAGCTTATGGAAAAAATAACCAAGGCGCTCGCCGGCATACCCGACGACGGGCTGGTGTTGCTGGAGCGCGAGGTCATTCAGCAGGATTACGACGAGACTATCTACGAGGACGACGTGTTCGATACGCAGGCACGTGCGATAGACGCCACTGCGGAACCCGCCCTGGCGGGGCTCGTGGAACGGTTCTGGGTGATCGGGCTCCCGTAGCGGGGCCGGGGCTCCTCGGGGCCCCCATCTTTCCTATACAACGAAAGGATTTTATCATGAGTTTGACCGAAGAACAACAGAATGCAATAACGAAGGAAAGCCGCCATAAGTACAACTATGCTAATATGGCCATTTCGCTGAAAGAAGCGATGAACCTTTTGGCCGAACGGCATCCGTCTGAAAGCGGTGTTTACAATAGGCTGAATGACATCTATATTCAGCTCAAGAATGGGGAACGCACGGCAGCCCAAAACATAGACGAATTGCGTGTATCCTACGGCCTAGAACCCTACTACGACAAGCCGACTGCCGAGCATGCTCCGGGTGTCCCTCGGTAGCCTATCTTTCCTATACAACGAAAGGAGTTAAACAATGGCAGAATCCACAACCAAGCCGCTCACCCCCGAGGAAAACCGGGCCGAAATCCTGCGCCTGCGCAATATTGCGGAGGAATACCGCAAGGCGTTCGTAAACCACCCCAAGTTCGAGGTGAGGACCCGGCACGACAAGCCCGAACGGCTCATCAGGTATCTCGACGACCTTCTCGAAATGGATGCCGAACCGGGCTACAGGATTGAACGGGAAGAATTCGTAATCCGTACCGGCAGCTACTACACCCGTACCAAGCTGCCCGACCCCAACGCCCGCTACGTCGTGTGGACGGCAGGCGGCCTCGGCCCCCTCCTGTTCGGCGACGAATCGATGTGGGCGCAGCTTTGCCCCATCTATGACCGCTTCATCGAGAAGCTCAAGGCGTTCTCGCCCGTTCTCGTGGACACCGCAGGCAGCGGAAATATGTTCTTTGACCTGAAGAACGGCAAGCGTGTAATGGACGCCTACGACGAAATCTTCAAGGCCGCAGCCGACGAGGCGAAGGTACTGCGTGACGAAAAGAGACGCCAAGACCTCCTTGCCGAGCTTGCATCGCTCGGCGGGCCAACCAAAGTCCAGTAGGATGCCGGGGCTCCTCTGGCCCCCCATCTTTACTATACAAGGAAACAACAGAAAGGAGTTAACAAAATGGCACAAAAACTCATCACCAAGCCCATCATCGACGCTCTCGCCAAGACCCCGTACAGGTCGACGGAAAAGGTCGCCCCCGACGACAAGAAGGTCATCGCCCGCTTCTTCGGAGGTTGCGCCTGCACGTGGTACGTCCTCGAGGACGACAGCTTCTTCAAGGACTACAAGTTGGACGAAAAGACCGGCCTTCTTGTCCCCACCAGCCTCGATGCCGACCACATCGAACCGAACATGACGGTCTTCGGGGCGGTCACCCTCGGCCACGGGCTCGAGCTCGGCCCCTTCTCCCTGAAGGAGATTAGCTCTATCCACTTCCCCCCGTTCGGCCTCGGTCTGGAACGCGACATCATGGTCACGCCGTTGAAGGAAACGCTCGGCGAGCTCCGCAAGTGCTACGGCGAGGAATGGATGTAAGGTTTGCTTAACTCCGAAACAGGGGCGGGCTCGCCCGCCCCTTCTTTATCTTTTTTTCTATACACGAGGAATACATGAACACGACGACAAAAGAAAGTTTCGACATGGACGACCTGCGCACGGAGGAATTTGTCCCGTCCGGCGAGACACGTGCCAAGGTCGAAAAGTTCCTGGCGGGAATCTACCCGGACGACAACGACCCGGAAATTTTCGACTCGGCGAAGGCGGTCGGCATCGACCCCGAATACACCATAAAGACGACGGAACATCTTACCTATGACCGTTGCGAGACCGTTCTGACATTTTTACATGTATCGCTCCCCGACGACGAGAAGGCCGAACAACTGGCCGAACTGCTGGGAGGCGAGGTCGTCGACGGCCTGCACGGCCACCCCGACGGCAAACGGTTCCGCATTACTTTCCGCGTCGAAATCTACATCGACGCGGTGAGCGAGGCGGAGGCCCGCGTGAAGTTCGAGCGGATCGATCTATTCGCACCCGACGCGAAGTCGAAGGGTGCGGCCTACGTCGAGGAGTGCAGCTTCGAGGAGGTGTAACAATTCCCCGGACGGTCCGGGGCTCCTCCGGCCGTCCATCCATCCTATACAAGGAAACAACAAAGGAGCCAAACATGAAAGTTTTCGAAATTCTGAACGCCGTCAAGCACCTGAATCGGCGCAGCAAATGGGACAAGGGTGTCAAGGCCTACGCCATCGACCTGCTGGAGAGGGTGGTGAACCTGTACCAGGCCGACGGTGTGAAGGGAGCAGCAACCGCCGACCAGTTCACCGACTACGAGCAGCTCACCTTGCGCCACGCCATGCAACACAACAACGCCGAGAAGTACAAGTGGTCCGACCGGTCACCCGAGGCGAAGGCGGTCGTCAGTGCGTGCTCGGAAGGCGCCGTGTTCCTCGTGTCCAACGAGGACATCGCCAACCGCCTGTTGACGAAGCGCCAGAAGGCCTGCCTGCGCACGTACTGCCTGGGCACGGCTCACCAGACACGCGCCCTATGGGAGGCGCTCGACCTCATCAGGCGTATCGCACAGGGCGACCGCTACTAGATCGATCGCCCGTGGCATAATTTTCTTAACTCCGTATCCCCCTCGTGGGGGGGTGTTCCTTGGGGAGCTCCGGACGGCGACTACCCAGCCTCCGCCGGGGCTCCTTTGCCCGTCCATCGACACTACATCAGAAAGGAGTTAAACATGAAACATTTCGGAATCGAGACCAAACGAAAAAGACTGAAACCGATTGACGAGACGCTGGTGCGCTTCGACACGGGCGACGACGAATGGCTCTACGTGAGCAAGCTGTCGGGCGATATCGAGCTCGGCGACGGCCGCAAGTGCGGCGTGAAGCTCGCCGTGTGGGTGTTCGACGAGATGGCGGTCCCGTCCGGCGACACCAAGCAGGGCGACTACGGAATCCACCTGTGCGTGGTCCCCGACGCGTCGAGGCTCGGGCCAAAGGCCAAGAAGCGCGTCGCCGACGCGTGCGGCATCGACCCCAAGGACGTGGACGAATACGAGTGCTGGCGGTACGGGTTCGGCGTGGCTTACGGCAGGGAGTGCTTCGACATCTCCATCGGCCGTTGCGAGAAGCTGGAGGGAATCACCGGCGTGGACGACCCCCGTGTGCAAGAACTTGTTCAGTTCGCCGGAGACGTTGTCGCCCCCTGCGCCGTCTCGCTCGTGGGGTACACGCTTGACCTGCCAGTGAACCACGCTGGAAAGACGGGATGGGACGCCGTCAAGGACTGGGTGGAATGACCCCGGACCGGGGCTCCCCGGAGCCCCGATATTTACTGTACAAGGAACCCAACCACAAAGGAGTTAAAACATGGGACACTACATTTGCTATCACGAGCAGCACACCGTCCGTTTCCGACCCGGCTACGCACAGTCCGACCTTTCCGCCTGGTGGCGTCAGCAAACTCCCGCAAAGCGGGACGGCTGCACCGACTACCCCGAGGTGCGCATCCTGAATGACGGCGCGATTTCCAAGGCCGCCCTGTCCAAGTACGACAAGACCTACCGTGACGGCGCCATCGCCAGGGGCAAGGACGCCCCCGACCAATTCATGGAACTCATCCCGCAGTACAAGTGTCACGCCGTGTTGCTCGGTATCAAGGGGTGGCGTGCCGTCCGCAGGGTCCGCAAGGTCGTTAACCACCACATCCGCGAGGTGGAGGAAACCAAGGACTACAAGACCCGCCCCAAGACCCCGCTGAAGGGTTCCACGCTCTACGCCCTGGGAGTTTTCTGTGTGAGCTATGACGCCCGTGACTACGACCCGATGGAGCACGCCTCCTTCGACTAATATCGGGGGCCTGCGCCCCCTTTCCCTCGATCGATGGTGTTGACACTGTCGGCAACCGTCCGGGGCTCCTCCGGGCGCCCATCCGTACTATACAACGAAACAACCAACCACAAAGGAGTTAACCAATGAAAAAGACGGCACTCACCGGCATCACCACCATCCTCCCCTTCGACACGGACTACATCAAGGTCGGCAAGGACAAGGACACCAAGTGGAACCTCATGGACAAGGACGGCAAGCTGATTTTCACGACCTGGTTCCAGAGCGTCGAACGCAACCGTGACGGCAGCATCTCCACGAAATACGTCATCCTCACCAGCAACGATTCTACCGAATGCAGAACCGAGAACCCCGAGTTCGGCTGCCGCCTCTACTCTGACGAGGACGGCAAAGACCCCGTAACCAAGGCGTCCGAGGAAATCTGGAGCCGCATGCAGGCCGACCTCAGCAAGGATAGAATCGTAAAGGTCGAGCTGAACGGCGAGGTCGTCTTCTGCGACAAAAACAACGAATGCGATTGGGACGCCGTCGGCACCATGAACGCCGTCCGCGACCTTCAGAAGCTCGAGCACGACGAAGTGGTGAAGACCTACGGGCTCCTCAGTTCGGCGGCCGTGCTCGTGTCCGACGACGGCCTGTACTGCGGCGTGTTCCACAGCACCCACCACCGAATCCCCAACGACGACACCGCAGAGTGGTAAATGTTCAAGCCCGCCGGACCGGGCCTCCCCGGACCGGCAATTTTTCCTATACAAGGAAACAACCATCACCACCAACAAGGAGTTAACAATGGGCTGGAGCTGCGACTACATCCGCACGACAAAGGAACAAATCAAGGAATATGCCAAGGGGCTCGACCAGAACAAGGTCGAACTGGTCGGCATCACCGGTTCGTGGATTAAGTACATCCGGAAGGAGTCCAACACTCCGTGCGCTCTCATCCTCCTAATGCACAAGGACGCGAAAGGCTATGTATTGTATAAAGCCGTAAACGCGAGCGCTGGCCCGAACGAGCTGAACCAAGGCGTTGCCCGCTGGATTAAGAAGGAGTACGAGGCCCGAGGCCTCACCCCCGACGGAGAACTCAAGGAATGGCTCGACCGGTGCGACAAGGCGAAGGCGGAGGCGGACCGCATCAAGGCCTTCGGCGACTCCCTGGTGGTGGGCCAGCGTTACCCCGTCAAGCGGGATTTCGAGGCGGGGCCGTACAAGTTCAAGGCGGGCGAGGAATTTATCTACTGGGGCGCCACTCCACGTTGCACCAAGAGGCGTTCTTTCCACTTCGACGGCATCCCTGTGAATTTCAGGCTGCATCTAGACCTTTTCATGGAGGACAATATGAAGAAGTAAGATCGATCGGCGCCGCCCCACGGGGCGGCTTTCCCGCATTGCGGGAGCACAGCCACTGCCGGACAGTATCCGGGGCTCCTCCGGCGTGCTATATTTTATATGAAGAGAAAAGGAGCTTACATGGCAACTACGGAAATGACAGAAGAGGAGAAGGACAAGCGCCGCAGGGAGCAATACGAGAGGTCCACCATGACGGTGGACGAGCTCTGGGAGGCGCTCGGCGAGCTCAGGGAGCGCGGTGACGGCGACGCCATGATTGACGTCGACGACAACTGCGGGGGCTGCTATGCGTTGCATAAGTTCGGCGGGCCCACGGGCACGCCCCCGCTGAAGGCCGAAACGGGTAAATACGGGAAGTGGATAACCCTCGGTTTCTGACCGGGGTTACCCGCACACCTTATCTACACTATGTCAACAAGGAGTTAACAATGGAATGCCTCGATAACAACATCGTATCCAAGCTCAACAGTGCCCTGGCCACCGGCACGCCCGTCGACGAGCTCGACATAGAGTGCGAGGTGGGCAACGTCGCCAGAGAAGTGTTCGGCCGAAAGACCGTGTGCCAGCCGTTTTTCCTCGACCTCGCACACGACGAAAAGACGCATCCGCCCCAGTACAACATTTTCGCCAAGGTAGACGGGGAGTGGAAGCTCGTCCTCGCGGTCAAGGTAAACGCCTGCCTGCAACCCGGTGACAAGTACACGGTGTACTGCACTCACGTCGAATAGCCGGGGCTCCTCCGGAGCCCCATCCGTACTATACCAACCGAAAGGAGACAACCAATGGAAACCAAGACCTACAGCGCACCGCTCATGGTGGCCGACGGGAAGACCCTCAAGGTCAAGAACGACGTTCCCGTCAACGAAGAAAAAGCAAAGAAGGAAAAGTAGTCGTCCGGGGCTCCCCAGGGGGCCCATCACCACTATACCAACCGAAAAGGAGTTAACATGAACACTATCAGCAAGGGCACCGACACCGGCCTCGTCGACCTCGACGGCAAGCCAATCCTCGTGGGCGACCTCGTGAGCTTCCCCTACATCGACCCGATGGGTAAGGAGCACATCGACGACCCGAACGACGAGCTCATGGAAGTCCGCTACGACCACGGCAACATGGTCGCCGCATCCCTCGACCCGGAAGAACCCCACCGCACGGTCAATCTGTCCGACCGTGTCGACCGTGACCCGCAGGGCATCTACATCTGCAACTACGGCACGTTCCACCCGTACTCGTCCAACAAGGTTCACTGCTGGAAGAAGCGCAGGAAATTCATAGTCCCGACCAAACGGGAATCGGTCGGGATGTTCGACGCCCGCCTGGCCAGCGTGGCCAAGTCCTTCGGGCTCCGGCTCGTCTACGAATACCCGCACAACTTCGACGGGTGGTTCAACCGCCCGCACTACCGCTGGCTGGCCGGGCTTCGCCGGACCGACGATCGATCGTAAGCCAACCGAGAGGACAAAATGAAAATTCTTATCGCATCCAGAATCTGCACCGACCAGCGAGCGTCGGAAAACGAACGGCTCGAAGTATGCACCCCGATGGTCGTCGCCGTGGAAAGCGGGGTCAACAAAGACCAGAACGCCATCAGAGACTCCCTCGTGGAGTCCATGAAGCTGCTGGCGAGCGTCGACTTCTCGAAGTTCCGCTACAAGACGGAGCCGGCCGCAGAGTTCGCGAGGATTCCGACCTGCGTCAACCCTTCCGCCTCCTTCGACGAGCGCATGGCGAATTTCGTGCGTTACGCCTCCAACGTGGCCAACTACGTAGCCAACAACACCAGGAACGCCGCCCTGTACATCTGCATTGCGGGCAAGGAGGACTGCGTCGAGGTGTACCGGGTGTCCGAGGTGTAGTGCCGGGGCTCCTCCGGGCGACCATCCATCCTGTACCAACCAAGGAGAATGAAAAATGATTACCGATGCACATGTCAACCTCCTCAACGAATTGGGGAAGAAGGTACTGCAGCTTGACTTCGTGAAGAAGTACGGGCCTGCCGACCCTGTCGCCACCCCGCTCTACAAGAACGGAGTCGTGGTGGTCCAGCTCGACCAGAAGTTGGCGAAGACGGCCGACGGCTACATCCGCAAGAACGTACTTAGGGCACATGCCCACATCGACACGCGCTGGAAGGAACTGGTAGGCCGTTCCTGCCGGTCCGAGTTGTCCACGTCCGGCGGTTCCAACGTCAGGCTCCTCGTCAAGGTCGAGAACTACTACAAGCCGTTCACAAAGAAGGTGAAGTGCAAGGCGACGACGCCGCTGGCGAAGATGCTGGCCGTGTTCAAGACGGTCAAGAAGGCCGTCTCGGAAGGAAACGACAGGCTCGTCGTGAGCGCTATGGCCAGCACCATCGAAGTCTGCAACCATGGAATGCTTTTCAACGGCGACCACAACACCGACTTCGACATAATGGCAAAGCTCGGGAATATTTTCCGTTTCGGCCTGGGCGACCCGTGCTACACGGTGAACGAGGTCAGGGTGACCGATACGGACACGAAGGACACCTACGTGATCCCGATGTGACGCCGGGGCTCCTCCGGGAGCCCATCCTCTCTATACAACAAAGGAGAACCGACATGGCGACCAAGAACGACAAGCCCAAAAAGGCGACCAAGAAGAAACCCGACGAACTCAAGTGCCCCTACTGCGGCGGCACCACCATAAGCACCGACAGCGAAGGTCATTGCTGTATGGAATGCTACGGCATGTTCTAGACCGGGGCTCCCCTGAACCGTCATCCGTACTACATCAACCAAAGGAGATAACATGGCTACTACCAAGAAAACCACCGGAACCACTGCCGCAACGAAGAAGACGGCAACTAAGAAGACCTCCAAGAAGACGGTCGAGGAGACAGTCGAGGCCGCCGAGACGCCGTCCTTCCCGCCGCTCGCTGTCACCAAGGTGGAAGTGTTCCCGTTCAAGGGGGGGATGTCCCTCGGCAAAATCAAGGCGATGGCCAGCGTCGTGCTCAACGACCAGCTGCAAATCCGCGGTCTGCGTGTCTATGACGGTCCCAACGGCATGTTCGTCGGCTACCCGTGTGACCCATTCTTCAAGGGCGAAGACACCCGCTACGTGTGCGCCCCCATCACGAGCGAGCTCAGGGCGGTAATCGAAAAGGCGGTCCTCGACAAGTTCAACGAAGTCAAGTAGGCCTGATGGCCGGCCGGGGCTCCTCCGGAGCCCCATTTTTTCTATACCAACCAAGGAGGCAATATGGCATTCAGGACATCGCTGGTAACTCTATCTGATTTCATCGACGGGAAGCGCTGGGAGCGTCTCACCAACCGTTCATCTACGTTCGACGAGGCGTTCGACGACCTGGGTGCCCGCATGAAGAAGGTATTCAGAGAGTGCAAGGAGAAGGACGAACCGGTCGCCATCAGCGTCGTCAACGGCTACGAAGGCATGGCGAACGCCGAGGTCACGAAGCCGGAGGACGTTGACCAGTTCCTCGGGAAGCTGAAACCGCTGTATGGCACCGACAACAAGCCCCACCTGTGCCTGCTCATATACTACACCAACCGCAACCTATCCTACAACGCCGATTGTCCTGCCGACAAGGATTACCACTGCAAGTCGCTCATCCTCGAGTCCTGCCTGTAACCGGGGCTCCCCCGACCATGCATCCGGGTAGACGAAACAAGCCACAACGGGAGATTTTCCAATGATTAAGCTAATTACCGGCGACAGCGGCGAAGGGACATTCCTCATCGAAGTTGCCAACTTCACGAAGCAACAGGACAACGAGATAATGACCAAGATGTCCACGCAGATTCGCGGCGGCATCAACTTCATCGAGTGCGGCAAGTTCAGGATGGTACAATGTCGATTGAAGGCCGAATACGACAACGCAATCGACTTGATCGATCACCTCCAGGTCGAATATGTCCACGCCGACGTCTACGTGAAGGAATCGAATGAAAGCGTCACAATGATGTCGTCGGTGGACGTCCCCCTGTGCGAGGACGCCAGGATTGACTTCTACGACAGGCCCGTCGGGCGCTTCTTCGGGAAGGTCTGGACCGAACCCAGGTACGGCGGCACGTTCCTCCACATGGACTCCATCGACGACTTTTTCTGGACCGCGAGCACGAAGAAAATGCTAACCGTCGACGAGATAAAGGAGCTCATGGTCGAATATCTCAAGCAGGTCCCCGAAACCGGCGCATCCGAGGAAAACTGGAAGGAATTCTTCAAGAACCACGGGCTCGACGCCTGCAACTCCAACGAATGAGCCGGGGCTCCCCCGGCTCGGGATCGATCGTGTGCCCTTGACAAGGCGACCGAAAAAACTTACATTTAACAGTATAACCAACCACGACAAAGGATTTAAAATGCCCCTAAAGACAGGCGACCCGGCAACCATCAGCGTACAAGCACTGTACAACAGCATCACCGACAGGCCCGCGAAGACGGCACGGGGTCACGAGATTACCCACAAGGGGAACTACTTCGACCTCCACAGCAAGCTCGGAGTGGCCTGCATGGACGGCGAGACGTGCTTCGTAGAGTCCGTGAACGACGACGGCTCCGTCACCTTCCGCAACAGCAGCGGGGACGACGACACCATGTTCACCCTCACGGCGGCCGAGGTCGCCACAGCCACGTTCGCCTAGGAGGCCAGCTTGTCCAAGAATTCCACCCGCATCCTGAAACCAACCAAGAAACGCATATCAGGGAGGTAGCCCATGGGCCAATCTTTCAAGGAAAAGCTCGACTCGGTGCTGAAGCTCGAAAACTTCGCCGCCGTCGCCGGAAAGAAGAACACTTACGAGCGCACGTTCGACGTGCAGAAAAAGAAGGCGGGCCTGAAGGTCGAGAAGATCAGGGTCAGGCTCCGCGTGACGGGGCAGAACATCGCCTACACCGTCAACTGGGTCGACATGGTCGGCAGCCGCACGAAAAGGGTGCGCACCGGCTCCGTGCAGCTCCTTCCCACGGACGGCCACGCTGACATCTGGTGCAAGGTCGGCGACATCGCCAAGATCGGCAAGCAGTTCGCCGTCGCCTACGCCCAGTAATCGACCGGGGCTCCTCGCGGGGCCCATCCTCCCTGTACCAACCACAAGGAGTTAAAAAATGTTCCAATTAATAATCCGCCAGACCTACCCGACCGACTGGGCAGACGCCGTCATCCGTGCCGAGGCGTATGCGCTCGCCCACCAGGCGTGGGAAGCCGTCAAATGCACGCTCGTCAAGTTTCTCGAAAGCCACGTCGGCTGCGCGGTGTTCCGCAAGAAGTATGACGAGGTCAAGAAGATGGAAAAGGAGGCCATCGCCGAGGCAGAGCGCCGCTGGGCGGAGAAGAGAGCCGAGCTGGACCGCAAGCTGAACGCCGAGGACATGGTCTTCCACGACCGCCTGCGGGACACCCTGTCGAACTACGGGCTGCGCTCCGCCGAGTATGCCGAGGTGCAGGCCGAGGCCGAGAAGATGGCGAAACGCCGTGCCGACGAGTACGACAAGCTCGACGCGGGGCGCAAGGCCGAAATCGACAATATCGAGGCCGACTACAAGAAAAAGAAGGAAAACTGGGTGCTCAGAAAGGGCGGCTCCGTCGACGACTTCGTCAACAGCTGCCGCAAGGAGAAGCTGAACCTGGACGGGATCGAGCTTCTCATCGACAGGCAACACGACAAGACCGGCGTGCCTGACCAGACGGTCATCACCTCGGCCCCGTAGATCCCGCCTGGGCTCCGGGGTTCCTCCGGGGTCCCATACTCCCTGTACCAACCAAGGAGGCAACATGAAGACCTGCGAAATCCCCAAGGAGAAGAGCGTAGCCGCGTTCAGGAACTACGACTTCGAGAACAACTACGTCCCCGAGAAGTTCCAGGGGGAGGTGGGCTACCAGCGGTTCGCCAAGGGTTACTTCATCCCCATCGCCAGACGGGAGATGAGGAAACTCGCCAAGAACATCGGCGCGGAGCTCGCCAGCTTCAGCAACAACACCTTCGAGTTCAGTTGCATGTTCAAGAAGGACGACCGCTTCATCTACGTGCGTATCGAAGACGTGCGCTGGAACGACTGGTACGGGCGCGTGCTGTACCGCACGGCCGACAACGCGAACGACTGCAAGGGCGGGAGCAACAACTGGTGCAGCTACGACCAGCTCGAGGAGTCCGTCAAGTCCCTGTTCGACGTGATGGCCCGTCGCGGCTAGTCGACAGCGTTTCCACAGGATGTGGACAGGCCGTCAACGGCCTGCCCATATTTTGTAAACTTTTTATTTACAATTTATCAACAGGGGTTCAACATCCCGTACGTTCTGAAGAAGGGCGAGAAGACCTACACGGACCTGTTCGGGGTGGCCGATTTCCTCTCTTTCGAGGAGGCAGCCGAGTGCAACTACGAGATTCTCAACAACGAGTACGAGATAGTGCCCTCGGAGAAGACCGAGGCCCAGGTGCTCGCCGAGAGGAAAGCAATTTTCGACCGCCTGAAAGCAGGCGGATCCCGCAAGCCGGCCGGGGCTCCTCCGGAGTCCCATCCGTCCTGTACCAACCAAGGAGGCACACAATGTTCAGATTCTTATGCGCGGTGATCGTGGTCATCTTCGCTATCCTGTTTTTCCTGTCCACGCCGAGCACCCAGAAGACGGTGAAGGACGCGGGCAAGTCCATGGCGTCCGACGTGGCCACCATGGCCGTCGACGCTGTGGTGGAGTACGCCGAGGCGAGCGCCCGCAAGCTCGTGGCGAAGACCGACGAGGCCCGTGCGGCCGGCGGGAAGACCCTCAGCGAGGCGGGAAAGGCGGTGTCGAAATGAAAGACTACTTCAAGAACAGCACCACCACCCTATCCAAGGCTCGACACGCCGCCGTGTCGGCAATCGCCAGCGTCCTCTGCGCCGAGCGCGACCGAGCGAACCGGCCCGAGGACTGCTCCTACGTCGTGGACTACGGGAGCGGGGCGTTCCAGGTCGCCAGCATCTTCGGGCGCAGCGATTCCCAGTTCTACGAGGAGGTGAACGAGCGACTGCCGAGGAAACTGGCCGGCCGGACAATTTTCGTCGCGGAGATCGGAAACCGCAGGCGCAAGCCCAAGAAGTTCCAGTTCTGACCGGGGCTCCTCAGGGAGCCCATCTTTCCTGTACCAACCAACGGAGGCTAAAATGAAACGACTTATTCAGATGGTCGAGATCACGTACAGGCGATTCACCAGCAACGGTTACTACGCGGACTGGTTTGAACATCTGTCCAACCGGATTTACGACCGAATCCACGAGATCCAGAACAATCTCCGACACAAGTACAACGGCCAATCCATCCTGTTCGACATGGTCATCAATGACCGCGGCGACCACGACGGCGATGAGGGTTTCGTCAAGGCGGTGTTCATTGTCCCCGAGGACGACGTCAAGGAATGCATCAACCCCGTCAAGAGCCTCGACAGTTTCATAGAGGTCTCGACCGAGCGGCTGAAACAGAAGACGCCTAACAAGAAGATCAAGCCGCTCAACGAAGGGCAGTTCGTGTGGCTGCGCTACGAGAACACCCTGTACTACGATTTCCCCCGTCTTACCAAGTACGAGCAAGATTTTGTACACGGGGAGGCCAGGTCCGTCGTCTTCGTGAACAAGACCGGCATAACCCGTTCCACGCTGGCCAAGCTGACCGACTTCGTGGACGCGGATACAAAATTTGTTTCCAGCATACGACGCGACGCGGTGCAGGCAGGCGCATCCTATATGCCTATGTCCTACGGCATGACGCTGGAAAGGGCAAAGGCGTTGCTCAGCCTCTGCCGCAGGAACCGCGACGCCATCCGGTTCACCATAGGCTTCGAAGAGCACAGGTTCTTCCAGCTGGGCCAGAAGACGGCCATTGAGCTCCTTGAGCACGTGGTATCGATCCATAAGGCGAAGAAGAAATAGCCGCGACGCACCGGGGCTCCTCCGGGAGCCCATTTCTTCTATACCAGCCAAAGGAGATACGGAATGAAATTCTACACGGCAATCGGAAACAAGAACGGGAAGCTCGAGTGCGTAGTCCGCACCAAGGGGCGCGACGCCCGCAACGCGTGCGCGGTTCTGGCCAGCGGTCACCTCGGCGAGGGGGACGCGACGCTGGAGAAGTTCGTCGAGGCGTCCATCGACGGGACCCCGTACAACGACAAGGACACGTACGAGGCCGCCGTGCGCAAGGCCATCCGCCACGCCAACCACACCGACTTCTACCTGAAGACGAGCAGGGGCGAGTACAGGACGGCTCTTGACACGCAGAACGTCGACCTGAAGGTGTACCTCGTGCAGGACCCCGAGCATCCGGGCGTCGTTACCATGTCCGAGAAGGTGCGCGACAACCTGACCATCCAGTACGCAGGAATGAAGAAACGGGCGGTAGTGTCCGAGACCACGTTCTAGTACAGGCCGGGGCTCCTCGGGGCCCACATTTTTTCTGTACCAACCAAAGGAGAACACATGGCAAAATCTGAAAAACTTTTTGTCGTCGTCGAATGGGACGACGGGGCTGACCTGAGCGAAAGCCCGGAGATCGCCGGGGCGGCTTGCACGACCGAACAGCTCGCGTTCGCCAGCGCCAACGTAGCCGCCCAGGAGTACGGACGGTCGAGCCGATGCAAGTTCGATATCAAGGTCGACCGTGACGACCGGAGAGTGAGCTGCTCCATCCTCGGACAGGCGCACCGCTTCAAGGTCCGCGAGGTCAAGCTGCCCGCCGGGTACGCGCTCGTGAAGACGGGGGCGGACGGCAAGCCCAAGAAGAAGGACCGGGTCACCGTGATCACCCGTGGCTTCGGGAAGTACTACGACAACGCGGAGGCAGCCATCAAGTTCTACACGGAAGCCGTCCACGGATGCGACCCACAGAGCTCCGAATGCGCCCGCTACAATACGATCCTCGACATGCTCCGGCGCGGTTTCAAAGTTATCGACACGGACCACGTCTAGGTCGATGACCGGGGCTCCTCCGGGGCCCCATTCCTTCTGTACCATCCAAAGGAGTCCGAACATGAAAGACGAATTGAAGGCAAAACTTATTGCCACCGACGCGAAGAATCCCTTAAAGCTGACAACCGACGAAATCAACAAGAGGATCCAGGAGGTGTGTACGGCGTGGTACAACCGCCAGTCCAAGTGTGAAGTAGTCGCCTATCCGGCCCACTTCATGCCGTGCTATGGGTACAAGATAAACGGGTTGCCCATGTTCCCATTTCAGAGCGTCGTTGTCGTGAACGACGGTTCTGGATGGAAGCACGCCGTCGATATCAACATAAGCACGACACGTGAGCTCCTCCCGCCGGAGCGCGAGCCGGACGGAAGGATTACTAGGACCCCGCTGTACATGGTGTCTAGTATCGACTTGGACTTCAACCGAGCTGGCCGTGAAGCTCTCGAACCGCGAAGGCCGACTGGCCGATGATGACCGGGGCTCCTCCGGCGCCCCATACATCCTGTACCAACCAAGGAGACAATATGAATGCAGTTTTTACATATAAGAAGGGCGACCACGTCATTTTCAACAGCAAGTGGTACTGCGATGGCAGCAAGTCCAAGGTGAACTACGAAGCGGTTGACTACGTGTCTGCTCGCGGTGTCGTAGCCGCTGACCAGAAATCCCTCAAGGACAACGTGATGGTAACGCTCGACAAGTGGGAAGGCAAGGAAAACGTCACTATGGGAATTAACTCGAAATTCCTCTATATCGACGTCCGCCATAAGGAGGAATCGAAACGGCTCACTGCTGTGGTGCGCAAGGCGCTTCGTAGTGTTATGCCGAAGGGCAGCCGAACCGAAACCACGAATTTTCCCTCCGTTCACATTTACGACAGTGAATCTGGGAAAGCCAACTATTCGAGGCAAATTTGCGTCGACATTTCACCGGGCAAATTCACTTATAACCCCAAGGAATACAAGTACTATCTTACGTTTGTAATTGCTTGGTTCTACCGCAAAGCGTGGCGTTGGGAATACGCGAGAGCCATGAGACCCGAAGCAAATACCTATGAGGAAATCGAAAAATACGTCAAGGACTTCGTAACTGGCTACTACAAGCGATTCTGTGAACGTCGTCCTACAAAACGCGCTCAGCTGGACATCATCAAGAAAGAAGGCTGGTAGCAGACTGGTTCCGACCCGCCGGGTCTCCACGACCCGGTTATTTTCCCTGTACCAACCAAAAGGAGACTAAAGAATGCTGTGGTCTAAGGAAATCAACAAGCAGTTTGGAAAGACGAGGCCCCGCTTCTATAAGAACTGCTGGGCAGTGGCCAAGGACGGATATTTCCTCGGCAAGCCGGTCCACCTCGTCACAATCGCTCTGAAGGCTATCCAGGACGGCGACACCTGTCCGTACTGCGGCGGCAAGGCCGACCCCAACGAAGTGTCCCTGAACGTGACCGCCGAACATTGGGAGAAAGGCAAGGCACTCCCCAAAGAACCCTATATCAACGCCGAATGCCAGTGCGCCAAGTGTAAGCAGTGGTGGACGGTTCGCCAGCGCGGCACCGAAGTCTGTCTCGACTACTTCCCGCCTCGTAACGGCTTCGAAAGCTACGGTCTGTCCGAAACCGCTCTGAATGGCGCGGCCTGTGGGAAAACTGGCTCGAAGTAGCCGGGTTTCCCTTGGTTTGCCATAACCACTATACCAACCAAAAGGAGATTCAAAATGAGCGTTAATTCCCACATCCACGAATATGACAGTTCCGAAGTCGATAGCTTCCTCTCTGAATGCGGCTGCCGCCTCTCTGATTCTGAGGCCGCCGAGAAGTTCCTCCACGGCATCTACCCCGACGACTCCGAACCGGAAGACGATTCGGCCTACGATATGGACAAGGGTAAGGACGACCCGGTGTTCAAGATCCAGGTGAACGACAACTCTATGGACGACTACTACGAGGAGAACTACCTCAAGATCCACTTGCCGAACCGTGACGCAGCCGAGGAACTGGCGTCCATTGTGGGCGGCGATGTTGTCGATGACGAAAACAAAGGCCAGTTCTTCATCAGCGGCGGCCACCACTTCGAAGACGGCGACGAGGTGATCCAGGTGCCGACCATCTTCGACAGTCTCGACGACGCTGCCAAAACCGTCCGCGATATCGTGAACGAAACGATCACGGAAAGCAATTCGGACCACGAAAAGGTAACTGCCGAAGACTGTAAGGACGGCTACGAATTGTCGCCGCACGGAGGCATCGAAAAACTTTTCCTGAAGATTATTAAGGCGAAGTAATGTCTCTGGGTGTCCGGGCTTCCCCAGTCCGGACATTTTTTCTATACCAACCAAAAGGAGTTAAATATGGCCGACGAAGTTAAAATCACCAAAGAACAGATCTTCGAGATGCCCATCGCCAAGTATATCGCCAAGCACCCCAAGAAGTACAAGCTTGAAAACCCCAAGGCTTGGCACGGAATGCTCACCTTGTCTATCTATAACCCCTATGACAAGAAGTTCCACCACTTGTCCGATGTCCGACAAGGCGACTTGGTCTATTCCACGGGCCGTCCGTACATCGAGAGCAGCCGCTATATCTTCTTGGACACTTGGGATGTCCATATGTGTTGGTTTGACGGCAAGATGGTCGATGGCCACTTGGAAACCTTCAGCGCGGACCGCGCACTCTTTCCGACCCGTGGGGTGGACAAGACTTGGTTCGACACTATGACCCCCAAGCAGCTTGACGAGATTTATGACCGCTTCCTCGGCTTCTATAAGAATGTTGCCGACTGGATCAAGGCGGACAAGGCCAAGCGCAAGGCCGATTTCAAGAAGCGCAAGGACGAAGTTATCTTGGCGGCAAAATCCTTTACCGATATGGCCAAGCACCTTCTCACGTATTGGAAAAAGGCCAAGTGTCCCGATGACTACGATTTCCTTCGTGAGATCGATGGGAATTGGCGAGCCATCCAGGACGCTAAGAGCAGCTTGGAAACGCTCATCAAGCGCGGAGAACGGCTCAACCCCGCCAAGAAACCCGAAGCTACTGTCCAGCAGTAGCCGGGCTTCCCCCGGATGCCTATAACCACTATACCAACCAAAAGGAGATTAAAAATGAGAAAGCATAGCAAAGACCCTCGTCTCAATTACATCGTATATCTTACGACCACTGACAGCGAAGACGGTTCGACCGTATCGGATGACGGTTTCAGCGTGTTACTGACGAACGACGAGGCTGCCACCGTCGACGCGACACCCAAGAACCAGCGTGGCGACTTGGTGTTGAAGCTTTTCATCCAGAAAATCAAGACTGCCGTCACCCAGTGGTTTGAAACAGCGCCTAACGACTTGCGTGAAACGCTCGACGAGTATTGCTTTGGTTACGACTACGAAAACGACGCCGACGAAGGACAGAGCGAGCTCGATTACGCTTTGTCAAAGTTTACCGCAAGGTGTGTCGCGTACATTCCGGATGAGATCAGTGGTAAAAACGGTTTTATTCAGTTGAACGTTGACGTTACCCATAGATCCGATTACGCCGACAGCTTGTTTGACGCCGAATAAGCGGACTGGCGCCGGGGCTCCTCCGGGGCCCCATCATCCCTGTACGAAAAGAGCTAATTTCCCATCAGCCAACCACAACGGAGTTAAAATATGAAGGTTTTGTCCCTATTCGACGGGATTTCCTGCGGGCGCGTCGCGCTCGACAGGGCAGGCATCAAGGTCGACAAGTACGTCGCGTACGAGATCGACAGGGGAGCCATCAAGATCGCGCAGTCGAACTACCCCGACATCGAGGAGAACGGCGACGTGTTCAAGGCGGACTTCACCCAGTACAAGGGGTTCGACCTCCTCATCGGCGGGTCACCGTGCTTCACCAAAGGTCACTTGGTACTTACCAACGAAGGTTACAAGCCCATTGAAGAAATCAAGGTCGGTGATATGGTCTATACACATAATGACCGTTTCAGACCGGTGACGGCGGTTGGACACAAGAAATCAACTGACGTATACCGAGTGTCTTCGCAAGGAACAGAAGACTTTACGGTAACTGGAAACCATCCGTTCTATGTTTCTAGCATGAAACGCGTGTGGAATAACGATCGTCGTTGTAACGAAAGAACTTTTTCTAACCCAGACTGGATATCGGTAAATGACTTGAAACAAGGCGATTTTATGTCGTCTCCGATTATCCAAACTGAAGAAAATCCACTGAATCTTACCGAAGAGGACTGCTGGATTTTGGGTCGCTATCTCGCCGATGGTCACATTCGCTATAACAAGCGTAAAGGTCGCAAGAACTCTTACCAGTACGCAGTGGTGCTGTCGATTGGTTCTAAGAAAGTCGAAGAATTCCTCGAACACGTCAAATCTTACCATGTAACCCATTACCCTCACGGTAAGTCGGTCGAACGATGCCTTATTTGCAACCAAGAATGGGTTAACCGAATTTTATCTTTGAATCTCGGTCGCAACTGCTATGAAAAACAGGTCCCGACTGCCTTGCTAAAACTACCTAAACCGCATTGCATAGCTCTTGCTGAAGGGTATATGAGCGGCGACGGCCATCAAGATGCCAAGTGGAAAACTTTTCACGCTTGTACCGCCAGCAAGCGTCTGGCATATTCGATGGCGTTGCTTATACAAAAAGCATACGGTGTAAACGTAGGTGTTCGCACGATCGCTTCTCGTGGGACTACGGGAACAATTGAAGGCCGTGCCGTTAAGTTGAGCCAGCAGTGGTCGTTGACCTTCAATAAAACTTTAAAACCGCAGTCGGTTGCTCATGTGGATGGCACAAAGATTTTCACTCCGTTCAAATCCAAGGTGAAAACCGATAATGCTATCGTGTACAATATTTCGGTTTCTGACGACGAATCGTACATCTGTAACAACCGCGTAGTACACAACTGCACCTACTGGACCATAGCCCGAGCGGGCCACGGCCGCGAGACCACGAACTCCGGCGTCGGCTGGGAACTCTTCAGCCAGTACGTCAGGGCTTGGAAGGAGTCGGGCGTCCCCTACTTCCTGTACGAGAACAACGCGTCGATGCACAAGGACGTGCGTGCCGCCATCACCGAGGCTTTCGGCGTCGAGCCGCTGGAAATTAATTCCTCGCTCGTGTCGGCCCAGTCCCGCAGGCGCCTCTACTGGACGAATATCCCCGGCGCCAAGGCGCCCGAGGACAGGGGCATCTCCCTGCAGAGCATACTGGAGACGGGCGTGGCCGACCGGCCGAAATCCGTCTGCATCACCCGCCGCTACCTCGCGAGCTCGCTCGTCCCCGCCTCGATGTGCCGCCGTTACTTCGGGCGCTCCATCGGGCAGGTCGTGTTCGACAGCGACCCGTCCGAGCTGAAGGCCCGCTGGGACGAGGTCAAGAAGCAGGGGCGCAGGTTCGTCCCGAGCGACTTGGACGGCATCAAGTGCGTCCCGAGGCTCCTCTCGGTGACGGAGTGCGAGCGCCTCCAGACCCTCCCCGACGGGTACACGGGCAAGGCGGGGCTCGGCAGGGGCGCGAGAATCGGGGCGATAGGCAACGGCTGGACGGTCGACGTCATCGCCGAGCTCATGGGCGGGCTCAAGGACTTATAGCTCCGTGGTTGGTAGCTAAGGGCGGCCGGCGGGATCTTTCCCCCGAGCCGCCCGCTTTGCCGGCCGGGACGGTCCGGCCACTGCCAGCCGACAGCCGGGGCTCCCACGGGCACCAATCGAAACTGCACCAACCAACAAGGAGTCAAGAATGAAACTCAAGAAAACCATCACCAAGGCGCTGAACACCTGCCGTAAGCCGTTCGACGACGCCAAGAAGCTCGTCTTCCCGACCGGCGGCATCGACCGGTTCCGCTTCGACCCCAAGAAGCCCCACACGTACCACTTCAACAAGAAGGGGAACACGAAGCTCGGCGGTCGCATCTTCTCGTTCAGCACGCTCATGGCCGACTACACCTACAAGGGCATGCGCGGCGTCCTGAAGAACATCGTGGGCACGTGCAAGAACTGCGCGGCCTGCGCGACCAGCTGCTACGTCAGGTCGAGCTACCGCTATCCCAACGTCATCTTCGCCCAGGCGGTGAACACGTGGGGCATGCGCAACGAGATCGACAAGGTCGAGAACGACCTGGCCGCCGAACTCGCCCAATACAAGCCCGAAATAGTTCGCCTCAACCAGTCTGGCGAGCTCGAGGACGATGAACAGATGGCCATGTGGTGCAGGCTCGCGAAGGCGTTCCCCGACGTGAAGTTCTACATCTACACGAAGATGTTCTCGATCGCTGAAAAGTTTTTGCTCGGCGGCCTCGTCCCGGAAAACTTTACGGTCAACTACTCGGTGTGGCATGAAGTGGGCGTCAAGGAATACGAGAAGGTCAAGCACCTGCCCAACGTCAAGGCGTTCGTCTACGACGACGGGAAAGATTTCATCCTGAAGACCAAGTACTACTGCCCCGCGTACAAGATCCCCGCAGGGAAGACCCGAGCGGTCCTGAACCACGACTTCACATGCGAAACCTGCCGCCTCTGCATCACGGGGAAGGTCAAGGTCATCGCCTGCCACGACCACTAAAAAATTTCCCGGACGGCGGTTGGTACATTTTCCCGGCCGCGTCGGCCGTCCGGCGATAATTCCTAGGCGCGGTTGGGAAAAGTTTTGCTCTCCGGGCGGGCCGCACATTTTTTTGATTTTTTTGAACGCCTGTAAGATTTTTTGAACGCCCGTAAGATTTATTGAACGGCCGGGGCTCCCCCGACCGGTAATGATCCCTGTACCAACAAGGAGACCGCATGAAAACCTTTTCCAAGACCGACCCCGTCCCTGTCGTCGAAGTTATGCCGCTTATCGCCGGATGGCGCTGGGGCGACGACCCGAAGCTGCTGGGGGCGATCTTCGACCTGGCGGACACCGACGACATGAGCGACGAGGTCGCAACCCGCGTGTGCGAGGCGGTGAACGGCGGGCAGGTCCCGGACGACGCCGAACCGTCGTTCGCCAAGGCGGCCATGGCAGCCATGGCCGTGCTCGATACGGCCGAGGCCAACAAGTTCAAGCGGTTCCCGCTGGGCCACCGTCGCAACCCGGAGGGCAAGCTGGAGTTCTGCTTCATGATGACAGTGACCTGGACCCTGTTCGACGACAAGACTCCCGACTCTCAGCCGGGGCTCCCCAGCACCGGGATCACCCCTGTACCAACCAAGGAGACAACATGACGAAGAAATCTTACCCGTTCAGAATGGACGTGACCCAGACCAAGGTGTTTTCCGTCGTCGTCGAGGCGACCAACGAGGCCGAGGCCAAGTACAAGGCCGAACGGCTCGTCGCCGAGAACGGCGACACGCTCAAGAGCAGCCAGTCCGAAGAGCTCGCCGAACCGGCGAAGTTCTTCCCGCTGGGCACCTACCGCTGCACCAAGGGCCTGTCCCACCCCAACCTGGGCACCATGTTCACCAAGGGGAAGGTGTACAGGCTCGAGAACCCCTGTCGCGACGTCGCCGGAGAGCTCGTCGTCGGCGGGTGGATGATTTCCACCGAAGGCTTCATGCGCCACTTCGACACGGAGCACCCCGTCACGGCAAGGGTATTCAAGCTCGTGCGCGTGAAGGGGAACCAGTGCTTCCCCCTGTTCATCGACGCAAAAAAGCCGTTCGAGTTCGGGAAGGTGATGCCGTGCGAGTACAAGCCGACGAAGGGGTTCGCCCCCCGCTCCGTCGGGGAAGGCAACATCGGCGGGTGGCATTGCTGCTTCTGGCCCGTCGCCCCCCACCTGTCTGAAAAGCTCAAGACCGGCGAGGAGCGCGTGTGGATAGAGTGCGAGGCGTCCGGCATGATGACGACCTACCACAGGGGCGCCCATCAGGGTGGCGACTGGATTCTCGTCGAGAACCTGAAGCCCATCAGGGTGCTCACCAGCAAGGTCGTGAAGCATTACGTCAACCTTTACGAAGGGAAAGCGAGGCCTTTCCACGTATCCTTGGCAAATATTTCCGAGAGCGCAAGGATTGAGATTACGCTCAACCCCGCCCGCGACGGGATGGTGGCCGAATACTACGTGTTCGGCGAGCGCAAGATTTACACCGAGATGGCCGTGACGGGCCCGCTGAAGAACATTCTCGGTGGATTATTTTCCGACCTGCTCACCGACATCAGGGCAAACAGGCTGTTCAAGGAGTGCAAGGATTTCACGAGCGTGGACGGCGACTACTGCTGGACGCAGATTCCGGTACCGGACCGGGCCTCCTCTGACAAGTAATCATTCCTGTACCAACTAACAAAGGAGTTCTGAAATGACCGACATAACCAACCCGCCTCCGTCGAAGAAAGCGACTACGAAGAACGCCGTCAAGCCCGCCACGAAACTTGCCCCGTCTTCGGACAACATCCCGAACTACATCTTCACCGGGTTCAACGAATACAAGTACCTTATCACGGGACGCGTCGCAGAGTCCGCCTACCACTCATGCGTAATCAACGTGTACCCGATTCTTGACGTGAGCGTACTGAATGATCAGGGTTTGTCATCACGCATCGTGGCCGTGAGAAAACGCGAACTCAACAAAGATCGACCAGAACTGTGTATTCAGGACGACACCGACGTGCTGCAATGTCTGAGTTTCGACTCGATAAAGGGTTGTGTCGGGCATCCCAAAGAATCGGACAAAAGGGAGTTCGTCGCCGCTGTCAAAAACCTTGACGACATCCCCCGCATATGGAATTACGCCGTCGCCGCTTTCGCGAGTGACCGCAAAAAGCCAAAGCCGATTTATGTTTTCTTCCGTCGCAGCGTCACCAGCGAGGAATCTTATGAAAACAAGTGGGCACTCACTGCGTATCAAGTCCCTTATACGGGAACTTGGACTTGCAAATCCGGCGATAAGGAAATTTCACAAAACGTAACCGACGAAAAATATTTCTATCGTACGCTCGGCGAGGTGGTCGAACACTTCAAAAAGCAGTTCACCAACGAGGTGCTCGACGACGTCTTGACGGGGTACGTAGACAAGTTCAACAAGAAGGAACAGGAAAGGCGCGACGCCATCACCGAGCGCATGAACAAGCTGCTCGCACTGCAGAACGCCTACGTGCCGGTCACCCCCGCCCCGACGGTGGACGACTGGTGGCACGGCCTGACCGACACCGAAAAGGAGGCAATCCGCGCCAAGAAGATGGCGAAGACCGCCAAGCGAGCCGCGAAGTAGGCCGACCGGCCGATAATGGCCGGGGTTCCCCGCCCCGGCTATTTTTTCTATACCAACTAACAAAGGAGATCGAAAATGGATAAAGCAACCATTAAGGCAAACGCCAAGAAGTCTTTGCTCGACGACATCCGCTCTACCACCGGCTACGCCGTCAAGCCGCTGAAACTCGCGCTCGCTATCCTCGGCATCCTCGCCTGGGAGCCCGCGCCGGGCAAGAAGACGCCCACCATCATGTCCGGGCTGGCAGTCAAGGGGTTCCCCGAGCTCACGGGCAAGTCTGGCGTGGTAGTACAGACGAGCACTACGTACAACCAGTTCACCCTGAAGATTCCCTATCTCGGGGCCGAATTACTCAAGAAGCTGGGCTTCAGTGACATCGCTTTCTACCCATACTACGGCTTAGCCTACGACGTGCGGTTCCCCGAAGGATATCAGCCGAAGGACGGCGAGGACATGTTCAAGCAGTTCATCGCCTGCATGAAGCCAATGCTGGAAAAGAAGCTCGCGGTCGCGGAAAAAGAGGAAACAATTGCGAATAGCGAGGCGCTCGAAACCAACATGACGAAAATAGCGGACGACCTGGTAGACCTCTATGACCAGGTCATCGAAAAAGATAGTCCGGCACGCGGCAATCTCATCCCGTTCTTCAACCGTATCTCGAAAGATATCCTGAACGAGGTCCTGAGGGAAAAGTACGGAAACTAGCAGAATGGGCTAGGCAGGCATCTGAACCGGTCCGGGGCTCCTCCGGGGCCCCATCTGCCCTGCATCGAACAAGGAGACTACATGATAACGCCCAACAACCAGACCGTAATACTGGCGTCCGAAATCGACGACCCCTGCGAGCTCGACGAACTGCTCACCTCCGGTGAAGGCACCCAGGACTTCGCACGTGTCGAAACCGACGGAAAATGGTACGATTTGCCACTGATCGTCGAAACGCAGGCGAATCGGGTCGTTGTCGTCGACGTTTCCTGCGACACCCCCTACGAGGCGGCCAAGTCCGCACGGGAGCTGGTGAGCCGCTGGGCGGCCGGCGAGCTGTCCGACGAAAAGCCCGACTCGGGGGAACCTTTCGTAAACTTCATCGACGGTAACACGTACACCATACACACATGGAGATAACTATGAACTGTCCGCAAAGCAAACCCATCACATTCGACGCCACATGGGGCGAGAGGGAGACCGTCTTCTTCCTTCTTACAAAGTACGAACACGGCGGCGGCGGCGGCGGCGGCGGCGGCGTCGCCATCGAAGGGGTCACCCCGTCCGGCGAACCCTTCTGCAGTGTCGCCGTGAACATTCAGGGATCGATCGACGAGGACAAGAAGGACACCGAGTTCCTCCTCGACGAGAACAACATGCAGAAACCCCTCGTGGAGAAGATGGTCGCCGAAGGCCTGATCGCGCCGGTACCGGGCCGGTCCGTCAAGTCCGGCTTCTGCACCTACCCCGTGTACACGGTGGACAGGAGCAAGTTCACGAAAGCCTGACCGGGGCTCCTCCGGGAGCCCATCCAGCCTGTACAAAGCAAAGGAGTCAAACATGGATTCAAGAACATTCGACAAGATCATGATGGCTATCATCAAGGTGAACGACGAGTTCAAGGGAAAGGTCGGCCTTGTCGTCAGGCATCGCAGCAAAGCCCACGAGGTCAGCGGCGCAAACATCAAGGCCAAGGGCAAGTATGTGGCCAAGGCATACGTGGAAATCAACCACAAGGTCGTGAAGACGGCCTTCAGGATCCAGTTCGGCGCGACGGCGCAGATTTGCGCCTACAAGGCGCTCGGCCATCTCCGCGAAAACGTCGAGAAGGAGGGTTACAAGAAGGCCTACGACCTCGTCGAGAAGTATTACAAGAAGCTGGATAGCCTGTTCACCGGCGACGCCGCGATCTCCTACAATGCATTCCGCCTCACGCCGACCTACGCCGTGCCGATCGTACTCGGCGCACCGACGCGCAAGAAAGCGGCCAAGGCGATCGCCGACTTCGTGAACAAGCTCGGCCTGACCGGCCTCGCGAACAAGAAAGTGAACCCGTCGAAGATCAAAGAACGTGTCCAGGTCGTCAATGCCGGTTGCGTCGATACGTTCCAGATCATCCCGTCGGTCGTCTTCCTCAGCGAAAAGGAATTCATCGCCTAAAGGAGCCAAATGGCAAACTACACAAAGTTCGAAATCAAGAAAAAACTCTACGAAATAAGCGACAAGCTCCGCGAGTTCGCGGACAAGTACGCGGAAGGTCGTCCCGTCGACAGCAAGGAGGTGACCAAGTGCGTGCTCGAAACCAAGACCATGTGCCAGGTGCTCACCGGCGAATGGGACCGGTCGGCGGAGCCGCTGGAGAGCTTCCCTCGACGACCTCACTGGACGTCGTAGGCCCGGTTAACAATTATTTACGAGCGGAAAACATATTTTTTGCTTATATTATACGGGAAATGAAAGAATCCAACATCGACACCAGGCGGGTGGACATCCTGACGAAGGTGGCCCTGACCGTCCGCAGGGACGAGGGGTCCTCCTTCGCCGTGCCGGAATCCCACGCGGACGCAGCACGGCTCGTCGCCGACAACTCCAACGGCACGTTCTCGTTCGACGGGGCCACGTTCTCCTGGTGAACGGGGGCACCATGAAACAAGACAGCCAGTCCATGTCGCGGCAGGAAGCCGCCCAGCGCATCTACTTCAAGCTCAACGCCCGCACCAGACCCAGGGTCGAACGCGGGGAGTCTACGCTCTACGTCGTGTACCGGACGCCCGACGGCGTGTCCCGCAAGGTCGCCGTCCTCACCGTCTCCGGAAAGGGCGGGGCGCCGGTGGCCACGTGCAAGCGCTGGTCGATCGACCAGACCGCCCTGCAGCCCTGCCCCATGAAGGGGGACGACGGCAAGGAGGTCACGTTCAAGCTGCCCGTGGCATCGCCGACGGAAATCCGGGCAGCCGTCGCCTACGTCAACGAGGTCGCCACCGCGTTCAGCGTCGCCGAGCAGGTGAACGCCGACGCGAGGCGCCGTCTCGGCACGTCGGTCACTGCCATATCCGGTCCGGGGCTCCCCCGAGCCTAGATCGTGCCTGCGTCAACCAAAGGAGTCAAACATGCTCAATTTCATCAACGAAGCCGTCAAGGCAAAGAAGGAGCTCAGCTTCTATCTCGACAACAAAGGCATCATCACAGTCAGGACGGCCAACGACGCTGTCCTGTTCGTCCCTCACGAACACGGCGTGGAGTTCCGCGTCGAGAAGGACGCAGGCAAGAAGCCCAGCGGCGACGAGCTCGCCCCTATCATGGTCGGCTTGCACGAGGTGGACTCGATCTACATCCCTCTCGACAGCTGCGCCGTGAGCGCGGAATAGCCACAGGAGGACCAGCATGCCCCTAATCAAGCCTATCGAGGTGGATCCCCAGCTGGTACGAGAGGCGAACCTCGAGCACATGCGGCAGATCACCGCAGAGCGAGCGCTTGCAGCTCTGCCCAAGGACATCCGCTACCGTATCAAGCTTGAACGCCACCAAAACAAAGAAATCGACGACTTTCGACAGGAAATTTACTTCGTCCTGTACAGTTCGGACAAAAAGCATTGCATCGGGCCGATACTGGAAGTGGATATCGTCGAAAAGGAGGCCGCCCTCGGAGTGTACGGATACAAAAAACGTTCGTACATGTCGCTATATCCCTATGAAATCAACGACCGGCCAACCTGGTATTCGGCGACCACGGATTTCGACAAGATCATGAAGTACGTCGAGGCACTCGCCCGTCTGGAAACCGAACTCTACAACAACAAGGCCGAGGCGGAACGCCGAGCTAGAGAAATTTTCGACAGCTACTGCATACCCGAGCGCAGCTACCTCGACGAGAACTACTACCGTATGCCGGAATAACATTCCCTGAACCGGGGACAGGCGGGTATCCCTCCCGCCCAGCGCCACACATTTTACCTCAACATCCGACAATGCAGGCGCGTGTCCCCGGTTCTCCTTACCGGAACGAGACCGGGGCTCCCCGGCCTGGGTATTAGCTGTACGTAAACGAAAGGAGACCCGCTTATGGCAACCACAACGAAACGACCCCACTTCGAAAAGATACACTTCGACACGTTCAAGGGCGACAAGAAGGTGGTCTACGCATCGTCCGACCCCGTGAACTACGAACAGTTCAAGCAGAACTGGGAAGAATGCCACGACGCGGACGACCCTTGTCCCGAGGAGGGAACCAAGGAATACTGGGACCGAGTGAACGACGACGATCGGCAAAACTGGGAAGACCTCAAGGACAATTTCCAGCACGGACCGCTTGTCGGCCGCGTCCTTCTCTTCGAAGGCGGCTACCGCTCGTTCTACCCCGACTACCGCCCGTCCCACGGCAGCGTTGGGGTGAGCAAGGTGATCGAGAATCTCGACGGCTTCATCCGCGCCTTCGCAGGCAGCGACCCCGACCGTATCGACATCTACATCGACGAGGACGGCCTTCATGCCACCCACACCCACCACGACGGGTCCAGCTCCTACAAAGTTTCGATGCTGACCCGCAGGGGCGAACGGTGGCTGAAGAACAAGGCCTTGACGGATGAGAACCTCAAGCACCTCCACGAGAATAAGGGCATGCTCCGAAAAATTGACTTTTACCTCTTCTAGGAGCCAGACGCCCGCCCCATATCCGGCCGGGGCTCCCCGGAGCACCGATCGATCCTGCGCAAGGAGACCAGCATGGCAACAAAAGACATCAACGACTTCTTACAGCAAATCGACCGGTGGCTATGGAAGGCCGGATACGATTCGGACGAGATAACGTGGTTTATCGCCGTCCACAGCGACGAAATCGACAAAGCGTTCAAGGCTGGCACGACGGTCGACGACTTCATCCAGAATATCTAGGAGTAACACATGCCCAAGAAACTCAACACTATCGCCGCTACGGTCAATGCTTTCGACTCGGGTTTCGGCGCGAATAAGACAGAACATCGCAAGGAACGCCCGTCGCAGCTGTGGCTCGTCCACGGCGCACGGGTCGAACAGAACGGCAACGTCGTCCCCTTCGGGACCGCCCGCCGCTCGTACTATTCCGCCTGCAAGGTCGTGACCTGCGAATACAACGCCTACGCCAAGCAGGCGGGCAACGCCGATCTGATCTCCATGAAAGAGGTGATGCAGAAGAAAGGCGCGACGACGCCCGACGGCTGGCCGGTCAAGGCCACGTGGGTCATCGAGAAGGCGGAATAACAGTCCGGGGCTCCCCATAGCCACGATCGATCGAGTGTCAAAACAAAAAAGGAGACTATATGGCAAAATATTTCGGCGCAACCGACAATTTCGTCCTCGACATCAACAACAAGTGTTTCGATGCATACGACACGCTGTTCAAAATCCATACCAACGATGAAAAAGGCGTCCTTGCCATATTGCTCGCCGCTGCACGTGGCCGTCTGGCTGAGAAGGCCGACAAGCTGAAAATCGGCGGAACCTACCGCGTCGGCATCTTCAGCAACAGCGCCTGTCTCATCGTCCGCGTGAAGGTGACCGGCAAGAACAAGGCCACCGTCATCGACGACCGAAAGGATGCCGCCTACACCCAGTATCTCGTACACAAAGTCCCGAAGAGCAAGAACTATCCGGACTTCATCATCACCGAAGGGAAGGTCGCCAGGGCTGCCCTGGTGAGGCATGTCTTCGGCAGCAAGTCCCCCTTCTGCGGACCGGCCGACCGCGTCAAGAGACTGGAACAGGAATTCGACCGCCTCATCGACCAGATGGGGGAGATCAAGCTGTAGGCCGGGGCTCCTCCGGGAGCCCATCTCACCTGCATCAACCTCAAGGAGCCTGCACATGTCCATCAAGAGCACAATTTTTAACGCCGTCGCCACCCAGCTAAAATCCTTCTCGGCCTACGAGCTCAAGGTGATGGCAGACAAGGCGGCCACAAAGAAGGTCGGGTCAGAGACCGCCTGGTTTTTCCCCGCCATGTGCAACGACGTCGTCGTCGAAGTACTGGTATATCCCAGAAACGACAGCTTCATGTTCAGCCTCGTCGGGCGCAGCCATAACGGGAACGAAGCAGCCACCGTCGAGAAGGAACTGGAGGCCAAGACGTTCGCCGATACGCTCCATTCCCTCGTCGGAGGCCGCGTCGGCTCGTCCAAGACCAGACAGATCGTCGACAACCAGTTCGGCGACTTCAGGAAACTCGCCAAGACAAGGAACAGCAAGGCTGCCGACGAGCTCAGGGAGACGCTGACAAACGCCCTGCTCGAAGATTTCGGCCACGGGCCGAGCATCGTCGCCTCGTGGCTCATGGACGGGCAAAAGGACGACTTCCTGGATTTCGTCTTCGTCGTCAAGGGGATCTACGGCCAGCGTCTGGACTTCGACATCCAGCTCACCCTGTCCTTCTCGCCGGACCCCGACTACGACGAGAAAAAGACGTGGGGGGTCAGCACCCAGTACATCAGGAACTACGACGAGCATATCTTCGTCAACGACGGTGACGTGGAGCCGAGCACGTTCGATCCCCTGTACAACCTCCGCGACTACCTGGCCGCCGTCGTCGAAACGGGTAACAAGAACGTCGAGAAGTGGAACAAGAAGCTCGAGAAATCCCCGTGACCGGTCCGGGGCTCCCCGCTTCGACCATCCATTCCGTACAACCAAAAGGAGAATCCACATGAATCTCACCACCCTCATCCAGAAGAAAGGAGCCATCTTCGGCCTCGAGAAGTTCACAAAGGCTCTCGACGAGGTGTTCGGCATCGACTCCGTGCTCGGAAGCGGATTCGACAACAAGGCCACGCTCGACGAATTCGGCCGCCTCATCATCCAGTACAGGAAAAAGACCATAGGCTGCATCGTCTTACAGATCGACAACCATCTTCAGAACGATCCCTACGTCGTCGTCCAGATCTGCAAGACCAAGAACCCGTCCGAAGGTCTCGAATGGTACTACCAGACCCAGACCATCTCGACGAAATCGACCGCCGCACAGTTCAAGCAGTTCCTCAAGTCCGTCGTCTGCCTCCACGCTTGCATCGCTAACCGCGTCGAGATCGAGCAAGACATCGACAAGGAAATCTCCATACTCAGGAAGCGCGAACAGCAAGCCCAAAAGGTGAAACATGCCAAAGAAAATTAAACCGGCGATAACCAACATCCAGTCCGATAAGGAGCAATCCTCATGTATTCATACGCATTGGAAACAGACGGAAAGCCGAAAGCATGCGGAACCAATCTGAAAGCGTTCAAAGCAGCGTTCAAAACTGCATCCGCTTCCGGGAAATCGGTCGTCGGCTACCGTTACCGCATGATAGGCACATCTAGCCTATTCATCCGCCGTGAAGTCTACAAAAACGGAAAGTTCATCGTAGACCCCACCGTCTAATGCCGTCCGGGTGTCCCCTGACCGGTCATTTCCCCTATACCAACCAGCAAGGAGATCATGTAACAATGACACCGGGAAAAGCAACCTACCTCGTCGTCCGCATCGGCGACAGAGACTTTACACCTTTCGCGGAAGCGCTTGCGGAGGCCCTGTCCGCCCTGTTCTGCCTCCACAACTACCCTAAGACCGAAGCCGACCTCGAAATGCTGAAGGAACCCGTCGCACGGCTTTGGGCAGCCCTCGACATTGTGAACGATGTCATGAAGAAAGTCGAAGACCCCAAGTGGCCGAGCGAGCCCAGCAATTTCGAAAGCATCTTCTACTACATGAAGACCAGAATTTCGCTGAAACTCGTCGATTTTGCCGACTTGCCGTACGACGACAACGGCGAAAGCATCTGCATCCCGCTGTTTGAGACAGTGGGCGTAAGCTACGTGATACGATAGCCGGGGCTCCCCTGACCGGTCATTTTAAAAATATATCTTGTAAATTCGGGGATGTTGGCTTAGAAGCAGCCATCATTTAAAGAGTGAACTACCGCCTACGATGTCGGGACCTATCCGTGAGGGTAGTAGTCGCAGGACACCTACGGGGCAGGACGACCGCATTTAGGCGGCGTGGACTGGCGACAGTCCATAGAGGGTATAATCGGGCTACCAACCCGTACCTGGCCTGCTGACCGCCCTTTGTAGCTATGGTGGCTAATCAACCGAAGACCTATGGGGCAATCACCGGCTCCGGATCGGTTGAGGGGGTAGGGGTGACGGAAAGTTCTTTGGCGTAACAGCACACCCGAATCTGCAAGTTCAAGGTTTAATGACTGTTCAGACCGGTCCGGGGCTCCCCTGACCGGTCATCTCCCCTATACCAACCAGCAAGGAGTTCCAAATGAAACAATCTATTTATAACACCCTCCGCGACGCCAGTTTTAACTATTACCATCATCTCAATACCAAACGGTTTCCGGAAGGTATGGGTTTTTGTCCGTTGTGCGGATCCTATTCTGATGTCCATATCGGAGCCGAAGACTGTACCGAATTTGTCGGCAGTTTCGAAATCAGCCGCAAGGACAAGGTTATGCTCAACCCAGACGGTCTGATGGTGAACGGAACTTCTGTCTGCATCCGCTTTGTCGAAACTCCGCTCGGCGATGTCTCGTTCACGGTGAAGTTCTCCAACCAAGTCAAGTTCTCCGGGATCAAGGCCGCCGACGCCCCGGACCTCGCCGACTGGGTCCAGAATGTACTCCACGCCGCCAAGACCTACGCAGAATCCCTCTGCCTGTTCATGAACCTCTCTATCTAAGGAGTACACTATGCAGCTCAAAGCCTCCGACGAGCGCGACAATTCAGACTTCGAAAACCTCAATCTCGAACTCACCCCCTTCGGGAAAGATCTTACAGTAAAGCTGACGCTTACCAACGGCAACGAAATCGAATTCATCCTGAACGACGTGGGCAAGAAGGAAATCTACGAAGAACACTGGTTCTCTTTCGAATACGAAGACTACGCGTTCAACGGTGAACTGTTCTACGCCGACGACGACCCGGACGGCGACAAGATCGCACTGAACATCTACACCACTGTGGAATCAGACGAGTCGAAGACTGGCCTTGGCATGGGCGACGACATGGACGTGTACGCCGAATGCGTCTGCCACCTCGACTAACTGGCTCCGGATAGCCGGGGCTCCCCGCCCCAACCATCTCCCCTATACCAACCAGCAAGGAGTTCACTATGTACGTTAATTCTTGGGTACCGAGCGCGAAAGTCAAGAACGGCGAAGTCAGCGCATTCCCGCAGCTGATGGTCGACCAGTTGAACAAGGTCATAGAGGCGTACAACGCTAAACAAACCGACGACCAGAAGCTCTCGTACTACATCAACCAGAAACACATCAGAGTCTACGGTAAACCGTGTTTCGACACCTTCAACTTCAGCCTCGAACAGGAAGACGACGTTAACCAGCGTATCGGCATCGACAGCTGGCGTTTCTGCAAGACCATCCGAGAGCCGTACGACGCGGTTATCAAGGTGTTCCTCTCCGTTCTGCAGCATCACGGCATGATCTCTTCCTGGGACCACGGCGACAACAGCCGCTGCCCTGAATACCGAGCAGCTCGCCGACTCGCTAAGAAGCTCGGAATCGAATGGCACGGCAGCCGAACCGTGAAGTAACTGACCGGTCCGGGGTTCCCCTGACCGGCCATTTTCCCTATACCAACCAACAAGGAGTCGAACAATGAAGAATTACACCTCTATAGCAATGTTGCGCTGTCGAGAAGCGTTCGACCACCCCGAAGCGATCAAGAGCGCTCTGTCCTTGGAATTCGCCGCCATCGGCGAGAACATGAGCGACTTCTGGTACGACCGTAAAACCTGATCGGACGGTAACCTCGTCGTCGCCACGTTCAACGAGTTCAAGCACCTTCCCGATGGTTACGAGCTGTCCGTCCACCTCCGCCGTGACGACAGGCCGACAATCAACCAGCCGTGGAGCCTGTCCATGGGCGTCCGCAAGGGTCGGGAATACCTGGCAAGCCTCTCCCTGGCGTCCTCGTCCGTCCACGCCGTGTTCGACAACATCGCCGACAAGGCAAAGCAGCTCGTGGAGAGCATCGGACGACCGTAACGCACTGACCTGCACCGGCCGGGGCTCCCCCGAGCCCCGATCGATCGGGTGTCAAAACAAAAAAGGAGACTTCCCAATGAACAAGAAACAGGATATCAAGCCAGATTCGGTGGTGATCTACTACGGGCCTGACGCAACCACGGCCACCGGCCAACACCTGCCGACCATCGGCGGGTCCAAGAACCTCACGACCGCCGTCGAACTGCTCATGGACTGCCAGTGCAGCCAGTGCAAGGCTACCCTGTCCACGTTCCAGGACAAGACGAAGATCTCCATCCTCTACTACCAGGACGACGCCTTCAAAACCCTGAAAGGATCCATCCGTCTGACGGTGCTGACCGACCTCGACAGGGCCGTTATTACCATCACCGGACGAGACCTCGCCGAGGTCGAGAACCTGAACAACGTGTCGTTCGACCGCTACAAGTGCCTCCACCTGAAGCACTACAAGAACCGGCATCTCGGCACGATGCAGCATATCGCCGTTTCCGCCCGGTCCATAATGAACTACCTCGACGTCATCGACATCAACCGGTCCCAGATCAAAAGATGCTCAGACAGGATCAAAAAACTTTTCGACTAGGAGGACACTATGCCCAATGAATCCGTATTCACCGCCGCCGACATCGCCACGGCGGAAAAATTCAAGCGCAAGCAGATCGTCAAGGTCGAACGCCACCTCGGCGGAATCGACATCTTCTACAAGAACTGCAAGGTATACGTGTTCAGTCGCGACCCGCTCGAGCCCCACCGCAAATGGACCATCATCCAGGTCACCAACAACGAACAGGTAATCCGCTCCCAGTTCCGTTCCAAGACGCCGAAACACTACAAGAACGGCATCGTCGGAATGCTCGAAGATCTCCACGAACTCGGGAAGGCGTTCGACAACGCCGAAGCTGCCATCAAGCAGCTCAAGGTCAAGTAGGGGTCCGGGGCTCCCCCGAGCCCCAATCCCCTCCATACAACTAAAAGAGGTATCACTATGGATCAAAATAACAGCAAATTTATCATCGTCGAACCCAACGACGGATCTTCCGGCGCCACCGCCAGCCGTTTCACCGAGGACCAGCTCGAGACCCTCGACAAGGCCATAAACCTCACCTGCGCACAGTTCCACCTCCAGAAGGTCGACTACGCAGCCGGCACGATCCACATCTCCAACACGTACAACAGGAACAAGCCCGACCAGTGGACGCAAGACGACTTCATCGTCGTGAATATCGCCGCCTGCTCCATCGCCAGCGCTTTCCACGCCGCCTACGAAGCCGTCTACAAGCACATCTGATCTTCCGGGCCGGGCTTCCCCCCGGCCCAAATCCAACCGATAACTGAGGTTTACTATGGCTAACAACTACAAGATCCTGAAATCCTTCGACGAAGCGAAAGAGCTCATAAAGAAGGTCATGGAAAGCCGGAAGGCAAACGGGTCATCAGGGGATACCAGTTCCCCGAGGGAATGCGTATCGTAGGCAAACACATCAAGTTCATCAGATGCAAGATGCACGATGTCGGCTTCGCCGCTCCCAACCCCATCGGCGAAAACTTCATCGGCAAATGCTACAAGTGCGACCTCACGGGGGCATCGTTTTCCGAAGTCCGGTTCCACAAGAAAGAAGGCCTCTGGCTGGTCGACTGCATCCTCGATAAAGTTCGGAATCTCTCTCTGTATAACAACTACGACGACGAGTATCATTGGAAGTACCTCTCCAAGGCAGTTCCGATGCGTTGCCCGAGGGAAGGCGCGTACATCGCGTACAAGAAGGCGTGGCTCATTCACACGAATACCCGGTTCCTCGAGGGCATCGTGAAACTCGAAATACCCGCAGACGCGTTGCGCTCGTCCGCCCTGGGCAACAAGTGCCGCGCCTCCAAAGCTAAGGTCATCTCGATCACCAGCCTTACCCGCTCGAGAAAGACACACAAGTTCATACAGTACAAAGAGGCTTGCTCCGATTACTCCCTCGACTTCATATACAGGGTCGGCGAAACCGTCGAACCCGTCCGTGAGTTCGACACCAACAGATTCGATGAATGCTCGTCCGGCATCCACCACTTCATGACCAGAAAGGAAGCGGTCGAGTACTGACCGGGCTTCCCCCGACCGGATATCCATTCTGTACCACCAAAGGAGTCGCCATGAAACTTTTCAAGGTCCAAGCCAACTACTCTTACATCGGCATCTTCCGCCGTTCCAACCGTCACCGCCGTCACCTCCACCAGATCTTTACCCGATCCTTCGAATTTGACTGCCGCCAGCTCGAGGAAAAGGAGTTCAAGAAGGTCTACATCGTCCGTGACTACGCTTCCGTCTACAAAGACGCCAAGACCGTCGACGACTTCTACGACGACTCCAAAGGCAAATACCGCCTCGTCGATACACCCATCCGGAAATACAAGGGAAAGCTTTACCGACCGGTAAAGTATTCCCACGGTTCCGCCGTCTCGAACCTCTTTATGGACACCCAGGATGTCGTCACACGCGAAATCAATTGGCGCATCCGATTAAAGGTCGCCGAGGTCAACGCCAAAACCCAGAGACTCTTCACGTCCGTAGCAGATATCGAAACCCTCGGCTCCGTCGCCGTAACCGACACGATGCTCAAGGCCCGTAAAGCTGCCCAGAAAGTCGTAGACCAGTTCGTCTTCTTCGACAACATCTGGTGGATCGAAACCGATCCCCCCGTCTATCACTATAGCACCTTCGGGCTCGGTAACAACCACGGCGGTACCGGCTTCTTCATCTCCTACGTCGATATCAAGTCCCTCGCCAAGCACGACAGAAAATTCTATTTCACCCCGACACAGCGTACAAAGGCCATCGAGACCGTCATCAAGGTCGCCGCCGGTCGTGGCGACACGAACGATGTCAAACGCTTCCAGCATATCTCGGAAAACATCATCATCTGCAAGTAACTCCTCCGGACGGGGCTAGGGCCAGCCGTTCCCTTCCGGACCCGGCGACGGTTCATCGACTACCTCTCCGTCGCCGGGATGTTTTGACAGCGGCTGGCCGGCCGGGACTCCTTCGGGAGCCCCGGCTTTTCCCATTTCTACACAACGTGTCAAATTTCCCGACTTTTTGACAAACATATATACCTTGTCAAATTCCCCGACTTTTTGACAAACCCCCTACCCTTGTCAGATCCACGTTTTCCCCTTTTACAAATAGTTTCAGCCGTTCCTACTATATATATATATATATATATATTTGACACATCGCGGGATCGAAGTCCCGCCTTTCTTTTGCCCCTTCCCCGCCCCACACTCCCTACATCTTACCGGGCCTCCCCCTCCAGCATATCTCATCGGTGCCTCCGGACGGCATCCACCTCAACCCCGAAACCCCGAAAGGAAACCACCGCCTATGAATGCCGATTTCTTCCTTGCTGCCCAGTACCTCCAAAAAAGGGAACTCGACAAGGAAAACAACAGACGTTTCCTCGCTCGACAGGTCTTCTCCGCTGCCAAGCGTAAAGGTTACATCTCCATCAACGGCACCGTAGTCACCGTCTCCGATCCCGACGGGGCAATCAAACACTTCAACCACCACCCCGAACTCTTCCTGAGGACACCATATGACCCCAACCGCCTCAAGCACGACACGAGCCTCCTCAATCGAACCCTGTCGACCGCCTGGCAGCTAGTCGCCTTCCCCGCGACACCCGCCGACATCCGCACACGTTTCATGTGAAACCCTACGGACTAACCCACCCGTACTGCTCACATGTTCACTTGTGCCATCTAGGCAACTCTTGACAACCCCGACAGGATTTCCTATATTCTGTCTCAAGAACCATTCTCCCAACTCGGAGGAAGGATATGAGCAGAGTATACAATCACTGGTCCGAGGATGATATCAAGGACATCCAGAAAGGAAAGATCCCGAAATCCCACCCACACCACGCCGCTTGCCACACCAAGGCAAAACGGCTAGGGTTCCACTTCCACAAGGCCAAAATCGTCGACGAAAACTGGACCCAGTCCCAAATTGATTCCCTACGTGCCGGTAAGTTGCCAAAGGGCAAATCCTGGAACGAGGCCGTCAAGGTTGCAAACCTCCACGGAATCCCGTTCATCGATCTCTTCAGAAACTCACCCCTCTCCGAGGACGAACTCAAACTCGTCAAGAAAGGTAAAATCCCGCCCCACAGACGGAAAGCTGATGTGATCAAGTTCGCGGCAGTCGAACTCGCCACACCCGCTTTCAAGTCCAAGGTAACGGAAAAATCCCTAGCTGCCGCTCGGAAAGGTCAGGCGCTCTATCTGGAGTTCATCAGTGGAGCGGATTCCCTGGAAGTTGTCGCCAAGCGCCACGACATGACCAAGCAGAACGCGCACAGGCTCATACAAGTCTTCAAGTGCCACTTCTTTGACAAGTTCTTTGTCAAGGACGCCACAGAAAATTCTTTGTAAATCCTATATTCTTCTCTCGAATGTAGCAGGGCCGCCCCCGTTCGGCAGGCTCCCACCAATAACGTCCCTCCTTTCGTATCTTACCGAATAGGTTCCCTCCCTCTCCGTGGGGCGACCCGCTCGGAAAAGTGCAAGGTGGTGCAGCCTTCCGTACCGGGGCGACCCTTTACCGAGAATTTTTTCCTTTCCACCCTCAACCTTCCCGTTCTTACCTCCCGTAACGGCCGACACCGGTCGCGAACGGTTCCGGCCAACCCCCGGAAACGCCCCGCGCACGTGTCCCCCGTCACGCAGTTCTGCACGGGCTTAGCCCCCCCGTCCCCGGGGTTTCGCAAATCCGCGAGGCTTGGGACAGGCGGGACGGGAATCCACATCGGCTTCCCGAGATATCAACGATCCATCAACATGCGGGAAGTGGACCCGCGTTCTCCGCCTCGGGGTGTCGGGGCAGAGGGCGGGTCCGCTTACCCCCCGTTTGTGGGGCGGGGTTGCCACCGTCCCGCCGGGGTTCCCCCTGCGGGGATCCGTTGCGACGAGCCGGCCGGGTTGCCACGGCCGGGGAATCAAGGTTCAAACGCTTATCAAAGGAGCCGTAAAGATGAAGGTTACTATAGAGAGGTCGGCGGGAGAGTTCTGCTACCTCATCCGCGTGGGCAAGTCCGTCCTGTGCTTCGCCGCGTTGGGAGACCCCCTCGCGGGGAGTCCCGACACGTTCCGAATAGTTGCGGGTCGGGTGGCTGTCGGCGACGGGGTCGTGAAGGTCGTGCCCGTCGGGTACAGGGACATCCCTGCGGAAGACGTGGTGCTCCGCGACATCGTGAGGTCGGTGGCCCGTTCTGGCCTTGCCGACGTACGCGAGAGCAGGTTCCTCAAGGACGAGGTCGGGATACGTCTCGACACGTACCTGCGGAACAGGATCGAGCCGTGGTCGGGGCTCGGTGACGGGTGCGAGTTGGGCCCGTTCCTCTCCGGGTTCGGCGGTCTCCTGAAGGCGAAAGTCCACAGGGTGACGGGTGTGAAGTGGGACACGGACGGGGCGAGCCTGTCCTCCTGCGGCCTGAAGCGTTCAGTGTCCGTCCCGTGGGGGATGGACGGGGAGGCCGTTTCGGACTGGCTGAGCTCGGAGTACGGCTTCTGCCACGACGGGTGGTCGGGGCAGAACTGGGAGGACGAGGAGGATTCGTGAACTTGATGAAAATTTTTCTTTTCAAGGAGGTTCGCCATGGCGACCAAGGCTGAGAGGGAGCGGGACGCCCTTATAAGGGAGTTCTGCAAGAGGCTGGAATCCCACGGGTTCACGGGGAAGGAGCGCGGGGCGTACTACCAGTACGCGAAGGAGGTGTCCGGGGTGAAGGCGGTTGCGGAGGTGTGGCGTGCCGACAAGGGGAACCTGTTCGACAGCGTCAACGTATCGCTTCGCTACGTGGCCGAGTCGGGGAGCAACGAGATAAGGGTCCACCGTACGATCCTCCGTACGGCCGACCCGTCCGTCTGGGACGCGGACACGGTGGATGTCCGTCTCGGGCAGCTCGCCGCGTGGGCTTCGCGGGTCGGGGCCGACCTCGAGCGGATATCGTCGGGGGACCTCGATTCCCTGTCGCCGGGGCTCCCCTCGGGGGAGATCGGCAACGGGCAGCCTGACAAGGAGGTAAAGGATGGCTAAGCGCAGGTACAAGACGTTCAAGAGCATCAAGGACGCGGCATCGTTCCTCGCCGGGGTGATGGAGCGGCCCGTGGCCGAGCGCACCGTGACGGGCTACCGGTTCCCCGAGAAGATGCCGGTGAAGTGCAGGGACGTGACCTTCGTGGACTGCGTCTTCCGCAAGGCCAGCTTCGTCGGCCTTGACCGCAGGCGCACCTACGTCGGGAAGCTGATCCGGTGCGACCTCAGCGGGTCCAACATGCAGAACCCCCTTTTCGGGAAGAAGTACATGTACTTGGAGGACTGCGTCCTGGACGGCATCTACAACTGGTCTATGAATATCTGTGAGAAACGGGAAATGGGCAGGAAGCAGCTCATGGCGTTCCCCATGCGCTGCCCGAGGGAAGGCGCCTACACCGCCTACAAGGTATGCAGGGTGACCGAGGAGGAGGCCAAGCGTCGCGGCTTGCCTTCCACCCGCGCGATCGTGAAGCTGGAGATCCCGGCCGACGCCAAGAGAGTTTCTTGCGGCGGGAACCTTCCCGACGTGAAGTGCAGGGCGTCCAAGGCCAAGGTGGTGAGCATCAGGAGCGTGGAGCGTTCCTCGAAGACGCACAGGACGGTCGCGTTCAAGGAGGCCTTTTCTAAGTTCGACACCTTGTTCGTGTACAGGGTGGGCGAGGTGGTCCGCCCCACGCACAGGTTCAGCGAGAGCCTTCTGGAAGAATGCGCGTCCGGCATCCACCACTTCATGACGAGACGGGAGGCGATCGACTACTCCCTGTAGGCCGGGGCTCCCCTCGGGGGGCATCGGTTGTGGGCAACCCAAAAAAGGAGGTGACACGTGCAGTACTGGGACAAGGACGAGGAAAGCTACAGGCGTTCCAACTCCGTGTGGGAGGTGGCGCACGGCCCGTTCTCCACGGGCGCGCTCGGTGCGCTTATGGAGGAGGGGGCCGACCGGGGCGCCATGTCGGCCGAGCTCGTCGGCCACCTCTGCGACGAGTTCGGGATCGCTCGGGCGGAGGTCGTGGTGTCGGGACGCTACCGGCCGAAGCCGGGGCGCGTGGTGGTTTACGGGGAGTTCGTCCACCCGAAGGGCGGTGTACCACGCCTGACGGTGTACAACCATTCCCGCAGGGGGACGATGGAGCGCGGCATCCCCGTCCCCGCCGACCAGTTCGTGGACACCCTGCTGCAGATGTTCATGCACTACTACGACAGGGAGGTCCTCGGCCTCGCGAGGAGCGCCCGCACCGCCGGGTTCTACGCGAGGGTCGCCGACCTGAAGAGGAAGCTCGGGTAGGTCGGCGCTGGTGTAGTCCGTCACAAAAAATCGTTGCCCGAAAGGGGGAAGCTCGGCTGACCGGGCTTCCCCCTTTTCGCGTTTCCGGACAGCCGGGCCGGGGCTCCCCAGACCGGTTATTGCTTCTATACAAGAAACCAACCACAAGGAGACTGAATATGGCTATCGAAAAAGGAACATTTACATCTGTCTGGTCGGACGGAACTGAAATCACCACGGATTGCCAATTTGACCGCGAAACCAATAACATTCCTATTGTGGAAAGCTCTAGCGATGACTCTGGCCACGGAAATCTTGTTAAGGAATATGTTACCGACAAAGACGGCGCGACGCTTATCGTGTGCGAAAATTGCCACCATCAAATCTTGAGGCCAGCCACGGTCATTAACAAACTTCAGAACGGACTGCACGAAAAGGAGAGCGGGTTTTGTTGCGACTGTTGCGGCGAACTCTACGTGCTGGTAAACGGCTCGCTGTGCGTGGTTCAGCAAGACGACGACAATGAAGTGATGTAGGGAACTGGTCCAAGGATATAAATACCATTTTTCATAAAACGGAAACAACGGAATAAAACATAAAAGAGGTCAAAATGGAAAAATGTTACCACATCTCAATTTCCGACGACGGCGCATGCTATACCCTGCACAACTTTGCCGTACGTTCGGACAGGGAGCTTGAAGAAAATATTCTCCTCAGGGCATCCGTAACGGCCGGCATCATCAAGGACGAATCCGACATTTGCCGAGACAAGTACAACATCGAAGTGGAGGACATCACTGACGCAAGCGATAAGGACTATATTCTTCGCGAATGCGCCGAGATGGATGGCGTTCACGACCTTTCCCCGGAAACAATCGAGCAGGCCATCAAGGAAGATGCCGAACGACGGGATTTTCAGATCGACTTCAAACTTACCGCAGTTTGCCACGTCAAGGTCCGGGCAAGAAACAAAGACGAGGCGCTCGAGTATGCCGAACAGTTCATGGTCGATGCCGACTTTGGCCCCTGCGAGGACATCGAGTGGGAACAGACCGGCAAGAAAGACGAAAACAGCGAAAATTAAGGGGAATAATCACGAAGGAGGCACTACCATGCAGAACCTTGAAGAAAAACTTTCCAACGCCATCGATCAGTGCAATGCCGAGGTGCATTGGCTCAACACGGACGGGAGCGACGTGAAGGAGATCCTGGAGGAGGAGATAGGCAAGTCCGTCATAAGGGCACGGCGCAAGGAGCTGCTGTCCCTGCTGGACGCGAAGGACTTCGGCCTCAGCAAGTTCGCACGTTCCCTCGTCTACGAGAATCTGGGCGGCGGGAAGAACCGCTTCATCCCGAAGGACTAGCCGGGGCTCCCCCGAGGGTGCATACGGCAAGTGTAACCAAACAGGAGGGCATTATGGCCAATTACGATTACGATTGCGACGAAAAGGACGATTTCGACTACGACTCCCCTTTCATGAAGATGCAGTCCACCGACTTCCCGGTCAGGTGCAGGGCGATGTACTACTTCGCCAAGGGTCGCCACGCGCACCAGAAGCGCAAGGCCACGGGCGTGCCGTACTTCCTGCACTGCAGGGGCGTGGCGTGGCTCGTCTCCGAGCACTGCGGGACGCTGGATTGCAACCGTTCCGTGACCCTCATCAACGCGGCGCTGGGCCACGACCTGATGGAGGACACCAAGACCTCGTTCCCCGAGCTGATGACCCTCTTCGGCCCCAACGTCGCGAGGATCTGCAACGAGCTGACCAACAACCGGTTCGACATCGCGGAGGTCGGGAAGGAGGCCTATATGACGGAGAAGCTGCTCTCGCTCAGCGAGGACGCCCTGCTCATCAAGCTCTGCGACATGCTCTACAACACGCTCGACAACCCGACCGAGGACGCCGCCGTGAGGATGTACAAGAACGTGTGCTCCCTCCTGCTGAAGCGCGATCTCAGTCCCGCGCTGAAGGAGGTCGCCCACCTCGTAATCCTCTCCGAAGGCCGGGCCTCCCCCGCCCCCAAATCGGAGGAGGGCAACAAAACCGAACAACCCGTCAAAGGAGAAGAATCAAATGGCAAAGAAGGTTAATGCCGCCGGGCCCGTAGTGTACAAGGGCAAGGCGTTCAGGGACGTATTCCTGGCCGAGAACAAGGCCGTCCTCGGCAGCACCGGGTTCCGTAACGAGCTGGAGCGTATCTTCAACCCGTGCCAGATGGCCTCGTTCGTGGACCGCACCGGCTACAAGCACGCCACGATGATGGAGAACAGCACGTTCTACGTGAAAGACACCGACCTCATCATCAAGTACCGCGAGGAGACGGTGCGGTTCAGCAAGCACGTCCGCGACGGGAAGGAATCGATCCAGATCCTTTTCCACGACGATGACGTGCGGTACGTCCGTCCCGCCAAGGGAGCGTCGAAGAGCGAGTGCTACTACGGGCTGATGGACATCGTGGTTTCCGAGATTATCCGCCACAGGAAAATCACGAAGCTGCGCAAGGAGTCCGAGCACGCCCTCGACCATATGTCCGGACGCGGGTACGTGGTGTTCGTCGAACGTCTCAGGACGGGCTCGTTCGAAGTGGAAGAAAAAATTCTTTAGGGAGCGCCTACGATGGCAAAACCTGCGCACATACTATCCACCCGTTTCTGTCTGGACACGGCCAAGTTCAACAAGATGTTGTTGGAGGACGTATTCAGTGACGGCCCGTGGGCCGCCATTGACCGCGTGTTCACCAGAAGCAAAATAGTGTCCCGTAACAGTTTCATGGAAGACCGGTTCGTGATTGAACTCGCCCACCGGCTCGCCACGTCCGGCAAGTACGCGGTACGATACAACGTCAACGAGAACGAGGTCGTGTTCATCAGTGACGACGTAAAAACGTTCACGGTGTGCGTCCCCGTGATGTATGCGAGGAACGGGAGCGACTGCGTTTCCCTTGTAGTGGGGTCGCAATCAACACCTGGGAACAGCAGTAGCATCGTGACCTACGAAGTGAAGAGCGACCACCTCGAAGAGGAAATCGACGCGATGTTCGGCTTCGCGAAATCGATCGAGAAAATGCTGGAGAACCACGGCCAGCCCGCCTGATCAGGCCGGGGTTCCCCCGAGGCCATATCCCCAACTAAAACGGAGGACCTATGAAATTCACCAAGAAGGCGTTCCGCGACGCGGTACGCCGTTCCGACCGCACGCTCGTCTGGCACCTCGCCGCGATCAGGCTCGGACATACACCGACCAAAGATGAAGTGTACGACCTGATCCACTGCTGTTGCACCGTGAGGAAACAGAGGCGTCTCGCCAACTGGCTCACGTACCTGAACACCGACGAGGCCAAGCGTGCGCAGGCCGATAACGACGCCTTCGTGAGGAGGGGAGGGTACGCCCAGTACGGGACGGCCCATTACAGGCAAGTCGCCCTGAAGATGCTCCGCCGACTCGCCACCGAACCGCTGTCCGGCTACACGAAGGTCCCGAGTTTCGGGCACACCCACCTGTACTTCACGAGCCCCGTGTACGGGCACGCCGACTACAACAAGGTCCGCACCTGTCTCTTGAACGATCCCCTCGCCGCCGACGGGAACGACCCGCAGGCGGCGTGGTGCGCCAAGGTTCTCGACCTCGGGAACCGCATCTTCAAGCGCAAGACGGAGAACGAGCGGGAGGTCAACCTGCTCATAGGCTACACCTACGGGCCGTCCCTGTGCAAGAAGGTCGTGAACGGGCTGAACAGGATCTTCCGGAAGTCGTGCGACCCGACCGACTTCGTACGCGCAATCTATACCAAGCTCACGTACAAGGTGCGCCTGGTCGGCAAGGCCTGCACTGTCAAGAGCCTGCTCGCCAAGCCGGACGTTTCCAGACTTGTCGGGATGCTGGAGCCCGTCGCGCCTGCCTGCCGGGGCTCCCTCGGGTAGGCATATCACCGACACAAACCAAGAAGGAGAAGCAATGAAACGAGGAAGACCAATCAAGCACCTGTTGCTCAACATGTTCGGCGTTGTCGAGACCAAGGTCGTGCCGTGTTCGTCGGGCGAACTGCTCAAGGGCAGGCCGACCGCGTTCCGCAAGTTGTCCTGCGGCAACGAGCAACTGGCGGCCAAGCGAATCATCAACAGGATGAAGAAGCTCGGCTACGACCCGGCGCTGGAAGGGGGTCCGACCATTGACCAAATCGTCAAGGGGCACGGCGCCTGCTATACGGACGGCGAAGGTGCGGTATACACCTGGACCATCCACAAGTTCTCAGTTTAACCCACAACAAACAAAGGAAACAAACAAATGAAGAAGACCATTCTCGTCATCGCGATTTTCGCGCTCCTCGCTCTCACGGGCTGTACCAAAGTAGACTCCACCGAACGAGGCGTGGTCAAGCTCTGCGGTAAAGTGACCGGTGTCGTCGAACCGGGTGCCGCTTTCGTTTTCCCGTGGTTCCGCACCATCGAAAAGGTCCCGATCAAGACGCAGCTCGAGACGCTTGAAATGGAAGCCGGTACGCAGGACCTGCAGACGGTCGACGTCGGTGTCGACGTGAACTTCCATTTCGACCCGTCAAAGGCCGACGCGCTCTACAACAAGTACGGGATGGACGCCATCAACTCGGGCATCAAGCCGAAAATCCGAGAGACCATCACCGGGCTCACCCCGCAATACAAGGCGGAAGACCTTCTGCAGAAGCGCGAAGAGATCAGGCACAGGATGGAGACCGTGCTGAGCGCCAAGCTGGATTCTGCCGACAGCCATATCATTATCGACGGGTTCAGCATATACAAGTTCAATTTCAAGGAGAAGTTCCGAACTGCGGTCGAAGACAAGCAGGTAGCCCAGCAGGAGGCCGAAAAGGAAAAGAAAAACAAGGAAAAGATAACTGCGATAGGCGAACAGAAAGTCATCGCCGCGCAGAAGGATTCCATCGCCACCATCATCAAGGCGAAGGCCGACTCGATCGCCATCGTCACGAAGCTCCGCGCATTGCAATCCCCCGCCGTGGGCAACTACGTCAAGCTGCAGATGCTCGACCGCTGGAACGGCACCCTCCCGCAAGTCGTGCCGGGAGAGCACATTACACCCTTCTTCAACCTGAACTAAAAACGACCCACATTGACCAGCTTTGAGTCCGGGGCTCCCCCGGACTTTTTATATTAAGGATGAACCACTACTGCAAGGTACTAAATGAGCACGAATACGCAACACAATTCCGCCATACAGAAGCACTACAAGCCGATCGCACGATTCTCGATCGATTTGGAAGGCAAGGAGGCCTGCTTCACTGACCCCATTTCCAAGGTCGAACGATGCAGCTACCCGGCCCCCACTGCCGGTGCTCTGGAATACCTGATTGCCAATATCTACGGACACCCGAATGTCCGGTACCGTATTGACAAGGTGCATATCCTGAACCCCATCGTGTTCCAGCCTATGTACAAGAACGAGCGCAGCGACATGGGTTCGGTCAACCCGGAGACCGGCGAGATTGTCTGTCAGCCGAGCGGGAACCCGATGCAGCGTATGACTACCTGCCTCCGCGACGTACACTACGTAGTCGAGTTCACTATGTTCTACGACCGCGACTACTACAAGAGGAAAGGGTTGCTGATCAAGGAAAACGAGAACGCCGAAAAGCACATCGCGATGCTCACTAAGCGCATCAAGCACGGCCAGTGTCACGACTTCCCCGTGCTCGGCCTTGGCGAGATGATTGCGGATTTTTCTTTCCCCGAAAATGATTTCAAGGCGTGCGAGTCCGTCAACGAGGACTACTATTCCACCTACAAGGTAGTCAAGATCGACGATTACACTTGCAAAACCGCGTTCACCCGAGTCAAGGTGCGCAACGGAGTGCTAGATTTCCACGGGTGCAAGATTCACATCGGTGACAAGGAATACACCCAGGACGAATTTCTCAACATTGAATGGAGAGCTTAACGATGTCTATTTTTCAAGACTTGCTGAAGATGGGACGTGACGGCGTTCCCATAGACCGCGTCAAGGTGACGAGCCGCGTCAACCTCGAACGTGTCGGAGACCGCTGGATCCTCGTCGAGGAGGAGGCCGATTCGGTAGTGAGCGCGATGGGCATCTCCCGTTCCGTGGACATAGAGCCCCGTCCTTTCATTGACAACGTTGAATACACGTTCGGCGTGTCCGTGTCCGAGGTCAAGGACAAGAGCCGACCGAAAGGCTCACCGAAGGTGTACACGGTCTGCGCGGGAAACGATAAAGTCGCCAAGCGTCACGAGGCTTACATCAAGTCGATCGCCGACAAGAACCTCGCCGATCCCGACGTGAAAGCCTTGCTTGATTTCCTGTCCGATGACCCGTATGGAAAGCTGACCGAGGGACTTTCCGAACCTGCGGTGGCCGAGATCAACCGAGTCCTCTTTTCCGGCCAAGGAGCAATCCGTGTCGTTGCTGGCGGGAATGCGCTTTCCGAAAAATATGCGTCCCAGTTCTCGGTCTACAAGGAAGAAACTATCCGTTGTTCGCTCACCGGGGAAATTGCGACCAAGACCGATATGAAGCCCGAAAAGCTGAGCGGTATTTACGGGGGGACTACGGCGGGCGTCGTGACGATTTCGTGCAACACCCGCGAGTTTCCCGTGGTTGCCAACTACAATTTCGAGAAGAATGACGGTACCCCCATTTCCACGGCGGCCTACGTCACGATTACCCGCAATATGCAGAAGCTGCTCAGTAATCGCAAGACTTACAGGGCGATTCCGAACTCCAACGTGTCCTACATCCTCCGCTACGACAACGTGGAAGAGTCTTTGCAGGGCATCGCGGGAGCCCTGATTAACACTCCCCAGAGCAAGGCCGACCTCGTTGCCTTCGGGTATGACCCGGAAGACCCGTCCGACGATACCGACACCTCCGTCGTGTACAAACGTAAGAAGGACACGCCCGACTCAATCGTGTACAAGAAGTATATGAGCGTACGTCGCGGAACCGTCGTGAACGCCAAGTTGTCCGGCTCGGTAACCATCTACCGAATCAACTGCGTACAGGGTCGCTGGTCGTGTACGGACACGTATACGGTCGACTTGGCCCGTATGTTCGACAACATCGACACGTGGTACAAGGACACGCTCACTGCCGGGGTTCCCCACTCCGTGTATTGGTTGCTAAGGTCAAGCCTGCCCGAGTATGGCAAGATTGACCCCCGCGAGTACGAAAATCTCGTCCAGGCAATCATCAGGGGGACGGAAATCAAGGGCATCATCCTGAAGCGGGTGCTTCACCGGATATCCGTCGCACACAAGGGAGTTTCCATGTGCCAGTATGCTCTCATTAGGGCGTGCTACAACAGCATGGCAAGACACCACAACCTCAAGGAGCTTTCCGATATGCTTGATAACGAAAACAAGTCGTATTCGTACAACCTTGGTCGCCTTCTCGCCATCGGCGACTACATCCAAAGTAAGGCGAACCCCAACATAGGGACGCCGCTTTCCGCCAATCAGGACAGGTTGGCGCTTCAGCGCCCGACCGAATGCAAGGCGTTCATCTTGCGCAGGATTGAGATCTACAAGCGCCAGCTTTCGGCGAGAGGCGAGAAGGGCATCGCAATTTTCATCACCCGACGGATGGAAGACGTTGTGACGAACTTGAACGTCGTTCACGACCAGCCCCTCACCATAAACGAGCAGGCCGAGATGCGCACCGCGTTCGTCCAGCAGACAAACGATTTTTACAAGAAAACCACCACAACCGAGGAATAACCACCATGGCAAAAGTAACCGCTCCCACCACACCCACCACCAATTTCGATTCCACGACGAAATTCGCCCCTCGCGCCGACATGATTTTGGTCGTGTCGTGTACGAACACCAATCCGAACGGCGACCCGAATGCCGAAGGACGACCGCGTGAGGACATCTACGGAAATTCCTACATTTCGTCCGAATCCATCAAGGACAAGATTCGCTCGACGGTGCGTGACTTCTGCGCCGACCCGGAAGTCGATGCCTTCAAGGGCGTCGAAGACAGGAACAAAATTTTTGTCGAGCGTGGCACTATCCGTACCGAGCAGATCAAGGATTCTGTCGACCTCACCAACCGTCCTGCACTCAAGGCGAACCTTTGCGCCAAGGACAAGCAGAGCGACAAGAAGGGTTGCAACGTCGTGTCCAGGGAAGACCGCAACTACGTGGCCGGACAACTCTGCCAGAAATTTTTCGATGTCCGTGCCTATGGTCAGGTGCTCGGCAACATCGGCAGCGTCCACGGTGCCGTTCAGATCGAGGACGCCTATTCCCTGAACAAGGTGGACTTCGACAACATGGGCATCACCGTCGGGCAGGTCGCCAACGGCGCCGAGGCGGAAACGAAAGACCGCACCATGGGAAACCACGACTTCATCAAGTTCGGCATCTACCCGATCTACATCCACGTCAACGGAATCCGTTCCAAGCTCAACGGCTTCACGCTTGAGGACTACAACAACATGAAGGAAATCCTCATGAAGATGTGGGACCACACCAACTCCCGCGTCCGCACGGTTCAGTTCGAGAACCTGTTCGTGTTCGAACACCAGAACATCACCGGCTCCATGCCGATGAAGGCCCTGCGCAAAGTTCTCGATGTATCGTTCAAGTCCGACCGCCCGACTTCCCCGTTCGATATCGAGGTCAAGGTGAAGGAAGACATCCTCAGCCAGTACCCCGGCATCAAGTTCTACGAAGCGTAATTGGCGCAAATTCCGTCAACCTTTCCGGGGCTACCCAGACGGCGAATCGTCTGGGTAGTTATATTTGTGTACGAGGCATAAAATGAAACAGATGATTGGGCACACTTTGTTTGATCAGGAAGGGAAGCTGCTCTCCATCGAGACGCTTTCTGAGCATCTTGTGCGGACTGCGGTGCTCGCCGAACGTTTCCTTGCCGGTGCGGGCGTTGGACTGCTCGGCAGGCTCGTCGCTTTGGCCCACGACATGGGCAAGGCCTCCGACCGTTTCGCCAAGCGAGTCGGGGTGATGAAGAAGGACGACGCCGAGCCTATCCACTACAACCATATGATGCACGGCGCGAAGTATGTCCTGTCTCTGTTCGGCTACAACACGGTAGGCAAGATGCTGGCCATCGTGATTGCCTGTCACCACGGGGGACTGCGCAACTGGAGCCGTAAGCCGTCGGAAGACCACGCTGAATGCAAGCATATCCAGCGTGACGAGACGTTCAACAATATGCTGGCCGAGTACGAAAAGGATTGCCTGGCGCATCCCGATGGGGTTCCGTATCCCGAAGTGGACGACTTGGTGCAGGACCTTTCCGAAGGATGTTTCAACATCGATCCCAAGAACTTCGGCAAGAGCGCCATCGGCGCCGATATATTCCGTGGTTACTGGGCCATGCTGACCCGTCTCCTGTTTTCCGGGATTGTCGATGGCGATTGCCTTGCGACCGAGGCGTTTTACGACAAGACGGCCCCCAAGCGTCGCCACAATAAGCACGACGACTTGTATACGCTCCGCACGAAGCTGGCCGACCACATCAGAAAGGTTTGCAAGGACGATACGCCGATTAACAAGTGGCGGACAAGGGTCATGGAACGATCCAAGTCGGCCGCCGTTCGCGCCAAGGGAGTGTTCACGCTCGAGGCCGATGTCGGCGGTGGAAAGACCCTTGCGATGCTCCACTTCGCGCTTTCGCACGCCCTGAACCACGGGCTCGTTCGCATCGTGTACGTGGCCCCGTATGGCGCTATCATCGAGCAGACCGCGAACACCTTGCGAAAAATTTTTGGGAGTCACAACGTCTGCGTCCATCACATCAATATGGACCCGACGAATACGACACCGGAAGCCTTGCTGGCTTGCGACAACTGGGATGCGCCCATCATAGTCAGCAGCGTGGAGCAACTCTTCGACTCTCTGTACTCGAACAAGAATGCACGCTGTCGCAAGCTGCACAACCTCATAAACTCGGTTGTTCTAATCGACGAGTTCCACGACATCCCGTTGACGAAGATGTACCCCGCTTTGCACGCGGTGGACGCCTTGGTCAGCGTGTTCAAGAGTTCCGTCGTGCTATCATCCGCCACCCTGCCCGTCCTGGACACGTTGACCACATACAGCGAACTGAACGGAGAGGTGAACAAGTTGTTGGCGCATCGCCCCAAGAGCATTGTACCGGTCGAGGATTTCGCCGCGTCCGTACAGAGAGTCAAGGAGATATACGACCCCAATATCGGCGGGTCCGGTAATTGGGATAGCGTGGCCGAGGCGGCTGGAAAGCACGACCGTTGCATGGTTGTGGTCAACACCAGAGCGAGTGCGTTCGAGTTGGCTCGGGTAATGAAGGAAAAGGGAATACGCGACGTATATCACCTGAGCGCTTCAATGGTCCCCGCGCTTCGTGACAAGGTGCTCGCGAAGGTTATGAAGCGTCTGGCGGATAAGCAACCCGTGAAGCTGGTATGTACGTCGATCGTGCAGACGGGCGTGGACATCAGCTTCCCCGTGGTATATCGCGAGATGTGCGGACAGGACTCCTACCGGCAGGCTGGCGGTCGATGCAACCGCAACTTCGAAGACGAGGTCGGCTACTGCATCCTGTTCCCGCAGACTGGGGACATCGTGCCGGGGCTCCCCATGTACAAAACTCAGGCGTTCAAGACCCTGCTAGACAGGAATGGGGGCGACCCGTCCTCGGTAAACATACAGGCTTACTGGGCCAAGTTCATCGAGGTATACCATCGCGAGCTCGATAAAAAGGAGAAACGGGGGATTACCGAACCGGCGTTCGACAACAAGGACGTCCTTCGGTATGAACTTGACGAGTCTCACTTTAGCTTCGAGACTATCGCGGCTAACGCCAAGATAATCGACGACGGTCAGCAGAGCCTGATGGTTCTGTGCGACGAGTCCAAGTCAGTTATCGAGAAGATGGAGCGGTTCGCCAAGCTATCCTCGGAAAACGCCCTGTCGGGCCTATCCCCGGCCGAACGTCTTCGCGCTCTCCCGACCAAGGAAGACCGCCGTATGGCGCAACGCTTCACCGTGATGGCGTACGGCGACGACTCTAGGGACGAGAACGAAAAGAAGTACCTACTCTTTCCCTGGCTCGTAGAGGTCGGTCTTGCACATAAGTTGTCGAATATGGACAACGTATATGTCCTTGACAAGGGGTACGACCCCGAGTACGGAATTGCGCCGCTGATCGACCAGTTCGTGACGGCTAGGCGCAACCAGCGCTAACCCGCAGCTCCGTGCAAACCCCTAGGGGGTTAGCGATTTTCAGGCGCAGTCCACGAGACCGCGTGCAGATTGTCAGCATCGGTTTGACGGCATCCATATCGCCACAAATATGCCGGACGTGTCGCGGGTTGCTTGGGTGGTTAGCGATTTTACGCTTCCTAGGCCAGCATATACGCGGTTTACGAACCGGCCTATCGCACCCTACACGGGTGTGTGTATTGAAACTCCTAAAATAAAGCGGGGGTGCGCAAAGCGTAAATCGCACCCTACACGGGTGTGTGTATTGAAACAGGAAGGTCGGTAACAGGCTACAGAAGAACGTATCGCACCCTACACGGGTGTGTGTATTGAAACGCCTGCGTCCAGTATATGCAGAGTGCGTGTGCGATCGCACCCTACACGGGTGTGTGTATTGAAACTGAAAAATCTCGTCAAGTTTCAGTCTCAGTTTGTCATCGCACCCTACACGGGTGTGTGTATTGAAACAGGACTTCGAGGTGTCTTGCGACACCATGGTTATCGCACCCTACACGGGTGTGTGTATTGAAACGACTTTATATCGTCGAACAGTTCCGGTCTCAGATCGCACCCTACACGGGTGTGTGTATTGAAACACGGACGAGGACCTGGTCAAAGCTGCAGAGGCATCGCACCCTACACGGGTGTGTGTATTGAAACCGCTACGACCCCGACGACATGCGCACCGCCTGATCGCACCCTACACGGGTGTGTGTATTGAAACCCTTGAATGAGGACTCTCCATATAGATGGGGGAATCGCACCCTACACGGGTGTGTGTATTGAAACACCTACAGATTCTTAATCTTGGTATAAGTCTCCATCGCACCCTACACGGGTGCGTGTATTGAAACAAGATCAAGGGATATTACGGCAAGGATTTCACCATCGCACCCTACACGGGTGCGTGTATTGAAACTTCAGCCTGACCAACATTGACATTGCCAAGGAAATCGCACCCTACACGGGTGCGTGTATTGAAACAAACGCAGCCCAGCATAAGCCATCAAGCCAAGGATCGCATCCTACACGGATGCGTGTATTGAAATAGTGGTAGCGCAAGGCGACTACGGCGGAGACGATCGCATCCTATACGGGTGCGTGTTTTGAAACTTGATATACCTGGTTCATTTTGGGCCTCCGTTATATCGCACCCTACATGGGTGCGTGTATTGAAACATGAGTTGGTTAAACATGGTGTGAATTATCGGCATCGCATCCTGCACGGATGCGTGTATTGAAACAACAAGTTTCGAATATTCCCGAATTGCGCTGATTATCGCATCCTATACGGATGCGTGTATTGAAACAAGCACGCTCGTCAAATCAAAACGGTCTGATTATCGCATCCTATCTGGGTGCGTGTTTTGAAATGTATACGACCGAAACGAACTCAAAAGCGGTCGATCGCGCCCGAAAGGGCGCGTGTATGGTAATTACATGTCCGCCGTATGTGACTCACCGACGTTGTCACGCCAGACTCTGGCAACGTCAGCGGGTTCTACGGATGCCGTCTAACCGGTTGACGGACCGGGGCTCCCCCGGCCACCCATTCTACCTGTGCAAACAAGCCATTTCAGGAGGTTCACAATGGCAACTGAAGAAACTACCGCCACTGTCCAGACGAACGAGGAACGACTCGCGCTCATCCTGCAGGCGAAGAAGCTGATGGAACAGGCAAATGAGCTCGTCGCCAAGGCTGGATGCAACCTGATCGCCAACGAAGAGTTCATTGAGGTCATTCCGGTAGGCGTGTCCTTCGAGACCGAATCGGAAGGACAGAACTCCGACGATTTCATCTCGGACTGCCCCGCCCTGCTCACCATCAGCCACTACTATCCCGACGAAGTCGAAGTCCGTGGGACCGAGGACGTACCGGACTGGTGGGCCGAACTCGGCAAGTCCGTCAACGAGGCAATCAAACAGAACGCATAGGGAGGAGGCATGGCGGACAAGATCGAGCAGAAGGTCATCGAGGCGGCCAAGGCCGTCTACGGCGTAAAGACCGACAAGGAAGCCCGCGAAGCGGTGATCGCCGAGTGGGGCAAGCAGGGACTGCGCGGGTACGGCAAGTTCACCGGGGGTGTCTTTCCCGAGCATTCCGTTCACATCGCAAGGCTCGACGAGCTAGGCATCTACGAGAGCGACGTGGAGGCTGCGAAGCAGGCGGCCAAGGACGGCGTGAAGCTGATCCCGTACAGGGAGCAGCCCAAGAAAGGAATGTGCCGTTGCGTCCGCTTCGTGGACACCAAGGCGAACCGCAGGGCGCTCAACATAAGGTAGTACAACTAACTAAGGAGAATTTCATGTCAAAACTTGCCATCAACGTGAACAACTACGAGGGTGTGGGAAACGGCGGGGGAACACGCCGTGGGCAGCTCCTCATCATCGACGGGACGCCCTGCATCATCCAGGACGGAGACCTCTACTTCGACGGTCACCACATCTCGCAGAAGACCGACGCCCCCCTGTGGATCCGCGACGCGGGAACCATTACCCGTGTTGGCCAAATACCCTACACGCTCGATTCCGGCAGCATCACCTCCAGCATCCAGAGGGTCGTGGACAAGATTCTCGGCGTCATCAACGAGGCTGGCGCTGTTGCCGCCACCGCATACTCGGAGCGCGTCAAGAAGGCCATTCTCGAGGACACTAACTGCGACCTCGTACTCCTCGACGGCTCCTGCGAAGTTGACGGCGACCGCACCGTCGTGTTCACGACCAACTTCCATACCCAGCCCGGACACGGGTCGGTCAGCATCCGCGTAAAGGTCAAGGTATCGACCACCGACGCCGGATGCTCGATAATCCTGTCGGCCTTTTCGAGCACGTCTCATTACTGGGGAGTGCTGTTCAGCGGCGAGATTCCCGTGTTCGCCAGCACCTTCCAGTCCAAGATTCTCGAACGCATAATCGATTTCCAGCACAACGGATAGACGCCGGGGCTCCCCCGGCCCGATATCCGGAAAGCGCAACAAACCAACAACCCAACAAACAAAAAGGAGGCCCATATGGCCAAGACATACATCAAGGAAACCCTCACCATCAAACCGGCAGTCATCAAGCGACTGTTCCCGGCCGAAGTCAAGGCTCTCAACTTCGAACTGAAGAACGCCAAGTACGAAGACCGCAAGATCGACCTCAAGCTCGTCTGCGACAAGGCGAACCGCGTCCCGAAGCTCACCGCCCGTCCGGCGCTCGACGGCCTGATCGCCGCCGTGAAGCGCATCCAGGACAAGCTGAAGAAGCTGAAGATTCCGGCCAAGGCCAAGGTGAAGGGCAACCGCATCGTGTGGGGCATCCCGTTCAACAAGGTGTTCGAGCTGTCCAAGACGGGCGAAACCTTCAAGACGACCGCCGCGTACAAGAAGTTCCGCCCGCACCTCGTCGGCAAGGAAAAGGGCAACCTCGTCTGGGTGGCGGGGTAGTCAGGAATACTCACTTGGGTGGACTGGGGGCGGTCGGGTGGGCCGTCCCCTTTTATTTTTATCATTCCGGGGCTCCCCTTTGACGGCATCCCGATGTATAACAATTCAGCAAGAGGGAATAAAATGAAGAAGAAGCAGTTCTTAGAAACTATTTTCAAGCGCGGGTTTGACGCCGCATTCAACCTTCTCATCAAGGACGGCATAGACGGCGGGATCGAACGAGCCAAGGAATACGTAAAGTTGTTCGAGGCGAAGAAGAAGGTGAAGGACTACCTCGACAAGAACCAGATCAAGGCGGCGAACGAGCTGATCGCCAGCATCGCGAAGCTGCCCGCCACCGGTGACGAAGTGTACGTCAGGGTCGTCCGGCACGCCAACGGCGAGACCGTCGAGGCGGTGCGACAGAACAACATCCCCGAAGACCTGTTCGAGAACGATGCGCTCGACAAGCTCGCCGACGACAAGTTCGAAGTGGCGAAGGCCGCCGCCGACACGTTGTTCAATACGCTCAAAAGCATCGGCGTCACGCTCGTATTCGATCGCGAATACGAATCGTTCGGATTCGTGTCCGGCCCGGTGAAGGTGGTCTACGACCAGAAGGTCGACCAGTCACCGATCCGCAGCATCAACATCCCGTCCGACGTCTTCCTGAGCTACAACACAGGCGAGCACCAGACACTGGCCAAGGCCGACGAATAGTCCGGGGCTCCCCTCGGGGAGCATCTTCCGTGCATAACAAAGGAGCCATATGAAATACACACCGAAACTCATCCTGCACATTATCCTGTGCTTCGCCTTCATCTCGCTGTACTATGTGATATGGGCAGTCCTGTACGTGTTGCCGCTCGCAATCGCCGGTGCAGTCTGCATCTTCAATCGTGTAAGTGAAGGCGCGTTCGTTGGCGCGGTGTGTCTTGCAGGCGTCTACACTCTCGCATACCACACCATCCTCGTCCGCAAGGTCATGGCGCCGTTGCGATGCGGGAAGGTGGCCGACTACCTACTCGGCACGATGGAGAAGCGAATCGAAGAGGCGATTGACAAGGAGGCGACCCGTGAAGTACGGTAAGTTCATCGGCGATCATCACATTCACCTGACGAAGGACGAAGGCAAATACCTAAAGCGGAAAATCGCCGAGGCGCTCCGCCAAAGCGATTCTTCCTACGGGTTTACCATTTCCGTAGAGGACGGGCTGATCTGCCCGAGATACAATCCGGACGGAACCGAGAAGACACGTGGCCATAAGGTTATCAAGGATACGACGTATCTTCGTGTCAAGCTGCGCAAACCGATTACGTACAAGCGTTATCAAGATCGCGGGCAGTTCTTCAGTCTCACCCAATTCACGGTCTCCGTATCGCGGGCAATCGGGTATTCATCGAGGGACATGAAGGATGTCGGTGCCGCGCCGGATATGTTCAACTTCCACGCGAACCTGCATTCCGACGGAAAAGTTCTCCCCAAGCGCTGTCGGCATACCCGCGAACACGTGATGACAGGCCACTCGTTCTTCTACGACACGGAACTCGCCGTACTCGGTGCGGAGATCGGCAAGGTTATCGCGGATTCCACGACCCAGTATGGGCGTGGCTACAATTCACGCGAAAAAATTTTATAATTTGGCTATGTCCACCCAAAGTGTTGCTGAAAAGTTCATTTCATTAAAAATTTAATTAAATTTACATTTAATAAACGAGGTTTTATATGGCCAGCGTAAAGAAATTCTTTATTGCTATTATGGCAGTTGTAGCCGGAACCCATGCGGCTGTCCTTACCCACCAAGAAACTTTCAACGATGTGAAAGTCATTTCTCCGGCAAAATCAACGCAAACAACTTGTAAAACAAGGGTAGACCTCTCGGAAGGGTTGGTCGATAACACCCAGGGTTGTGACATCGAAGAAATCTTGGTTTATAATAAAAACCACATGTGGATAGGTTCCCTTGGTGGTGTTGAGGAAGGGTATCACAAGCGTTATGCCGATTACGATGTTGACCGATACAAAGGAAAAGGCATCCAAATTGGGATTGTGTATTCCTTCACTCCGCAGGATGCAGACCCTTCTAATAGGTGGATGGTTTCCTGTCCAAAAGGCATGATTGCATACATTTGGGATGAGTATTATAGCTGTAAAAAACCGTTTACTTGCTCTAACGGAATGTATGCTATCGACTCATTGGAATGTGAGGAATTGCCGGAAGGTGCGCATAGAAATGCAACAACCGGATATTCATGCAATAAAGGCTATGTCATGCGCAACGATGGTTATTGTGAGCAAATGGCCAAATGCGATAAAAACGACCTTTATGTCAAATCCGAAAATGCTTGCTATGAACGCCCCGACCATGCCCATTGGATAAAAAATTCGCTTGAATGGGAATGCGATGATGGATATGTTTTGCAAGGTGATGCTTGCGAAAAAATTTTGAAATGTGATAGTGCAAGTAGATATTATGCAGAGTACAACACATGCGTTGCATTACCCGTATTTGCACATTGGAATGATAGCGTATCTACTGACTGGACTTGTGACCCTGGATATGTTCTCTATGGTGCCGGATGTGTTGAAAAGGCAACATGTTCTTCGGAACAACGCTATGATGAATCTGCAAATAGTTGCGTAGACCCTTATCCAAATAGTAGATGGGTTGGTGATAACGGCAATTATGTTTGTAATGACGGATATGTGGATGTTGGATATGGTCGTTGCGAAGTGAAAGCGGTTTGCTCCGATTACCATTATGATGCGGATAATAATTCGTGTTATGCGAAACCGGAACATTCCCATTGGCTATCTAGGTATGGGAGCGAATGGGCATGCGATGTTGGATTTGTCCAAATTGATGAGCACTGCGAAGTGAAGGCTGAATGTGACCATTATAACTCGGCAAACAATTCCTGCTTTGAAAAACCTGACCATGCTCATTGGGCAGAAGCAACAGGTGAAGCCTGGATTTGTGACGATGGATGGTGGAGTAATGGTAATTTTTGTGAAGAACAAGTATCTTGCGGATGGTTTGAACGCTATAATGCAGACAATAACACTTGCGTAAGTAAGCCATCGCATTCACATTGGACAACCGAATGGAACTATGAGTGCGATGATGGATATTATGAAACCTATGGCGAATGCGTAGAAACAAATCCAATTCATTTGAGCGATTATACCAAGTTCTTTCATAGTCTGACCTTTATTATTGGTGGTGGCGATGTTAAAGATAAGCACGATGTATCGACCACGCTATTTAATACTGCGCTAGAATATAACATTGGTATTAGAGTTGGAACGGATTTCTTCAATGTGAGGCCGCAAGCGGTGATAGGTTTGCTATATAGCGGGTTTGACTATTCTAGCACTCACTCGTATGGTTATGGTTATTTGGATGAAAGCGTCTATTCAACGGCATTGGTTGTCGGTCTTGGTATGGGTGTTGATATTTGGCATTTTACCATTGATTACAACTATCTGTACGCTGAACGAGAAACGCTTGATAATGTTGATTTCTATTCAACTCTACACCAATTCAAAGTAGGATACAATTTTAATGAACATTGGAATATCAACATAGCGTCAATATCTCAACTAATTAAAACAACGAATGTATTAAAGGAATATGACAACACCATCTACAACATCGGGGTATCTTATGCGTTTTAATATGAAATGGTTGTTTGCGGTCATTACAATGGTGTTAGTTGGTTGCGCAAATGACACCGGAGTAAGTGCGGACTACGATGACGACACTACTTTAAGTAGTAGCAGTTATGAGCCGTATTCATGGATGTATTCCAGTAGTTCTAAAACACCGGAAATAGCAAAGCATTATTTTCCTACCGATTTAGAATATGTCGGTATATATAAAACATCGAATGGTGCTAACTTGGTCATGAAGAACAATACCGCATACACGATGTCCGTCAAGGTCAATTACACGATTTCGTGTTCGGTAAATGGAAAAGCCGCTGAAACGACTACCAAAACACTAGGGTTTTACCTTAATATGTATGAGCAAAAAGAAAGTAGTAATAGCGTGGATGGTTATTGGCATGGTGGCATGACAACAATAGATTGCACCGGGGCAATAACTTCGATTATACCCGATTATTCTGATAAGAGCAATTTCCAGGCATGGACTGGCTCATACCCTATTTCGACCAAATAGCCTCTAGGCGGCTACGCCCAATAGGGGTATCGGCGGGCGGTGCATGAACACCCACTTGTTGCTCCAATACAGCGCCCCTGCATTGTGCCTATTCCAAACGGACTCCTTGAAATTGGCATCCCCGGTAGCATAGTTGCGGAGATTGTTCCATACGAGGTAGT
>JAEEGH010001136.1_pt1 | contig 78826 bp, 54 predicted proteins | sample 9134181 | NCBI WGS metagenome assembly JAEEGH01 (sample SAMN16246544, study PRJNA631951) | gut metagenome | biome: gut microbiome; feature: rumen; material: DP-attached | host: Bos | place: Iran: Karaj | collected 2018-10 | reverse complement strand
TGGGCGCCATCCTTCCCTGGGTGCTTATTAACAAGAAGTACGAGTTGATGCGCTGGAAGCCTCTGCCAATGGCCACCACGCTGCAATATTGGAAGAAGGAGATCTCTTTCGGTGTTCCCGTCATGCTGGGCTCCATCATTCTGCCCGTCGGCCAGACCGTGGTCACCCGCATCGCGGCCCATTTCGGCGACGTGGCGGTGGCGGCCATGGGCGCCGTGAACCGGCTTGAGACATTGGCCTTCATGATCCCCATGTCCGTGGGCTTCGGACTTACCGCCATGACGGCCCAGAATTACGGCGCCAAAGCTTACGACAGGCTTAAGCAAATTTATAAGACCGCCAACCTTTTCGCGGGACTTTACCTTCTGGCCATAGCCGTCCTCTTCACGGTTATCGCCGATCCCCTGGCCCACCAGTTTTCCAATGATCCCGAGGTCTGCGTGCTCATGCGCCACGGCCTTTACATTATCTCCTGGGGCTTCGGCCTCCTCGAGATCCACCGCTATTCCGGTTTCTTCCTGACCGGCTGCGGCAAGCCTCTGGGCGGCGCGCTGCTCAACATCTTAAGGATCGTGGTCCTGACCATCCCTCTGGCCTTCGTGGCCCTCTGGCTCGACCAAGTCCTGTGGCTCTTCTGGGGCCGCCTCATTTCCGACGTTCTGGCCGGCTCCGTCGGCCTCATCGCCAGCGGCGTCATGATCTGGCGCCTGGCAAAAAACAAGGAAACACAAGCATGAAAAAACTGTTTCTTCCACTTTTGATTTTCGCGTTCTCCAGTTATCTTTTCGCAGGACTTGTCGGCTACACCACTAACGTCACAGGCGACGGCAAGATCGAGATCAACTACGAAGTGGAGGCGGACGACGAGGAGAACACTCTGCCGGTCTTCGAGGTCTCGTTCATCGCTGAGATCCCAGGCAAGAAGAAGCCAGCAAAAATTAAGACTCTGGAAGGGGAGGGCAGGACCGGCGTTGTCGTGGGCCCGGGAACTTACACGCTCGTTTGGAACGCCAAGAAGGATTGCAAGCGGGTAGATGCCGGCACCATCGTGATAAAGTTCGAGGCCAAGGACGTCACGGACGAAGCCAAATACCTCTGCCTGGATCTGAAGAAGAACAAAATGCGTTATCAGAGCGACGCTCCCAACGTCAAAAAGAGCACATGCAAAACGAAGGAACTCTGGCTCCGCAGGATCGAGCCGGGTACTTTTACCATGGGTTCTCCCGACGACGAGCTTTGCAGGGATAGCGGCGAGATTCAGCACGAAGTGACGCTGACCAAAGCCTTCTATATCTCGCTTTTCGAGACGACGCAGAAGCAGTTCAAATTTATTGCCGGCTACAATGTCTCCAAATACAAAGGCTCCACCAGGCCCATGGACAGCATGACGTACGAACTTTTGCGCGGCGCTACCTTAGGCGGCGGCTGGCCCAAGAACCGTCATGTGGACGAGAAGCATTTTTACGTGGATAAGAAAGGTCAGAACGTGGAATGCCCGACCTTCTTTTACGCCTTGAGGGAGAAGACCGGCGGATCATTGGTTTTCGACCTGCCCACGGAGGCGCAGTGGGAATACGCCTGCCGGGCCGGCAAGACCACCGCTTGGAACAACGGGACAGACATAACGGAAGAGGATGAGGATCCGGAGCTCAGCAAGCTCGGGCGTTATTTTTACAGCGGCGGCGGCAAAAGTATCTACGACAAAAAGGGCGTTTACAAAAGCACCAAATATTATGGCACCGCCAAGGCCGGATCATACCTTCCCAACGACTGGGGCCTCTACGACTTCCACGGCAACGTTTTCGAGTGGTGTCTCGACTGGTACGGATCCTACGGCAATTCTCCCGTAACTGATCCCCTTGGCCCCGACCACGGCGTCATGCGCGTTTGCAGGGGCGGCGCCTGGGACGATGTAGCCATATTCTGCCGCTCGGCCCACCGCAATACTCTGTTTATTCCCGGCTTGTCTAACTATTCTGTCGTCGGTTTCCGCATCGCTCTTGTGAGACCTGAGACTGCTCCAGACAGGGAAGAATTCGAATACGAGCTGCTGACCAACTCCGACAACACGCTGCCGGTCTTCAAGACGAAATTCTACGGCAAAGATGGAAACGGCTCGGAGTTCCTTCTGACCGACGTTGGCCATTTGGAAGAGGACGGCGCTTCAGAGATCGTCCTGGGCGCCGGAATTCACAAGGTCGTCTGGATCCCCGACACCGACCACACCAATCTCATAGGCTTTACGGAATACAGGGTGGAATATGAGGACGTGACAGACAAGGCCGACTACCTTGTCCTTGACATCGCTGCCAACAAGCTTAGCACCTCGATGTCCGGACCGAACCTTGGCTACGACAATTGCCGGACGCAGGAAGTTTGGTTCAAAAGGATCGAGCCAGGCACCTTTACCATGGGCAGCCCCTCCTACGAAAAAGGCCATTCCGGCGCCGAAACGGAACACCAGGTCAAGCTGAGGAAAGCCTACTATATGGCGGTCTTCGAGACCACCCAGGGACAGTACAAGGGCATTACCGAGAAGAATCCCGCTAAGTACTTTGGCGAGACGCGCCCCGTGGAGCAGATCTCCTACGATGATCTCAGAGGAAGCAAAAAGGGCGCCAACTGGCCGGCCGACAGAGAAGTCGACAAGAAGAGCTTCTTTGGAAAACTGATGGCAAAGGCCGGCAACCTCTACGACCTGCCTACGGAAGCCCAGTGGGAATACGCCTGCCGGGCCGGCAAGACCACGGCTTTGAACAACGGCACGAACCTCAGCAGCGAAAACGAGGACGAAAACCTCAACAAGCTGGGCCGCTATAGCTACAACACAAATGACGGGAAAGGCTACTACGAGGAACACACGGATGTCGGCTCCTACCTTCCCAACGACTGGGGCCTCTACGACTGCCACGGCAACGTCACCGAATGGTGCCTGGACTGGTACGCCGACAACTTGGGCAGCGATCCCGTCAAGGAACCGAAAGGACCTGATGCAGGAAACTTCCGCGTCATCCGCGGCGGCAGTTACACTGACGCCGCCAAGTACTGCCGCTGCGCCGCCCGCATGTTCTACAATTCCGCCGGCGGTTTCTACTACAACGGCTTCCGCTTCTTCCTTTCCTCAAGGGGAAAGATGACTAGGCAGAACTTCAACTACACACTTCCTGCCACCAACACCCTTCCGGTCTTCCGAGTCAAGTTCTATGGCGAAGCGGACGACGGCACGGAGTATCTCCTCAGCGACATCGGCACGCTGTATGGCCAGGGCGCGTCAGGTATAGCGATAGATTCCGGCGAGCACAAACTTACCTGGGTCCCCGATGAAGACCACCAATACCTAGCTGGCGAACTGGAAATTAGATACGAATACGAGGACGTCACCGACGAGGCAGTCTACCTTGTCTTGGATCTTGAAGAGAACGCGCTCGGCATATCGGCCGTCGCTCCCGACCTCAGCGACGACGCCTGCCGCACCAAGGAGCTTTGGCTCCGCAGGATCGAGCCGGGCACATTCACCATGGGCAGCCCTCTCGACGAATTGGCCAGAGTTGACAGCGAGACCAAGCATCAGGTCAAGCTTACCAAAGCGTTCTACATCGGGGTATTCGAGTTCACGCAGCAACAATACCGCGGCATTACGGGAGAAAGTCCTTCCGAAGGCACAAAAGGGGACATGCACCCCGTGGAAGGCGTTTCCTACTATATGCTGAGAGGCAGCGGCACGGGGGCATCCTGGCCGCTTTCCAAAGACCCGGACGAGGACAGCTTCCTCGGCTTGATCAGGAAAAAATACCAGTGCGTTTTCGATCTTCCCACCGAAGCGCAGTGGGAATACGCCTGCAGAGCCGGCAAGGCCACCGCCTGGAACAACGGGACAAACATAACGGATGTCGATGAAGATCCGGAATTGAACAAGCTCGGCCGTTACTGGTGCAACAGAAACGACGGCAAAGGCGGTTACAACGGCGAACACACCATAGTCGGCAGTTATTTGCCGAACGCCTGGGGCCTCTATGACATGCACGGCAACGTACATGAATGGTGCCTGGACTGGTTCGGTTCATACGACGGCGACGCCGTCGACCCGGTTGGGGCAACAGAAGGCACTTGGCGTATCATCCGCGGCGGCAGTTTCTTTCATCACGCGGAACACTGCCGGTCGGCGAGAAGGATGTACCATTCCCCGGGAACCATTTTCAACTCCTACGGCTTCCGTCTGGTCATCATCCCCAAGGAGTAACAACTCTTATGAGTATTTTCGAGAGTATTATGCTGATCTGTTTTGGCTTCGCCTGGCCTTTTCAGATCTATCATTCCTATGTCTCAAGGACAGCCAAGGGCAAAAGCGTGCTCTTTTCCTACGTTGTCATCATAGGCTACATTTCAGGCATCCTGCACAAGGTCATCTACAGCATGGACCTCGTCATCTACCTCTATATCGCTGATCTCACCATGGTCATCATCGACCTTATCCTCTACTACCGCAACCGCGCCCTGGACCGCAAAGCTGACGCTGAAAGGCTCTCCGACCGTTGACAAAAAAGCCCGCTTTTGCTACATTATACGCCACACCATTGAAAAGGTCTTGGGCCCATAGCTCAGTCGGTTAGAGCAGCGGACTCATAATCCGCGTGTCGAAGGTTCAAGTCCTTCTGGGCCCACCAACGAAATAGGGAGAGATGCCAGAGTGGTCGATCGGGCTGCCTTGGAAAGGCAGTATACGGGTAACCGTATCCAGGGTTCGAATCCCTGTCTCTCCGCCACCTTAAAACCGGCAAGACCACTGCCGGTTTTTTCTTTGCCCTCTTGCTATTATACTTCCAAAGAAGTATAATATTTTAATATATACTTCTGAAGAAGTATAAAGGAGTAATCATGAAAAAACTTACGCTCTACCATGGATCCGCGGAAATAATAGAAAAGCCTGAATTCGGAAAGGGAAAGCCCTACAACGATTATGGGATTGGTTTTTACTGTACTAAGCATGTTGAACTGGCGAAAGAATGGGCCTGCTCAACGCTTAAAGGCGGCTACGTTAACAAATACGAATTCAATGCAAAGGGGCTGACGATCCTTGACCTTTCTGAGGAAGAGTACAGCGTTTTGAATTGGCTGGCGATCCTCATGGAAAACAGAAGAATAATTCTAACCGCTCCTTTGGCCAAAAGGGGACGCGATTATATTCTGGAGAATTTTCTGCCTGATTACAGGAGCTACGACATTATAAAAGGCTACAGGGCAGATGATTCTTATTTTGCCTTTGTCAGGGCGTTCGTGAACAGTCAAATTTCAGTTAGACAATTAAAGGCGGCTATGAGTCTGGGAGATCTTGGAGAGCAGATCGTTCTTAAGTCAAAATTGGCATTTGAAAGGATCGAGTACGCCGGTTCGGAATCAGTTGACGCTTCGATCTATTTCCCAAGGAGAAAAGAAAGGGACAGATTGGCAAAAACTGCGTATCAAAGAGAATCTTCCGATTTTGATACGGAAGGACTATACATCAGAGACATAATAACGAGGGGAATTAAGGATGGCGATAAAATCTTACGATGAATTATACCTTGAAGACGCGATGGCGAATCTTGGCGAAGCTTTCGATTACGCCGTAAATTTTTGCGCCCTCGATATAGATGAATTCGCGGAAATGTTTGTGACAGGAGAATTCGCAGAAAGGTTTGCCGCATGTGAGCCGAAGGTGATCGCCGGTCTTTCCGGAACGGAACTGGCTATGGAAATAATAAGCGCTTCCGGAATGAAAATCTCTTTTCCTGAACCGTCAGCCAAAATCAAATATTCAAAGGAATATTGGGTTGGTTGGATCACGGCATTTTATCAATGGAGAAGCGGGACTCCCTTCAAAGATATTTTTTCTCTTGTTAAGGCTTCCCGAATAAGGGAAATGTATAATCCTTTTCATGAAGCCGGGGAAGATAATTTTGCGGATGCCTTGGATGATATGATGGGCCAGAAAAAAGGCTTCCTTAAGTTAGCGATTCAAAGAAAGAACATCGGTTATTCCCAGCGTCGTTTGGCGCAAATATCTAATGTGAATCTGAGGACGCTTCAGCAATATGAATCTGGAGCCAAGGACTTGAACAAGGCTTCTGCCCAAACAGTTCTCAATTTGGCTTGGGCGCTAGGCTGTAACATAGAAGATATCCTATATAGGAGGTTCGATTAAAAATATGAACGAAGAACAAAAAAGAAAACTGAGCGAAAAATATCAGGAAGGACTTTACGGAATCTGGCGGCCCATTGAAAAGAATCCTAAAACGGATCGGAAATTGTTTTCTGGCCCCAGGAAATCATTTTACCTTTTTGGCAGCTTTCAAGTAAAAGATCCTGGCGTAAAACCTCCTCGCGAAATGAAAGGAGAAGAATTTGACTTCTTCTTAAGATGCAAGGCTTATGACAGGGCTTGTAGAATATCGGAATTGTATAAAGAGAATCCTTGGGAAGAGAAAGAATCTCTAAATGTATTTTTCGGTGAAGCTAAAAACCAGTGGGATTTCGTTTGCTCGAACAATGCATCTTTGCCAACGAGACTATATTATTTATCGACTCTTATTCTGAAGCTTGGCTTTGTTTTCCTCCTGCTTGTGGCAGGCATATTTGGATTGCTGGTTATTTTGGCATGCCTTCTCAAGTCTTGCCTTGATTGCGGATTGTTCAAATAAAGGGCAGTTCGTGATCCCACTTACCAATTGCTGTTATTAGTCAAAGGAATACAGATAAATTTAGGTAAAAATTACTTCGTTGGTTCGATCTTGACGAACTTGGGGCGGTAGTTGCTCCAGTCTTTGATGATCTTTTCCGCGTTGGCTGAGCCTGTTCTGGCGAAGTGCTCCCAGAGGATGGCCAGGAGTTCCTTTTCGTCGGGGCTGTCTTTTTCGACGGCGGAGAGCTCGATGGTGGCGAGGTTGCACTTGAGGTCCAAATCGCCGGAGCGGTCGAGGACGTAGGCGACGCCGCCGGTCATGCCGGCGCCGAAATTAGAGCCTGTGGGACCCAATACGACGACTTTCCCGCCCGTCATGTATTCGCAGCCGTGGTCGCCCACGCCCTCGGCTACAAGAAGCGCTCCGGAGTTCCTGATGGCGAAGCGTTCGCCGACCTGGCCCCTGATGAAGATCTTGCCGGAGGTGGCGCCGTAGCCGATGACGTTGCCGGCGATGAAGTTTTCCTCGGCGGGGTAATTGGCGGCGCCTGGGGATATGGTGATTATGCCGCCGGAGAGGCCCTTTCCGAGGAAGTCGTTGGCGGCGCCCTTAAGGTCTAAGGTGAGGCCGGAAAGGAGGAAGGCGCCGAAGGACTGCCCGGCGCTGCCTTTGAATTCTATGGTAAGGAGATCGTCGGGGAGATTCTGATCGCCGTAGCGTTCCAATAATTCTCCGGAAAGTCCGGCGCCGATGGCGCGGTCACTGTTGGTGACTTTTCTGACGGTCTTTCTCTGGCTTTTGCCGGAGAAAACGGAGTCGAGCAAGGGCAGAAGTTTTTCCCGATCAAAGCTCTTGAAGACGTAGGGCGCGGCTTTCGTCTTCGGGGCTTCCTCGACGTAAAGGATCTTGGAAAGATCCAGCTTGCTTTCTTTGGCGAGAACTTCGTCCGCAATGAGCAAGTCGGTCCTGCCGATGGCGTCTTTGAGGCTTCTGAGGCCGAGGGAGGCTAGGAGCTCCCTAGTTTCCCTGGCGAGGAGCTCAAGGTAGTTGACCAAGTATTCCGCCTTGCCGCTGAATTTCTGCCGCAAACATTCGTTCTGGGTGGCGATGCCCACGGGGCAATTGCCGCAGTGGCACTGGCGGTCGTAAACGCAGCCCAAGACTATGAGGAGCACGGTGCCGAAGCAGAATTCCTCGGCGCCCAAGATGGCGCCCACAACGATGTCTTTGGCGGTCCTGATCTGTCCGTCTACCTGCAGCGTCACGTTATCTCTGAGCCCGTTCTTAAGGAGAGTCTGCTGGACTTCGGCGAGGCCCAGTTCCCAGGGGATGCCGGCGTGCCTTATGGAGGAGGTGGAGGCGGCGCCCGTGCCGCCGTCGAAACCGGAGACGAGGATCTTGTTGGCTTTGGCCTTGGCCGCGCCGGCGGCTATCGTACCGATGCCCGCTTCCGAAACGAGTTTTACCGAGATCGTGGTCTTGGGATCGACGTTCCTTAAGTCGTAGATAAGTTCCGCTAAGTCCTCGATGGAATAGATGTCGTGGTGGGGAGGAGGCGAGATGAGCGTCATGTTAGGTTTGGCGTAGCGCAGTCTCGCGATCAGCTCGTTGACTTTCTCGCCGGGGAGCTGGCCGCCTTCGCCGGGCTTCGCGCCCTGGGCCAGTTTTATCTGCAGTTCCTTGGCGCTTTTTATGTAGCTCGTGGTGACGCCGAAACGGCCGGAGGCGATCTGCTTGATGCCGCAGTCCGTGTCTTTGCCTATCCTTACGGGATCAAGGCCGCCCTCGCCGCAGTTCGACATAGAGCCGATGAAGTTGAAGGCTTTGGCGATGGCTTCGTGGGCTTCCGGAGAAATGGAGCCCAATGACATGGCCGCGCCGTAGAAGCGTTTCAAGATCTCATCCACGGGCGTCACTTCCTCTACGGGGATGGATTTCGTCTTCTTGAATCTCAGAAGATCCCTTAGGGTGTGGCAGCCTTCTTCCGTGCTGTTTATGAGTTTCGAGAATTCCAGGAATTTGTTGTAGTCGTTTCCTCTGGCGGCTTCCCTTAAGGCGATCTGAACTTTGGCGGTCCAGCAGGGGCGTTCCTTTATTTCCGTTTTGCTTTCGTGGGCCGCTTTGATCTGCTTTTCAAGATCGCTTATGTCGATGCCGCCTATTCTGGAAGGCGTGCCGGAAAAATAAGCGTTTATAAGTTTTTCGGAAAGGCCGAGGGCTTCGAAAAGCTTGGCGAAGCGGTAGCTTCTCAAGGTAGAGATGCCGACCTTCGCCATTATTTTCAGAAGTCCGTTCCTTATTGCTTTGACGTAATTGGAGGAGGCTTTGACAGGATCTTCCGGGAAGATGTCGGCAATGGTCTCGAAAGCCAGATACGGCGCGATGGCGGTGGCGCCGTAGCTTAACAAAACGGCGAAGTGATGGACGTCCCAGCACTCGGCGGTCTGAAGGATGATGCCAACTGGCGGCCTGAGTCCGGCCTCGTTAAGGGCTTTGTCAACAGCGGCGGCGGCCAGAAGCGAGGGGATGGGCAGTTCGCCGTCTTTTTTGTTTTCCAGCCGGTCGGATAGGATGAGGATCTTCACTCCTTCCTTGACGGCGACTAGGCATTCCCCGGCGAGTCTTTCAAGGGCGGCGGAAAGGTCATCCTTGAAGAAAAGCGGGAAGGTCTTGGCTTTGTAAGCGGAGAGCCTGTCCAGTTCGTCCTCGGTAAGGATCGGTCTTTTAAGCTTGATCAGTTTGGCGCACTCGGGAGTTTCCACGAGGATGTTTCCGCTGTTGCCGATGTAGGTCATGATCGACATGACCTGCTCCTCCCTGATGGAATCGATGGGAGGATTGGTTACCTGGGCGAAGCTCTGGTGGAAGTGGTCGAAGAGGGGATGGTATTTTTTGGAAAGCGCGGCCAGGGGGCTGGTGCAGCCCATGGAGCCCACCTGCTCCTTTCCGTTTTCTCCCATGAACTTCAGGGCTTTTATGACGTTCGCCTTGTCGTAATTGAAGAATTCTTGTTTTTCCTCGAGGTCAGCGGGAACGTTCGAGGGAGCGACTTCCGTGAAGAGGCCCTGGATCTGAACGTGGTTTTCAGCGACCCAGCGGCGGTAGGGCCTTAGCCTGGCGTACTTGGTCTTGACTTCCTCGTTCTCCAGTATGCGGTGCTCGTCGAGGTCGAGGAGGATTATGGAGCCGGGGTTGAGATGTCCTCTGCGGGCGACATCTTTGGGCTGGATGTCCAGGACGCCAGTCTCGGAGGCCAGAACGAAGAGGCCGTCTTTCCTCAAGGTCCAGCGGGCGGGCCTGAGGCCGTTCCTGTCCAGGGCCGCGCCGGCCGTGATACCGTCGGTGAAGGCTAAGGCGGAGGGGCCGTCCCAGGGCTCCATAAGCGCGGAGTGGTATTCGTAGAAGGCCCTGATGTCATGCCCCATATGATACTTTGCGCCCCAGGCCTGGGGCATGAGCATCAGTATGGCGTGGGCGGGATCGTAGCCGGAATTGATGAGGAGCTCGAAGATGTTGTCGAGACAGAAGGAGTCCGAAGCGCCTTCACTAAAGAGCGGCAGGACTTTTTGAAGATCGTCTCCCAGAAACGGGGAACTAAGAGAGGGAAGCCTGGATCTCATGGCGTTCAGGTTTCCCTTGATGGTGTTTATTTCGCCGTTGTGGGCCAGAAGCCGGAAAGGATGGGCCAGTTCCCAGCTGGGGAAGGTGTTGGTGGAGAAACGCTGGTGGACCAGGACCAGGGAAGTCTTAAGTTCTTCGTCCGTGAGGTCGGGATAGAATTTCTCCAACTGCGTCGCGATGAAAAGACCTTTGTATACGATGGTGCGGGAGGAGAGGGAGCAGAAGAAAGAGCTTTGGCATTTCTTTTCCAGCACTCTTCTCAAAACGAAGAGTTTTCTCTCCAGTTCCTTTCCGTCGCCGACGGGATCAAAAGTTATGAAAAGCTGCTTTATAGCGGGCATGCCGGAGCGCGCCACGGTGCCTATAGCCTCGGGCTTTACGGGAACGTCGCGCCAGCAGAGGACTCGGTAGCCGTTCTCATTCAATGTTTCTTCGATCAGCGCTTTTTCGTTCTTCTTTTCGAAGACCATGGCCACGGCGTACTGGCCGAGTGGCGGAAGGCCCGGGATCTCTTTTCTGAAGAAGGCATCCGGCAGCTTGAACAAAAGCCCCGCGCCGTCGCCGGTCTCGGGGTCGTTGCCGGTGGCGCCGCGGTGGATGAGGTTCTTGAGAACGGACAATCCTGAAACGATCACCTCGTGGGAAGCGACGTTGTTAAGGTCGGCTACCAAGCCCACGCCGCAGGCGTCGTGTTCGAAACTTTTGTCGTAGAGTCCTTGCATTTTTCTTTTCGTTTAGAAAATATAAACGGGGTAGGAGTCGGGGTTCTTGCCGAAAAGCGTCACGTCGTCGATCTTTTTGATGACGGGTCCCTTCAGGAGCGCGTACAGGAATCTTTCCACGCCGATACCGCCGCCGAAGGTTGAGGGGAAGAGGGGAGCGCCGTCCGGTCCCTTCATGCCGGCCACCGCCAGGAAGGGAGCGTATCCGCTAAGCTTCTCGATGTTGGTGATCTCTCCGCTACGGTCGAACTGCGGCGCTTCGGGGATGATCTTGTTGTCGATGAGTCTCGCGATGATCGGCTCATAGAGCCATTCCCTGACGGCGCCGGAAAGCACTTCCAAGGCTCCGCCCATGCCGCCCTTGAGAAGGGAGCTCTGGGCGCAGAGGTCGTAGTTGTAGATGTCGGTGGAGGGGATGTCCTCCGGATCGCGCTTGCTGCCGTCGGCTTTAAGGTAGGGGTAGACCAGGTCGTAGTTCTCGCGCAGGATGCCCTTGATCCAGAAGAACTGGCTGCCGCAAGTTTCGCCCAAAACTTTTTCCACGGAGCCGCCCGCGGCTTTCTTCTTCGCGTCGTCGAGGAAAAACGAGGGGAAAGGCTTGGTCGGGACTTCAAGCTTGACGCCCAGGGCGGAAAGATCCGCTTCGTTCTTTTCCTTCAGGGCTTTCACCGTGTGGATGATGAGGCCCTCGAAGAAACCCAAGGCTTTGTCAAGGTCTTCCTTCAGGATTCTTTTGACCTTCTCGACTTCGTGGAAATATTCCTCCAGGGAAACGAACCTGTCTCTTCTGACTTCGATATCCATTTGCGAAAAGTCGATGAGGTAGCGTCCCCTCTGTTCGCCAATGGGGCTTTCCAGTTCCAGCCTGATGTTGGGGGAGTCGATGTAAACGCCTTTCAGGTGGGGGTTGGAGCAGGCCAGGAACTTCGAATAGATCATTGAGTGGGTGGTCTTGTAAGGCTGGCCTTTGTAGCTTAAGGTGGGGGAGTATTCTATGTCGTGGGCCAGCGGGTCGGTGACAGGGCTAAGGGAGACTCTTTCCAGATTCAGGATGCCGTTATTCACCAAATATTCCTGCATCGCGTTAATCGCGGTGGTGCGGATCTTCAAAACGTGAAAGATCGTTTCGCTTTGCCATTTTTCCATATACTGGCTTTTGGCGAAGGCGGTCAGTCCGCTGCCGGACTGTTTGAGGGCGGCGTGAAATCTGGCTAGGCTTGCGCCGATGTCGTCTCGTTCCTGCATGGTCATCTCCTTTTTTATGGTTATATAGTTATAGAGCAACATATATAAGCAAAAGGTGTGCCAAAGGCGGCAAACAGCCTTTTTAAGCGGAAAATCCGCGTTCTTTTTACAGATTGTGTACCGCTGCGCGGCCTCCACATACAAAAAATGTAATCAGAGAGCCGACATGCCTTTTTTAGGCCGGGCCGGACTGAAAGCCGCATTTGATAAAATATAATCCGAATTATTCAATATTTTCCCATTCCGAGAAGATTTCTAATTCAACAAAAAAATAAAATGAAAAAACTAATCGCTGTTTTGTTTCTGGCATCGCTTGCCATGGCGGATACTTCCCTCTGGTCCGACTCTTTCCATTTCGACGGGAACGCGATCACGGAGGAACCGATCCTTCTTAATCCCACCGATCCTCTGGCCTACAGCAGCGCCATGACGGAAGGAGAACCCAAGTCTCTGAAGATCATTGTGGAGGACACGCTTAACCCGGAGATAGCGGCCAGTATTTTCACGGACTACTCTGCAACGCCGGTTGAAGGCACTGCCACCTGGGACTACACCGCCGAAGATTACAAGGATTTCCCGACCGATGACACCTACCTTCTTGTTGAAACCGTCGTAAGCGACACAGAGCACAGATTATTTTCCAGGTTGGTGACGATCCTGCCCGAACCGGCCGGACTATTGCTGCTTGGTTTGGCGGCGGTTTTCTTCCTGCGCAAACGCGTTAAGAGTTTGCTCATGGTCGTCACGCTGCTCTCCGTGAGCGCTTTGAGCGTCAAGGCGGAAAGTTCCGTTACGGAAGTCAAATGCATGCAGATGTGGCCTTTCGACAGAAGCGTCATCATCAATTTCACTATCGAAAGCGATAACCCATACGGCCTTGAAGTGAAATTCTACGGCTCCACCGACAACGGCGAGACTTCCTTCGATTTGACCGAGAAGGGAACGCTGACCAAAGACGGATCCGACGGTACCCTCCCCGGGGCAGGAAAATACAAAGCTATCTGGATGCCGAACGAAACCTTCTACGGACTTGTGACCGACGACATGAAGGTCAGAGTGGAGATCGAGGAAGTGCCTCCTCCTCCTAGTGATCTTTATATGGTGGTCGATCTCACAAGCGGCGACATAAGCTATCTTGATTCTGTGCCGGAAGGCGGATGGACTTACGAGTACAAGACCACAAAAATGGTCCTGAGAAAGATCCAGTCAGGCAAATTCATCATGGGCTCTCCCATCGACGAGTTGGGAAGATACCCTGATGAGCTCCAGCATGAGGTCACTCTAACAAAGGACTTTTTCATGGGCGTCTTCGAGACTACTCAGGGGCAATATGAAACGATCACTGGCAGCAATCCTTCATATCGTTCCGGCAATACGCGGCCTGTGGAATGCGTTTCCTTCAATATGATCAGGGGAGCGGAAAAAGGCGCCGGCTGGCCGGCCGACAGCGATGTCGATGAAGAATCCTTCCTGGGCAAGCTCCGTGCCAAGACAAGCAAAGATTTCGATCTTCCCACAGAAGCCCAGTGGGAATACGCCTGCAGAGCGAAAACGACCACCGCGCTGAACGATGGAAGTAATCTTACCAACAGATACGAAGACGGCAACATGAACAAACTCGGCCGCTATTCTTATAACGGCGGTGAAAACGAAGGCACGGCGGCAGTCGGTTCATATCTGCCAAATAAATGGGGATTGTACGATATGCACGGCAATGTCTGGGAGTGGTGTTTGGATTGGTGGGACTACAACTCAAAATGGTCCAGCGATCCGGTCACGGATCCGGTAGGACCTGCTGAAGGTACTCAGCGCTACCTTCGCAGCGGCAGCTGCTATTACGGCGCGGGCGATTGCCGATCGGCCTACCGGGGCGCCAACGACCCGTCGTACAACACCAACAGCGGCTACGGCTTCCGTGTGGTTCTAGTTCCTTAACGAGAAGTTAAGCGTTAAGGTTTCAAAACGGCCGGCCGCATTCCGCGGCCGGCCGTTTTGTTTTCGTTACAGATAATGTAGCGCTGGTTTCACTCGGTTTACAAAAAATGTAATGGCGGAATGGGCGCGGAGGGCGGAAAGGCGGAAAAATGGGGACTTTTGGAGTTTGGCACACCTTTTGCTTTATACATGGCGACAACTATTTTCATCAACCATCAGGAGAAAAAAATGAACAGTTGCGCCAGAAAAGCTGCAGTTTCCAAAGTCGCGGGCCTCAAGGGCTGCGCGCCCTTCGCGGGTGAGGCTTTCAAGGAAGCCGATTACGCCGCGGACGTTTTCACTAAATCCGCCATGAAGGAATATCTTCCTCATGACACCTACGCGAAACTGCTGCAGACTATAGACCAGGGCCAGCCTTTGGATCCCTCGATCGCGGGCGAAGTGGCGCACGCCATGCGCCGCTGGGCCAGCGACAGGGGAGCCACGCACTACACTCACTGGTTCCTGCCTCTGACGGGCTCCACGGCGGAAAAGCACGACGCCTTCCTTGAAATTAAGAACGGCCTTCCAATACAGACCTTCTCAGGAAAGAACCTGATCGTGGGCGAACCGGACGCCTCTAGCTTCCCCTCCGGCGGCATCCGCTCGACCTTTGAGGCCAGAGGCTACACCGCCTGGGATCCCACCTCGCCCGCCTTTATCAAGCGCCACGGCAACGGCGCCACGCTCTGCATCCCCACGGCCTTCTGCGCTTACACCGGCGAAGCACTTGATAAGAAGACGCCTTTGCTTAGGTCCATGCAGGTTTTGTCCCAGTCCGTCAAGCACCTTATGAAGTGCTTCGGCAAGAAGGACGAGAAGGTTACCATTACGCTGGGCCCGGAGCAGGAGTATTTCCTGATCGACAAGAGCTTTTATCTTTCCAGGCCGGACCTGCTTCTGACGGGCAGGACTTTGTTCGGCGCTCCGAGCCCCAAGCATCAGCAGCTTGAGGACCATTACTTCGGCACAATCAAAAACAGAATTTTGAATTTTATGACGGAAGTGGAGGAGGAACTGTGGAAACTTGGGATCCCCTCCAAGACGCGCCACAACGAGGTTGCGCCCGCCCAGTTCGAGCTGGCTCCCATGTTCGAGGAACTGAACCTCTCCTGCGACCACAACATGCTGGTCATGGAAGTGCTCAGACAGGTGGCCGACCGCAACGGCCTGGTCTGCCTTCTGCATGAGAAACCCTTCGCGGGCGTCAACGGCAGCGGCAAGCACAACAACTGGTCCATAGCCTACGGCGGCGTGAACCTCTTCGACCCGGGCACGGATCCTCATCAGAACGCCATCTTCCTTACCATGCTCTGCGCGGTGATCGAGGCGGTCGACAAGCACGCCGACCTTATCCGCGCCGCGGTGGCGGGCGCCGGCAACGACCATAGATTGGGCGCCAACGAAGCGCCGCCGGCGGTCATCTCCATCTACTTGGGCGACCAGCTGGCCGACATCGTGCGTCAGCTTGAGGAAGGCAAGCCGAAACGCTCCAAGCACGCCTCGGCCATGAAGATCGGCGTGGACACCCTGCCGCCTTTGCCGAAGGACGCCACGGACCGCAACAGAACTTCGCCCTTCGCCTTCACCGGCAACAAATTCGAGTTCAGGGCGCCCGGCTCCTCCGCCTCCTGCGCCGGACCGAACATCGTCCTTAACACTGTGGTGGCCGAGGCCGTGGAACGCATCGCCTCCACCATGGAAAAGGAAGACGTGGTAGGCAAGAACGAGCCCGGCAAGCACACGGTGCGCTTCCATGAGGTCCTGCAGGACATCCTGAAGAAGATCATCAAAGAACACAAGAAAGTCCTCTTCAACGGCGACGGCTACAAGTCCGACTGGCTCCTGGAAGCGGAGAAGAGGGGACTGCCCAACACCGCCAAGACTCCGGACGCCCTGAAGGCCTTCACCAAGAAGGAGAACGTGGAAGTCTTCGCGAAGGCGGGCGTCTTCAGCGAGCGCGAAATGACCTCGCGTTACGAGATCGCCCTCGAGGATTACAAGACCAAGATCATGATCGAGGGCAACTGCGCCCTGGAGATGGTGGACACCATGATCATCCCGGCCATCAAGTCGGAATACAAGGAAAGCCTGGAAGCCCTGAAGAAAGCCGGCGACTGCGGCGTAGCCTGCGGCACGGAATCTCTTAGAGACCAGGCGGTGCTGTTCGGCAGCGGGCTCGACACCCTAAGACGCCAGAGAGACAAACTCGAGGAAGCGATCTCCCAGGGCAAGAGCTGCGAGACGATCTCCTCCATGGCGGCTCTCAGGGCCACGGTGGACAATCTCGAAAAGCACGTTTCCGACGAAAAGTGGCCGCTTCCCAAATATCGCGAGATGCTCTTCATCTACTAAGGACAAAATGTCAGACCAAATCAAGCATGAGTGCGCGGTAGCGCTTCTTTGCCAAAGAGAGAGCGGACTTGATCCCAAGTCCGCTCTCAATAAACTAATAATCCTCCTGGAAAAACAGCACAACCGCGGACAGGACGGAGCGGGAGCCGCGTTGATAGACCCCGATCCCATTCCCGGGAAAGCGGCCTATCTCTTGAAAAGATCCGCTTCGGAAAACCCGCTGGGCGATCTAGTCAGCTATTGCCACAAATTCAATAGCGACCTGAAGCCCAGCGTTTTTTTAGGCCATTTGCGCTACGCCACCTACGGCCGCCACGACGAGAATTTCTGCCATCCCTTCCTGCACAAGGAGGCGGAGCTTAAGAAGACGCTTTTTTTGGCGGGGAACTTCAACCTCACCAACACCCGCTCGCTCTTCGAGGCCTACGCCAAACTGGGCAAGCATCCCGACAACAAGGCGGACGGCTACCTTATGTGCGAGTGGCTCTCCTACGAGATGGAGAAGGCGAGGTGTGCCGGCGCGAAAGGGGAGAAGGCTATCCTCACCGCTGCCCTCAAGGATCTTCTGCCGAGGCTGGACGGCGCTTATACGCTCTGCGGCGCCTTAGCCAGCGGCTGGAGTTTCGTCGTGAGGGACGCCAACGGGATCAGACCCTGCTTCTATTACCTCAACAAGGAATACGCGGTGGCCGCTTCCGAACGTCCCGCCATCCAGGCGGCCTTCAACATCCCGAGCGCGGAAGTGAAGGAACTGCCTCCCGGCAAACTGATGCTCGTTTCCCCGAAGGGCCAGGTCTCCTTCGTTCAGATATTGGAGCCTCTGGAAAAGAAAAGCTGTGTTTTTGAGCGCATCTATTTTTCCCGCGCCAACGACGCCCTCATCCACAAGGAAAGGAAAGCGCTGGGCGCGGCTTTGGCCAAGCCTATACTTGAGGCTGTCGATTACGACCTCGAGCACACCTTCTTCAGCTACATTCCCAATTCCGCTCAGGTCGCTTTCCACGGGCTTCTGGAAGCGCTCTTCAACGAGGGCTTGGCGGAGGGGCGCCCGGTCAGGTTCGGCCAGATCGCCGTCAAGGACGCCAAGTTCAGGACCTTCATCGCGGACGCCGCCAGCAGGGCGGAATTCTACCAGCACATCTACGACGTGACCTATGGGCTCATCAAGCGCGGCGCGGACACGCTCGTGGTGCTGGACGATTCCATAGTAAGGGGCAACACCATGAAGAACGCCATACTGCCGATGCTGGACAGGCTTGGGCCGAAAAAAGTCATCATCGCCTCCAGCGCGCCGCCAATCGCTTTCCCGGACTGCTACGGCATCGACATGAGCTCCCTGGAAGAACTCATAGCCTTTAGGGCGCTCATCAAGCTAAGGAAGGGGAAAGCGCCCCTGACCCCGGACAGTTTGAGAAAAGCCTATAATAGTATACCGCTTAAAAAACTTTCCCAGACGATCGCGGACCTTCTGAGACCGGAGGGCATGAAGGCGAAAGTGGAGGTCATTTTCCAGACTTTGCCTGACCTTAAGAAATGCTGCCCGGACGCCGCGGGGGACTGGTACTTCACCGGCAATTATCCCACGCCGGGCGGGGAGAAAGTTTTGCAGCAGGCCATAAACAATTATTTGGAACACAAGCATGAACGCTCCTACTGACCTCATAGAGAAATGGCGCGCTGAAAGAGAACGCAAAGCCTATTTGGCTCTGGAAGACGGCACCGTGTTTCACGGTGTCTCTTTTGGCTATAAAATGGACCGTGTGGGCGAGGTGGTCTTCAACACCGGCATGTGCGGATACCAGGAGATCGTGACCGACCCCTCCTACGCCGGGCAGTTCGTGACGCTGACCACCGCGGAAGTCGGCAACTACGGCGTGAACGGCGACGATCGGGAATCCCGCTCGCTCTTTCTGAACGGCCTCGTCCTGGGCGATCTGACGGCGCCCAGCAACTACCGCGCCACCTCCTCCCTGAGAGCCTACCTCAACAAGAACAAGATCCCCGGGATCTACGGCGTGGACACCAGGTCGCTGACGCTGCATCTTAGGACCTACGGCAACAAGAAAGCCTACCTCCACGTTGAGGACGAGTCTCTCCCTGAAGAGGAAGCGATAAAGAAGGCTCAGGCCTGGGAAGGCTTGGACGGCCAGGACTACGCCGCCAAGGTCTCCTCCAAGGACGCCTACAATTTCAACGAGGGCAAAAGCGACGCGCCACTGGTCGTCTGCTACGACTTCGGCGTGAAAACGAACATATTGAGAAACCTTGCCCGCTTCGCCAACGTCACGGTGGTGCCCGCCCAGACGCCGGCGGAGGACATCATCAAGATGAAGCCCGACGGCATTTTCCTTTCCAACGGCCCGGCGGACCCTGCCGCGCTGCCTTACGCCGTCAAGAACATCAAGCTCCTTTTAGGCCTGGCTCCCGTCATGGGCATCTGTTTGGGACACCAGCTGCTGGCGCTTTCCCTTGGCGCCGAGACTGGCCGCCTCAAGTTCGGCCATCACGGCTGCAACCATCCCGTCAAAAATCTTGTGACCGGCAAAGTGGAAATAACCAGCCAGAACCACAACTTCGCGGTTAAAATCGAAAGCGTTCCCAAGACGCTGGAAGTGACGCATATCAACCTGAACGATCAGACCATCGAGGGCCTGAGGCACAAGAAGCTGCCGGCTTTCTCCGTGCAGTATCATCCCGAGTCCTGCCCCGGCCCCCACGATTCCAATTATCTTTTCGAGGAATTTAAAAAGATGATATTGGGGAAATGAGATGAAGAGAAAAGACCTTAAGAAGATACTGCTTTTGGGCGCCGGCCCCATCGTCATAGGCCAGGGCTGCGAATTCGACTACTCCGGAGTGCAGGCCGTCAAGGTCCTGAAGAGGGAAGGCTACGAGGTCATACTTGTGAACTCCAATCCCGCCACCGTCATGACGGACGCCTTCAAAAGGAACGCCGAGGAAGCCGACAAAGTTTACATCGAGCCCCTCCTTCCGGAATACGTGGAGAAGATAATCGCCAAGGAAAGACCGGATGCTCTCTTACCGACCTTAGGCGGCCAGACGGCCCTGAACCTCGCCATGGAACTGGCCAAGTCGGGCGTCCTCAAAAAATACAAGGTGGAAATGATCGGAGCCGATGACAAGGCCATCGACCGGGCCGAGGACCGCGACCTCTTCAAGCAGGCTATGGCGGAACTGGGCCTGGACATGCCCAAGAGCGACTGCGCCCACGACCTTGAGGAAGCCAAGGCGGTGGCCAAAAAGATCAACTCCTGGCCCCTCATCATAAGGCCCGCTTTCACCTTAGGCGGCACCGGCGGCGGCATCGCGCACAACGAAAAGGAACTTCTCGAGATCGCCAAAGAAGGCCTTGAAGCCTCCCTTAAAAGCGAGATCCTGATAGAGGAATCCCTGATTGGTTGGAAGGAATTCGAGATGGAAGTCATGCGCGACAAGGCCGGCAACGCCGTCATCGTCTGCTCCATCGAGAACTTAGACCCCATGGGCGTGCACACCGGCGACTCCATCACCGTCGCCCCGGCCATAACTTTGACCGACGTTGAATACCAGGCCATGCGCGACGACTCCATAAGAGTCTTGGAAAAGATTGGCATCGCCACCGGCGGATCCAACGTCCAGTGGGCCGTGGATCCCAGAAACGGAAGAAGAGTCATCATCGAGATGAACCCAAGAGTCAGCCGCTCTTCCGCCCTGGCCTCCAAGGCCACCGGTTTCCCCATCGCCAAGATCGCCGCGCTCTTAGCGGTAGGCTATACTCTTGACGAACTGAAAAACGATATTACGGAAAAAACGCCCGCCTGCTTCGAGCCGGCCTTAGACTACTGTGTCGTAAAGATCCCGCGCTTCACCTTCGAGAAATTCCCCGGCGCCGACACCAAGCTCGGCACCCAGATGCACTCCGTGGGCGAAGTGATGGCCATCGGCAAAACTTTCAAGCAGGCCTACCTCAAGGCCGTGCGCTCTCTGGAAGCGCCTCTCAAGTACCATGACGAGGATTCCTTCGACCCCTGGTTCAAGAACGAGCTGAAGGAACTGAAGGCCTTCAAAAAACTTTTGGGCATCTTCGAACTTGACACCATTCCCGAGGACGTTCTGCTCCAGGCCAAGGTAATGGGCTTTTCTGACAAGGAGATCGCCCGCGAACTGAACGCCAAGGAAGAGGATGTCAGGAAGAAGAGAAACGAGCTGAACATCCATCCCACCTTCGGCGCCGTGGACACCTGCGCCGGCGAATTTGAGGCCAAGACGCCCTACTACTACTCCTACTATTCCTACGACAAGCAAATGGAAGAGCAGAAACCCAAGACCAAAAAACGCATCATGGTCTTGGGCGGCGGCCCCAACCGCATCGGCCAGGGGATAGAGTTCGACTGGTGCTGCTGCCACGCGGCCTTCGCCCTGAAGGAAAAAGGCTTCGAGGTCATCATGCAGAACTCCAACCCGGAGACCGTCTCCACGGACTACGACACCTCCGACAAACTCTACTTCGAGCCTCTGACTTTCGAGGACGTCATGGAAGTCTACGAGAAGGAAGATTGCGACGGCATCATCGTCCAATACGGCGGGCAGACGCCCCTTAACCTCGCCGCCAGGCTTAAAGCCGCCGGCGCCAAAATAGTCGGCACCACGCCCGAGGACATCGCCTTAGCGGAGGACAGAGACTTCTTCAAGAAACTCGTCAACGACGTCGGCATGAAGCAGCCTGTGAGCGGCATCGCGCATTCCGTCAAAGACGCCAAGAAGATCGCCGACAAGATCGGCTATCCCGTGCTGGTTCGCCCCAGCTTCGTCTTAGGCGGCCGCGGCATGGCCATCGTCTCCAACGAAAAAGAACTCGACCGCTACGTAGGGGAGGCCGTGGCCGCCTCCGAGGGCAACTCCATTCTCATCGACAAATTTCTGGAGAACGCCGTTGAGCTCGACGTGGACTGCATCTCCGACGGCGAGACCGTCGTCATTGGCGCCATCCTTGAGCACGTGGAAGCCGCCGGCTGCCACTCCGGCGACGCCGCGGCCATAACTCCTCCCGTCTCCCTAAAACCCCAGGTCATCGAGGAAATAAGAAAATTCGCCAAGATCTTCGCAAAGAAGCTCAACGTCGTAGGCCTCATGAACCTTCAGCTGGCCGTCAAAAACGACGAGCTCTGGATGATCGAAGTTAACCCCAGGGCCTCCCGCACCGTGCCCTTCGTCAGTAAGGCCATCGGCGTACCTTTGGCCGGCTACGCCGCACTCTGCATGGTGGGCTTCAAGCTAACCGACCTCGGCTTCACCGAGGAAGTGGCTCCCAAATGCTACTGCGTAAAAGAAGCCGTCTTCCCCTTCATAAAATTCAAAGGCGCCGCTATCGACCTCACTCCCGAGATGCGTTCCACCGGCGAAGTGATGGCCATCGGCTCCGACCCCATGGAAGCCTACTACAAATCCCAGCAGGCCGCCGGCAGCCCGCTTCCCAAGCAGGGCAAGATCTTCGTCTCCCTAAAGGACGAGGACAAAGAGGAAGCCATTCCTCTCGTTCAAAAACTCGTCGACATGGGTTTCTTCATCTACGCCACTCTTGGCACCTCCACCTGCCTCTGGAACAACGGTATCAAGAGCACCGGCGTCTACCGCGTCTCCAAAGGCCGCCCCAACGCCATAGACTACATCAGGGAAAGGGAAATAGGCTGGGTGGTCAACACCTCCGAATCCGGCATGGAACCCGCTGACGACCACTTCCGCATCCGCGCGGAAGCCGTACTTGCCGGCGTCCCGGTCACCACCACCATCGACGGTCTCCGCTACGCCGTCTCCGCCCTGGAACGCGAAAAAGGCGAAGCCGACATCCCAGTCAGAAATCTCTAGGAAAGCCTCAATCGTTTTCGCGACCGAAAAATAAAAAAAGAAAGAGGAGCCCCGCGAGGGGCTCCTCTATTTATCCGTTATAAACTTCAGATCACCGCTTTCTCATCGCCAGCAAAGCTAGCAAGAGCAAGGCAAACATTCCAACCGGCTCAGGCAAAGCGTACCTGAAATACGGCGTTCCGACGCCTTCATCAATATCCCAGATCTCATCGAAATCCCAGCCGACGTAAGTTTCCTGCTTCGTCATTTCTTCCGGGCTAACGAAGCCAGTCACGCCTTCAACGGCCGCGACGCAATTGGAATTGAAATAGCAGTTAACAAAAGTCGCAGCTGGCAAAGAGCAGTTGTTTTCAGCGAACACGTAACAATTAGAGAAAGACAATTCTTGATTTATCGAAGGCGCTACGAAAGCATAATTGAAGCAGTCACCTTTTGCGTAACAATTTACAAAATCAGTTTCATAGGCGAAATTTGCCAATCCGGCTATTTTTTCTTTGTTTACGCTTGACTGTACATACATTTCCGCCGAGCATTCCTCAAACATACTATTCCGTGCATCATAGACCAGTCCGCCAAACCAAACGTCCGCAGAAAAAATGTTACCCCTGAATTCGCATCTTATCATCTTTGATTTCTCAAAAATATTAAATAAGCCTCCGGCGTGTGAGGCGCCTGACAAATTCATATCAGTGTAGACATAACAATTGCTTATTTCCGAATAGTTAACATCTCCTCCTAAAAAGCCTAAAAAGCGGCTTCCGCTGTTATTCTCGGAATCTAATATTCCCAAATTGCTTATCCTAGCTTCAGATACGCTGCCAAACAAGCCTATGGCAGTTGTCGAGGACTTTGTATTGAATTTAACGTTGCGGATCGCACGATTGTTTCCGTCATAGACGCCCCAAAAAGCTCCTAGCATAGGTGAATCTATTTCAGGCATATTTATGTTGGCGGATTGAATATAATACCCGCCAGCAGGATAATCTTGATCTCTGCCAATCTTTAAGAATTGATCCGCGGTCTTAATGTACCTGGCAAACTCTCCTTCAATGGCTATGTCTTTTTGCAAAGGAACAGAAACGCTGGTTGCCGCGGTTTCAATATCGCCTCTAATGCCGATGAAAGTAACGTTTTTAGGCGTCGTAACGTTTATGGTTATGTTCTCTTTAAACCCATAGCTTTTTTCATCCGGCTCAACGATAAGCGTTCCTAAGAAATTTGACACATAAGCAATTCTGTAAGGTTTGTCATTGCTTATCTTCCAATAAGGGGTTGATTCTCCTTCCTTGATCGTCCAAACTTTGTTGAAATCCCAATTGGTATAAGAAGACCGCTTTTTCATTTTCTCAGGAGACAAACCTGTTCCAATGACAGTACCGTTTATACCTGTCTTGTCATAGTAATTTTCTGGGGAGGTGGTAGTGTTTTCGCTGAAAGTTGCGCAAATGCCTCCCACGGTATTTTCCGGAGACGTATAGGCTACGCTTAGGGAATAATTGTCAAAGAGGCCCATTTCGGTTGCAACATAAGAAGGTGACCCTGGATATCTCACAATGTTTTCTATAAAATTCTGCCCCACTATCCCGCCAATGTTTCCTTCTGCCGTAATTTTCATGTCAGCGATGCAATAACGAACGCGGGGAATGTATTTATCATAATTATCCATTCCGTAAACAAAACCGCATATTCCGCCTACACGAGCAAGCCCGTCAATACAATTTATATAACCGGAAGCTTTACAATAACTAAGATCGCTATAGCTTGCATAACCGGCTATCCCGCCATAACTATATTCGCCGGAAGCGTCGCCAAATACGTTTATAAATCCCACGAAAGAACAATTAACAATCTGTGATCCTTCAACTTCACCGCAAATGCCTCCCACTTCAAATGTCCCCTTGATCTTCCCTGAAACATGAACATTTGTTATTACGCTATCATTACACTCTGGCGTCAGCCCACCGGATTTGTTTATTCCCGCATAACGTCTGCCCAAGTTTACATTTTCAAGATGCAGATTCTTGATTACAGCTCCATCCAAATGAAGTATTAAACCGCTGTTTCTGCTGTATAAATTTTTGATAGCAAAATTTTTCCCATCAAGTACGCCCTTAAAATTGTAGGACTTGCCGGTGCTGGTCTTTGCTGATCCTATTGGCACGAACTGCGTTTCCCAGCCTGCCGTTTCGCTGGCGTCAATGTCGTTTCCCAAACAAAAAACGCTGGATTGGCAGCTTCTCATATTATTGTTCATCCAAACAAGATTCTCTATTCTTGTCAGGACGTATGGAGACTCAGCGGTGCCTTCGCCCTCCGGCTTGATAGATTCATTGGCGGCAAATGCAAATGTTGCCGCAATCAGCATTGTTAAAGCAAAAAGATTTTTCATTACCTTAATCTCCATATTTAGCCTGGAAAATATCTTCTTCCGAAATATCTTCCTTGCTGTTGATTTTGTAGTACCAATAGTAATTGTTGAAGCTATTGGTTGTATAGAATTGTTCCTCGTTTTTCTGCCACCTTAGCATGTCATCCTTATTGGACTTGCTAATGGGCATTTTATCGAGCGATGTGCGTTCCATTGCCTTTTTCAAGGTTTCACATTCCGGCAGAGTAAATCTAGCTTTGTTTTCCCTGTACCACTTGGAAAAATCCTCGAAGATCCATCCACCGTGTTGCGGGCCTCTCAAAGAGAGCAACACATTAGTTAATGTGTTATCCGTTGTTATCGTATCAGCCAAATAAGGGAAGATATGATATCCGAATCCCGCTATCTCATTGGACAGTTGATTCAAGACTAATTCCCTGGGATTCTCTCTGCCGTTTTCCTCCTGCCAGCAAGAGTACCAGTTCTCCCAAATGTTGGGCATGTACTTTCTTCCCTCGTACCACCAGAAATAATGATACTGCGTAACTGGTATAGTGAGATCTTGGCCCACGCCCGTCAACCAAGGGAAAGCAACTGTTCCTACAGAATCAAAACCAAACGACAAGCCCATAAGATAATAGGCCTTGTAATTGGCGAATTCCACTACCATATTAGTTGCCTGGATGTTGTCAAAAGTTTCGATTCGGTTAGTGATCGCGCCTTTTTCCAAAGAAGCGATCAATATAGGAAGCGCTTCAGACGGAGGCAATGCATTAAACTGCGACACATCCGACACAGACAGATAGTCTTTGGCTTTCTCCTTGTCAATATTGGCCCTTAAGATTGGAGTTATTTTTGACGCGTTATAAAGCAAACGCAAATACTCCGTTTCTTCAAGAGCGAAAAGATTAATCGAAATTGTCAATCCCAAAAATAATATTAATATATTTTTCATGATTTTATCTCCTATCTTATAGTTATTCCAATTGTAACCCGTATTTTTTCGGAAGCCAGTTGGATTGACTGCTAGATGAATGCAAATCATAATAATATTGATACAACACCTCGCCTCTGTGATGCAAAACGGCATCACTATACCAACCATAAAGGCCGGTTAACTTCATATAAAACATTTTCCAACCCGGGCAAATGCCAGGTTCATAAGATGATCTAATCGCTGTGGATAAATCCTCGTAATTTATAACGCGAGCATTATTTAGAGAAACACCGTTAAACAATTTTGGCTCCCATAACGACGATTCATAAAAAGCCACAGATCCGCCAAAGGCTTCGTAAGACGTGTACCAACAACTGTTACTATATACAAAAGGATTGCCTGGCGTCCCGCATTCATCTACCTTAACTTTAAATGGGGTTCTAAGCACATCCCAAAAGTAATCAACCGCTAAGGCGGGAGCGTTGTAATCATTGCTATCGGTTAAAAACGGAGGAGCGTTCGTTATATTATATGTATCATACAAAGAAAACTCACAGCCAGTAAGCGATAACGATTGAGCGTATGGAAAAGTACTACTGTTATCGATCGCCATTTCTTGGCGTCCAGCTATATCCGCACACGTTCTATACCTCAAGTCAGCAATCGTGGTTGAATATCCGCTATCCAAAACATATTTAATTTTTAAATTGCCTACCCTTATTCTCATGCCCTCCAAGTATAAATTCCGATCAAATATTCTGCCTAAATTATTGCCGTCCCCGCAATAAACCGTACTTGAACCTGTTGTTGTTATTGGAATACAAATATTCGGAAGTCCTGGATTGATTCTGCATAAGCGTATATGCGGAGATTCAACAACCAGTTTAATATACTTAACATTCATTCCAGAAGGAGAATGGCTTATAAACAGTGGCAAAATATCGTCGTCTTGACTTAGATGTTTTTCTCCATTGATTTGATAATCTGGCTTATAACTATCAGACAGATCTCCTCCTTCGTCTCTGTCAATATTATAGTGTATTACCCTAGTTGTAACCCCTGTGATCGTGGTATCGTACTGGCCATTGTGAATACTTCCGGCATCTTCCACCGTAAATGTCGGCGTCCCTGTTCTTATTTCGTATGAGTCATATATATATTTATCTAAATTAGTGACCCATTCCCGATAATGAAACCTCGCATAGATTGTGCAATCAGACAAAATATTAATCTTTGCATCTATGCTTGTTCCCCCGCTCACGATCCAATCATCTTGTTGAACTCCATTCTCATCAATAACCCACCATAATCGTCCAACAGGATCTCCGTTTAAATGTCCGCCAATTCCCATATGGTAATCTACGCCATAACTTGAAGCGGCAACATAATTTGGGCCATGGATTACTAGCACCGGCGGATCGTTAGATGCCAGAGCAATTGCGCTTAAAAGCACAACGAAAGTTAAAAGCTTTTTCATATTTCTCCTTGGTAAAGGTGTTGTCTTCTATTCCATGTTAAAAAATAATTTTTCTTATCCCGAATAAAGCGATCAGGAATAAGGCAAGCATCCCAGCCGGCTCAGGCAAAGCGTACCTGAAATACGGCGTTCCGACGCCTTCCTCAATATCCCAGACGTTCTCGAAATCCCAGCCAGCGTAAGTTTCCTGCTTCTTCATTTCTTCTTCGCTGACGAAACCGGTCACGCCTTCAACGGCAGCAACGCAGTTGGACGAAAAATAGCAGTTATTAAAGTTAACAACATCTGATATGCCAAGTCTGACATTGCCTTCTGCGCAAAGATAGCAATTAGATGCTGACATACCGGTATAACCAAATTGCCCATTGAATTTTCCTTTTGCGAAGCAGTTAACCAATTTTGTGTTTGGGGACAAGGAACCGCAAAAACAATTAATAAAGCGATCTTCGGAGTAGATCTCAACGCCGCATTGATCTATAATTGAGTCAATAGTGGTATCGCACAATCCGCCAAATGTTGATCCTCCGCAAAATTCTCCCACAAAAATACATTTGGTAATGATGGAATTTTGAGCAGCTCCGCAAATAGCGCCGCTGTTGTCACGACAATTGCTTACATTAGCTGAAACATAGCAATTGCTGATGACAGAATCAGAAGCAATAGAAGAAACTAAAATGCCGCCTTCTAGCCAATCAGCTTCCGCATCAATTATGTTTAGATTGCATATCAAAGAATTTCCAGTAAACCCGAACAAACCGTTATCCTTCCAATTAGCATTTTTCAAATTCAATATAGAATGGTTCCGCCCATCATATATGCCATAAAAATTATCTATAAGATTAGTAAACTCAATACCAGATAGATTAAAATCAACTGTCTGCACATAATTACCGGCATCAGGATAATCTTCTCCTATTTGAGAAAACATTTCAATTGAAGAAATCTGCTTCGCAAAAGCAGCTTCGATGATCTCATTATCTTCAATCGCCAATGTTTGTTGAGCTTCTGCTCCGGACAAAGCGCCGTTAAAATACAAGAATTCCGATCCGTCTTCCGGAATTGCAGTAACAGTTACAGTTTCACCGAAAGCGTAGCCGTCTTTTTCCGGTTCAATACTGATTTGACCAAAACAGCTGCTAAGCAAAGCAACTTTCAAATATCTTCCGCTCTCAAAGGCGAAATACGGCGTGCTTTGGCCTTCGTAAATTCCCCAAACATTGGAAAAATCCCAGTTTCTAAAAGTTGAGCGTTGCTTGATTTTTGACGAGTCAACGCCTATTCCAAAAACCGTTCCTGAAGCTCTGTCAGAATTATAATAACAGTCAAAGCAGACACTGTTTGTTGTAAATCCGGCAAGCCCGCCAATGGTTGCTCCGGTTTGCTTCTCTATCGTACAATTAGAATAGCATTGCTTGAAGCCGAAGTCATTAGTGGTTACATAACCATAATAATTATTCCAGTTTTCTATTTCGTTACTGCCGGCCAAACCGCCAACATAACCTTTAGAGTTAATGCGCATGTCAGAAAAGCAACGAATAACGTCTTTTTCGCCGCCTATACTGCCGAACATACCACCGACGCATAGTGCTCCTACTACTATATCTTTTGCCGAAGTGCACAACAGCTCTCCGGACGTGCGGCAATTACTGATATAGCAATCCCCGCTAACTCCTAATAATCCACCAGCAAGTCCAGATGACACTATCACACTCTTAATCGTTCCATTAAAGGAACAATTAACAAAGGAACTTTGTGTGGATTGCTGAGCAAAACCACCGACATTTCTTCCAGTTATTCTGCCAGTAATATGAACGTTTGTGATCGTGCTTGAATTGATAGTATTAGCCAAAGCTCCAGGTGCCGGACAAAGGCGATTACCTGTCACTAAACCCAAACGAATGTTTTGCAGTTTTAAATTTCTTATGTTTCCGCCAACAATAAAGTTAAACAAAGAACTGTTAAAAAAAACAGAGTATATATTATTAATAGCAAAACCTTGCCCATCAAGGACACCGGAAAAATTGTGATTTTGTTGATCTTTAGATATTAAAGAACTTCCGATAGGAACAAAGCCTTGGCCATATTGGTTTTTCCAATATATAGTCTCGCTAGCGTCAATGTCATTTTCCAGACGAAAAACATTTGATTGACATTCAGCAATGTTTTCTCCCATCCAAACCAAGTTTTCAACCTTGGTCAAAAGATAAGGAGATTCAATGGTGCCTTCGCCATCCGGCTTGATTGCTTCGTTGGCAGCAAAAAGGCAATTGGCAAACAAAGCCAATAAGCACGTTAAAAAGATTAGTTTTTTCATAGTTTTAATCTCCATATTTTGCCTGGAAAATATCTTCTTCCGAAATATCTTCCTTAGCGTTTATTTTATAGTACCAATAGTAATTGTTGAAGCTATTGGTTGTATAGAATTGTTCCTCGTTTTTTTGCCACCTTAGCATGTTATCTTTGTTTGACTTGCTAATGGGCATTTTCTCGAGCGATATGCGTTCTAAAGTCTTTTTCAGAGTTTCGCATTCAGGTAGAGTAAATCTAGCTTTGTTTTCTCTGTACCATTTGGAAAAATCCTCGAAGACCCATCCACCGTGCTGCGGTCCCTTCAAAGATAGCAATACATTAGTTAATGTGCTGTCCGTTTCTATTGCATTAGTCAAGTAAGGGAAGATATGATATCCAAATCCAGCAATTTCATTGGCAAGTTGGTTCAAGACTAATTCCCTAGGATTGTCCCTGCCATTTTCCATTTGCCAACAAGCATACCAGTTTTCCCAGATGTTTGGCAAATATTTTCTTCCTTCGTACCACCAGAAGTAATGATATTGGGTGGCGGGTATAGTGAGGTCTTGTCCAGTCCCGGTTAACCAAGGAAAGGCAACAGTCCCGACAGAATCAAAACCGAATGACAATCCCATTAAGTAATAGGCTTTGCAATTGGCAAATGCAACTACCATATTAGTTGCTATAATGTTGTCAAAAGTCTCAATTCGATTGGTGATCACACCTTTTTCCAAAGAAGCGATCAATATGGGAAGTGCTTCAGCCGGAGGCAACGAATTGAATTGCGCTACATCCGATACGGAGAGATAATCTTTGGCTTTTTCCTTATCAATGTTTGCTTTTAAGAGAGGCGTTGTTTTTGACGCGTTATAGAGTAAACGCAAATAATCCGCTTCTTCGATAGCAAAAAGATCGAAACTCAAAACGGTTACAAACGAAATCAATATCATTTTTTTCATAACTTTATCCTCTTTTTATGGCAAGTCTAAACCATATTTTTTCGGAAGCCAGTTGGATTGATTATTGGAGGAATGCAAATCATAATAGTATTGATACAACACCTCCCCTCTGTGATGCAGGATAGCATTGCTACCCCAGCCGGAAAGTCCTGTTAACTTCATATAAAACATTCTCCATCCCGGACAAATGCCAGGCTCATAGAAAGATCTAAGGGCTGTAGCTAATCCCTCATAATTAATAACCTCTGCATCATTTAACAGAACACCGCTATATAACCGCGGATACCAAATAGTAGATTCATAAAAAGCAACAGATCCGCCAAACGCCTCATATGATGTATACCATTTACCGTTAATATATTCGAACGGATCGTCAGGCGTCCCATATCCTGAAACATCAACAGTAAAAGGCTCTCCCTTCACAAGCCAATAGCGGTCAACAGCTAAAGCCGGGGCGTTGTAATTGTTGTTATTTAGGGAAGAAGGAAGGGAAGTATTTGATATGTTGTTATTGTCATAAATTGAGAACTCACACCCGGTAAGCGATAATGATCGAGCATATTGAAAAGGATATCCTCCATCGGAATACATTTCCTGACGCCCGGCAATGTCAGCACTTGTTCTATATCTGATATCTGCAACATGTGATATTAGATTACCGCCAAAACCATAATAGTTGATTCTCAAATCTCCAATACCTAAACCAACACCTTCGACAAACAGATCTTTGTCAATGATGCGATCAAAATTAGCCGATGAACCACAACTGATAGTTTGAAGTTGGCCGGCGGTTCCTAGCGCCACATATTTGCCTTCTTGATTGCTTCCTCGTCTGTAAAGAACTAAATGATTTGGCAAATCAAGCTTTAAATGAATATACCTTACTTCCATTGACGACGGCGTATGCTCTATACGAATAGTTAATAGATCGTCGTCGTTGACCGTTTTTTGTTCAACGAGATAATCAGGAATAATTTCACCGGTATTTGTTTGTGAATAAAGCGATCCATTAACATAATTGTCTGAATCGATATTAAAATGAATGACTCTGGTCGTTACGCCAGTGATTGTTGTGTCAAAATCTCCGTTGTGAATGCTGCCTATGTTTGTAATTGTGAAAGTTGGTTCGCCGACATTTACTTGATAAGAGGCATAAGAATACCTTTCTGTGTGATCTTCGTATGATTCATAACGGAACCTCGCATAAAGGATGAAACTGGTTTGTCTCACATCAACTTTTATTTCACGCTCATAAGGATTTGTTTCAATATAATCAAGAATGTTTCCATTCAGGTCCTTACATTCCCATGTCCAACCAAGTGGCCTTCCGTTGAGAAACCCAGATGTAGCCATAAAGTATGGTACTGCATAACTGTTTTTAGCAACGCTGCCAGGACCATAGACATGTAAAGCAACAGGTTCGTTAGATGCCAACGCGGCAACGCATAATAGCATCATAAATGTTAAAAGTTTTTTCATGTGTCTCCTTTGATGTTTTGGACAATGGAAAACCATTATTACACAAATAATTATTTTACAATAATTCTTATTCTTATGCAATAAACGGATTTCCGCTACCCTCTGTTTTTAGTAATAGCTTCTTTATATAAAACACTTAGCATAAGAAGCTTATATAAAAACGGGGGGGTAACGTTTCCGTTCGTCGCAACCAATTATTGTTTTAAAAACGTGAATATTGTAAAATAGACATATGAAATATATGCGTATGTTATTATTATTCTTGGTGTTCTTGTCCGCCTCGAATGTCTCCGCAATCATTGACATCCAAGGCGGCGTTTGGTTGCTATCCACCCTCGGCGGCACGAATACTACTGTGGCCGAAACGTTAACGCGCATAGAAAATGATGCCAAGAACGGGAATTTTAAAGAAGCGATAAACAAATCAAAAGAATTCCGCGCCGAAAACGACATCAGCGATTGTTATCTTACGAATGGAGAACTTCTTCCCCTGACTCTGGAAGTGATGGAGTTCTATTACAAATACGGCAAGGACATCAAAAATCCGCAAGTCGAAAAAGAATTGCCGCCCATAATCAAGAAATACGCCAAAGAAGCCAAAGGCAAGCAATGGTACGCCTACAGATACGCCCTTCAGTATTTGGAATTCCACTACAGGAGGGCCGGCGACACCAACAATATGATCAGGGTGATGAAAGACATCGTAAGCTATGACGTTTACGACAAATATCAGCTGGAAAGGCTTCTTCGCTACGCCGGCACATATCCCAATAAAGCGGAAGAGATACACAAATACTGGAACGAGCTTTCAAACTCTGACGTAAAAAACAACGCCGAGACGGAGCTAGTTTACATATTTGATACCGGACTCCCCAAAGAAGAAAAATTCAAACTTATAAACGAATGGTTCGCCAAAAACACTTTGGCCATATACCGGGTAATGCAAACGGCAATCGAAAGGTCCGGAGAATTTGTCATAAAGGAATACCCCGAAAAGAAAAAAGCGTTCGTTGAAACCTTGAAATTGCTGGCATTGCGTCAGCCTCCCGTCTCCGAGCGTCTTCCCGTTCTCGCGCTTATCAAGAACGCCCTCTCCGATAAGGAATTGGCCGTGGGAGCTACGTCCAAGCCGCGGGACGAGGAGCTTAGCGCCGCCAGTTTAGAAAAGACGCTGTCAGGCAACGGGTCTGATTGGGAAAACATGTGTGAGAGCGTCGCCTTCATTTGGAGCGAGCACTCCAACCAGCGCTACAAAGGCAACCTTTCCCTTGAGCAGACCATTTCCGCCTTGAACAAAGCCGGCAAGCTTAAGGAAAAACTCCAGGATCCCAACGACGACCTAAGCGACATAGAGGACTATAGAGATCTCATAAAGATCCCTGACATAGCCGGACAAATATATCATCTGGCGGAGAAACTGTTCTGGACAGGCCAATACGGCAAGGCGAAGACTTGCTTTGAATTCCTGATCTCGGAAGACAACAAGGACGAGTTCGGCGTAGGCGCCTCCCACTTCTTCTTAGGCAGGATGGCCAAAGACCTTCCTCCCAACCTGATGCCCTTCTCCAACAGGGACGAAAGGCGCTATTATGCGCTTGACCACCTGCTCAAGGTAAACACTTACGCCACCTGTCTGACATATATTTCCTATTCGTACATTATGGCGGCTGAAATATTTCACGAAATGGGGCTGAATGATCCTGCTTTGGCGCTGCTTTTTATAGACGTTCCCAGCATAGACTGGAACGTGGTCAAGACCATGCGGCATACGGCAGCCGCCCGCTATTGCTTCCTGACGGAAGATTCCACGAACCTTACCAGGCACGTTCAGGAAGCGCTCCGCTACTGTAAGGAAAGCGATCACGAATATCAGGTCATGGAGGAATACCGCAACGGTATCTCTCCGGAACTGTGGAAATACTGCGCCGACAAGCTGTTTACCAGCGAAGACCGCAACAAGGCCATAGTCTCCGCCCTAGACGACGAGAAAGCCCAAGCCTGGCGCGAGGAGCTCTTCAACGCCCTGTTGCATATTTGGCCGAAGCCGCCTGAGATGCCGGAAGGCATGGCCACCAACCGAGTATTGAACAACAACATTTTCCCCTTCAGGATAGACGAGGAACTATCCTCCCTTATCCGGAAGCAGAAAGAAGCAAGCGAGGGCAAAGATGAAGAATAGACTGTTATTATTGATTGCTCTGCTTTCTTTCTGCGCGCCAGTATATGCCGACGTTCCCGTTAACGGCGACGTCTGGCATATGTCCGGCCTTGCGCCGGAAGATCACCTGGAATGGAACAAACTTTTCCTGGAAGCCGAGGATTTGTCCGCCCAAAGAGCCTACACCGAAGCCAGAATGATCGTCGACGATATGATCAAGGAGATCGGCACTAACAAATTCAAACTCAAGAACGGCGACGACGCGGAGCTAACTCTGGCCGCCTGGAGATTAAGACTGTTTGTCCGCGAACCTAAGAACGCTCCCATAGCGTCCCAAGAGATCGACGACACCCTAAAGCGCTACGCTGACATGGCCAAAGGCAAACGTTACTGGGCCTATAAGATGATGTACGTCATAAGCGAAGACTTCCACTATCACCGCCAAGAGATACAAAAGCACGACGAGGCCATGGCCGATTGCTTCTTATACGATCCCCAAGACAGCATCCTATATCTAATAGACTGCTATTACCATCATCCCTGGAATTTTGAGCATATGACCAATTTCTGGGCCATTTACGACAAGAACGGCGGAAGAAAAGATCCGGAAGTTGAAATGGCAAGGATCTTCACCACCGGCGACAGGGAAAGCAAAATCAGCAAAGGCATCCAGTGGCTCGACAAGAACGCCGACGCTGATCAAACTGTTATAGGCCTTTGCTTAAAAGGGATCGATCTGAATCTAAGCGGAGACGAAAAAGAAGAGAAACTTTATCGCGCCGCGCTTCGAAAACTAGCCTTATCAAACACCAACGACACAAACCGCCTCCCAATTTCCTCAATGGCTCTGCAAGAGCTTGAGAAACTGGACGCGATAAACAAATGGAGCAAATAACACCTTTACCAAGGATAAATATGAAAAAAATCTTACTCTTTTTACTTTTATTCGCTTTGACTGCTTTGGCGTCAAATGAGGAAAAGGTATTAAACATTTATGGTCCTGGCTATATAGCAGAGCACAGTTATAATGTTCGCTACTATATGGCAGTCGTTGGGAACCCTGATTGCAATCCAATAGGTCATCATTGGACTTGTACAGACTTAAACGGTAATCCATTGGATTATATTAAAAGCAGCGTTTGGGATTACGAGGTCTTTTTAGACATTGGAGACCAACCTTTTATATTGAACGCCAGATTCCATTATGAGGAACATGGAACACATGATGAGAAATATATCTATGCTTCTTATGTGGTGAACGTTGGAGAACCCTCTTTTTCGCTAGCAAAAGTAAGCACTATAAGGAACGGGGAGTGGGATCAAAACGGAAGGAAATCTATTTACTTCAATATTGATTATGACGGAAGGTCTGTGAGTTCCGATATTACAGATCAAGATTTTTTAGTTGGTGATAAGACTTACCTTGATGACGAACTGCTTCCAATAGAAATTACGCATACTCCTAAAATTATGAATGTGGATTATGTTTTGCTTAGAGCAATTATGCCTAATCACATTCGCTTGTGCCGATCTTATTTAGAATATGAGAAACGGCATTATAAATCCATAGCGACACAGGGCCAAACGACAGATATCTACTGTGGCGAAAATTTAAACAAAGGCAATATTTTTGATTGTAATCTTTATTTAGAAAGCGTTGCTATAGGTTCAGGGCATGTTAAATTAGGCATCGGGCGCAAAGACGACACTAATTATTTTAACTGCATCGCAGACGTTAATTATTGGTCTTATGCCGATTTGTATGGCAGGCCGCCAACTTACTTGGAGCAAACGAATGTGGAAAGCAACTATTCTATGCTTAAATCCTGTGAGTACTCCGTTATAGATGATCCTATAATAGAAGGTAACACAAGCAATAGGCAAGATTACAACGCTCCTGCATACGCTGTTGATCATGCTTGGTCAGTTATCGGCTTCCCATTTATAGTAGATTATAGCGGATACGGGACAACGGCAAATCCGTTTGTATGTATCAACGGTTTGTATTATACTTCATATGAAGCGTTTGAAGATGCGAGCGAATATTACAGAAGCACAATATGGCCTATTAATCTCTATCCAACTTATTATCTAGGCGACAGTGTTGTTTTGTATTATGGCGGACTTAAAGCCTCACTGAGATCATCAAATGGCGGAGGAAATATTCCCAACATGTTTATCATAAAAACATCCAGCGAATTAAATTATTTGCTTTTAAATCACAACGGCAAGGACATGTTTGACTATTATTATGATCTTTACAACAACACCGGCATTTACACGCCTAAAATGTACGCGCCAATACTAGACTAAGGAGAAAATATTATGAAAAAAAGCATTCTAATAATATTGTTAATCGTTTTGGCCGCTAAACTTCAAGCCACTGACGTTCAAGAATACATCAAGTGTTTTTATGCAGCTTCGATGGTTCAGACTGCGCCTAATGTTTTTAAGGATGATCCAGCTTTGGTATTGCATAATGATCAATTCTATAAGATTCCTATTTCGGAGTCTCTTCCGATACTTATTTCGCTTTTAGAGAGCGGTCAGGTAACAAATCGTATAGAAGCAATTAAAAGCGAATGTGTAATTACTAACCAAGCGATAGCTTTTGCTGATCTCTGTGTCTTTAAAATGATGAACTTGACTTTCGGCATGGATTCACTAGGCACTATATGTTTTCCTTGGCTGACAGGGAAGGGAAACGATTTGACTATTTCGTCCGTAAATTATCACTATTTCTGGTGGTATGAAGGAAGAAAATATCTTCCTCAAATTTGGAACGAATGGTATGAATGCTGGAGAAGCGAAACAATGCGTGAAAATCCCAGAACAATCATACTTGAACAACTTGCAAATGAAATTACCGGATTGGGATACCATATTTTCCCTTATTTAAACGATTTTCTTGAATCTGATAAAACTCTTGACCTAGTTGTTGAAACCATGAGAAAGCCCGGGCGCGGGAATCGCGTTTTCGGCGACTTCAAAAAATGGTATCAAGAAAAAGGAAATGTTTTATCGTTACCACCGTGCGAAACTTTAAAAGTTGCCGAAAAACGTTTCGATTTAGAAAGGTTGCCATTAAGCAAAGCCACTTTGAATAGAATGAAACTTTGGCAGGCCAATGCGGAAAAATACTATTCAAACGTTCAAATAAATACTAATTACTGGTATTACAAAATAGATCCTCAAATAGAAACCGTTTCTGAGGAAGATATTTTTAATGCCAAATATGTGAGGTAAAAACTATGAAAAACATACTGATGCTTTTGGCACTTTGTGTATTGACATCTTTTGTATTCGCGTCCAACGAAGCGATCAAACCTGATGGCGAGGGAACTACTGAATCTCCTTATGTTCTGACAAGAATAGAGAATCTTGTTTGGATGGGAAACAACATTGCGGATTGCAAGTCCAGCGTGTTCTGCCTGGGGAACGATATTGACGCTAGCGAAACGGAGTATTGGGAATCGCAGTTCATACCGATAGGAATGCCAAAAACGACATATGGCCCTGCAACCGACTTCGGCGGTGTGTTAGACGGAAATAATTATACTATTAAAGGTTTGCATTCCAGAGATGCGAACTCCTTCATACGTAGTTTGCACGGAGCAAAAGTTAGCAATTTATATTTAGAAGATGTCAAATTTAGCTTTTCGGGAGTTGGAGCGGGAGGGCTTGCAATATATTGCGACGGCAGCGTCGTGACAAACGTTCATGTTTCTGGCAAAATTGAAGGAGCCACTTATGTTGGCGGCGTTTGTGGCAATGTTGATGGCTCTCAGATTGTTAATTGCTCGTTTATGGGATCCATAGTCGGATTTGGTATAGGGTCTTTTGGCGGAGTTGTTGGGGAATCTGCGTTTAGTGATATCAGCTATTGCAAAACTTCCGGCTATATAGACAGCGACAAAGAAGGTGTCGATATAGGCGGCATATGCGGTAAAGCAGTTGCAAACGACAGTTATAGTTACATTTATCCTCGAATTCGTTATTGTATTGCCGATATGAAGATCACCGCCCAAGGAAATATCGGAGGCATCGTTGCTCAAAACTATATACAAAACGTTAGAAGGGAAGCTTTCGGAGATGTTGTTATCAAGAATCGCGGCCTTATAGACAATTATTCTTTGTGCGTTGCTGACTCTTCCATGGCAACAACAAAAGGCGGGATATGCGCAGCGTTTGGTGAAACAAGCATAGACATCAATAACTTTTATGACAGGACAGGCATAAGCGGAACCGTTTTTGGAAAGGGATTGTCTCCTGAAAACATGAAGAGGAAAGCTTCCTTTACCAATTGGGATTTTGATAATGTTTGGACCATCCAAGAAGAAGAATCAACGCCATATTGGAGGATATGTAACGGCAAGCCGTATAGAGTCGTATGTTTCTCCAATTTCCCCGGGACATTAAGCATTACGCCCGAAGAAAAAAGCTACGCGCTTAATGATACTGTAACTATTAATATTTCAACCCCTGAAAACGGTGTTTTTATTGGTTTTAAAGAAGGACTCGGAAATACCGAAACAAATATTAGCTTAAGAGTTAAGAAGGATCTTACAATCGTGGGGGTGTTTGCAAAATATATTGATTCTGCGAATGAGTTCCTAAAAATTGGAAGAGATGCAAATTATCCGGACGACGGATACTATATTCAAACATCTGACATAGATATGTCTGAATCAAACGATCCAACTGTTGACTTGTTCTATGGCGTTTATGACGGAAATTTCCATGCGTTCAGAAATATAAAATATAATGATCCTGGAAGATTTAACGGTCTATTCTCTAAATTAATCGGTGCAAAGATATGCAACTTGGGAATCATAAATGTCAAGAAAAACATTCATAGCCAAAAATTCGGATTTTTAGGAGGAGAGGTTAATGCTTCGGAAGTTAGAAACTGTTACGTTATAAGCGACGTTGAAAATTCCCAAGGTGGATTATGTTATGAATTCCTGGGTTCTAAAATGATAAGATGTGAATTTAGAGGAACAATATATGACGTAAGTACTTTTGGAGGGTTGGCGAATTTTGTTAGCGGGAGTTCGTTTGAAGAATGTTCAGTTGAAATTTATGGTTCGCCAAACATCAGAAAAGACACCATCGGAGGATTTGCTAATTTCGGCACTCAAGTTTCTTTTTTAAACAGTTATGTAAAAGGCGATTGCTTAGATTATGCATTCATAAAAGTTTCCAACAAAGATTATGATTTGACTTTTTCTAATTGTTACGTTTTCGCTGAAAACGAATGCGTTTTGGATCAAGCCCAATACTTTAACTGCTATTTCAATTCCAATTGCGTCGCAACCGTTGAAGGCGTGACAGGCTTCGTCAGCCCGGAAGAGATGAAACAGCAGGAAACTTATGTCGGCTGGGATTTCGATGAGATCTGGGATATCGAAGAAGGCGTCGGAACGCCGTATTTCAGATATGCGCTGCCTGAGCCGGTTGGAATGTTGGCCTTGCTCTTGCTCGCTTTGGCGGCGGTGAGGAAGCGGTGAACTAAAGTTTTTAACGGACAAATTGAGGAGCCCCGCGAGGGGCTCCTTTTTTCTATTCCTCAAAATCGATGATTTTTTAAATTTGGGGAATAGAGAGCCTGAGATGAGCCCTCTTGACTTTTTGGGGGAGGGTTGGTAGGCTATTAGTTAGTTATGACTAACTAGGAGGAAAAATGTCCGATGAAATGATAATTCACTGCTGCGCCCCGACCATGGCGGCTCTCAAGACTGGCAGCGTTTTCAACTGCCCTTTCGAGAGCGAAGAGGAGATGCGGAATAGCCTTTCCGATATAAACGTCTGTTTGAAAAGGAAAGGCGTGAGCGTCGTCGCGCTCCGCTATCGCAAAGGCCGGGGACTGGTCTATTTCTACCGTCCGAAGATGCTGGAGAAAGATCTTAAGGGGCATCTCGCCAAGGAGCTCCTTGCCGATTACGGCTATCCCGAAGAGGGCACGGAAGAGAAAATAGCTCACTTGAGGCGGCGGTTTGATTCGTCTAGGGATTTTCCCCACGAGCTGGGATTGTTCCTGGGGTATCCGGCGGTGGACGTCAAAGGCTTCATCAACGGGAGCGAGTGCGTGTACACGGGGCTCTGGAAAGTCTACGAGAGCGACTTGAGGAAGGCCAGGGAGCTTTTCGAGCGCTGCCGCGACTGCACCAAGTGCTTCCTCAGGCTGAGCAAGGAAGGCTGGAGCCTCTACAATCTGACCATAAACAAATAACCATAACAATAAGGAAAACAAAAATGAGCAAAGTAGCAGTTATTTTTTGGAGCGGCACAGGCAACACCCAGGCTATGGCGGAAGCCATAGCGGAAGCCGCGAAAAGCAAAGGCGCGGAAGTCGACGTATTGACTTGTTCCGAAGTAGGGGATCTCTCCTCTTACGATTCCGTCGCGCTTGGCTGCCCGGCCATGGGCGCCGAGGAACTGGAAGACAGCGAGTTCCTGCCTATGCTGGACAAAGCTGAGCCGCAATTGGGCGGGAAGAAAGTCGCCCTCTTCGGCTCTTACGGCTGGGGCGATGGCGAATGGATGCGCAGTTGGGAAGCGCGCTGCAAAGAAGCCGGGATCGCCCTGCCCTTCGGCTGCGTAATGGCGCACGAAACTCCCGACGCGGCGGCTATGGCGGCCTGCAAAGCCCTGGGCGAAGCGCTGGCGTAAACTAATCGATCTTCACTTCTTTCCTGCTTGACGGCGGCCAAAATTGGCCGCCGTTTCATTTTTAAAAGATTTTATTCGATTGCTTTAAAAAGGTGTTTTTGGTATACTTCCGTCCAATGTAAAAACAAAAAATAAAAGGAAACATGAAAAACACAATTTACCTACTTGGCCTCGTTGCGATCGTTTTCGCGTTCGCTTTTCAGGCCGCGGCCGATCCGGTGGAGATCCCGTATGACGGCTGGTCGAACGAATTCTCGCTCGACACCGCCAACACCGCTCCCGGAAGCGACCTCACTTTCTACAACAACAGCCCCATCAGGTTCGATACTGACTGGGCGGAAGGCATCGACCGCCAGATCAAGGTCGAAGTCACCCCGAAGACTACCGGCATACCTTATCTGGTATTCATCAGCGATGTGGAGGAAGCGGGGAATTATTATTGGGATTACGCTTCGATAATCGATCCCGACAATCTGCCCTGGTACACCGACTACACCTTCAGTTACACGATCTTCAGCGGCGACACGATCATCGAGACCTACGAAGCGCCCTTTAACATCAGGATCATGCCCGAGCCTTGTTTTGCCTTAATGGCGCTTGCGGCTTTGGCATTTGTCTGCGGAAGGAAATAAGGAGGAGCGGCAATATGAAAAAAATTATCATTTCTTTGACCGCGGCCCTTCTTAGCGTTTCCGCTCTGGCGGAAGCCATCAACGTCACCGCTTACCAGCGTTTCCCCTGGAACGGCTTGGTCGACATCACCTATACTATTCCTGAAAGCGCTGAAGAGGGCACCAGGTATTACGCCGTGGATTTCTACGTCTCCATCGACGGCGGCGAACCTATTGCCATCTCCGCTGTCACCGGCGACGGCGCCCAGAGCGAGGCCGTGACCACCACCGGTCTGAAGAAGGCCGTCTGGGACGCCTATCAGGATTTCCCCGAACTTACCGGCAGCAAGTGCAAGATCGGCGTAGTAGCCGAGGACGTCACCGAAGAGTCGGTGTATTTCAAGCTTGACATCGAGACCGGAAAGATGACGGTCTCCAGGACCGCCCCCAGCGTCGCGCAGGGAGCCGACAGTAAGTGCAAGGAGCTTTGGTTCAAGAACGTCAAGCCCGGCACCTTCCTGATGGGTTCCAGCACCGCTGAAAAATTCAGAAGCACCAGTAACGAGAACCAGCATGAAGTGACCATTACGAAGCCTTTCATGATCAGCGTTTTCGAACTGACCCAGGGACAGGTTGAGCTTATGACCGGCGAAAATCCGTCTTATTACGGGGGTACTGAACAGGGAAATTATAAATTTATGCCGATGGAAAGCGCGAACTACAACAGGCTTCGCGGGACCAGCGCCGGAGCCACCTGGCCCAATGAGACCGACCACCGCGTAGATCCCGACAGCATCATCGGCAAGATCAGAGCCCATTTCGACGGGAAGTATCTTATCGACTTGCCCACGGAAGCCCAGTGGGAATACGCCTGCAGAGCGGTCGAAAAAGAGGACGGCTCTTATGAGTTCCGCGGCGACAATGTCTGGAACAATGGATTGCCTTACGCTCCTGTTCCCGAAACCTCTACCAGCCCGAAAGAGGACACCAACCTGGGCGCGGTCGCTTGGTTTAAGGAAAATTCCTATGAGATCGATCAGGTAGCCAGACCGCGCGAAGTCGGACTTAAAGAGCCCAACGGTATAGGTCTCTACGATATGCACGGCAACGTTGCTGAATTCTGTCTTGACTGGCTGGCCAACTACGGCACGGAAGCCGTGACGGATCCTACCGGCCCCGCAACGGGAACGGGCAGAGTAAGACGCGGCGGCTGGGTCGATGGGACCTCGACGGTCGTCAAATATTTCAGGATCGCCTACCGAGTCAGCTCTCCGCCCAATCAGTTTGACACCAATAAAATCAGATATTTTGGCTGCCGTCTGGTGCTCCTCCCGTAAGCGCTCATAACGGTACGAAAAAAATAGCGGCCTCATTTCGCGAGGCCGCTATTTTTTTATCTTATTCCCACTCGATGGTGGCGGGGGGCTTGGAGGAGATGTCGTAGACTACTCGGTTGATGCCCCGGACTTCATTGATGATGCGGTTGGAGATGGTGGCTAGGGTGTCGTAGGGGAGTCTTGTCCAGTCCGCGGTCATGGCGTCCAGGGAGTTGACGGACCTGATGGCGCAGGTGTATTCGTAGGTGCGCTGGTCGCCCATGACGCCCACCGAGCGGCAGGGGAGTAGGACGGCGAAGGTCTGCCAGATGGTCTTGTAGTCGGGAAGCTTTTTGATCTCTTCCTGGACTCTGAGGTCGGCCTGCTGCAGCAGTTCGACTTTTTCCTTGGTCACTTCGCCAAGGATCCTGACGCCGAGGCCGGGGCCGGGGAAGGGCTGGCGGTCTAAGAGCTCGCTATTGATGCCGAGGACGCGGCCGATGGCGCGCACTTCATCCTTGAAGAGTTCCTTCAGAGGTTCGACGACCTCGAACTTAAGGTCGGGGGGAAGGCCGCCCACGTTGTGGTGGCTCTTGATGGTCTGGGAGGGGCCTTTCTTGGGGGACTTGGACTCGATTACGTCGGGGTAGATGGTGCCCTGGGCCAGGAAGCGGACATGCTTGAATTTTCTGGCTTCCTCGGAAAAGACCTCGATGAATTCCTTGCCGATCGTTTTGCGCTTGGCTTCCGGTTCCTCAACGCCTTTCAGTTTTTCGTAGAAGTGCTCGGCGGCCCTGGCGATGGTCAGGTCGAGGCCGAGATTCTTCTTGAACATCTCCTCCACCTGCTCGGCTTCATGGTAGCGGAGAAGGCCGTTGTCAACGAAGATGCAGTGGAGGTTTTTGCCGATGGCTTTGTTGAGAAGCACGGCGGCCACGGAGGAATCCACGCCGCCGGAAAGGCCTAAGATCACTTCCTCGTCCTTTATCTCTTCCTTGAGTTTTTTGACGGTCTCCTCGACCCAGTCCGTGAGTTTCCAGGTGGGCTGGCAGGAGCAGATATTGAAGACGAAGTTCTTCAGGATCTCCGTGCCGTACTGGGTGTGCACCACTTCCGGATGGAACTGCAGGCCGTAGAAATTTTTCTTCTTGTCGTACATGGCGGCAAAGGGGCAGGTGGCGGAAAGCGCGCCAAGCTCGAAGCTGGAGGGGATCGCTTCCACCCTGTCGCCGTGGCTCATCCAGACCACGATGGTGGAGGGGATGTTTTTGAAGAGGGGATCGTCCTTTTTGATCTCTATGGGCATCTTGCCGTATTCGCGCTCGCTTCCGGGAACGACGCGGCCGCCTAAGGTCTGGCTCATGAGCTGCATGCCGTAGCAGATGCCGAGTATGGGAATGCCGAGCTCGAAGATGGCGGAGTCTATTCCGGGGGCGTCCTTTTCGAAGACGGAATTCGGTCCGCCGGAGAGGATGATGCCCTTGGGGGCTTCCTTTCTGAGTTCCTCGGCTTTGGTGTCGAAGGAGATGATCTCGGCGTAAACTTCCTGCTCTCTAATTCTGCGGGCGATGAGCTGGGTGTACTGGGAACCGTAATCTAGGATTAGGATCTTCTGCATAGCTTTATTTGACCTTGTATTGCTTGATGTAATAGTTGATCATTCTGGATGAGATGCCCAAAGACTTGGCGGCTTCTTTCTGAGAGCCTCCGTTTTCGTCCAGGGCGTTCTTCACGAAGACTTTTATGGCTTCGCCGATCTGCTCGTTCAGAGTTTTACTCTGCTTGATGTTATAGGGATCGTCGGAATATTTCTCGCGCTGTATCTGCTTCGGCAGGTCGTAGGTGTGGATTATGTTGTCCTTGGCGGTAAGTACGGCCCTCTCCACGCAGTTCTCCAATTCCCTGACATTGCCGGGCCAGGAGTAGCTGCGCATATTGCTGTCGGCCGCCGTGGAGAAAGCGGAAATGTTCTTGGAATATTTGAGATTGAATTTCTCAAGGAAATATTTGGCCAGAAGCATAATGTCGTCGTAGCGGCGGCTTAGATCCGGCATGGTGATGGGGAAGACGCAGAGGCGGTAGTAGAGGTCCTCGCGGAAAAGGTTCCTGCCCATCAATTCTTCCAAGTCGCGGGAGGTTGCCGCGATGAAGCGGACGTTTGATCTGATCTCCGCGTTGGAGCCGAGACGCGAGAAAGTGCGTTCCTGCAGAAGCCGCAGGATCTTCACCTGCATGGGAAGGGAAAGGTCGCCGATCTCGTCCAGGAAGAGCGTGCCGCCGTCCGCTTCCTCGGCGCGGCCGATGCGGCGCTCGAAGGCGCCTGTGAAAGAGCCCTTCTCATGGCCGAAAAGCTCGGACTCGATAAGGTTTTCCGGAAGCGAGGCGCAGTTGACGATTATGAAAGGCTTGTCCTTGCGGGAGGAGAGGCTCTGGATGGCTCGGGCGACCAGCTCCTTGCCGGTGCCGCTGGCGCCTCGAATCAGGACCGTCACGTCGCTCTGCGCCACCTGACGGATCTGCTCATAAACGACGCGCATCTCCTGGCAGTTGCCGATCAAATTGCCGGGATTGTCGATGAGCATATTGCGGAGCTTTTTGTTCTCGTTTATGAGCTTTTCGCGCTCTTCACGCTGGTCTTTCCTGACGGCGGCCGCTTCGCCGACGATGTTGGCGATGATAGAGAGAAGGGCCGCGTCTTTTTCAAGGTCGAGGGAGGCCGTCTTACCGACGTTCCTGTCTACGGAAAGCGTGCCGATAATCTGTCCGTGGCGGATGATGGGAACGCAGATGAAAGCGATGGCTTTTCCTTTCGGACGCGCGCCGGTCTTGTTAAGGAAGCGCTTGTCCTTCCTGACGTCCGGGATGATCTCCGCTTTGCCGGTCTTGGCGACCGTGCCGGTGACGCCTTCGCCGATGCCGTAGCGGCCGAGGGCCTTTTCTTCGGCGTTAAGCTCTCTTGCGGAGGCGGCGATCTTCAGTTCGCTGCCTTCTATGAGCGTGAAGGTGCCTCTCAGCATGCCGAGCCTGTTCTCAAGGATCTCTATGACCTTGTCCAGGAGCGTCTGAGGGTCGTTTTCCCAGACGAGTACGTTGCTTATTTCACGCAGTATCTCTATTTCGACCGATAATTTTTCGCGCATTTTTAATGTCCATTTACATTTTCTGTTAATTTTACTCGATTGGTCCAAATTATTCAAGGGAAAAACTTAAATTCAGCGTTTTTAAAGGGAATGACGCCTTCGTCTCTTTTTTGATAAAATAAGGGAAATAACCACAAAATGAGGTAAACTATGCCCAAAAACACGTCCCTTTTCCTTCCCATCCTCTTTTTTGTCGTTAGCCTTGGCTTACAAGCCAAGCTCACCTGCGACAACTTCCAGCCCAACGAAGAGATCCATTACTCCATGCCCTTATTGAAGGGCGAATGCACCGCCGACATGCCTGTCACCATCAAGAACAAGACAACGGGCGAAGAGGGCGACGCGACCTGGTACAACGGCCGCTACAAAGCCTTGGTCGATCTTCATTACGGCGTGAACGAAGTTGAGCTGACGTGCGGAGAAGAGACGCTTGTTGTCCCAATCGTTTTCACCAAACTCGACAGCGAGAACATGGTGAAGTTCTTCTACGTGGTCGGCAAAGACGACACCTCGGATTTCTATACTCCGCCAGGATACGAAGGCGAGAACACCAACTACTGGGACCGCATCGACAGAGCCGCCAAGATCATGCAGACCTTCTCGGCCCACGACCTGGACGAGAATCCGCTGCATTACGGCAAGAAGACCTTCCAGCTGGAACTGGACGACAACTATCGCGTGGTGGTCCATGTCGTCACCAGCAAATACACCAGGGCGGAGATACAAAGCTACCGCAAGCCCAACGGCCAATACGACAACTACAAGTTCCACGCCAGGCTTAGGGAAGCGGCCGGCCACGACGAGAGAAGCTACAGCTCCAAAACGCAGTATGTAGCCATCGGCAACTTCTCCGAATTGAAAGACGGCCTCTGCGTCGGCCATACCGCCACGGGCGGCGGCAGCTTCGGCGCTTTCGGTTCCGGCGCGGTCTACACCTGGCCCAGGAGCATCAAGGAAGTCATTCCCTGCTTTTTGGACAACACGGTGATGGATCCCAAAGTCGAGATCGATGACTCCTGCGGACGTCATCGCCGCTGGGCGCACCTGGCTACCACTCTGGGCGCCACCATCCATGAGAACGGCCACGCCCTCGGCCTCCCGCACTTCTATGGCAAGTACGTCATCATGAGCCGCGGCCATGACCAGCTGAACAGAGTCTTCACCTTCTTCGATCCCCCCAACGCCCGCTGCTCCTACACCAACTATTTCGCCGACACGGAAGTTGGCCGCTGGAGCGACTCCGCCGCCGCCTTCTTGAACGAGCATCCCTTCTTCAATCCGCAGCGCCCGGCCGCCGGCAAGGGCCCCGTCATCAGGGAAGGCAGGCAGAACAGCACCATCGTGATAGAGGACGAATCCGGCATCGTGTGGTACGCCTACAAGGATTCCGACGCCTACCACTTCAGCGACACCGTGGCCTTCGAGAAGCCGTATCCCAAGAAAGTCTCCATCACGAGACTGCCCTCCGACGACAAGCAGTCCGGCGCCCTGCACATCATCGCCAGCAACGGCAACGGCTACGCCAGCAGAGTGGACAGGGATTATCCCTATCCCGTCAGGAGCTCTTACGTTTCCGCCTTCACTCCCGAAAAAGGCTACAAGGAAGGAGTCCAGCCGCAGGGCATGATCAAAGGGCTGAAGGATCCCAATCCTCCCATCGTGCGCTCCGAATCCGAGGCGGTCTTCGAGAAAGCCCAGAACGGCGACCTCTTCGATGACGAGCAGGAATTCCAGCTGAAGGTCAGGGGCGACGGCAACGGTGTCAAGATCCCCGTCTCCGTCGGCAAGGAAGCTAAGGGCGAAGTCGAGTCTCTCATCAACTGCAGCTGCGAAGTGAAGCCTGTACAGGGCGGGACCATCCTCGACCTCAAGGACGTCGAGGGCGTTTCCTTCTTCTACCTGGAATATATGGAAGACGGCTCCCTCGTCATCCACACCAGCGGCAAGGACGGCAAAGCTGTGTCCAAGAAGTTCAAATCAGACGCCGGCAGCGCCTGGCAGAACGTCAATTTCACGCTTGATCTGAAGGACAGAGTGATATCGGCTTTCACGATCAACGGGACCGACATTCTGGGCTCTGAAGTTGTTCCTCTCGGCACCGCGGCCAACACCATTGCCAGTGTCTGGCTGAAGAACAAGGACGCCAAGAACTACGCCACCTTCCGTTCCCTCAGGCTTAACGTCGAACCTAAAACCAAATAACCATAAATTCAAACAATAAGGATCAAAAAAATGCGCAAGTATTTATTGGTCGCTTTAGTTTTCTCCCTGGCGCTGGCGGTCCACGCCGACTTTGTCCAGGGCTTGAGGCAAGTCAACAACGTTTTAATGCAAGTCGTCCCGCCCGAAGAGCAGGCTAAGACTGAGCAGCAGCAGCCTCAGGCTGAAACGGTGAAGAAGCCGAAGTACATCTTCTACTTCATCGGCGACGGCATGGGCATCAACCAGGTGCAGATGGGCGTTGACTACATGGCCCAGACGACCGACGGCAAAGGGGAGCTGAACCTCCAGAAATTCCCCGTCATGGGCGCCAACAGGACCTACTGCTCCAATGCCTTTGTGACTGACTCCTCCGCTTCCGGAACAGCCCTGGCCACCGGGTACAAGACCAACTACGGCGTGGCCGGCATCGACGTTAACGGCGACGCCGTCGACTCCATTGCGGTCTTCTGCCACGACCACGGCATGAAGGTCGGCATCGTCGCCACGGTGACCTTGATGGAAGCCACGCCCGGCGCCTTCTTCATGCACCAGGGCTACCGCGGCCGCTATTATCCCGGCGCCTACGACCTCGTTGATTCCGGCTTCGAGTATTTCGCCGGCGGCGACGTCTGGGACAACGACGCCAGCGACTTCAACTCCAACATCACTCCGGAAAACTACCAGGCCGCCACGAACATCTTCGCCAGCGGCGTCAAGTCCTGCCTTCTCGACAAGGACGGCAAGCCGGTCATCGAATGGAAGAAAGCCCTGGACGTTATCAAGGACGGCGGCTACAAGTACGTCGACACCGAAGAGGGCTTCAACGCTCTGCAGCCCGGCTGCGGCAAAGTCTACGTTTCCCACCCCTGCAAGGGCTGGGGCATCCCTTACCGCGTGGGCTACAAGGAAGGACCCTTCCTCAAGGATTTCGTCAAGAAAGGCATTGAGCTTTTGGACAATGAGAACGGCTTCTTCATGATGTGCGAAGGCTCCTTCATCGACCACGGCGGACACTCCAACGACGCCCCCAAGACGCTCTACGAGCTTCTCGACTTCGACGACGCCATCGGCGTGGCGCTGGAATTCTACAAGCAGCATCCGGATGAGACTCTCATCGTCGTGACCGCTGACCACGAGACGGGCGCCATGAGCTACGGCTACGTCGGCGACCGCGTGCAGGACATGAAGTACGCCAAGTGCGAGTTCTCCGAATTCAAGAACAAGTTCAAACAGTACCGCGACAAAGTCCGCGAGTGCCAGGAAAATCACAGCGCCCAGCTGAAGGGCGATTTCTCCGAAGTCAAGGCTCTCATCAAGGAATGGTACGGCGACATTCATCTCAGCCAGGGCAAGAAGGACAGGCTCAAAAAGGCCTTCAAGCTTTCCATGGATCCCAACTACGATCCCAAGGGTGAGAACGCCGATCCCGAGTATGAAGGACATGATCCCTTCTGCTTCGCCGTCCAGCGCGAGCTGAACGCCCACTTCGGCGCCAAATACAACACCGGCGGCCACTCCGCCGCTCCGACGCCCGTCTTCTCGATCGGCGTGGGCGCCGTTGAGTTCGGCGGCTTCAAGGAAAACACCAACAACGCCATCAGCATGGCGAAACTTGTCGACCCCGAAGCGGAGTTCCCAAGAAAGCCCTATAAGAAAGCCATTCTGCAGTACTGATGGTCGAAAAGAAAAACATTCTGGCCGAGCTGCCCGACGCGCTTAAACGCGAAGTAGGGGAGACGCTCCTCAGGTACGAAAACTGCCGTATCGAAAGGATCGTCTCCCACGGCCAGGCCAGCCCCGATGGCTTCTGGTACGACCAGGAGGAAGGGGAGTGGGTGCTGCTTTTGAAGGGCAGCGCAATCATTACTTTTGAGGACGGGGAGCTTGAGCTTTTGCCGGGCGACCACATCTTCATCCCACCTCACGCAAGGCACAGGGTGAAATACACCCCGCCTGATCAGGACACCGTCTGGATCTGCGTTTTCGTGAAATAAAAAAAGCGTTATGAACCCCAAATCTATCCGAGATTTGGGGTTCATTTTAAAATAATTTACGCAATTATTGCGTTGGCGTTGATCCTTTCAATGGTATTTCTGATTCCAGCCCACGCTTTCATATCAAAGACTTCAGCGATGCTTCCTTGATCAGTAAACGGAGTTTCCTGTAGCACGGAAAAATCACTCATTGTTCCATTCTGTACAATATACTCTATTATCTGGTTCAGGAAATATATTTGACGGCTATTGAAGTTCGCTTTGGTCAAATAGTCGGAAAAAGCTTCTTTTGCCGCGTTCATGTCTAGCCCAACAATACTGCGCACCAATATTCCGAGCGGCTTTTCCCCATATTCTGCGCTGTATTCCTCCTTCGTGCCTATTTCTTTCCATAGAATTCTCTCTAGTTCTTTAATATCGTCATCTGTCAATGGTATATTGTTTTTAAGCTTTGATATTGCTTCATTATCTTGATGCGCTCTGATATAAGATTCGGCTTTTTCCTTATAATTGGCAAAATATACTTTTTCAAGTTCGGCTTCGTGAATTTCCATATTAAGAATATCATCTTCAAAATTTGTGTTGTATTTGACAGAATTATTCGGAATGTATTTCAGCAAATTTCTTATTTCTTCACGAATGCACTCGAATTCGTTAATGCCGGCGGTATCCAGGAAGTCAGTGTGCAAAATCTTATGGATGATTTCTGCGTGGGCAATAATCTCCGGAACATTGGCGATTTTAGCGATTTCCTGAACATTATTTATAAGATCTTTTCTGGAACTATTCCAAGGGGATTTCGCCAGATAAGCAAGTTCTATCCCATATAACAAGTCATCAAATCTCAAAGCTTTGATTTCATCTTGTTCTGGCTCAACCAGGGGAACGATTTCTTCTTTAAGGATTTTTAAATCTTCAAAAGTGAGAGTAGTATAGTTTTTCTTTTCGGAATAATAGTTCACATATCTTAAATGTTGCTTCACGGCAAAATTATCTCTGTTTAAAGCTTGTACCTTTAACACCATATCGTTTACAAGCCTTTCACGAAACGCTATCAGCTCTTTAGTCTGATATTCTAAAGCCTGCAATTTTTCCGCGATTCTAGCCTTAAGGAGAAAAATGGCCCCCTGTAAAGCCATAGCGTTTGCAGAAGCCTTTCCTTTGTTTAGTCTGAAGAATTCAAAGTTGCCGCAGAAATCGAAGATATAAAACTTATCTTTATCCTTACCATCAAGTAAACTGGGGCACAGACGCGTGCCGCGTCCTATCATTTGCCAGAATTTAGCTTTGCTCAATACTTTCTTGAAAAACACCAGATTCAGTATTTCAGGCACGTCAATGCCGGTGTCTAGCATATCAACAGAGATCGCAATTTGAGGCAATTTATTAGCTTCCGCAAAATCATCTATGGCACTTTGAGCGTATGTCATGTAATTATCGATGACTTTTGCATAGTCAACAAGTTTTGGATATTGCTTTCCAAAAACTTCGAAAATCTTTTCCGCGTGAGTATGATTTTTGGCGAAAATAATAGTTTTACCTATCTTATTGCCATAATCAACACGCAATCCTTCAGTCATCAATATGTTAAGCACCTTGCTAATAGTATCTTCATTAAATATCCACTCGTTTAAAGCAGAGGCTTCTATCTTTTCGGGGATGTTGCCGTCCTCGTCTTTAAATGTTTCCTCATATTCCTCTTTGTCTTCCTCAGACAATTCGTCATAAGTGATACCTTCCTGAACAAATTTCAGGGTAGTTTCTACTGACAAATAATCAACAAGAAATCCGTCTGTTACTGCTTGAGCAAGTTCATACCCATAAGTAGGCATACCGTTAGCTAGTTCAAAGATCTCGTACGTATTCTTGTCGATTTCATCCTTAGGAGTAGCTGTCAAACCTATTAGCGGGGCGTCAAAGTAATTAAAAATATCTTTGTACTTGTTGTAGATTGAGCGATGCGCTTCATCGCATATAACAAGATCGAAATGTCCGCATGAAAATATCTTTCCGTCTTCATCTTCAACTTTATCAATGCAATTGATCATAGTCTGATAAGTTGACAGTATGCAACGGGAATCATATCCGTTTCTTTCTTCGCAAATATTCGTTGCGGAAAGGTTCGGGATAAACTTAGTAAAGGATTTTTTCGCCTGCTTAACCAATGGTGTGCGGTCTGCCAAGAACAGTATATTTTTTATCCATCCTTTTTCCATCAAGACTTTGCAGAGCGCAATAACAGTTCTGGTTTTGCCAGATCCAGTAGCCATAACCAGCAAGGCTTTGCGGCGATTGTTCTTGTCAAAGTCTTCACATACCGCTTTAATGGCTGCTTCTTGATAGTAGCGTCCCGCTATACCCTTATCAACGCTAATATTGTCTAATTTTTGTCTAGTCTTTTTAAGGTTAAACTGTTTCTCCAAATCTCTTTTCGAGTAGATGCAGGCAACTTTTCTTTCAGGATATTGATTATCAATAAGCCTGGTATCGAATCCGTTCGTCAAAAATACCACAGGCCTATAATTTTGTTTCCTTTCTATCAGATCAGCATATAACTTAGCCTGCTGCCTTCCTTTCTCAACGCTAACACAAGTCTTCTTTGCTTCAATCACCGCCAAAATAAGGCCATCATCCCCGAAGAGAACATAATCAGCATAGCCTAATCCAGCTTGATTAGGCATTCCTTCTAATTCATACTCGTTAATCCAGTTTTGACCTTCTATCCAACCTGCATCAAGCAGCATTGTGTCGATATACAGTTTACGAGTCTTATACTCAGAAATATCAAGCGTTCGAGGAATGTAATTCCTAAGCTGCCTTTCTCGCCTTGAAGAAAATTTGTTCCTCGTTTCATCATTCGCAACAACAAGCGGCGAAATCTTGAAGACATTCTCGGTTTTTGGTAACTTTTCTTCCGGATACTCCTTAGTAAGCAGGGAAGGATCAAATTCCTTCTTTTCATAATGCTCGCTATAGCAAAACGCAATAAAGTCTAGTAAAACAAATAGATTCTCAAGGCAAAGAGAAGTTTGTTCGACCGATATTCTCTTTCCCTTATGCTCAGCAGTAGTACCGAGCCTATGTATATATTCAATTCTTTGTATAAGGCTAGGATCAACTATCGACTTAAACTCATTCGAGGATACAAGATCAAAGAAACTACTATCCTCTGGCAAAACGAGCTTGTTGTCCACGGAATACATCCATTTGACAGCACAGTCCAAAGCCTGAAAGCAGTATAAAGCGCAGGCCTTTGGATCACTACTGCATACTTTTTCTGCTGCAATTGCTACACCAGCAAATGAAGCAAATTCAGGATAGCTTTTAAAAATTTCAAAGTTTGTCATTTTTCGTCCCCTCAATGAAAAACTCTTTTGAGCATCTGTTTTTAAGCTTTTTCGTAATTTGATAGTATTTCTCTAAAATCAAAAATTCTTGTTCCAACAGGAAAATGTAGACGGTTTATGACGATGTGTTTTGTCGTCTCATCTGGAGAATCACCATAAAGAAAACGAATAAAATCATCCTTACATCTATTCTCGTCCACCATCATTTGTGGTTGCATCAAGGGATTATATTTTTTGTCCATATTGTCTTTATCAAAACAAACTAAATGAGGCGAAGAATAATCAAACTTTAACCAAGATGCTAACAATTCTCTCCATGACAAATCTGAATCACCAAGAGACATCCCAAAAACACAAATGATATCACTACTAAAAAGTTTTTGTCTGGTATCATTCAAAAGTTTTCTGTTATTTTGCTCTAGATAGTAAGGTTTAATTAAATCAAGACATCCATCTCCTGTTAGTTTATATTTAATACCTTCTATTTGTCTTTCTTTATCTAAACCTAGTGTTAACTCTTTTCCAAGTTTCCCGTGAATGTGTATAGTCTCTGTATCTATTTGTGCGCTTTTGACGTAGGAAAAAACTTCTTTATATTTAAAAGCCGATGAAATAAGATTATCAAATATATTTGTATAGTTAAAATTTATAAAATTATAATTAACAGATTGATTATCAAAATGCGGATAAATATTATTTACATCGTTAGGCTTAAGCCCAATAAAAAATTGAGTTAGTGATTTTCCTATTTCACTGACTAATTTATTATTGCCATCTAAAATATTTTTGTTATTATTCCAAAAAAGTTTTTGTTCATTATTGAGGTGATCGTTTAAATAAATTTTATAATCTCTAATACATTCTATTATTTCTTCTTCCGACTGAAATTCTTTTGCATAGCTTGCAAGTGCTAATTCAAAATCCGCCCACTTTTCTATGTTTTTATCAATTATTCCTTTAAACTTCTTTATAGTATTGCTGTCTTTGTTTTTATTATGCTCTATGTAGCCTTCATATGTGTCGGTGAATTTGCTTTTCAAACCGCAATTAAGGTCAAAGCCGTTACCTATCATAAATGTAACTTTTGTCATACTAGTTGCTCCTTTCATTCGAAATATTGTTGCATAAGGCTATCAAAAAGCAACTGTGTCTTATCTAGTGCTTTTTTAATAACAAATTTTGATTTATCGATTTGGTTTGCAAATTCAGTAAACTTTAATTGTTTATCTATTGTTGGACATGGGATTTTTATATTTTCAACAATTGATTTTGAAATTTCTTTAAATGTTGCGCCCCTACCCAATGAAACTAAATATTTTTCATTTAAAAGTAATAGATAATAGAGATATCTAGGTATAATTTTGTTACTACAAATAATACACTTGAATCCTTGATTGCAATAAAATGTGTTTCCGGCAATCGCAACTTTTCCAATAGGAGCTCTTGATGAAAGTATCACGGTTCCTATTGGTAATTCTTGTAATGAACAACTTTTGATGCCTGCCTTTGTGATTTTTTTTATTGAATCATAAATAACACCTGAGTCATTTGATAATTCTGCTGGAGTTATCCATCTAAACTCTCCGTCCCAATAATCACTAATATTTGTTTTAGGAGTAGAGCCACTGACAACGGTACCTATGTTAGAAATTAAAACCCATTCTTTCTTGCACAATGATAAATTTGTTTCTCCAAATATCTCGACAAATCGGGCTTTGATTAAATCGTCAAGCTTTTGTAGTTCAAATTTTCTCTTTGAAATTATTGTATTAACAGTATCTAAAACTTTTACAATTTCTTCTTGTTTTTCTTGATCATATAAAGGTATTTCATATAGTTTAAGCCATTCAGTGCTCATATTTTTTTGAGCAACACCATTAGAAGCGTTTATACATTTGAATTCAAAATGATTGCTGTTTAATATATGATAAAGATATTTTTTAGAGATTGCCTTAGATTTTAGTCTTAAGCATGCAACACGTTGATTTAAAGCTGCCGGAAGAAACTTTTTCTCCAATATTGCAACTCTACCAACATTGCCCGTTAAAGACATTAAGAGATCACCTTCTTGTAATCTGTATCTATCTATGTCATTAGAATTAACTGGATAGAAAGCGGGCGTAATATCTTCAATATAACCTTTTTGGACATTACTAATCCTAATTATTCTGATACCGGATTCAACATATTTCTCGCTTTTAAATGCGAATCCATTAAGTATTTCGCATACATCGCCTATACGAATAGTTTTCATTATTAATCCCTACAAATCCGAATTTATTGTTTTAAAAGTTTTTCTAGCTCATCCATAGAAGCTGAAATTTCTTTTTCTATATTTCTAAGCTCGGCCATTATCTCGCTAGTTGGCGGATATTCTACCGGTTTGTATTCTGTTTGTTTGTACTTGTTTATCGAGAGATCATAGTCATTAGAAACTATTTCTTCTTTTGGGACAAGGAAACTTTTCTCCGTGCGCTTGCGATTTTTCTCGCTGTTTGTTTTTTTAAAGCGGGAGATGATATCCGGAATATCATTTTCTTGTACCGTACTGCGTTTGTCATCGAGAGAGAAACCATCGGCTTCCATGTCATAGAACCAAACATTGTCTGTTCCGCTGTAGCCAGTTTTTGTAAAGATTAAGACGGCTGTTGAAACGCCAGCGTAAGGTTTGAATACGCCGGAAGGCATTGAGATGACAGCTTCAAGGCGGTTGTTTTCGATAAGCTCCTTACGGATGGCTTTGTGAGCTTTTGAGGAGCCGAAGAGAACACCGTCGGGTACGATACAAGCGCATCGACCGCCAATTTTAAGCATTTTGATGAATAGGGCTAAGAACAATAGCTCGGTTTTTTTCGTTTGGCAGAGTTTGAGAAGATCCGGTGAAACAATGTCTGCGTCAAGGCTTCCCTTGAATGGTGGATTGGCCAGGATAAGACTGTACATATCTCTGTCCGTATTCTGGTCGGATAGACTGTCTCTATATTCGATAAAGGGATTGTCCACACCGTGAGTCATCATGTTCATGGCGCCTATTCTCAACATGGTTCGATCCATATCGTAGCCATGGAACATATTGTTCATGTAGTGATCTTTTTTCTTCTTGTCGAAGAAAATTTCTTGTTTACGATTTTCCTTGAGGTAATCGGTGACCGAAACCAAAAATCCTGAAGTGCCGCAAGCAGGGTCGCAAACAATGTCATCGGCTTTTGGCTCCATCATATCGACCATCATTCGAATGATGTGTCTGGGAGTGCGGAATTGGCCATTTACGCCGGCTGTGGATATTTTTGAAAGCAAATACTCGTAGATATCTCCTCGGGTATCCGCATCTGTAATTTGCGCCATCTGCTCGTAGATATCGTCCATGGCGGTGACGATTTTGTCGAGCATTAATGGTGTCGGTATTTTGAAGATAGCATCGCCCATGTATTTTGAATAGGCACTGTCTTTGTTGCCGTGCAGGTTTTTTATGAAAGGGAATACCCATTCCTGAACTAAGGAATACATTTTATCTGCGGGAAAATCGTGAAAGACGCTCCACTTTAATTGGCTACCGTCAATCTTACGTTCTCCTATTTGCAAGTCCTTTGCGAATATACTTTCGTAGGGCAAGCCTAGCATTGAGGCTTCCTTGGAGCGAAGGTTATCGGTATCATCCAGGTCATGGATGAACATTAAATATGTCATTTGCTCAATTACATCGAGCGGATTTGTGAGACCGCCTGTCCAGAAAATCTCCCAAAGACTGTCAATTTTGTTTTTTAATTCGCCAGTAATCATTTTTATTCCTCCGTGTTCCAAATGTAGTATGTATAGCGGCCTCCGCCAATTTTTATTATTTCCTTTTTGATGATCATTTCTTTCAATGCTCGTTCAACCGTTACCTGACTGACATTCGGCAATTGTTTCATGATCTCAACTTTTGTGATCTTTTTTGTGGTTGTTTTCATTATTTCGCGAACTTTATCGGGCTTTGACAAATCACTTGAAGCTAAGATTTCAACTCTAGAAGCAAAATCACGATAAGCAGCAATTACTACGCCGAGCATGTAACGAACAAAAGGCATGTAATTGTTTCGGCCTTTATGCCAGCCTCTGGAGCTGTCTTGTAAGGCATCGTAGTAGTTTTCTTTGCTACTAGCTATGAGTTTCTCTATGCTTATATACTTTCCTACTATATAACCGGATCGATATAGAAGTAGCAGAGTAAGCAATCTGCTCATACGTCCGTTCCCGTCGTTGAAAGGATGTATGCATAAAAAGTCCAAAATAAACATAGGGATCAGAATTAGCGGATCTATTTCTGAATTGTTTATAGCTTTGTTGAATGCATCACAAAGTTTATCCATTGCTTCCGGTGTTTCCCATGCTCTGACTGGTTCAAAGCGAACGACTTCTTGCCCGCCAGGAAGGAATTCAGATATTACGTTATCAGCGTTTTTAAAATGTCCTCCTGAATTAGAGCTGCCGAATTTGCAAAGATCCCTGTGAAATTGAAGAATTGTGCCAGGGCTTAAATTAATAAAATCATAGCTTTCATGGATGGTATTCAACACATCGCGGTAACCGGCGATTTCATTCTCGTCCCGCCCCTTTGGGGTTGTTTTGTTCATCACAAGCATCTTTAAACGTTCTTTGCTTGTGGTTATACCCTCTATAAGGTTAGACGCCTCGGTGCTTTGGATTTTAGCAATCACAAGCAGCTTAGAAAGGACATCCTTTTTGGCCTCTATAAAGAGGTTCTGTTGTCCTTTTTGTTCATGGATCTGAACCAAATAGGATACTATCTCCGGAGAAAGGAGTTTTGCGTATTCGGATTTGTAATTTAATTCCTTCATAGTTTAGCTCAATATCGTCATTTTTTTAATTTTGATGGCATTGAGTTTATCACAAACTTTTTTGAAAGTCAAGCTCAATATCGCCATTTTTGGCTAAAATGACGATATTAAATTTAGAAATGACGATATTGAATTTTAGTTAAGATTGGTTTTAGACGAAACTTAACTAAATTTCTAGTCTATGACGGTGGGGTAGTTGATGGACCTTATGGGTAGTCCAGGTGGCCTTATAGTCCGGTGGCCTTTTTATTCCGTCGCGGTGATCTTTATTTCCACGCGTTCGCTCGACCGGATGCCGTCTATAACGAAGAGATCGATCTTTTTCGTTTCGCCAGCCTTGTCCGGTGCTTTGTAAGTCTGCGTTTGCCCGGTTCTGAGGTCGGTGGAATACCAGTTGCCGCCGTCGTGCCAGCGGTACTCTAAGGGCTGGCCCTCGGGGTCTGTGCTTTCGCCGGCGTCCAAGGTTATCTCCTGGCCTTTCTTGACGGAGAATTCCGTCTTGCCGCCTTTGAGTTTGGCTACAGGCTTCAGGTTCTTTTCGCGGCAGGCTTCCGGAAGCTCTTTGGTTTTCACGCTCTGCCTTTCAGAGTTGATAAGGTTGGTCCTGATCTTGTAGGTGCCGCGGATCTTGTTGCCGCGGAAAAATTCCTCATTGAAGATGGCCATGGAGACGTTGCAGAACTCCACTCCGCTGGAGGCGACGATCTTGATGAGCAATAGGCCTTCTGTGGTCCAGACGTTGGGCGTGAAGGCGGTGTCGACGGTCGCGTTGGATTCCTCGCTGATCATGCCGAAGGGATTCCAGACGGAAGTGCGCCTTTCCGTGCGGTCGGTCGTCGGGCAGTCCCAGGAATCAAGGGTGTCGCCGCCGACGGTGAAGGAGCCCTCCTCGTTGGTATTGCCGGCGAACTTCGGCCAGTCGGAGTAATATTTGTCGGCGAAGGAAGAGGTCTTCGTGTTGGTGATCTGGTAGATGTAGACGGCCGCGTCCTTCAAAGGCTCGTCGTTCCTGTCGAAGAATTGGAAGATGTTCTGTTTTATGGGGAACATCCTGCCTTGCACGCCCCAGAATCTTTCGCCCCTTTGTCCTTTCATGTATTCGACTTTTCCGGCGTTGGAGGGATTGATCCACATGTGGCAGCCGTCCATCAGCGGAGAGTACATTGCGCCGCAGGGAACGTTGATGCCCAAGGCGTTCATGATCGAACCGCCGATGTCGGGCATGGCGGGCGTCCTGGCGTAGAAGCAGCCGTTGTCGTCTTTGACGAGGACGTTCTCGATCCTGACAGGATAGCTGTAAACGTCGGGCAGGGCCAGGCAGGTATGCCCGAGTTCGTGCACAACCGCCGCGGAGATGCCGTCCAATGAGAGGTCGTGAGTGTAGATAGGGAAGCCGCCGTCGAACCATTCGTCGACCTGGTAGTAGGGCTGATTGTCGTTCTTCTCTTTGTAGATGTAGTACATCCTGTCGATACGGTAGGTGTCCGTGATGCCGTCCGGGCAGATGCCGGGATACTTAGTCTCGCGGAGCAAAAGATCGAGGCGGTACTTGTGCGAAGAAGTCCAGTCGAAGAGGTTGAAATTACCCATGCTGTTGATGGTCCTCTCGGTATAGAGGTTCGTCATGGTGTCGGGTTGGAAGCCGAAGCGCAGGGGACGCGAGACATTGCGGTCCCTTATGACGTTGTTTTGGGGATCTAAGTCGCCTTCTTTGTCCGCTTCCACTTTCGACTCCATCCAGACGGGCTCCTTTGGCCACTGCCAGACGAACTGGAATTCCGCTTTGCCCATGCCCTGAAGAGCGGGAACTTTCGCTTTCTTCTGATAGAGCACTTCCGCTTTGGGATCGAAGTCGAGCCCCGCGTTCTTGTAGAGCGTGAAAGTCACAACAGTACCAGGTGTGCTGTCCTTGTAGCCGTAGTTGGCGACGTGCACGATAGAGGTCACGGTGTCGCCGGGCGCGTGGAACCACTTCACGGAGTTACTTGAGAGACGGGGCAAAACGGAAGTGTAGAGGACGCAGAGGTCGGGTTGATCGATGGGAGTGACCTCCAGATCATATTTGGCCAATTGCCCCCTGTATTCGGCTGTCAGCGACGTTTTGCCGGGTTTTTTGCCCAGCACGTTGGAAAGTTTTTTGACTTCCGCGATCTCCTGATCCTGGACGGTCCACTTGATGTAGGGCTTGGCGTCAAAATCCGACCAGTTGCCGTAGCGGCGCATCTCATCGGTCACGCGGATCCAATTGCCGTTGAATTTCGCTTCCAGGGCGAAAGTTTTCTCCTTGCCTTCCACGACCAGGGGATTGGCGTCGACGCCGCACATCTTCGAGGTTATCCTGATCTCCTCGGCCGGCAGGCCCTTGAAAAAATCCTTAAAGACCATGCTGAAAAGGTTGTAGACGTCGGCCTGGTTGCCGCTCCAGGCGCCGCTAAAATACTTGACGTCGGAGAATTTCACGTTCTTGGCGAAGATGGGAGGAGTTCCACCCTCTTGGTCAAAGAAAGAGTTTTTGTTGGGAATGGGGCCGTCCTCGCAGATCGTGTCGATGTAGAGGGGAAGGCCTATGGGCATGCCTTCCTTGTTCGAGTACCAGGCGAAGGCGACGTGGTGCCATTCGCCCTTCTTCCAACTGCTGACGTCGGCTCGGGCCACTCTTTCGCCGTCTGAGGAAAAGTTGGAGAGGCGGATCATGTTTTTCGCGCTTTTTATAAGGCAGAAGCCGTTTTCAGAGGTGCCTATGGCCATGATCGCGTGCTGTTTGCCGTCATTGCCGTCCCAGGGGGCCTGCATCCAGAAGCTTATGTAGCCGTTGGCAGGGTCCAAAAAGGCGGTCATGAGCTGCTCTTTTCCGGCGTCCAAGGAGTCGGTGGCGAAAACGCCCATGGTAAACGTAAGCAAAAGCAGGAAGGCTTTTTTCATGTTTTGTCCTTATTGCTTGTTGTTATAAGGGATTCCAACTCATAGTACCAAAATCAAGGGAGGGATAAAATTTTCCTGTGAAACATCGCTATTTGTATAAACCCCTCTTTTAACTGCGACGGATTTGTGCTAGAATATCCTCCATAAAATTTAAAAAAGGAGCACTTCTATGAGTTATTACACTCTTATTACGGGCGCCAATGGGGAATTCGGCCACGGCCTTATTTCCAAGCTCTATGCCCAGGGCACTAAGATCATCACTTTAGACCTCAACGATCTCGATCCCTCGCTCGTCCCCATGGTCGAAAAAGCCTACAGGCTTGACCTCATGGGCAAAGAAGGCGTCGACGAGATCTTCGAGAATTACGATTTCGACCAGATCTACCATCTGGCCGCGCTGCTCTCCACCAGCTCGGAACGCATTCCCGCCAAGGCCTGCAACATTAACGTTATGGGCACCGTGGGCGTTCTTGACCGCGCCGTGAAGCAGGCCGAGAAAAACCACATCCGCGTGAAGGTGATGTTCTGCTCGACCATCGCCGTCTACGGTCTTCCGAATCTGGAAGTGAAGGCCGCGAACCCCTTCGTTTCTGAAGACCAGTTCGTGACCCCGACGACCATGTACGGCTGCAACAAGCTGGCCTGCGAACATCTCGGCAGCTACTATACCTTCAACTATATGCAATTGAAGGACGATCCCAGAGAGCGCGACTATGGTCTGGATTTCCGCTGCATCCGCTTCCCGGGCGTCATCTCCGCCTTCACGCTGCCCACGGGCGGCACTTCTGACTACGCTCCCGAAATGATCCACGCGGCCGCCAAGGGTGAAAAGTACAACTGCTTCGTCCGCGAGAGCGCCAAGATCCCCTTCATCACCATGCCGGAAGCCATCGACGCGCTCATGACTCTGAGCCAGGCTCCCGCCGAGAAGCTCACTCGCCGCGTTTACAACATCGGCGGTTTCGCGGCCACGGCCGGCGAGATTTACGCGCTGGTGAGGGAAAGCTTCCCCAACGCGCCGGAAACGACCTTCAATCCCGACGTGGCGCGCCAGGGCATAGTCGATACCTGGCCCGAGGACGTCAACGACGAAGCGGCGAGGAAAGATTGGGGTTACAAGCCGACGCACACGCTGCGCTCCGCCTTTACGGAATATCTCCTCCCGAACATCAAGGCTTTCTACGCCAATAAAAAGTAAGCCTTGCCAATAAAAAAAAGAGCCGGCCTTGCGGCCGGCTCTTTTTTTGTCTCCTTTTATTTCTTCAGGAGTTTTAAAGCGGCGGAGGTGAAGGAGCCTTTGTCCTTTGCCTTCACGCTCATCCTCTGTTCGTAGGAGGCGTTGGTGAAGATCTTGTTTTCGTTCCTCAAGGTCAGGAGGAAATCCTGCACGGGAGCGTCGACCACGACCATATGGTAAAGCTCAGTAGCCCCTTTGATCTTGATCTTGAAAGATATGGTTCTTTTCTTCGAATTGACCTTGACCTGAGCCTTGCCGACTTCGATCATATCCTGATCGTAGCAGTAGTATGCGTGATTGGAGCCGCTCTTGCTCTCCTTTACGATCTCATGGTCTTCCAAAAAGAGGTCGCAATAGTTCAGGAGAAGGTGCAGGTCGTCCGTCAGCGTAAGGCCCGAAGAGGTGGGGAAGGAGAAAGTCAGGTTCATTTTCGTCAGGTTGTCATCCATGTCCTCGTTGTTGACTTTCAGATTGCACTTCATGGCGTCGGCCCTGAATGCGTAAGTTTCTTTGGGCGCGCTGTCGGGGGCGCAGAAAAGCGTGACGTCCACGTTCCTTTTGGGGTTGAAAAACACTCTGTATTTCTCTTTGTTCTGGACGATCTCGCCGAAATTCGCGCCGGGGTTCTCGATGTTCTTGAGATAGGTCTTTTTGGCCAGGTTTTCGTTGCTGATGTAAGGAGTCTGAAATGGCATCGTCCACCAGGTCCAGGCGGCCGCTCTCTCAAAGATCTCGTAAAAGGAGATGAGGCCGTCGTAGTCGAGATCGCTGGAACTCGAATTGGCCGCGGAGTAAAGGCCGAGAGTGAAAAGCGAGAGGCCGAAATAGGTAGTGTAGGAATACTCGTCGGACTGGCAGGCGGTCAGGAAGAGCGCGTCCTCCTTGAGGTCCGGGACCATGTCGCCGTAGAGCCTGCGGTATTTTTCCGCCTTCTTTGCCATCAGTTTCGTTCTCACGCTTTCCGCGAACAATTCGGACTTGTCGACGCCGGGGACCATGCCGCCGGAGAAGCAGGAGTCTAAGATCACGATGATCACGACGCCGTCCTTGAATTGGGAAAGGTCCTCCGCCAGTTCCTCGTCGGTGTAGAAGTCCTCCTCCTCGTAGGTGCAGAGGCAGTAAGAAGGCTCGTCGCTGCCGTGGCTGGAATGGAAATAGACGAAGCGGTCTTCCGGTCCCAGGGAGGCGGCGGCGTTCTGGATGAAGGAGCGGATGGCGTCCTTTTTGGCGAAGGAATTGGTAAGGACGGTCGCCACGGAATAGAAACCTTTGGCGAGCGTATCCGCGGTTGAGGTCGCGTCGTTCACGCAGGTGTCAAGTTCGTTGGCCCATTCGTCCTCGTATTCGTCGATGCCGACGCAAAGGACCTGGCTTTTTTTGCCGGCCTGCTCCGGATCGGACAGGTTGAACTTCACGCCGTCTATGTGATAGCCATTGGGAAGCTGTGCAACGTAGTCGAAAGAATCGGGCTCCGTGACGGACCAGGTGAAATTGGTGGAGTAGTCGCCGGCGCCCGTGAGCGCGAAATTAATTTCATGGGCGAAAGCGGCGCAGGCAAAAGCGAGCGCCCCCAAAACCAAGATAGCTTTTTTCATAACATTCCTCATGAATATTGTTGTTTCAATACGATTTTACCATATATCTGAGATGGCGGAGAGCCTTTTCTTATTTTTCCCGATAAGGTATAATAAAATATTCAAGAGGTATATTTATGATAAATTTCACGAACACCGAAACCAGAAGAAAAGAAGAGTTCAAGCCGCTGGAAGCCGGCAAGGTGACGATGTACACCTGCGGGCCGACGGTCTATAATTTCGCGCACATCGGCAACTTCAGGGCCATTTTGACCTACGACCTGGCCAAACGCTGGCTGAGGTCAAGGGGTTACGAGGTCAAGCACGTCATGAACATCACCGACGTGGACGACAAGACCATCCGCGACTCGAGGAAAGAGGGAACGGAGCTCCGGGCCTTTACGGAAAGGTACGCCAAGTGCTTCTTTGAGGACTGCAAGGCGCTCCGCGTCCAGCCGCCGGAAGTGACGCCTAGGGCCACCGACCACATAAAGGAGATGCTCGAGCTTATCCAGATCCTGATGGACAAGGGCATAGCTTACCAGGGCGAAGACGGCAGCGTTTACTTTTCCATCGAGAAATACGAGCCATACGGCAAGCTCTCGCACCTAAAGGAAAGGGAACTGAAAGTTGGCGCTAGAGTCCAAAGCGACGAGTACGACAAGGAAAGTGTCAGCGACTTCGCGCTCTGGAAAAAGTGGGTGCCGGCGGACGGCCCGGTCAAATGGGACAGCCCCTGGGGCGAAGGACGCCCGGGCTGGCACCTCGAGTGCTCCGTCATGGCGAGAAAGTATTTGGGCGACACCATCGATCTGCACATGGGCGGCGAGGACCTCATCTTCCCGCATCATGAGAACGAGATCGCGCAGAGCGAGGCCGCGACCGGAAAACCCTTCGTGCATTATTGGGTGCACAACGGATACCTGATGGTGGAAGGCAAAAAGATGTCGAAATCCGCCGGCAATTTCTACACGCTTAGGGACATTTTCGAAAAAGGCTACACCGGCCGCGAGGTCAGGTTCCTTCTGCTCTCGACCTATTACCGCCAGGCCTTCAACTTCACCTTCGAGGGACTGCACGCCGCCAGAAGCGCGCTTGCGCGCCTGGACGATCTGAGGGAAGCGCTGGAAAAGGAAAAAGCTAATGGCGGCGACGCTCCCGTTTCCGAAGAATTGAAAGACATACTGTCCGTCTCTTACCAGAAATGGGAAGAAGCGTTGGACGACGACCTCAACACCAGCGCGGCTTTCGCGGCGCTCTTTGAAGCAGTGAAAGCCATCAACAAGATCAGGCTGGAGAATCCTCTGGGCAAAGCCGGCGCCGAGGCGGCTCTCGCGTTCCTTGACAAGACCGACGAAGTTTTGGCTGTCGCGGAAAAGGACGAAGACTTCCCGCAGCGCGCCAAAGAGCTGGCCATAGAGAGAACGGAGGCCAGGAAGGCCAAGAACTGGGCCAGGGCGGACGAGATCAGAAACGAACTGGCCGCCATGGGCCTAACCGTCGAGGACACCAAAGAGGGTCCCCGCCTCAAGAAATTAGGCTGATGGCTAAAGGATTTTTCATAGCGATAGAAGGCCCCGACGGCTGCGGCAAAAGCACGCAGATAAATTACCTGGCGGAAAACCTAAAAAGCCTTGGCTACGACGTCGTGCTGACGAGGGAGCCCGGCGGAACGAAGCTCGGCGAGGAAGTGAGAAAACTCCTGCTTCTCAGTAAAGAGGGGAACGTTTCGCCTTACGCGGAATTGTTGCTTTTCGAGGCGGCGAGAGCCCAGCACGTTGAGGAAGTGCTTAAGCCAGCCCTGGAGGCCGGAAAGATCGTGATAGCCTCGCGCTACGCCGACGCCACGCGCGCCTACCAGGGCGGCGGGCGCAGGCTTCCCATGGCGGAAGTCAAAAGGGCGAACGCTTTGGGCACGCGCGGCCTCTGGCCGGACCTTACGATAATAATCGACATCGACAGCGAGGAAGGCTTAAAGCGCGTGAAAGGCTGCGCTGACGGATCTCCCGGCAAAGACCTTCCTTCCGGCAAACTCGACCGCATAGAATCGGCGGGCTTGGAATTTCACAAGAGAGTGCGCGCGGAATACCTTGTCCTCGCGAAAAGGGAGAGCGACAGGATCTGCCTCGTGGACGGCAGACTGAAAAAGGAAGAGATCGCGGAGATCATAAAAAAGCTCGTGCTGGAGAGACTGAATGCTTGACATTGCCCTTGTGAAAGATTGGCAAAGCTTGGCCTACGCCTCCCTTGAGCAGGCGCTTAAGAGCGACCATCTGCCGCACGCGATCGTTCTCATTTCGCCCGGCGACGTCGGGGAAAAAGAACTGGCGGAAGCTTTGGCGGACCGCCTTGTCTGCGAATCTCCCGGCGAAGGGCTGTCTTGCTGCGGAAAATGCTCCGGCTGCCATCTGCGCTCCCAGGGGACGCACCCGGACGTTTATTACGTCCGTCCGGTCGGCAGGATGCGCGCCATAAGCCCTGAAGCGATGGGCGAAATGATGGTCAGTCTGCAGACGAAATCCCTCAAGGGGCGCGCCAAGGTCGTCATAATCGAGCAGGCGGAAGCGCTGACAAGGGAAAGCGCCAACAAGTTTTTGAAAACGCTGGAGGAGCCCTCCTCCAAAACATACTTCATCCTTTTGACCAGCAGGGGAGAAAGGCTGCTTCCGACCATCAAATCGCGCTGCCAGATCATAAGGCTCGTGCCTTTAAGCGAAAGCGCCATGCGCGATGTCTGCAAGGATGAGCTGAAGCTTGGCGAAGCGGAGACAGATTTCGTCGTGAAGCTGAGCAGGGGACGCCGCGCCAAAGCCTTGCAGCTGGCGTCATCGCTTTCCGAATACAAAAAGGACGCCGCGGACCTTCTCGAGATCTACGGTCTGAGAGAAAGGGCGCTCCCGGCCATCAGGGAATTCTCCGTTCAGAAGTACCGCGCCATGCGGGAGATCAGGGACGCCTGGGAACTTGAGATCACGAAGGCTAAGAAGAAACTCAGCGACGACCTCAAGGACGCCGACCCGAGCGTTAAGAAAGTGGAGCTCCAGAAGCTGGAGGACGCCATGGTGATCGAGAATGCCGAGCTTCTGCAGGACATGAGGGCCGACTGCTACGAGCTTCTGACGGATATCTGGCGGGATATCTGGATCGTCAAGAAGGGAGCCGGAGCTGAAAGCGTGCTCCACGCTTTCCTGCTTCCGCAGCTGAAGCGGGTGGCCGACATATACACGGAAGAGGAAATAATCAGGAACATAGACGAGATCAACCTGGTCCGCGGACCCGCGGTCTTCCTGACCATGCAGTTCGACATAGTTTTGCAGGGGCTTCTGTCAAGGCACATAGCGCCGGCCGAGACCAGGGTGTTTTTACGCAACGCCATAAAGGCCACAGGACTATAAAATGGAAAACAAGGAAAACGAAATAAACGCCGCTGCGGTTCCCAAGCAGCTGATCGCGACCGTAAGGCTCAGGCAGTACGGCAACACGGACTATTACAACATCGACGTTCCCGACGCCAAGACGGGAGACTGGGTCATAGTCGGCGCGGAGCGGGGAATAGACTGCGGGCGCATCATGGCCTTGGAGGAAATGGAGAACATCCAGCTCCTGGAGTACCAGAGAGTCGTGAGGGTCTGCACGGAGGAGGATATGGCCGTGATCAGGCAGAATCATCTGGACGCCGTGGCGCAGATGAAGTTCTGTCAGGATTCAGCCAACGCGCTGAATTTGACGATGAAGATCATAAACGCGGAGTACGTTTACGACCGCACCAAGATAATCTTCTATTTCGCCGCGCCGGAAAGAGTGGACTTCCGCCAGCTCGTCCGCGACCTCGCCAAGGAGCTGCACATCAGGATCGAGCTCCATCAGGTCGGTATCAGGGACGAGATGCGCATCTCAGGCTGCATCGGCTGCTGCGGCAGGGAAGCCTGCTGCGCCAACTGGATCCACGAGTTCGTGCCGGTCAACATCAGGATGGCGAAACTCCAGCAGATCCAGCTGCACCCCGCGAAACTTTCAGGCGCCTGCGGCCGTCTCAAATGCTGCCTGGCTTACGAGCAGCGCAATTACCGCGACCTCGAGCAGCAGGTCCCGAGGAAGGGCCAGATCGTCAGGACGGAAAACGGCACAGGCGAAGTTGTCGACAATTCGCTTTTGGCCGGCACCGTCACTCTCAAGATGGACGACGGTTCCATCGTCACGCTGCCTTTCGCCGACGTCACCGTTGTTTCCCGCACCAAGAGCAGAGCCAAAGTTAGAACGCAGAAGCGCCGTCGCAGGGAAGACGAGGAGAACATGAGCGACAAAGATTACGAGCAGGATCTTCTGCGCAAGATAGCCGACCTCGAAGAGGAAGACGAATAAGGCATGCGCAGCGGGTGCGTTTTGACACTGGGTTTTTTCGACGGCGTTCATCTTGGGCACCTGGCCCTTTTGAAGCGCCTGAAGGAACTTTCCTGCAAACTTGGGGCGCCGAGCCTCGTGCTCACTTTCGACGCGCGTCCTGTTTTCCGTTCGGAATTACTGCTGACCAGCATCGAGGAGCGCGTGGCGCTCCTTAAGTCGGCCGGCGTCGACGAAGTGGTGGTGGAACCTTTCACAAAGGAATTCGCCTCGCTTTCCCCGGAGGCGTTCCTTAAGGAAGTGGTGTGCGAAAGATTCAACGCCAAGCTTGTCCTTGCCGGCTACGACTGCCGTTTCGGAAAGGACAGGGCGGGCGACATCGCGCTTTTGAAAGCGCTCGCTCCCAGGCTCGGCTTTTTGTGCGAGGAGGAGGAGCCTTTTCTGCTTGACGGAAAAATCGTGAGCTCGACGCTTTGCCGCGAGCTTTTGAAGGAAGGCAAATTTAGCGAACTTTCCTCGGCGCTCGGACGTCCCTGGGCGCTGAGCGGCGAAATAAGGCCCGGCAAGGGGCTGGGGCGTAAACTTGGATATCCGACCGCCAACATAGGCCTAAACGGGCTCCTGACGCCGCAAAAAGGCGTTTACAGCGCCAAATACGAACTGGAAGGCCGAAGCGGGAAAGCTTTGATGTACCTGGGGGACAGGCCGACCTTTGAGGAGAAGGGGGAAACGCTGGCGGAGATCTATCTTCTCGATCTTTCCGAAGACATTTACGGCGAGAAACTGAAAGTCATGCCGGAAAGATTTCTGGGGCCGGAAAAGCGCTACGGAAGCGCGGAGGAATTGAAAGAGGCCATCGCCAGTTTCGTTAAGCAGGCGGCGCTTTAGTGTTTCGCGCTCTTGCGCTCCATCAGGTTCCCGCACTGCGGGCAGCGCACGAATTTATCCTCTTTGTCGACCGTGAAGTGATAAAGGCAGATGTCGCATTCGCACATCGTTTTCTGCGTGGGCACGACTTTTTTGGGATAGCTCTTTTCGTCGTCGTAGAGCCACAATATCATGATTATGGTCAGAGGGACGCAGAGGAAGTAGGTGATAAGCGATATGAGGGAAACGGAGATCATTTCAGAATTATCACCTGCAGAGGCGGCCTTTCGGGAGGCATCTCGCGCTGGGGTTCCTCGACCTTCAACCCGAGGGCGAGCATGATTATGATAATAAGGGAAACGGCCAGCGAAAGCGCCAGTATTTTTCCCTGCCTTCTCGTCCGGACTTTCGGAATATAAAATTTCAGTTCCCGCATCAGAACGGCTCGCGGTTGAAGAAATTCCAGACGGTCTCGTTGCTCTTGTCGTTCTTGAGCTCCTGCGGCGAGGCCAGGGCCGTCATGGTCTTCTTTTCAACGTCAAGGAAGAGGACGCGCTGCGCCACGGTGAAGATGCTGTCCAGTTCGTGCGTGACGATGATTATGGTCGTGCCAAGGGAAGCGTTGAGGTCCAGTATCGTCTGGTCCAGCGAGGCGGAAGACCTCGGATCCAAGCCGGCGGACGGTTCGTCGAAGAAGAGCACCTCGGGGTCCAGCGCCATGGCGCGCGCCAGGGCCGCCCGTTTTTTCATGCCGCCTGAGATCTCGGAGGGCAGGAAATGCTCGAATCCGGAAAGATTGAAGAGCGCGAGCTTGAAGCGGGCCGAGCGTTCCAAAAGCTCCGGGGAGAAATCGGTGTATTCCTGCATGGGAAGCATGACGTTCTCAAGGAGCGTGTCGGAGCCGAAGAGGGCGCCGCCCTGGAACATCACGCCCATGTCCCTTAACATTTCGGCAACTTCCCCCTCGCTGGAATTCACCATGCTTTTTCCCTTGAAGAGAATGTCGCCGGACATCGGCGCGTAAAGCCCGAAGAGGTGCTTTAAAAGAGTGCTTTTGCCGCAGCCGGAACCGCCGCATATGACGAAGATCTCGCCTTTTTTCACGCTGAAATTAAGGTTTCGCATGACGACCCTTTCGCCATAACCTATCGTGAGATCTTTCACTTCTATGATCGAATTTTCAGCCATGGCGGTCAGAAGGGCGGGTGGAAGAGGATGGTGAAGAGGGCGTCCGTCAAAATCGTGATGAAGATGCCGCTCACGACGGCGGCGGTGGTGTAGCGTCCGACGCTCTCGGCGCCGCCTTTCACCTGCATGCCGCGCATGCAGCTTATGCCGGCTATCAATACGGCGAAGAAGAAGGCTTTGACAAGGCCTTCGGTGAACATTGAGAACGAGACAGCCTTGTACACTTCCCTAACGTAAGCTGGGAGCGTGACGTCGGTGGTCAGAAGGCACATTATGATGGAGCCCACCAAAGCCACGATGTTGCCGAAAATAAGCAGGCAGGGCATCGCGATGCCGGCGGCCAGCATCTTCGGCAAAACAAGGAAATGGCCGGGCTCGAAGCCCATGGAGCGCAGGGCGTCTATTTCTTCCGAGACCTGCATGGTGCCTATTTCGGCGGCGTAGGCCGCGCCGGAACGGCCGGCCAAAACTACCGCGGTGATCAGCGGGCCCAGTTCCTGAGCCAGCGCGATGGCGACCAAGTCCGGGATGAAGGCGGTCGCGCCGTACATGCCGAGAACGCTTTTGCCGAGCACGGTAAGGATAACGCCGATCATGAACTGGATCATGCAGACGATGGGCAGGGCTTCGACGCCCGTGGACTCAAGCGTCGTAAGGACGGCGCGCCAGCGGATCTTGGAGGGGGAGAGGACGGCTTCCCAGATCATGATAGAGCATTCGCCGACGAAGCGGACGATCTCTCTTAAGTCTTCGTAAAGGTCGATGGTCGCCCTGCCGATCTGCTCGAAAAAGCCCTCATGTCTGCGGTAGACGGGAAGCTCCGGCAGAAGCTTGTCGGTGTTGACGAGGCTCAGCATTTTTTCGCAGACCGCGCTTTTTTTGACGATCTCGAAGCCGGCTTTCCTCGCGGCGCAGCGCGCCTTCAGCTCGATCATGACGGCGACGCCCTGGCCGTCGATGTAATTAACTTCGCCGAGGTCAAGCGAAAGCTTCTCTCCGCTCTTGATGAGGGAGGAAAGATCGGAGAGGGCCTTTTCGGCAGTTTGAAGGTTCAAAGCGCCTTGCAATTTCAAAAGAAGGCCCTCGGGAGTTTTCTCCCGGGTAATCACAAAGGAGCTTTCGGACATCAAACGATCAGGGAATGGTGATGACTTGGCCGGGTTTGAGCTTATCGTCGCCGCCGTTGGCCTTCATCAGCTTAAGGTAATTTACGCCGAGCTTCTTGCCGATGGTGTAGTAGGAATCGCCCTTCTTGACGGTGTAGGTGCTGCCGCTGGAAGCGCTCTTAGAGGAGGCGCTGGAGGAGCCGCCGCCGGGTATTTTAAGCTTGGTGCCGATCTGCAGGACGCCGTTGGCGTTGAGGCCGTTGGCGTCAGCCAGAGCCTGGACCGTGCAGCCGTTGGCGCGGGCGATCTTCCAGAGGGAGTCGCCTTTCTTGACGGTGTAGGTGCCGCCGCTGGCTTTCGCGGAGGAGGAGCTGCTCTTCCAGGAAGAGGAGGAGTCAATGTAGCCGGTGCCGCTCGAGTAAGAAGAGCTGCCGCTGTAAGAGAGGGACTGCGAAGTGGAGTATCCGCCCCTCAGAGGAACGAAGCCGTCAGAGCCGGCGCGGTAGGAGTAGGAGGAATCAACAGCCGGCGCGGAGGGATCGATGAAGACGTCGTCGCCGGATTTTCCGCCCAGGACTTCCTGGTCGACTTGCTCACCGAGACCGAAGGCGCTTCCGCCGTTGTCGCTCAGCGCGAAGCTCTCGCTGCTGCTCGACGTGCCGCCGAAAGAATCGTTGGAATAACTGCTGTCCTCGGTGGAAGAGAGTTCCACGTCGGAAGAGAAAGCGGAATCATTTTGTTCCGGAGCGGATTTGCAGCCGGCCAAAGTGATGACAGCCGCCAAAGCGATAAGGAAGAATAGATCGGATTTTTTCATGCTGACCTCGTTAGTTAGATTATATAAGAGATTTTACCACAGAACCCTTGGTTGGTCAAGCATGGCGGAAGCTTTTCCTCCGGCCTTGGTTGACTTTTAGAGGCCGAAATAATAGAATGTTCCCCGTAATTTTGTGCCGAGGTAGCTCAGTTGGTAGAGCAAAGGACTGAAAATCCTTGTGTCGACGGTTCGATTCCGCCCCTCGGCACCACCTATGAAAAAGCCCCGCCTTTTCGGCGGGGCTTTTTGTTTTTTATTCAGCCTTAACTATTTGCGAGCAGGCTTTCAGCATTCCCACGACGTCGGATAGGTTCGCCGGCACGATCATGGTGTTGTTCGTCTTGGCGAGATGCCCGAACTGGTTGAGATAATTCTGGGCCAGCTGCATATTTACGGAGGCGAGACCGCCGGGCTCGTTCAGGGCCTGGGCCACTTTTCTGATGCTCTCCGCCTGGGCTTCCGCCACGAGAAGGATCTCTTTGGCCTGGCCTTCCGCGACGTTTATTCTTCTGGCGCGTTCGCCCTCGGAAAGGGCTATGGCCTGCTGGCGTTCGCCCTCGGCGCGGTTGATCTTAGACTGGCGTTCGCCCTCGGATTCCGCGATCATGGCGCGCTTCTCGCGCTCGGCTCTCATCTGCTTCTCCATGGCGTCGCTGATCGTGCGGGGAGGAGTGATGTTCTTGATCTCGTAGCGCGTGACCTTGATGCCCCAGGGGTCGCTAGCCTTGTCGACGGCCTCGACGATCGCGGCGTTGACGGTCGTCCTTTCCTCGAAGCTGCGGTCAAGGTCGAGTTTGCCCATCTCGCTTCGCATGGTGGTCTGGGCCAGCTGCGTTGTCGCGAACATGTAGTCGTCGATGCCGTAGGCGGCTTTGGTCGGCTCCATCACCTGAAGATACAGAACGCCGTCAACGTCCACCATGATGTTGTCTTTCGTGATGCACTGCTGCGGGGGAACGTCGATGGCCATTTCCTTCATGGAAAGCCTGTAGGCCAGTCTGTCGATGAAGGGGATGATGATGTGGAAGCCGGCTTCCAGGGTCATGCGGTATTTTCCCAAGCGCTCCACGATGTAGGCGCTCTTCTGGGGGACGATCACAAGAGCCTTGCAGATCAAAATGATGACGAAGATGACTAGAATGGCGATTAGTGCGGGATGCATATTATCTCCTCAAAATTTATTTATTGATTGTTTGCTGTAGTAGGTTATTTTTCAAGGGAAAAGACCCACTGGTGTTTTTCCCTGACGTTCAGGTCGGGGATGAAAACGGAATAGCATTTCTTGTTTTCGTCGTAGCTGTCTTTGCAGTTCGGGCTGCCGAAGACCGAGTCGGTGGGTTCGCCGGCGAAGTAGAGGTCTATCCTTATGTTTCTCTTTTCGGGCATTCCCTTGAAGCCGCCTTTTATGGGCTCCTGCGTGACGACGACGGTCTTGCCGTCGTCCTCGAGCCTGATGGGAAGTCTTGAATAGTTCTTGTCGTAATCGAGCGATTCGCCGTCGTCCTCGTAGATCTCAATGTAATCGTTGCCGCCGGGATAGACCGCCAAAACAAGAGGATCCGGAAGCGACGTTCCGACGCTCTCGACGTAGTCCATATTCGGGATGATCGATCCCGCGCGGACGAAAAGGTTGAATTCGTTGAGCGCCACCTGTTTCTTAATGGGCTTTCCGCCCTCGAATTTTTCGCCGGTCGTATAGTGATAATACGTTCCCTTGGGCAGCTTGAATTTCATGAATCCGCCGGGGGTGCCGGCCGGCGCGAAGAAGAGCTTGTCGCCGATGAAATAGGAGTGCGTGAAGGAGTACGCTTCCTCGTCTTCCGGGAAGAGGAAATAGACCGGGCGGTGGATGGGCATGCCGGTTTCGTAGGCGTCCCTGGCCAAATGATAGAAGTAGGGGACGAGCTTAAGGTGGAGCTGGTAGGCGTCCCTTATGATCTTTTCGGTCTCCTCGTTGTAGTTCCAGGCTTCCCTGATGCCGTGGTCGCTGTGCACTCTCATGATGGGGCAGAGCGCGCCCATCTGGACCCAGCGGACGAAAAGCTCGGGGGAGATGTGCCCGGGATGGAAGCCCGTGATCTCACCCTTGAAGCCGCCGAGATCGTGCGAGAAGTAGCTCATGCCTTCGTGGGCGGCCCTTCTGTTCACGTCGAACTCGTAGTTAAGGACCGGCCAGTGCGAGGCGGTGTCTCCGGAGAAGTAGGCTGGGTAGCGCTGGGAGCCAAGACCGGCGTAGCGGTTCAGGGCGATGGGACGCTTGCCCTGCTTCAGATGATGGCGGAACATCAGCTCATCCATCCAGAGATTGAAATTGAAGTGCGGCATGATGCCCTGCCAGTTGTCTTCCCACCAGAGGTCCACGCCTATTTCGTCGTTGGGATCGTAAGTGAATTTTTCAAAGGCTTCCCAAATGTCCTTGTCAAGGTAATCCATGGCGAAGGAATCGCCGCCGTGTCCGCGGTTCCAGATGGAAATGCCCATCTTTTCCCGGAATTCCTTCCAGTCTTTCTGGGCCAGCGGGGGAGGATTCTGGGGATCGATGCCTAAGCTTTGCGCCATCGCTTTGAAGGCTTCGTCGTTTTTCGGTATGCCTTCGGAGTGGACGTTCAGGCCGACCTTCACGCCGTTCTCATGGGCCCATTTGAAGAAGCCTTCGGGATCCGGGAACTTCTCCTTGTTCCATTCCCAGCCGGACCAGCCGTTGATGTGCCAGTCCATGTCCACGATGAGGACGTCCAGGGGCATTTTGCACTCCCTGTGTTTCTTGACGACTTCCTTGATCTCGTCGGCGGTGTAGGGATGGAAGCGGGAGTACCAGGAGCCGTAGGCCCAGCGGGGGAGCATGGGGACCTTTCCGCAGAGCGCGGTAAATTCTTTCAGCGCGTCGCCGTAATTCTTGCCGTAGCAGAAGAAGAAAAGGTTCTTGTAGTTTTCCCTGACGTCGGTGTCGAGCCATTCCTTCTCGCGGTCGTACATGTACATCCAGCTCTCGTCCAGCATGAAGTAGCCGGCCTTGGAGACGGGTCCCGGAGGGGCGGTCTTGGCGACGTCGCAGATCTCCTGCATTTCCTTGGGCAGTTCGTCGTAATCCCTGAACATGCACCAGAGGTCGTTTCCGACGGGCTTATAGTCGATCTTGTTGGCGTTCAGCCAGTCGTGGAGCGTGCTGGAGATGTAGAGCAAAGGCAGCTCGCCATAGCGCTCATATTTCCAGTCGCCGCCGGGGAAGACCTTGCCGTTCCCGACCATGGCGTCGTAAACGTGGTCCATGCCGACGACGGCGCCCAGGTTCTCCTGATCGAGATCGCCGTAGCGCCATTCGCCCTTCATACCGCCTTTTTCCCATTCGATCTTAAGGCTGTCTTTCGTCAGTTCCGGGCCGTCCTTGTAGAAGATCTTGAGGCAGGGAGTCCTGAGGGCCACGCCGCCTTTTATGAACTTCACTTCGTCGAATTTCTTAGGCTCCGGCATGGAAAGCGTTCTAAGGGTCGGGCGGTCGTCGAATTTGCCTTCGGTATCGAATTCGATTCTGACCATGGCGTCGGATAAGCGGGAGAAACGGGCGTTGCCGCAGCGCACGCTTACGTTTTGTTCATTAATGGTTTCGCTGGCGTTCATAAGGCAGGGCGCTATAAAAAGCAAGGGGAGATAACGCAGAAGTTTAAGCTTCATTATTTATCCTGATGGGGGATTAAAGGAACGTTTAGAGTAAACTTTACAGTTATTCAATGATATTGATTTATTGGTAAAAACGCAAGTTGATAAAAGGCGTGAAAATCAAACTCTTCCTTTCCACAGCGCGGCGGTTTTTGTGGTAAAATACCTGAGTGTATGTTCGTGGGTAAGATAAAGGAATTCTTCTTAAATTTCGGCCGGGCCTTCCAGTCCCGCAACTACAGGCTTTTCTTCATTGGGCAACTGGTCTCCTGCACCGGCGGCCAGATCCAGGCGGTGGCCATGGGCTGGCTGGTCTACGATCTTACGAATTCCAAGACGATGCTGGGGACGATCCTTCTGCTTTCCCAGGCGCCAGGTCTCATACTGAGTCCCGTGGCGGGGATACTGATGAGCCGCTTCAACAAGCGCCGCCTTCTCATGACCGTCCTGGTCTTGTCTTCCCTGCACGCTATCACCCTCGCCGTGCTTACCTTGACTGGCGCCATAACGCCCGCTCTGCTTCTTGTCATGGCGGCCTTCATGGGCATTTTGACCTCGATCGAGATGCCGACGCGCCACAGCCTCATCTATTTCATGGTGAAGGAGCCCTCGCATCTTGGCAACGCCATCGCCCTGAACTCCATGATCTTCAATTTGGGGAGATTGGTCGGCCCCGCCATCGGCGGCTTCGCCATCAGTCTCATCAAGGACAATTGGGGGGCCGCCCTTTCCCAGGGGACACTTCCCAGCGACGTTCCTTCTCACATCGGGGAGAGCTTCTGTTTCTTTTTGAATTCGCTTTCCTATTTCGCGGCCGTCATAGCGCTCCATCTTATGGATTTCGTGCTGCCGGTCTACGAGAGAGGCAAGAACGCCGCCCACGATTTCTGGGAGGGCCTGAAGACGGCCTGGACTTTTCCGCCCGTTCGGGTGGTCCTTCTGACGCTGGCGATGCTCGGCTCCACGGCCATCACCGCCAACACTCTGACCCCCGCCATCGCCAGGGACATCCTGCACGGCGATTCGCGTTTTCTGGGCATGCTCCAGAGCTCCCTGGCCCTGGGCGCCATTCTTTCCGCCGGCTACATGGCCAGCCGCTCCACGCTGAAATACTTCAACTACCATTTCATCGTGGCGACGCTCTCATGCGGAACGGCGCTCATGATCTACTCCTACTCCTCCAGCCTCAAGCTTTCCTGTTTCGCAATGTTCCTTATGGGCCTGGGTCAGATCCTTTTGTTTTCCTCCACCAACACGCTCATTCAGCTTATCGCCCCGCACAAGTACCGCGACCGCTTCATCAGCTTCTACGCCGGAATCCTTCTTGGCCTTGTCCCGCTGGGCTGCCAGTTCACCGGTTTCCTGGCCGACCACATCGGGCTTAGGGAAGCGGTCAGAGTTTGCGGCGTCTGCTCTTTTTTAGTCATGATCTGGTATCTTTTCAACCGCCACCACATCAGGGATCACGAGTATCCCGCCACGGAATAAATTATGCCTGAACTCCCCGAAGTACAAACCGTCGTAAACGAAATAAAAAAGCAAAAGCTCGTGGGCGAAAAGATCAAGGACGTCGAGATCCTGGTCCCGAGCCTCGTCGCGCCCATGGACACGGCTGCTTTCGCGAAAGCCTTAAAAGGCAGGAAAATTACCGATCTTTCCCGCCACGCCAAATACATCGTGGCGACGCTGGACGACGGCAATTATTTCATCTCCCACCTGAGGATGTCCGGGCATTTCGTGACCATCGACGCCAAGGAGGAAAGAGGCCGCTTCGAGCGCGCCAGGATAACCTTCGCCAACGGGAAGGCTCTCCGCTACGACGACATCAGGAAATTCGGCCGCTTCAACCTCGTCAATGACAAGGAAGAGATCCTAGGCAAGCTCGGCCCCGAACCCCTGGAAAAAAGCTTCACCCCGAAACTGCTCTTCAGCCTGTTCCCGAAGGACAAAAAGGTCAAGCTCTGCATCAAGGCCTGGCTGCTTGATCAGACGAACGTGGCGGGGCTTGGCAACATCTATGTGGATGAAGCCCTCTGGCTAGCGAAGATCCATCCGGAGCGCCCCGCCGCCAGCATAACCCCAGAAGAAGCCGAAGCTCTCCGGGACGCCATTCAATCCGTACTCAAGAAAGGCATCGCCAATTCCGGCACCTCTCTCGGCCACACCCAGGGCAACTTCATCAGCGCCGACGGCAAGCACGGCAGCAACGCTGAGACATTGAACGTTTTCCACCGCCAGGGCCAGCCCTGCCCAAGATGCGGAACCATCATTACTAAATCCGTCGTCGCCCAGCGCGGCACCCACGTCTGCCCCAACTGTCAGAAAAAGTGAAAACCAAACTTCTCTTAACTCTTCTAGCGCTAATGGGACTTATGGCCTGCGAAAAACAAAACAACAACGACAACTATTACGGCGTGGTGGAAGGCTTCTACGGCCGCCCCTGGGGAACCGAGGGAAGAAAGAGCATGATAACCTTCCTTGGCGACAACGGCCTCGACCTTTACGTTTACGGACCGAAGGACGACCCTTATCACACCGACAAATGGGCTGAACCGTATCCCGAAAAGGAAAGGGAAGACTTCAAGCTGCTTCTCGATACGGCGAAAAAAGCAAAGGTCAAATTCTACTGGGCCATCCACCTCGGCACCGCTTTCAAAAATATCGACGAATACAGAGCCAACAAGGAAAAAGTTTTCGCCAAATTCGAGGACATGTACGCCATGGGCTTCAGGCATCTTGGCGTTTTCTTCGACGACTTCGGGAACGCGGACGCGGAAATGCACACCACTATCTGCAACGAGATAGTTAATGAATTTCTCAATAAGAAAAAAGACTGCGGCCCTCTCATCGTCTGCCCCAACATCTACCACGGCGACGGCGCCAACGACT
>JAEEGH010001135.1_pt1 | contig 78854 bp, 88 predicted proteins | sample 9134181 | NCBI WGS metagenome assembly JAEEGH01 (sample SAMN16246544, study PRJNA631951) | gut metagenome | biome: gut microbiome; feature: rumen; material: DP-attached | host: Bos | place: Iran: Karaj | collected 2018-10 | reverse complement strand
ACACCGGCACGCACGACTCACTGTCCGAGGCATCCACCTTCGTGGAGGTCATCGAGAAGCGTCAAGGCTTGAAGATTGCCTGCCTCGAGGGTATCGCTTATCGTAACGGCTGGATCACCGAAGAAAAGATGCGTGAACTCGCTGAGCCCATGCTGAAGAACCAGTACGGTCAGTATCTTCTTCAGGTGATAGAGGAGAAGAAACGTGAGGTGGATGCAGATACATTTAGAATCATTAAATAAGATATAAAATGAAGACTATAGCAATTACGGGTGCATCCGGCTTTATTGGCCAACACCTTTTAAAACATTACTTGGATGAGGGGGCAAAAGTTATCGCCTTTGTCCCAGATCCTGAGACATTGGAACCATACGCATGTGAAAATTTAGAAGTGGTAAAGGCTTTCTTTGAAGACTTTGGCCGTTTGTCAGAAATGACCCAGACCCGAGACATCGACATATTCTATTATTTGTCATGGGGTGGCTACGGCAAGGCGACGAATGACTATGCGGCTCAGCAGCAGAACATCCTTCCTATCTGCAATGCTGTGAATGAGGCTTCCAAGATGGGATGCAAACGTTTCCTGTTCAGCACTTCTTTCTCAGAGTATATGATTAGCGAGCATGAGACATTGAGCCATAATGCAGGTGCACATTGCAATGTGTATGGTGCGGCCAAACAGGCGGCCCGTGTGATGGCTCATGCCACGGCTGCCCAAAAGGGAGTACCTTTCCTTTGTGTCGCTTTTGCCAATACTTTTGGAGTGGGCGACCGTTCTCACCGTTCCACTAATTTGTTTGTTCATAAGTTGCTTCGTGGCGAAGCACTTGACTTGACAGAAGGAATCCACCTCTATGACTGGAACTATATCGAGGACACCATTGCAGGTTTGGTGCTGGCTGGAGAGAAGGGAAAGATTGACTCTGTGTATTATATTGGCAGTGACCGCCGCCGTCCGTTGAAGGATATAGTAGGTGAGGTTCGCGATATTCTAGCTCCTGGAGTTGAAATACGCTTGGGAACTTACAAAGAAGACTTCCATGTGGATTATACCAGTGTGGATGTAACCAAACTGTACAGAGATACCGGTTATCAGCCTAAGTGGGATTTCAAAGAAGCCGTACTGGCAACAGCAAACTGGGTAAAATCATTAGATTGGGAATAATGGCATACAAGAAGATAGAAACAAAGTTGCCTGGGGTTGTGATATTGGAACCTCAGTGTTTTGGTGACCATCGTGGATGGTTCATGGAATCGTGGTCACAGAAGAATATGGAAGATGTGGGCATTAGTGTAAATTTTGTCCAAGATAACCAGAGTTTCACTGCTAAGAAAGGGACAATTCGAGGGATACATTACCAGCAGAACCCTATGGCACAGGCTAAACTGGTTCGTGTGGTTCGTGGAGCAGTGGTAGATGTGGCTGTGGATATTCGTAAAGGTTCACCAACTTATGGACAGTGGACTGCCGTTGAACTCTCTGCTGAAAACAAACGTCAGTTCTATCTACCGCAGGGCTTTGGTCATGCATTTTTGACCTTGACGGATGATGTGGAGTTTTGCTATAAGTGTGATAACCTTTATAGCAAGGAATGTGATAGAAATATCCGTTGGAATGACCCTGACATTAATGTAGATTGGAAGTCTTTGGGGTTGGAGATGGATGTGCCAATGCTTTCTGAAAAAGATGCTAATGCTCCGTTATTAAAGGAGAGTGATTGTAATTATGTGTACTAATTGAATGAAAAATACTAAATAATGGATAAAGTTCGTGTAGGAATCATCGGTTTTGGCCGTATGGGATTGACCCACTACAGCATCATCAACACACATCCGGCAGTGGAGATGACGGCCATAGCTGATACGTCGAGCACCATGCTCAACATGATTAAGAAGTATCTGCCGACAGTGAAAATGTTTGAGGACTACAAAGACTTGTTGAACAGTGGCCTTGTGGATGCAGTAATCATCTGTACTCCGTCAATCCTCCACTATGATGCTTGCAAGCTGGCTGGCGAGAACGGAATTGCAGTTTTCTGCGAGAAGCCGTTCACCACATCTCCTGATCAGGCACTTGAACTGGCAGACCTGTTTGAAGGCAAGGGCCTGGTAAACCAAGTGGGTTATGTGTACCGTTTTGATGTGGTGTTCAACAAGGTGAAGGAGTACCTTCAGGCTGGTTTGATTGGTGACATTTGCCATGTGAATGCTCAGTTCCTGAGTGCTACCATCAGCAGCGCTAAACCGGCCAAAGGATGGCGCGCAAAGCGCGAGAATGGTGGCGGAGCCACCTACGAGATGGGTAGCCATGTGTTTGACTTGATGAACTTCTTCCTTGGCAAACAGACTAAGGTATATGGCTCTCTTTTGAATAAGGTTTACTCTGACAGTGTTGAGGATGTATGCTCTGTGGATGCACAGTACAATAACACGACCTCTTGTTCAATGCATGTGAACTGGAGTGATTATACTTACCGCAAACCCATGCTGAAGCTTGACTTCCACGGAACAAAGGGTAAAATTCAGGCAGACCTCTATGGTTTGAAGGTTTTCCTTCGCGAGGAGAACAAGCAGTTTAACCTGCCGGAGGGGTGGACTTCCACACCTATGAATATGCTGCCAGATCCTTGTCCTTACTATGTTCGTGGCACCAGCTTTACCAACCAGCTTTACGCTTTTGCAGATGCCGTGTTGGCCAACAAGAAATCAACGGGATGTTCATTCCGTGAGGCCGCTGAGACCCAGGAACTGATTCATACCATTTTTGAGAACAACGAAAAATAATGCAGCCATGGAGAAGATTGATAAGATAGTTTTTGGTGACAATCAGTTTTTTGGAATCAATCACCGTTCTCAGGAGAAGGCAGAGGAAATGTTGAAGCGCTTCAGTGATATTCACAACATCCTGAAGGTTTATGACGATGCATTTGACTGCGGAGTGAAGGCTGTGATGCTGAACAGCAATGACCGAGCAGAGGAGATATGCCAGTATTTCCGTGACCATAAGTCACAGTATGGAGACTTGGTTTGGTATCCTTCTGTGCCGTATCCTCATAAGTATGCCAACATGGTGAATGAGTTGGGAATTTTCCCTGCCATTAGCGAGGTGTTGTTTAAGGGTAACTCTGCCGGTGGCGTGCTAAGTATGATTGGTAAGGGAGCTAGTGCTGTTCTGACTAAGGATGCTATGAAGATGATGGATATGCTTCTGGATGTGGAGTTCAAGATTTTCAGGGGCTTGAATGTAAACACATTCTTCCTGCTGAACCCTATAACAGACCTTCTGCTTGGTTATAATATCAAGGATGTGTTTGAGCACTATTGCGAATATGTACGCAAGAAGTATAAGTGTAATCCTGGTTTGATAACCTTGAATATGCCTTACTTGAAGAGTAAGCTGGAAGAGTGGGGTATTGATGAGGTCGTGATTTGCTCTTCTATCAATGCTGCGGGATTCAATATGCATCCTTCCAAGGAAGCATACGAGAAGGCTATTGCAGAGAATGACCCCAGCAAGTATCAGTTGATGGCAATGAATGTGTTGGCATCCGGTTCTATTTCTGTTCAAGAGTCATTTGACTATATTAATAGTTTGAATCTGCAGAGCGTAACATTTGGTGCATCTTCCAAGGGACACATCCAGAGTTCGTTTGATGCAATCAAGATTTAATTATCTATGAAGATATTGATTACTGGAGTCCACGGATTCGTGGGCTCCAATCTGGTTGGATACCTGACATCACAGAACGAGATTTATGGTCTTGACATCATTGCGCCTGAGAAGGAAGGTGTTGCCAAGACCTACTCTTGGGATGATCTGGATGCAGGTAAGGTACCAGATGTGGATGCCATCATCCATCTGGCAGGTAAGGCGCACGATACCAAAAACCAGACGGTGGCAGATGTGTACTTCAAAGTTAACAGAGACTTGACCATCAAGATCTTTGATTATTTTTGTGCTCATGACTCCATCAAGAAATTTGTGTTCTTTAGTACGGCCAAAGCCGCTACTGACAAGGTGGATGGAGTGCTGACTGAAGATGTTGTTCCTTCACCAGTAGGGCCTTATGGAGAATCCAAAATTGCAGCTGAGGATTACATCCTGCATCACCTGCCTGAGAATAAGGATGTTTACATTTTCCGTCCTTGTATAATTCATGGCCCTGGAAATAGGGGCAACCTGAATCTGCTGTACAATGTAGTAAAGAAAGGTATTCCATGGCCTCTTGGTGCATTTGAGAACAGGAGGACATTTACGAGCATAGAGAACATTTGCTTTGCCGTGAATGGCGTACTGACCAAGGATGTACCTTCTGGCATCTATAATATGGGTGATGACGAGGCGCTTTCCACAAACGAACTGATTGAGGAAATCTGCAAGAGCCTTGGCAAGAAAGCCCATATCTGGAAACTCCCCAAGGGTTTGATGAATGGTGTGGCCAAGGTGGGTGGCTGGTTGCATCTGCCGCTGAATCCGGAACGGTTGCGCAAACTGACGGAGAGCTATATCTCATCGAACGCCAAAATTAAGAAGGCTCTTGGTGTGGAGAAGATGCCTGTGGATGCAAGACAGGGATTGAAGGTTACTTTAGAAAGCTTTAAATAATGTGGGGATATATAAGTATTGCAGTTATATTGCTGGTTGCTGAGTTGGTCTATTTTAAGATAGCAGACCATTTTAACATAGTTGACAAACCCAACGAGCGGTCATCGCACTCGCGTATAGTTCTGCGTGGTGGGGGTGTGATTTTTACGCTCTCCATTATTGCGTGGGCTGTGATGATGTTGGTGCAGGGGAATAATATTACCGGCTATATTCCGTTTCTGGTTGGGCTGCTGATGGTGGCTGGAATCAGTTTTGTGGATGATATTCATTCATTGCCGGACTCACTACGTATGGCAGTACAGATTGTGGCATTCTTGCTGATGTTCTGGAGCCTTGGCATGATGCAGTGGAGTATGTGGTGGGTGATTCCTATTGCACTGTTCTTCTGTGTGGGTGCAACGAATATCATCAATTTTATGGATGGTATTAATGGCATCACGGCAGGTTATGGGCTGGCAATGCTTATTCCTATCTTACTACTGAATACCAATATGGAGTTTATGGAGCAATCCTACTTGATTGTTGCCATTATTGGTATTCTGGTATTCAGCTATTTTAATATGCGCCCCAAAGGTAAGGCAAAGTGTTTTGCCGGTGATGTGGGTAGCATAGCGATTGCTTTTATCATCCTGTTTGCTCTGGGCAAACTGATGCTGGCTACGGGTGATGTGACCTATATTGTGTTCTTCCTTTGGTATGGTGTGGATGGTGCTATGACCATTTTCCACCGCATTATGCTGCATGAGAACCTTGGGCAGGCACACCGTAAGCATGCTTTCCAGCTGATGAGCAATGAGCTGAATATGGGGCATGTGACAGTCACGATGATTTACACCATTGGGCAGTTGGCGGTATCGCTGGGATTTATCTATCTGTGCCCTGATACTGTGCTGGCGCACTGGATTTATCTTGTGGTGGCAGGATTGGTGCTGGCAGGGGCGTATGTGGTGTTTATGAAGAAGTATTATCATTTGCATGAGGAATACTTGGCTTCGCTTCGCTCGAGTGAAAAGTGAAGAGAGATGAAGATAACACAGGCAGTATTGGATAAGCTAACGGCAGAGGCTAAGGCTTCGCCAAGGTTGAGGATGAATTTGGATTTGAGGAATTCATCGGAAGACCAGAGTCAACGAATGCTGAATGCTATAGAGCCGGGGTCGGTCGTTCCCATACACAGGCATCAGAAGACATCTGAAACAGTGGTTTGCCTGAGAGGGCGGCTGGTGTGGGAGTACTATGATGAACTGGAAAGGACATGCACGGAGAGAATTGAACTGAGCCCGGGCGGTCCGGTGGTGGCACTGAATGTGCCGTGCGGACAGTGGCATACGGTGAAGGCGTTAGAATCTGGGTCTGTGATCCTGGAAGTGAAGGATGGACCATATGAGCCCCAAAGCCCTGCTGACATACTTGGATGAAGAGTCTTAACAATAACCAGCAGGCATTCTTTGAACTACTGAGAGCCGGTCTTTGGAATAAAGAGGCACGGCTCTCAAAGTATGGTGCCATCAATCTGAAGGAGATCTGCCGGATTGCGGAAGAGCAATCTGTGGTGGGGCTTGTGGCTGCAGGACTTGAGCACGTGATGGATGTGAAGCTTCCGAAAGAGGAGGTGCTGCAGATTGTGGGGCAGACGCTACAGCTGGAGCAGCGAAACAAGGCCATGAATGTGTTTGTGGCTGAGTTGATAGGGCGCTTGAGGGATGCTGGTATTTATGCATTGCTGGTGAAAGGGCAGGGGATTGCCCAGTGTTATAAAAAGCCGCTTTGGAGAGCTTGTGGGGATGTGGATTTGCTGCTGAATGCGGATGACTATGAGAAGGCGAAAAAGTTGCTGATGCCGCTGGCTACGGAGGTGGAGACTGAGTACACGCATTTTAAGCATGTGGGAATGACCATTCCTGACACCTTTGGAACAAGTGACAAAGGTAGAGCGGACGGCTGGGTGGTGGAACTGCATGGGACGCTGCACAGCAGGTTGTCGAAGCGGGTTGATAAGCAGATAGATGCGGTACAGGAGGATACGTTTAAGTTTGGGAATGTACGGACTTGGGACAATGGCGGGGTGACTGTGTTTTTGCCTGCCGTGGACAATGACGTGATTTTTGTGTTTACACATATATTGCATCATTTCTTCTTTGAGGGGATAGGGCTGCGGCAGATTTGTGACTGGTGCCGGTTGCTGTGGACGTATAGGGATGTTATTGATGTTGCAGGTTTGGAATTCCGTCTGGATACAATGGGCATTATGAGTGAGTGGAAGGCCTTTGCGGCTTATGCTGTTGAGTATCTGGGGATGCCTGCAGAGGCGATGCCGCTGTATTCTGATGATGCTAAGTGGTCGCGGAAGGCAGCCAGGATAAATGCTTTCGTGCTTGAAGTTGGGAACTTTGGACATAATCAGCGGAGAGATTTTAGCGGGATGAACTATTTGAGGCGGAAGTTTGTTTCATTCTGGGGACGGTTGCGTGATATGCTCAGGCATTTTCGGATTTTCCCACTGGACTCTATTCTTTTCTTTGGTGGTGTGCTGCGAAGTGGTTTACATGCTGTGGTGCGTGGCGAATAATTGTTTTTTGATGTTATGGAGGCTGGTTTGTTTGCTCGGTTACAGGAGTTTATTGAGGATGAGGCACGGTTATGCTCTATGGATTTTGGGTGTGTTACTCCTGTGTATGTTTATAGGATGTGGGAAGGAAGTGTTGCTTTAGAGGAGATTGAGACGGCCATGAAGATGTGCATGCCTGTGGGCAGGTGAGGCAGAGTGGGCGGTCGCTTTTGCGACCGGCCTCTCTGCGTTGGGAGTGGAAGGCTCTGTGGCGCGACAGCGACACTGTGCCTGGAGCGGGAATAATGTAGATGATTAGCTGTTATGTTATGACTCAGGAAGAGCGCTGGATAAAACAATATGATGACGTGATGGAATTTTTGGCGAAGAACCATAGGAATCCATCGCGTTACCGTTTAGAGGAGCATGACTTACTTAATTGGCTCAAGGCAAATAGAAAGAAGATGAATGCGGGAGAGTTGCTGGAACCAAGGCTGGGGAGGTTTAAAGAGTTGTTGGCATTGATGAAAGAGTATAAGAGGGTTAATCAGTATAAGTGACTAATGGTTTTAAATATTATAATTGATTATAGGTATGAAAGCTATTTGGATAATTCTTTCGCTCGTTTTCGGGCTACTGTTCTTTGCGGTAGGATGCACTCTCCCTAAAGCTGAGGTAATTCAGTACTTCGGCGCTCTGGTGATGATCCCTGGCCTCATCGGCCTTTGCGATGCCATTTGGCCGGAGAAGGAAGGGGCGGAGTAAATCAAGCTTGCGGAGGGGATTGTGCTGCCGGCTTCTATCGGCCCGTAGAATCCCCTTGAGACACTGGAGTTCTTCCGTTACCTTTTTCTTACGCCCAGTTGGGGCAGCAAGTGTCGGGCAGAGCAGCAGGCGTATGAGGATCGGCTGGACGAGACAATGAAGCGCGTGCAGGCGGAGAAGGAACTTTAGTTTGAGCAGATCTCGACATCGTCCGCAGCCCGGCATCGGCCTGAAGCGAGCATCCGGCTTTGCGCTCGCGGCTTAATCGGCTTATAGAGAGAATGGGCTTAAACTTGCTGGAAGCTCTGAAGCATCCGTTCCGTAGCTTTACGGATGAGGATGCTGTGGTGGATGGAAAGAAGGTGTATATCGTGCGTCCGTGTATGATTCACGGTCCTGGCAAAAAGGGTAATCTGAACTTGCTGTATGGTGTAGAGGTGTAACTTGGCCGTTTGGTGCCTTCGAGAACAGACGTTCGTTTACGAGCATCTGAAACCTGCGGGAGGTGATCAAGGGCTTGCTGACCAAGGATGCTCCCAGCGGCATCCATCATAGGGGGGATATTCACCAGCGAACTGATGGAGGGGATATGCGGTGCCTTGGGCAGGAAGGCGCAGATCTGGCGGTTGCCGGAGGGGCTGATGCTCTTTGCTTCGCGAGTGGGCGACTGGCTCCACCTGCCCCTGAACAGTTTACGAAAGCAGAAGTTCACTGAAAACTATGTGGTGTCCAATGCTAAGATCAAGGCGGCTTTGGGGCTGGATGAAGGCAATGCCAGAATAGGTAATAATACCATTCCACAAAAAGGCCGCAGATAACCTTTAGCCATACTCCAGGCTCGCTCTAAGCATACTCTAAGCTGCTTCTAGCCATACTCTAGGCTCGCTCCAGGCTTACTTGGTGAGTATGGGTAGAGTATGGGTGAGGGGAGAGAGATGAGAGGGGAATCCCCGCTTCAGCCCAATGGCCGCTGGCGCGTCCATCCGGCTTCCACTCTGCACAGCAAGACAGTGGCCGGCAGAGCCGCCCACAGACTTGCTCAAGGCCTCCGCACGGAACGATATTTGGAGCAAGACTGACGTCCTCTTTGAAGAAAAGGTTATTAAGAATAATTGAAATAAACTTAGCGATTGCGGATAATCTTCCTGAGAATCGTTATATTTGTAGAATGAGATAATATGATTAGTATGAGGCATCTTATCATACGCAATATTGGTCCTATTAAGGAAGCAGAGATTGAACTTAAACGTTTTAATTTCATTATTGGACCTCAAAGCAGTGGTAAAAGTACCATTGCAAAGATATTGAGTACCTGTAGCTGGGTGGAGAAAGAGGTGGCAACAACGATGGATGAACACGCTGTTGCTAATGTGGGTGCATTCCGTGCCTTAATGGAGGAATTCCACAAGATGAAGGATTATTTTGATGAGAATGCTGAGATTCTTTACGAAACGGAAGTCATCAGAATCTACTTAAAAGGAGATATTTTTGACGTGAAACTCAAAAACCAAGAGCAATATCATAGAGAGAAGATATGCTATATCCCTTCAGAGCGAAACTCTGTCACGCTTCCTGAGCTTCAAGGGTTTGAATTCGGTCAAACAAATCTTAGAAGTTTTCTCTTCGATTGGTTCAATGCCCGTGAGTTTTACGGAAAGGACAATAAAACCGACATTCTCAATTTGGGAGTTAGGTATTTTTATGATCCCAATGAACAAAAGTATAAAGACCGCATCGAACATATTAATGGGAAAACATACCAGATTCCATTAAGCAGTGCATCCAGTGGTTTGCAATCGGTTGTCCCGCTGCAAATCATGCTGCAGTATTATTCGAGTCAGTACTTTGAAACATTCGCGAACAAAACGTCTTTTGATTCTGATGCCAAAATAAGGATGATTCAAGCGCGTGTGATTGACAAGTATGTGTTAAGTACGTTATATCCTGGTTTTAATCCTGATGATCGTAGGCGTTTAATCGCAGAAGTTAACGACAGGATTCATCGTGTGGATCCAGAGGCACGTAGATTACTCAATTTATATCAGAAGGAGTCTGACCGTTTGACTGTGCCTGTTCGTACTTCTTATATTGTGGAAGAGCCCGAGCAGAATCTCTATCCCTTCACTCAAATTGACTTGCTTGAAGCGATTGTATATCTTTGCTCTGTTGATAAGCAGCATAAGTGCACGATTACCACACATAGTCCGTTTATTCTGAACTACCTGAATGTTTTGATTGAACGTTACAATCGAGGCCTTAATGATAGAGTCAATATTAATCCTGATGAGTTGGGCGTGTTTAGCACGAATGACGGAAGACTGATTGATATTATGCAGGTGAACGCAAAAACTGGAGAAAAGAGTGTGAACGCTGAGGATTTGGTTGAAGCGATGCGTTATATGCACCAAGAGTATCGTGAGATTAAGAAGAAGTAGCTGGTATGTTGAAGGAGTTGTTTGAAGCTCATTTCTACAGGACATTCCGCAAGGTAGAGAATAAAGTCTTGATGCTGGATGAGCGTACAGTGAGTGGGGATTTTTCACTTTTGGATTCGATTGCTTGTCAGGGCTGTAAATATGTGTGTGACGTTGATCCTGCAGCCAGAGAGCAACTGAAAGTTCATAGTGAACAACCTGTATACACTTTGAACATTAACCAGGTCTTTAGTTTCGTTAGTGATGCGGAAGAGGTAGGAGAGATATGTGACTATATGATTGAAGGTGATAAATCTTCTACTTTGGTTGAGATGACATGCTCAACAACCGATTATGTAAAAGACAAACGTCAAAAAGCTCGGCGTCAGTTGCACAACACATTAGTGCTATTATTCGCGAATCCCATCATTGGAGAGCATATTAGTAATAAACTTCTTCGTTATGCTGTTTTTTCATGGAAAGAAACTTTCCCAGAGAGTGAAGAAATGGACAGTGTAGAGAGAAGTATGATGGAGATGACCTTGATGACAGATGAGGTGTATTCTCCAGACAATGAATCTAACTTCTCTTACGGCTTCAAGTTAAGAGAGATTCGTTATCCTGATGTCTTAATCTGCGCGTAGTTGTTTCATTTTTATTCTTTCAGAGAGCCCCGGAAGTAGCATCTGGTATAAAGGTGCTTAGAGTTCGCTACTTCAGCCCAATGGCCGCTGGCGCGCCCATCCGGCTTCCGCTCCCCACAGCAAGACTGTGGCCTGTACAGCCGCCCACAGACTTGCTCAAGGCCTTCACACAAGAGCGGGAGGGAAAGAGAGGCGGGCGACTGAAAAGGGGCCTGTCTCTGCGCGGAGTGGAAGGCTCTAATGGCTGCAAGCCATTTGTGCCTGGAACGGTCCAGAGTGATCCAGAGTCCCTGCCAAATAGCAAGGAGTCGGCAAGGAGTTAGGCGTGGATTATCGTGTACTTGAAAGGATAGGAGATTTCTGTCAGGAGGCTCGTTCTTTGTCAGAGATTGCTGAGCATCTGGGCTTAGGCGACCGTTATAAAATGAAGAAGAAGTATATAGACCCGATTTTGGGCAAATATATAGAAATGACAATTCCGGATGCTCCTAATAGTAAGTTGCAAAAGTATATTCTGACAGATGCAGGGAGAGAGCTTGGCAAAATCAAACATTGATAGAGCATAGGAACTCGGATAAGACGGGTGTGTATTATGTGAAGTGAGATGGAGGGGACAGGCCAGCCTGTACCGGAGTATCGGCAGAATGAGTTTATGGTGTATGCCACGATTAGGCAGCATGGGGATGCGGTGACTACGGAAAAGACTACGGAAAAGACTACGGAAAAAGATGAGGGTGTAAATGGTCAATTAAATGATAGCCAGAAAGAGACCTTTGAGTTTATAAAGGCTCACGAGGGTTATAATACAACCAAAATAGCGGACGACCTTGGCAAACCATTCAGAACCATTGTTAAGCATATAAATGTGCTTCTTGAATTGAATATGATAGAGCGTCGTGGTAGTAAGAAAACCGGTGGGTATTATGTGAAGTGAGATGAGGGCTGGTGCTTAGGCATCGGCCCTTTGTTGTCGGTTATCCAGAAAAAAAGATTTGAGAATTTTGAGAAAATCGATAATGGCTGAATATCTAAGATAACCTCAATAATTAGGGATTATCAGGGAAGACTGGTATTTTATAAAATTGCAAGAATTGCAAAAATATTAAATGAAAGCGGTGGATTATGAAAAGCTACGGCTAATGTGAAGATTGGCCGTATTTTTTTTGAAAAAAAGAGGTTGAAATTGAAAATCATGGGAATTCTGGGGCGTAGGACAATAATACATAAATTGATTTCGTTATATTTGCAGACAAAACATTTTATAAAATTGCAAAAATTGCAAAAGTATTAAATGAATACAATGGAGATTAGGCGCGACAGGTATTTGGAAAGGCTGATTGCGCACTTTTACAAGTTCCGGCGTTGGAGAAATAGCGAGATTGTTGTGGACAGGATAGGATGAAAACATTAACAACTTTAAATATTATGAAAGCTATTTGGATGATTCTTTCGCTCGTTTTCGGGCTGTTGTTTTTCGCGCTGGGATGTTCTCTGCGCGCTGACATTGTTCAGTACTTCGGCGTCCTGGTAATGATCCCCGGCCTCATTGGCCTCTGCGACGCCCTTTGGCCGGAGAAGGAAGGGGCGGAGTAGAAGACGCCATGTTCCTACGACCTTTGTCGTGGAAGTGAAAGCAGAAGGTGGTGCATGTCTTTTCAAATAATGAAGAATCTTATAATTATCGGTGCAGGAGGGATGGGGCGTACTTTGTACAGTAATGCCCTGGAGAGCGTTGGATATGGCGATTTGTTTACTATGAAGGGGTTTATTGATGATAACCTTGATGCTCTGGATAAGTTTGGGAACTATCCTCCTGTTATCGGTACCATACGGGATTACGTCCCGCAGAAGGATGATGTGTTTGTGTCGTCTATCGGCGGTGCTGTGCGGAGGTCATGCATCGAAAAGATACTTGGTGGTGGCGGTGAGTTCGTGAATGTGATTCATAAGACTGCGCGCATATTGACTAACGCCCAGCTGGGTGAGGGAAATTATGTGGGTGCTGATACGGTTATCGGCAATGATGCGGTGGTTGGTGATTACAATATGATTCAGTCTTATACGGTAATAGGACATGATGCCAGGATTGGCAACTGGAACCGTATTGACACGCATGTGACATGCGTTGGGGGCGTTTTCATAGAGGATGAGGTAGATATCCATTCATCGGCCGTTATCAGTCACGGGGTCAGGGTTGAGAAGGGGGCGCGTGTAGGTGCTCTCAGTTTTGTGATCAAGGATGTTAAGGCCGGGACTACGGTTGTAGGCAATCCGGCGTATAGGCTGATGTAATTGTATGGATATCAATAGTTTTATTGAGTTGATCGCTGGTCAGTTCGTGAATACTGACCCCGCTGAGTTTAAACCGGATACCCGGTTCCGTGAATTGGAGGAGTACTCTTCACTTATTGCGCTTGATATAATCTGTGAGGTGTTTGAGGCTTATGGCGTATCACTCAAGAGTACCGAGATGTTAGGGGCCGATACTATTCTGGACTTGTTCAACATTGTTGAGGCCAATAGGAAATGAAATGGTTGGAGCATAAGGTTTCTTTGATTACTGGCGCTGGCCGGGGTATTGGACGTGCCATTGCCAATCAGTTCGCTAAGGATGGCGCCACTGTTTATGTCAATGATCTGCAGCAGGGCGATATGCCTGAGTGGGCCGATGAATGCGGCAAGCGTTACGGAGTCAAGGTGGTGCCTTTATGCTTTGATGTTACTGACACGGTTGCCCTGAAAGAGGGCCTTATGCATATTTTCAGGGAGGAAGGCCGAATTGACTGCGTAGTAAACAATGCTGCTGTCATTGAGAACCAGAGACTTGGTATGGTGACCAGGCCGATGCTGGAGAAAATGTATTCGGTAAATGTTTTTGCAGTCATTGATATGATTCAGACGGCATCGCGGCTGATGGCTCGCAACGGAGGAGGATCATTCGTGAATATTGCCAGCCTGACGGGCGCTGTGGGCAGTCCGGGGCAGGTGGCTTATTCCTCTTCGAAGGGGGCAGTGATAGCCTTGACCAAATCGGCTGCCAAGGAGCTGGCCCCCTTGCAGATACGTGTTAATGCCGTTGCTCCCGGTATCATTGAGACAGAGCGGTTCAAGGAACTCAGTCAGTGTGATCCCGAGCGGATTGATGAGCGTATAGACCGTATTGCAATGGGCCGTCCCGGCACTCCCCAGGATGTGGCCTATGCTGTTTCTTTTTTGGCGTCGGACCGCGCAAGCTATATCTCAGGGCAGATCCTTTGGGTGGATGGTTGTGCCAGCATTTGAATCTGGCGGATGTTTTTAGGGTTAGACAGAAAGAATCCCGGTAAGACTGCTGTTATTGATGACAGCGGTGAGGGGCTTACTTACGGTGAGCTTTGCCAGGCTTCGGCTGAGTTTGCTCAGTACCTGCCTTACCGCACGCTAATATTTATTCTGGCCGATAACAGCAATGGTGCTCTCATAGGGTATCTGTCGGCCTTGAGCAATCGGGTTGTTCCGCTCCTTATAGGCAGTAATACTCCGTTTGATACTCTTTATCAGACTTACAGGCCGGAGTATATGTGGCTGCCGGAAAACAGGATTGGGGATTTTGATCTGAAGGAGGTGGTATATTCCACTTATGGATATGCACTGGTAAGGACGGGATTCGGCACTCCTGATATGTATGATGATTTGGCTCTTCTGCTGACAACATCGGGCAGTACAGGCAGCCCCAGGTTGGTTCGGCACAGTTACCGTAATATTGAGGCGAATGCAGAGAATGTGGTCAAACTGTTTGGCTTGACCGCAGGGGAGCGTGCTATGGCTTCACTCCCAATGTATTATACTATGGGATTGTCGGTTATCACGAGTCATCTGCATGCGGGAGCGACAGTGTTGCTTAGCGGCAAGTCTCTGCTGGACCCGGTGCTGTGGAAAAGGCTTAAGGATGGCGCCACCAGTTTTACGGGCGTTCCTTACAGTTTTGATGTGCTCTCCAGGTTAGGCTTTTTCCGGATGTCGCTGCCGGACCTTAAGACTGTGACTCAGGGGGGCGGGAAACTAACCCGGGGCATGTGGATGCAGCTGGCAGACTATGCCGCTGGTAATGGAATTAGGTTTATTGCCACATACGGTCAGAGTGAATGTACCGGGCGTATGGCTTATCTGCCTGCCCATCTGGCCGGGAGCAAGATTTGCAGTATCGGTATTGCGGAGCCTGGCGGACAGTTGAGCCTGATGGACCATGACGGTAATGAGACTTTCGTGGGTGAGGCATCGGGCGAAATGGTTTATCGCGGTGAGAATGTTACCCTGGGATATGCTACATGCCTTGAGGACCTGCTTAAGGGCGATGAGAATCATGGCGTGATACGTACGGGTGATCTGGCTCACAGGGATGCTGACGGCTGTTATTACATTATAGGGCGCCGGAACAGATTCGTCAAGCTGTACGGATTGCGTATAGGATTGGATGAAGTAGAGATTATGATCCGGAGTGAGTTTGACACTGACTGTTATTGTAGCGGTGATGACGGTCATTTGCTTATTAAGTTGACCGATGCACGGGTGGCCGATAGGGTGCCGCTGTTTATTGAGGAGAAGACGCATCTTTTCCATCAGAAGGTCAGGGTACAGGTGGTAGACAGGATTCTCAGAAATGAAGTGGGAAAAGTTATTGAGGTATGAAGAGCATAGATGATATATTCTGTGAGGTGTTCAATGTCGAGGCGTCTGAGTTGGGAGCCGGTTTCGGCAAGGACTCGGTAGCATGCTGGGACAGTGTGAGGCAGCTTGCGCTGGCGGCCGCCATCGAGGAGGCGTATGATATTCTGCTTGATCCGGAGGATATTATGGGCTGCACGTCATATATTGCAGTGAAACAGGTTGTTACAAAATACGGAATTGAAATCTGATGGCACAGTGGCAAATCAGGAATGTGGCTCTTAGGGGTGTTACGGGTACTGTTCCGGACAACCCCAAATCAACCATGGACCTGGGGCTTTTTACCCGGCAGGAGGCTGCTATTCTTGACAGCACGGTGGGTATAAGGAAACGGTATGTGGCTACCGGTGATATCTGTGCCAGTGACCTTTGCTATGATGCTGCGGAGCGTCTTATCGCCCGTCTGGGCTGGGCTAAGGAGAGTATTGACGTCCTGCTCTTTGAATCGGTCTGTCCCGATTACAGGACTCCTCCCACGTCGGCCATACTGCAGGACCGTCTTGGCTTGCCAGGTTCAACCTTTGTGATGGATATCCCGATGGGATGCTGTGGCTGTGTCTATGCGGTGAATGTGGCAGGAAACCTGCTCCAGAGCGGAAATGTGAAGCGTGCCCTGGTGCTGATAGGCGATACGGCAACGCGTATGGGATCGGCTCGGGACAAGAGCCGTGTGCCTTTGTTCGGAGACGGTGGTGCCGCTATGGCCTTTGAATATGATAATACGGCCGATGAAATCATAGTGGAATTCAACACTGAAGGCTCAGGGTATGAGGCCCTTATGACGCCTCATGGAGGTTTCAGGCATCCTGCTGCTGTCGAATCATTTGAATATCAGGACCTGGGCGGTGGCGTGATTAGGCGTCCGGTGGATACTATGATTAACGGTATGGATGTGTTCTCATTTGCCATATCGCGTCCTCCTGTCAGCGTAAAGAAGGTGATGGATCAGTATGGACTGAATACGGAGAACGTGGATTATTTCCTTATACATCAGGCTAATAAGCTTATCGTTGACCGTATTGTCAAGATGCTCGGACTGCCCGCTCGGAAGGTTCCATGCAACCTTGAGGAGTTCGGTAATCTGGGCGGCTGTTCCATTCCCATGCTTATGACTTATAATCTGAGTCGTGAGTTGCAGGCGCGCCCGCTGACGCTGGTCTGCTCTGCTTTCGGATTGGGGCTTACATGGGGTACGATGGTGCTTAAGACGGCCAATGTGATTGTCGAACCGGTCAATTATCTGAAACATGTATAGGCGGTTCCTGAAACGTTGTCTGAGCATATTGGGGGCCGTATTGGCTCTGCTCCTTACCGGCTGGATTATCCTGTTGGCCTGGATACTGCTTTCCATTGCCAACAAGGGTGCGGGCGCTTTTTTTGTTCAGGAACGCCCGGGTAAGGACGGGAAGCCGTTCAAGATCATCAAGTTCAAGACCATGACCGATGAGCGCGGCTCTGACGGTGAGTTGCGCAAGGATATGTATCGGATTACAGGAATAGGAAAGGTAGTCCGGTCCCTTTCTGTCGATGAACTGCCGCAGTTAATCAATATACTTAAGGGCGATATGGCTTTTATCGGCCCCAGACCTCTGCTGATGGATTATCTGCCTCTTTATTCCCGGGAGCAGATGCGGCGTCATGAGGTTCGGCCTGGAATGAGCGGGTGGGCTCAGGTTAACGGGCGGAATGTGCTTTCGTATACTGAGCAGTTTGAATATGATGTCTATTACGTGGATCATCTTTCGTTCCGGCTGGATGTTAAGATATTCTTTATGACCGTATTCAAGGTTTTTAAACGGGATGGAATAAATGAAGCCGGACAGGCAACTAGAGAACCTTTTGATGGAACGAACTGATTTAAATACTGTTGTGGCCTTGCAATGGCTCAGATACGTGCTGAATCCGGGGACATCGGCCCCTGATGTAAAGGATTGGACGCTTGTATTGGATTTTGCCCGGAAGCAGGCTTTGGCTGGTATATGTATTCCTGAAGTATGTCCTGCCTCCATGCCTATAACGATCCTGCATGCATGGATTTGGCAGACTCAGATGATAGAGAAGCGTAACCGTCTGATTAATAAGCGGATTGAGCAGCTGTTTGATAGGATGGCGAAGGATGGTTTTGAGTGCTGTCTGCTCAAAGGACAGGGCAATGCCGAGAAATATCCCAATCCGTTGAGACGTACTCCGGGGGACATTGATATATGGGTTGACGCCGACCAGGAGACTGTTTGCCGATATGTGCAGAGCAAGTTCCCTGATGAGGAGGTGTCATTCAAGCATATCCATTTTCCGATATTCAGCGATGTATCGGTTGATGTTCATGTGACTCCGCTCAAGTTATTCAGCCGCCGGAACCGGAAAAGGCTGCGGTGTTGGATTGAACGGAATAAGAAGGAGCAGTTCTTGAACCGGATTACGCTGCCTGGGATTGAGAGGGCTGTCAGTGTTCCGACCGATGCATTTAATGCTGTATATCAGATGGGGCATATGCTGATGCATTTCTATGATAAGGGGGTGGGACTCAAGCAGGTCGTGGACTATTTTTATCTCCTTAAGCGTCTGGATAGCGCTGATTATCAGAGTATAGCTGAAACTTTCAGGGAACTGGGAATGCTGCGTTTCGCCCGGGCTTTGATGTGGGTGGAAACTCAGGTGCTGGGGCTGCCGTTGTCTGATTGTATTGTGGAACCCAATGAGCGGCTGGGCAAACGGATACTCGATGATATTCTTGAAGGAGGTAATTTTGGGCGTTATACCCAAAGATTTAAAGGTAAAAGAGGTTTCTACCATAGAGGTGTGGCCAATGCGAGACGTATTGTGAGGCTGTTCAAGGTAGCTCCGCGGGAGTGCGGGGCGAGATTACTCAGAAAGGTGGGTACGGTTTTACGGCATGCCACTGGAAAGGGCAGAGTAAAATAAGACTATTGTCAAATGGAAAGAAAGCGGATTCACCTGTGCCTGGCTCACATGAGCGAGGCCGGCCTGGAACAGAAATACATCAAGGAGGCGTTTGACTCCAATTGGGTTGCGCCGCTTGGCCCCAATGTGAGTGGGTTTGAGAAAGACCTGGAGGCTTTTGTGGGGCAGGACAAAAGGGTTGTCGCCCTGTCAGCCGGTACAGCAGCTGTACATCTGGCCTTGGTTGCCTGTGGCGTGGGTCCCGGCGATGAGGTCTGCGTTCAGAGTCTTACTTTCTGCGCTTCATCACATCCCGTTTCGTATCTGGGTGCTACTCCGGTTTTTATTGATTCCGAGCCTGAGACATGGAATATGGATCCCGAGTTGCTTGAGGAGGCTATTAAGGACAGGATAGCCAAGACCGGTAAGGCTCCCAAGGCTATCGTGCCGGTAGCTCTATATGGTATGCCGTACAGGATTGACCGTATTATGGAAATTGCCTGCCGGTATGGGATACCGGTTGTAGAGGATGCTGCCGAAGGTTTCGGCTCCAGGTTCAACGGTCAGATGCTGGGTACTATCGGCCGATATGGCGTGCTTTCGTTCAATGGCAACAAGATGATTACCACATCTTGCGGCGGTGCGCTGATTACACCTGATGAGGATTCATGGCGCGAGATGATGATGTATGCCACCCAGTATAAGGAGAGTTATCCTTACTATCAGCATGAGAAGATAGGGTACAACTACCGTATGAGTAACATTTGTGCGGGCATCGGCCGTGGACAGATGAGTGTGGCCGGTGAACATATTGCGCATCATAAGCATGTACAGAAACTGTATGAGGAGTTGCTGGCCGATGTTACCGGCGTGACTGTTCATAAACAGCCTTCAACCAGCGGGTTTGATTCCAACTATTGGCTTTGCACTATTACGCTGGATCCTTCTTTGCGTATTAAGGGGCAGGAGAATGCTTATAAGGTGGTTGTTTCAAGTGCTGTTGGCGGTGCGGCGAGTGTTATGCATATTGCGCCCGATGTTTTGACAGACTGCCAGCCTAATGACAATGTGGAGGCTCTGAGAGCATTCCTGGATGCTGCGGGCATTGAGGCCAGGCCGGTTTGCAAGCCTATGCATAAGCAACCGGTGTATGCATCGGCCCCGGCGTATGTCAATGGCGTGAGCGAGGCTGTTTTTAAGGTCGGGATGTGCCTCCCATCCGGTCCGTGCGTGTCGGACGAGGATGTTCGTTATATTGTTGATTGCATCAAGGAGGCTATTGTCCGGAATTAATCGTCCGGTGCTCCCTGATAATAGTATTCGTCGCTTTCTACCAACAGATTGGACGACATAGCTTCATTGATTACCAGAATTTCGGGTCTCTTGTAATCCTCGCGGTCAGTCGTTTCTGTTTTCATAATTACAAATTATTGGAATGTACTGATGCAAATATCGAGAATTTTAAAAAACGCGGCTCTATTAGTGCCAGATGTATTCGTCCAAGAAGTATGTTTCATCTGAATTAATGCCGCTCTCGCAAATAATATGGCTCAACTCACCGTCAATTACTTCTGCGTTGGGCGACTGGTAGTTTCTTTCGGATTCCATTTGAAATAACTATTTAAGATTCGGAGTGTAAAGATATATTTTTTTTGCAAAATTGCAAATTGGAATTGCATATAATACATCGGTTTGTGCATGGCTGAGCCGGTGCGTACTTGCGCATCGGCTCTGTTTTCCTGCGGAAAGAAAGGAAAAATTCGTATCTTCGCGAATCAAACAGGAAACGATGCCAAGAAAGCACTCATATCAAACCCGTCTCCGGGCGTTCCGGATCTGGCAGCAGCTGGGGTACCATCCCTGGGCGAAGCCCCACACGGGCAGCCTGCAGGCCGGCAACCCCTCCCGGAGGAGCAAGGGAGATTTCTACAAGGGGGCCTTCGACAGCATCCCCTTCCTGAACGAGGACGCCAAGCGCACGTTCACGCATCTGCTGCTCCGCCCGGGCTATATGATCCGGGATTACATCAAGGGCGCGCACGAACGCTATCTGGCACCGCTGACGGCCCTCATTGTCTTCTATGCGTTCTTCGCGCTGATATCGGCCGTCCTGCAGCCTGTTCAGCAGAGGGGGGATTCGGAAATCCTTTCTTTGGAAGATGATATGGAGGTCACTTTGGATTCCCCGAATGCCAAGGTGGAAGGTATCGTGAAGAATGTGGCCCTCATCGTTCGCCAGGGCTATTATTACCTCAACCTGGACCGGCATCCGGAGCTGGTGGATACGCGCACGAAGGGGGCCGTTGCGGCGCTGGAAGGGACGTTGAGAAGCCAGGGTATTCCGTTGTTCCTGGGGGAATTCCTGTTCCTTTGGACGGCGATGGGATTGTGCCTGCGCAAGCAGCAGGTAGGGTGGTCGGCCGCGGCGGCGGCATCGGCCTATGTGCTCTGCCAGTTCTGTTTCTTTATGCTTTTTGCCGTGCTTCTCACCTGGGGCGAAAGCACGTCGGTGAGCATCATCCTGATGCTTCTGCTGATTACGCTGGATTATCGGCAGTGGCTGGGACTCCGCTGGCGGAAAAGCATCGGCCTTGCCTTCAGGACGGGCGTGGTGTATGTGCTCCTTTATGGCCTCATCATCCTGCTGGTGAGCCTGGTGGTGCTTGCTTTTGCGTGGACTAAAGGTGCCGATTAAAAAATTTTCAACTTTTTTCCAACCTTTTGCTGCAGACCTTCGTCTAACAGATGAAACCGCCCCGAGAGTTGCATGTCCGGACGGTGATATAATGGAAAAATGTTGAACTATTAAATTGATACAGCTATGTTAAATGACATTTTGGTAAATTTTGGCGTACCCTTCTTTATCTGCGTTGTATTGCCCATCATGGTCGTCTGGCTCGTTGCCCGCACCCGTCAGCACGAGACCGACAGAAAGGCCGAAATCATGCTCAAGGCCATCGAGGCCGGTGTTCCCGTGGACATGACCCAGTTTGAACCCGCCAAGAAGAAGGCTCCCAAGTCCATCAAGCAGGAACTTCTGGATAAACTCAATGGCGCCTGCGTTACCAGCCTCATGGGCGCCGGCTTCCTCACCCTGGGCATCCTTCGCGTTGTCATTACCGATTTTGGGCGCAATACGTTCATCAACAAATTCTGGCTTCCCGCCGGAGCGGTCCTCCTGGCCGTAGGCATCGGACTGTTCATCTCCTACTTTGTGGGTAAGAAGATGCTGGCCAAGGAGATAGAGGCAGAGGAGAACGCCCTGAACCAGCCCAAAGAGTAGCTGGCCATGACCCAGGAACGGTTCATCACCGAGGTGCGGCAGCAGCAGGAGCCCCTGAGGCGGTTCCTGCTTGCGCTGTGTGCCGGAGACGGTGCCCTGGCCGATGACATCGCGCAGGACGCCCTGGTGCGGGCCTATGTGGCCTCCGGCTCCTTCCTGGGACTCTCCAAATTCAGCACCTGGCTCTTCCGCATAGCGTACAATTGTTACATAGACCACTGCCGGAAGGCCCGTCCGGAAAAAGCACCCGTGGAGGAGGCCCAGAACCTCCCGGGAGGGGAAAGCTCCGACAAATCCTTCCGCTACCAGCAGCTGTATCAGGCCCTGGACCGCCTTCCGGAAAAGGAGAAGGCCGCCATCGCCCTGTTTTATTTCGAGGACCGCAGCATCAAGGAGATATCCTCCATCCTGGAAATGCAGCAGGGCACCGTTAAATACCAGCTTTCCATGGGAAGGCAACACCTTAAGCAGTACATTCAGTTATGAGCAGCATAGAAGACTTTCTGCGGGAGAACAAGCCGCAGGTGAAAGAGGATCCCACCTTCATCCTGGAAGCGCAGCGCCGGATGGAGCAGGTAGAGGGCATCAAGGCCGAAGTGGACCGCCAGCGCAGCCGGGGCAGGGTGGCGCTCATCATTGCGCTGTGTGCCGGCCTGGCCGTGGGGGTGTTCGCCACCGCCATCACTTTCCTCTATCCCATAGACGCCCAGTCCTCCGCCGAAGGCCTTCTCAGGGCCACCCGGCTCTTCCTGCAGGATTATCGGCAATACCTGCCGATGCCCGTGGCGCTCCTGGCCATCGCCCTGGCCGTGGTGCTTTTCAAGCGTCCTGCACGGATTTAATCTTTTTCGCTTGTTTTTCTTCTTGGGAAATGTTATATTTGTGGGAAATTTCCAATAAGTATAACTATTATGCAGGAACAAGACGGCAAATACATCTTCGGCGTGGTGAAGGTGGGGGATAAGGGACAGATCGTTATCCCCAAAGACGCCCGCAAAGTATACGGTATAGAACCCGGCGACGCCCTCATGCTGCTGGGAGACCAGAAGGGCATGGTGCTCCTCAAGACGGAAATCTTCCAGGCAGTTATAGACCAGGCCATGGAGGGGCTCACCCAATGAGAAAGCACTGGCTGGACAATCTGCGCTGGGTCACGGTGCTCCTGGTGCTGTTCTATCACGTTATTTATTTCTATAACAACAAGGGTGTTTTCGGCGGTATCGGCGGCTTCGGCCCTTATCCGGAATATCCTCAATACCAGGATGTTGTGATGTACATCCTCTATCCCTGGTTTATGCCTCTGCTGTTCATCCTGGCCGGTATCAGCGCCCGATACGCGCTGCAGAAGTACCCCTCACGCGAATGGTTCAAGGCCCGCACGCGGAAGCTGCTGGTACCGGGGACCATCGGCCTGTTTGTGTTTCACTGGATGGTGGGATACTTCAATACCGTTGCGGCAGGCCAGCAGGGCGTTTTTGACGGGGTGCCCGGGCTAATCAAATATGGAATCATGGCCGTCAGCGGAACCGGTCCGCTCTGGTTCATCCAGGATCTGTGGCTGTTCTCTCTGCTGCTACTGCTCATTGTCCGACTGGATGCCAAGGATAAGTTCTGGAACGCCTGCGGAAAACTGAACATCGTGTGGATCATCCTGTTAGGGGTGCTGTTCTGGGTAGGGGAGCAGACGCTCATCCGGCAGCCCAGGCCGGATTCGGCCGACGGGCTCCTGAATCTGTACAAGCCGCTGTTTTACCTCATTCCCTTCCTGATGGGCTACTTCGTGTTCTCGCACGAGGAGGTGCAGGAAAAGGTGATGAAAGCCTGGATTCCGCTGCTTGCCTGCGCCGCCGTCTCCGGCATCGTCCTCATCGTCACCACCTTCGGAGAGGACAATACTTCTCCGCAGTACCTGGGCAGCCCGCTCAACTGCATTTACGGCTGGCTCGCCTGCCTGGCGCTCATCGGCTGGTTCCAGGCGTGTTTCAACCGGACATCGGCCTTTGCGAGTTATATGACTCGCTCCAGCTTCGGCCTGTATATAGTTCATTATCTGGTGGTCGCGGCCATCGGCTATATGCTTAAGACGTACACCCAGCTGCCGCCGTGGTCCATGTATGTGATCCTTGCCGTGGCCGTGTTTGCGCTGTCTCCGCTGCTCTATGAGCTCCTGCGCCGCATCCCGTTCGTGCGCTGGGCCGTGCTAGGAGAGAAGCGCCGCGCGTAGCTCTTCCACGCTGTTGACTATGGGGTTACCGGATAGTTCTTCCGCTGTCCGGTAGCCCCATCCCACTGCCAGGCCCTGGATGCCGCCGTTGGCAGCCGTCCGCATATCGGTGGGGGAGTCGCCCACCATGATGGCCTCCTCGGGGCCGATGCCGGCTTTCGCCAAAACTTCCTGCACGATGGCCGGCTCCGGCTTCAGCGGATATCCGGGCCGATTGCCCAGGATGGCCACAAATGCTATATCCGGGAAAAACTCCTGGATCAGCCGCTCGGTGCCCTCCTGGAACTTGTTGGAAGCCACCGCCATCTTCACCCCCTTCGCCTGCAGCTGGGTTAGCAGTTCCGGGATCCCGCTGTACGGCCGCGTCTTCACATCGATGTGCGCCGAGTAATAAGCTTTGAAATCTGCCAGCGCCGCATCAATGTATGCATCCGTCAAACCGGCATCAGCGTGCGCTGGGTTCGTGTTGGGCCCGGCATCTGTGTGCGTTGGGTTCGCGATGGCAGAAGGAAATTGGTTTTTTTGGCATCGTCCAAAAAAATAATTTCCTTCTGCCGCTGGCCCTGCAGTTGCCGTTTTTTCTGCTAGCGTCGGCCTTATAGATGCCTCCAGGGCCTGTTTCACCAGGTTCCGCACCCCGTGGCCTACCATTTTCCGGTACTTATCAGTCCCCAGCTCCGGGAGCCCCCTCAGCGCCAGCGCATGGTTCACCGCCGCGCCCAAATCCTCCAGCGTGTCAATGAGCGTCCCGTCCAGGTCCCAGAGAATGAGTCTTTTCATCTTCAACTTATTTAGTTTGTTCAAACAGTTTCCTGTACGCCTCCGCCTTCTTTTCCAGCGCCAGCGGATAGGCCCTTGAGGTGGACGGCATCCTCCAGAAAGTTACGTCCACTTTCTCTAATCGGATGCTGCCGCCCACGGGGGGCACTGGGCAGCCAAACTTCTCTGCTATCACCTCCGTGGCCTTCTGCCCTGTGGTCACCAGCGTCCTGCACTCCGGAATCTGCCTGAGCAGCGCCGCCACATCTGTTGGCTTTACCACTTCCAGAAATGCATCGGAAGCATTGTCCTTGAGCCTTCTCACTTCGCAAGCCGTGTCGTAGAACGCCAGGCCTTCCTTTTGGCAGAATGCCCTTATGGCCGCCTCGTCAAAGCGCTTTTCCCCCGGTATGCAGAAATGGTTCTTATCGGCATGGAAAACCAGGCCCATAATGCGCCAGAAATCATTGATCCAGTTGGGGTAATAGAAACTCATGCACCAGCGGTGCTCCTGCGGCGGGAAACTCCCCAGGAACAGCATCTTCGCCCCCTCCGGCAGGAAAGGCTCAAACGGATGTTTCTCAGTCTTCATCACTTGGCGGTCTGTTTTGCCAGATACTGTTGCCGCTCATCCTCCGGAAACTTCTCTATAGCATACCGCAGCATGGTCCGCGGCATGCTTTTGTACCTGAGTGCTTCCTCGTGCGCTGGAGTTGTGGTGGGCACAGTTTCTGCGTGCGCGGGGTTTGCGATGGCTGAAGGAAATTGGTTTTTTTGGCACCGTCCAAAAAAATAATTTCCTTCTGCCGTGGGCCCTTGTAAATATGCCTCTAAGGCCGCCTTGTCCCGTTTTCCCGCTTCCCTGAGCAGCCAGCCCACCGCCTTGTGGATCAGGTCGTGCGGATGGTGCAGCAGGATATCGGCAATCCTGAACGTATCCTGCAGCTGCCCGTGACGGATGAAAGTCATCGTACTCACCATCCCAATCCGCTGCTCCCAGAGGGTCTTTCCATTCCTCGCCAGCTCATATAGAAGCGTCCGGTCCTTATCCAGCAGCCATTCCCCCAGCAGCGGGTAGCAGCTAAGGTCCACCAGGTCCCAATTGTTGATGTAAGCTGTGTGCGCCAGATAAAAGTCCACGCACTCCTGCTGAATTTCCGCGCGTTGAGTTCGCGACGGGGAATGGGCTTTTCGGGTATCGTCCCCAAAAGTGATTTCCTGAAGCCGTCGGCCCACTTTTCCGGCATGCTTGTAGATTTCCACCAGGGTTAGCAGGGCCGCCAGCCGCTGCTCGTGGTACCCGCTGGTTACGCATTCCTCCAGATCGGCCCAACTCACCTCCTTCCAGCACTCTTTTACCACCGCCCTCGTTACCGGCACCTTGATTCCCAGGAACTTATCGCCCTCGCCATACTGGCCGGGCCCCGTCTTGAAAAAGCGGGCCAATCCTGCCACCTGGGTTGGATCGGCCTGCTCTAGCATCTTGGTATAGAGGATGTTCATTCCTGCTCCGGCTTTAGTTTCTTTGCCAGCATGAAGCCCATGGCGCCAACGGCGATGGCGATGCAGAAGACAATGATTTCCACCACCATAGCGCTTGCGGATTTGGACAAGACCACCGCAGCGCCGTCAACCAGGAAATGCAGCAGAATGGCCGCCGGGAACAGCCAGAGCCACTTTCCGCCTTTTCGGACCGCCGTCCACACCATGATGGACAAGCCCACTTGCAGGATCAAGGCCGATATCCGCTCCCACAGACCCAGCAGATAGGTCCCGACGGTGGTTGTCTCCAACTGGGCGAACTGCGCTTCCACCTGCGCCCTTGCATCGGCCGGGGCTGAGCCCAGCAGCATTTCAGTCTGACCGCCGTTGATCATGGCAGCGATGGCCAGGTTGGAAATCATGGAGAGACCGAAGATGATCATCATCTCCACGCCGCCATGGCCCGCTCCGTATGCTACCGCCGTCCTGGCTTCCGCCGGTTCCTTTTTCAGGAGGAACTTCATGGCTAGGAATCGGCCCGTTTCCTCGAAAATGCCGGCGGCAAGACCACCGTAAAGTGCATAATACCAGATGTTTCCGGTAATGGTCGCCCCATGGGGGCCTTTGAGCACGATCTGGTGCATAATGGTTTCCAGAACCAGGGCGAAGACAATAAACACCGCGGCGCCGATAAGGATGGTGCGGATGTTTACTTTATGCTTTTTCACCAGCCACCAGGCCAGGACGATGGGCACTCCAATACCCAGGATGGCATTGAGCGCCATCATGACAAGAGATCCGGCAGGTACCATATACTATAACATCTTTAATGCACGTGAGAGCTGGTCCGGGCAGCTGGTGCCCCGTCCCTTGCAGTTGATGCCCTCCAGGCGGGCAATCACATCGGCCTTTTTCATGCCCACCACCAAGGCCGATAAGCCCTGCGTGTTCCCGTGGCAGCCGCCGGTGTATTTCACGCTCCTGACGATATCCCCGTCCAGTTCAATGTCTATCTGCCTGGAGCACACCGCATCGCAGGTCTGGAAGGACGCCTTCCGGACGCTGCCTTCCTGTTCGTTGGAAATCTGTTTTACTTCAAACATATTGACTTATTTTAGTCTCTTGGGTGATGGAGATGTCCCAAAAACAGGGACATCTTTATCATTTTTGGCCGATTTTGACAGAGATGTCCCCCAAATAGGGACATCTCCATCACTCGAGCCCGTACTCATGCACTGTGATTGATGGTGTTCAAGTTTCCTTTGCGCACAATCACTGATTCATTCTCATAAGGTCGCTCTTCCGAAATCCTTTTGGTCCGGAAGGTCTGATACTTGATTTTCAATAAGTCCCTTACTCTGGAATCTTCGAACATGGCCGCCGCCGACCCAAAGTAAAAGTGTTCACGGGTGTCCTTGACCTCCACGTGAATGATGGTTCTGTCGTGTTTTAACATGATACTGTAAAACAAATATAAGCCATTTCTACAATAAATCAAAAAAAGTTGTATCATATTCAACAAATTATTATATTTGTAGAGCCGGGGCAAAAGTGCCGGGAGATTGACATGAGAAAGGTTTATTTGCTCTCGACAGAGCACCTGGAAGACAGTCTGTGGTTCCGGGACATAGAAGATTTCAAGGTGGCCATGAGTTATATTGCTTTTGAAGCTCTTCATCATCCAAAGGGATTCATATTGGCATTTATCCTGATGTCCAACCATGTGCATTTTATCCTCAAAGGCAGAAAGGCGGAGGCGGTGGCTTTTATCAACCGCTTCAAGCGACGTTATTCCATTTATTACAGACGTAAGTATGGGATTAAGGAATTCCTTCGTGACAATGAGTTGGATGTCAAAGAGATACCATATAACGATGAAGCGGTGGAACGTGCTATTGCCTATGTGCTGATGAATTGTGTGGCGGCCGGTATCTGTACCCATCCCAGCCAATATCCGTGGGGAACGGGAGGCATATACTTTTGTCCGGAACAAGGTAAGGGAATGCGTGTCAAAGATATTTCCGGCCGTGCACTTATGCGTCTGATGCACACAGGGAGCAAGGAGTTGCCGGAGGACTGGCCCATAAGCCCGGACGGCTATATCCTTCCATCGGCCTATGTAGACATAAAGGCGGTGGAATCCATCTTCCGTACTCCTCAAAGGATGAACTATTTCCTGCAGAATTCCTCCAAGGCAAAAAAGCGGCTTGCAGTGGAAGAGAATCTCCCCGCTTTCCGGGACCAGACCATCCTTTCCGCTTTGCCGGACCTGTGCATGAGCCTCTTCCAAAAGAAATCCTTCCAGCAATTGACCGCCGATGAACAGTCGGAGTTCGCCCGCCAGATCCGTTTCCGCTTCAGTGCGGATGCCACCCAGATTGCCCGTGTTTGCGGAGTCTCGTATGCCGATGCAGCACGCCTGTTGGATTCATACGTGAGTTAGTGATGAAGATGTCCGCAAAAAAGGGACATCTCCGTCAAATAAGGCCGAAAATGATAGTGATGTCCCAAAAACAGGGACATCTTTATCACTTGGAAAGAAAATACACGTTGAAAAACTTCCACAGCGGGGCGGCCATGAGGGCCTGCAAAATCTGGTTCTCTTCCAGGAGTTGCCGGACGAATGAAGGCGATTCCAGATACACGTCAATATCTTCCGTGGCATCCAGATGCTGGCTGGAAACCTTCTCTACGCCGATAGCTAAGAAACTGTGAGCCAGGTTGTTGGAAGTGGCTGGGTTGGGGGAGAGGGTCATCCACTCCTGCCATCGGCCTCCGGCATAGCCCGTTTCTTCCAGCAGCTCCCGCTGCGCCGCCTGGAGGGGCGTTTCGCCCGCCTCGATAACCCCGCACGGCAGTTCGAAGCAGGTGTTCCCCAGGCCGTGCCGATACTGCCTTTCCATCACCATCTGCCCGTCCGTTGTGATGGCGATGATGTTCACCCAGTCCGGGTATTCCAGAACGTAATACTCGTTGTTCACGCGACCGTCCGGCAGCCGGGCCACATCCCGCCTGGCCGTGAGCCAGGGCCGTCGGATGAGGTATTCCGAGGACAGGACGGTCCATTTTTTCTCCTGTGTGATGGTAGATTCCATAGTGATGCAAAGATAAGGAATACTGCCGGATTCACCAAGCGTTTGCGAAAGTGGTTGCAGAAGCGTATCTTTGTAAGTATGAATCGGGAAAAGGAAATAGCTAGGGTAACCCTCACAGGCAGTGTAGTAAACCTCCTGCTTGTGGGGCTCAAGGCCGTGGCCGGCATCGTGGGGCATTCGGCAGCCATGATTTCGGACGCCGTGCACTCCCTGTCGGACTTTGTCACAGACATCGTAGTCCTCATTTTCGTCCGCATCAGCGGCCGGCCGCAGGACCAGGACCACGACTACGGTCACGGCAAGTATGAGACGGTGGCAACCCTTTTCATCGGCCTGGCCCTGGCCGGAGCCGCCATTGGCATCGTGGTGAACGGGGCCACCCAACTCTCCCTCTGGTTGCAGGGGGAGGAGCTTTCGGCGCCCGGCACCCTGGCCCTCTGGGCGGCTCTTATCTCCATAGTAGCCAAAGAGTTGCTCTATCAGTATACCCGTATCAAGGGCAAGAAACTCGATTCTCCGGCCCTGGAAGCCAACGCCTGGCATCACCGTTCCGATGCCCTGTCCTCCATCGGGGCGGCCATCGGCATCGGGGGCGCCATCCTGCTGGGAAAGCGCTGGACGGTGCTGGACCCGCTGGCCTCCCTGGTGGTGGGCGCCATGCTGGTAAAAGTGGCCTGGGACCTGCTGGGACCTTCTTTTGGGGAGCTCACGGACAGTTCGCTTCCGGCCGATACGGAAAATGAGATGCTGCAGCTCATAAGCTCCGTCCCCGGCGTGGAAGACCCGCATAACCTCCGTACAAGAAGGGTGGGGAAGCGGATAGCCGCGGAAGTGCACATCCGCCTGGACGGAAGTCAGACGCTGGAACAGGCGCACGAAAAGGCCTCGGAAGTGGAAAGACGGTTCAAGGCCCGATTCGGAGAGGAATCCCATATCATCGTCCACATGGAACCCATGAAAGGAGGAGGCTGATCATTTTTAGAACTATGGCAAGACAAAACGTGTACCTGGAATCCAAACCCCGTTACCAAATCCTGGACGGGCTAAGAGGTGTGGCAGCCCTCATGGTGGTGCTGTTCCACATTTTTGAAACCTATAGCAAGGGCCCTCAGTACCAGATTATCAACCACGGCTACCTGGCGGTGGATTTCTTCTTTGTCCTAAGCGGTTTCGTGGTGGGCTATGCATACGACGACCGCTGGGACCGAATGACCACCTGGGGCTTTTTCAAACGCCGTCTCACGCGCCTGCATCCCATGGTAATTGCGGGGACCCTGGTGGGCGCATCCCTGTTCTTCTTCACCGGAAACGCTTTCCCCGAGACCCAGAATGTGGAGCTCTGGAAGTTCGGCCTCTGCCTGGTGATGGGCCTTCTCATCCTCCCTTGCCCCAACAGCCTGGACATCCGGGGATGGGGAGAGCTCAACTCCTTCAACGGACCGGTCTGGACCCTCACGCTGGAGTATATCGGCAATATCCTTTACGCCTTCATCCTGAGGCGTTTACCAAAGATTGCGCTGGCCGTTCTGGCTGGGGTCTGCGCTTTCTTTACGCTGGATGTGACGCTGGGTTGGAACGTCTTCGGCCTGTTTGAGGCACCGCACTATACGGTCATCGGCGGCTGGAGCCTCACCCCGGACCAGATCTACATCGGCTTCACACGATTGCTGTATCCCTTCCTCTGCGGCCTCCTCATTTCGCGCATCCTCCCCGGACGCCGTACGGCCGATAACCCCAGCGGTTCGCCCATCCACCTGAAGGGCGGCTTCTGGTGGTGCGCCCTCTCTATCGCCCTCCTGCTGGCCATGCCCAACATCGGCGGAAAGATGGGACCCCTGGACGGCGGCTACCAGGCCCTCTGCATCCTGGTCCTTTTCCCGCTCATAGTGCTTGCGGGCGCCGGTTCCAAAACCACGGATGCCAGGAGTACGGCCATCTGCAAATGGCTGGGGGACATTTCCTATCCCATCTACATCACCCATTATCCGCTCATCTACATGCAGATGGACTGGGTTGCGCAGCATCCGGACGAACCGCTATGGCAGCACATCGCCGTGGGTGCCGGTACAGTTATTATGGCCATTCTCCTTGCCTGGGGCCTTCTCAAGGCGTACGACCTACCCGTGCGGGAGTGGCTCAAAGAGCACTGGCTTAAGGCGAAACCGCAGCCCCGTTAAGGAAATCCCAATTTCTTTTCTTATCTTTGTAGTTACATTGTTAATTACGCGAGTATGATTCGCTCAGAAAGATTGCTAAAAAAGGCTTCGAACTGGTATTTCAGCCGCAAAGTGTTGCCCTATTGGGTCATTTTGCTGTGTGATACTGTCATTGTTTTTGCCGCCGCCATATTTACCTATTGGGTAACAAACAAATCGCAGGTCACTTATGAGCATCACGTGGCTGTGGGGATAACCGCCGGCGCCTATGCCCTCCTCAGCTGGATAGGGGCACGTGTTTTCCGCACGTATTCGGGTGTGCTGCGTTACTCCAGTTTCGTGGACCTGCTCAAGCTCACCTATGCCAACATCCTTTCCCTGGCCCTGGCGCTGGGGCTTTCCTTCCTGGCTAAGTGGCAGGGGTGGGAGCTGTTCTCGGCCCTTTCGCCCATGAATACGCTCATGACCTTCCTCATCGCCACCCTCCTCATGTGGGGTCTCCGGATCATCGTGAAGCTGCTGTTCGACGTTACCAATGCCGATGCACAGGCCATGCGCGTGCTCATTTACGGCGCCCTCTCGGGCGGTGTGGGCATGGCCAAATATATCCGCTCCCAGTCTCCGGTCCGTTTTGAACTGAAAGGCTTCATTACGCATTCCCACAAGATCCAGGACATGCGTCTGATGGGCATGCGGGTGTATACGCTGGACGACGACATAGCCGCCGTTATCCGCAAGGAAGGCATCCAGGCCGTCCTGGTGAGCCCTTTACGCGTGAATGAGTTCCGGGCCAACCAGAAGATCCAGGATATCTTTATCAGCGAAGGCTGCAAGATCTTCATGTCGCACGAGGCCACGGAGGCCAGCGTGAAAAACGGAGAAATCCTGGACGGAGACATTGACGACATCCAGCTCAAGGAAGTGAGCGTGGAAGACCTGCTTCCGCGCCAGGAAATCCGTGTGGACATGAAGTCCGTGGAGGAGCAGCTCACCGGAAAACGGGTGCTCATCACCGGATCGGCCGGCTCCATCGGCATGGAAATCGTGCGGCAGGTGGCCAAGATGAAACCTGCCAGCATGATGCTCATAGACCAGGCCGAAACCCCGCAGCACGACGTCCGCCTCATGATGGCCAAAGATTACCCGGATGTGCCCTGCCAGGTGGTGGTGGCCAGTATCAGCCGCCGTACACGCATGGAATATATGTTCAGCTCTTTTATGCCGGAATATGTCTTCCATGCTGCTGCCTACAAGCATGTGCCCATGATGGAGGATAACCCCACGGAGGCCGTCATGAACAACGTGTATGGGACCAAGATCATCGCCGACCTAAGCGTCAAGTACGGTGCCAAAAAGTTTGTGATGATCTCTACGGACAAGGCCGTGAATCCCACCAATGTGATGGGCTGCAGCAAGCGTATCTGCGAAATCTATGTGCAGAGCCTGGACCGCAAGCTCAAGCTGGAGGCCATGGAAAAGCGCAAGTCACAGGTTTCCGGCCGCGGTGGCAGGAAGCTTCAGCCGGAATATACCCAGTTTGTTACCACGCGTTTTGGCAATGTGCTGGGCAGCAACGGCTCCGTGATTCCGTTGTTCCGGGAGCAGATCAAGAACGGTGGTCCCGTTACGGTCACGGACGAAAGGATTGTGCGTTTCTTCATGCTCATTCCGGAAGCCTGCAAACTGGTGCTGGAAGCCGGCACCAAGGGCAACGGCGGTGAAATCTTCGTCTTCGACATGGGCCAGCCCGTGAAGATTGCCGATCTGGCCAAGCGCATGATAGCCCTCTCCGGCGCCAAGAACGTGAAAATTGAGTACACCGGCCTGCGGGACGGCGAGAAACTGTACGAGGAAGTGCTCAATGAGCTGGAGGGCACCAAGCCCACCTTCCATGAGAAGATCCGTATCGCCCAGGTGCGGGAATACGATTTTGAGGAGGTGGAGAAGGATATTGACGAGCTGGTGGAAATCTCCAAGCTCTTCAACGATATGGACACCGTCCGCAAGATGAAGGAGATAGTTCCGGAGTACAAGTCCAACAACTCCGTCTATGAGAAGATCGATGCGGAACTGGCCCAGCGTGAGATTACAAATTAATCAGGATCCGTGGGCCATAAATTCATTCCTTTGCTAATTGCGGTGCTGGGGATGTCCTTGTCCTTCGGGGCATGGGCACAGACTCAGACGGGCGGGCAGTCCATCCCTTACGATATGGACGAGGAGTGTTACCGCCTGTATCAGGAGGGCAGTACGCTGGTGGGTAAGCCCGGTTTCCAGGAAGTCAATGAGCAGCTGTACCGCCTGGCCGTCCAGAAAGAGGATAAGCGCGGGAAGGTCTTCTACTACATCAATCGGCTTCGCGATGTAACCCGTCAGCCCTGGGAGACCCCGGCGGCCGATACTACGGCCCGCCTGCAGGAGGCCATGGCCCGGGGAGACAAGGTACTGGCGGCTCATGAAGATCTCAAGAACGTGGCCCGGGAAACGCAGCTGAGCCAGTATTTCTATTATTCCTACTCGCTCACAAAGAACTACTTCTACAACAACCGGATGCAGCTGAAGGCCATGGAACTGGTGCGGGAAATGCAGGATGTGGCCCAGGCCGAAGGGAACGAATACGGGCAGTGGCAGGCAGCCAAGGAGTTGGCATCCCTATATACGGCCCAGGAAGACTTTGAGGCCGCCCGCCGCAATCTGGCCTATGTCGTTAAGGAGCATGAGATAACATCCGATCCTATTATCCGCTCGCAGGATATCTGCTATCATTACATTGACTATTCGGAAACTTTTCCGCCGGATCACGATTCCGTACGATTTTATGTGCAGAAAGCCCTGGAATTAAGGTCTACGCCCCAGGATTCGGCCCGGTGCCTCTTCGCTCAAACCAAACTTGCCGCCCTGGATATGGACCTGCCCCTGTACAGGAAGCTGCGGGACCAGTCGCTCTCCAATCCTTACATGGCAATAATCCTTAATGACAAGGCTCAGATGCTGTTTACCGGGGTGGATTACATCCTCTCCGGAAAAGGATGGGAGAACCGGCAGTACTATTACTCCATCAGTGTCTCCCTCATCCAGTTCTGCGCCGTTATGGCCGAAAAGACCGGCGATTATCGGCTTTCCAACCACCTGAACAAATACATAGTCTCGACTCTCCGCCGGTCCTTTACCAGGCGTTCGCGGCTGAATCTGGCCGAGATGGACGCCCAGCTCAAGAACGACCTCCTTACGGCCGATCTGGCCGACAAGTCCCGTCAGGTGAGACGGATTTCCGTGGTGGTGGGGATTCTGGTAATCGTTCTGTCCCTGGTGGTCCTGGTGGCCCTGCTGCTGTATATCCGGAACCTGCGAAAGAGCCGCGACAGGGACGAAAAATTGATTGCCGAGCTGAGGGAGGCCAACGAAAAAGTCCGTCTGGCCAACGAGGCCAAGACGCGTTTTGTGCAGAACATGAGCCACGAGGTGCGTACGCCGCTCAATGCCATTGTGGGCTTCTCCCAGCTGCTTTCCCTCCCGGACGGCAGCTTCCCGCCGGAAGAGAAGGAGGAGTTCTCCAGCCATATCGTGAACAACACCAAGATGCTTACCATGCTGCTGGACGATATCCTCAACGCATCGGCCATGGACAGCGGCAATTACCGGATCATATACGAAGAAGGGGAGTGCAGCTTCATGTGCCACGAAGCCATTTCCAGTGCCGAACATCGTCTGCAGCCCGGCGTGAGCATGAAGTTTATCCCCGCCAAGGAGGGACTTTTCTCCTTCCGCACCGATCCCAGGCGGGTGCAGCAAATCCTCATCAACCTGCTCACCAACGCCTGCAAGCATACCTCCAGCGGGGAAATCCGCCTGGGCTATTCGCTGGAAGAATACCCCGGAGAGGTGGCTTTCTTCGTGGAAGACACCGGTCCCGGCGTTCCGGCCGACAAGGCCGATGCCATCTTCGACCGTTTCACCAAGCTGAACGATTTTGTGCAGGGAACGGGCCTCGGCCTCAGTATCTGCCGCGAAATAGCCGGAAAAATGGGCGGCAGGGTGTTCCTGGATACGGCCAATAAGGAAGGTGCCCGTTTTGTGTTTGTCCTTCCGCTGACGCCGCCGGTTGCAGACAACGATTAAAATAACTATATTTGTTTCATTTAATACTTACTAACAACCTAATTAAAATGAAAAAATTCTTAACGGTTCTTCTTCTGGCATCGGCCACCCTGGTAGCCTTTGCGCAGGAGGAAAAAGAAAAAGAAGTCAAAAAAGGCTGGAGCTTCGGTCTCCTTCCCACAGCCACGTTCTCGGTGGATAACGGTTTCCAGGCAGGTGCCTTCGGAGACGTGTATTATTATGGAGACGGAAATACCTATCCGGACCCGCTCCACAAGATCAGCTGGGAGGCATCCTATTTCACCCACAGCCATCGTATGCGCCTGTACCTGGCCTACGACTCCAAGTATCTCATTCCCAACATGCGTGTCAACGCCTCTGTTACGTACATGAATGACCCGCTTTATAGCCTCTGGGGTTTCAACGGTGCGGCTGCCACGCAGAATTACGATATCTGGTCCAACCGGGAAATGACCGTTCCCTTCACTTCCAATAACGTCAACTACTATGGCATGAGCCGCAAGATGCTGCGCATCCTGGCCAATTTCCAGGGCCAGATTGTTCCGCACCTGAACTGGGCGGCCGGTGTCAACTTCTGGAAGTGGGATCTCGGAGCCATGCAGGACAATGGTGTCAAGGATGGAAACGACAAGAAGTATTACGACACGAACCTCACCCTCTACCATTTCCTGAGCAATACCGGCGTCCTTACCGATGCCGAAAAGAATGGCGGTCTGGCCCTCGAGCTCAATGCCGGTCTGGTCTATGACACCCGCGACATTGAGGCAGCCCCCAACAAGGGAATCTGGGCCGAGGCCTATCTGAACGGAAACATCCTGCAGAACCGCTATTTGAAGGCCTGCATGTATTTCCGCCAGTACATCAGCATTCCCATCCACATCCCTGCCGGTGAGCCCGTGTTCGCCTACCGCCTTGCCTGGCAGCACACCATTCTGGGCGAGACGCCCCTGTACATGGTGCAGAACAACCCGCTCCTGGTCCAGCGCAACATGATTTCCGAGGGCTTCGGCTCCTCCAATACCATCCGAGGCCTGCGCGAGAACCGCATCCTCGCCGAAGGCATGGCCTGGGCCAACCTGGAACTCCGGGTGAAACTGGTTAACTTCAAGCTCTTCAACCAGTTCTTCTACATCGCCGTGAATCCGTTCTTCGATGCCGGTATTATCACCAGACCTTACAAAGCGGACGCCCTTAAGGCTATTTCCGTGGATGGCAAGGTTTACGACCCTGCCCTGGTCGCCCTCGGTCAGGACGCTCTCATTTATGACGCTTCCAAGATGAACAGCTTGATCTACAGCGGCGGTGCAGGCCTCAAGATCGCCATGAACCAGAACTTCATCGTATCGGCCGACTTCGCCAAGTGCTTCACGCCCGGCATGGATGCCGGTCTCTGGATTGGTATCGGCATTAACTATCAGTTCTAAGCCCTATGAAGAAGTTATTCAATGCCGCCGCCATCCTGTTGATGGCCATTTCCCTGAACAGCTGCCTGGCCGGCAAGTTCATGGCCAAGTATGCCCTGCAGCCCACTCCGCACGGCGTGGACGACATTGAGCGCACGCGTCACAAGGCCGATTCCCTGCTGCCCGGCAGCACGGCCTGGTACGACGACCTCAAGGCCCAGGGCATCCTGAAGGACCATTGGATCACCAGCGACGAAGGACATAAACTGCATGCCTGCTCCGTCCCTGCCAAGGATCCGGCAAACGCCAACGGTACTGCCATCGTGGTACACGGTTATGGAGACAACCACTTCGTGTTCCTGTATCTGGTAAGGATGTACCGGGACGAATTCAACTACAACGTCCTGTTCCCGGACCTGCAGTATCACGGCTATTCGGAGGGTGAAGAAATCCAGATGGGCTGGAAAGACCGCCTGGATATGATCAAATGGATAGATGTGGCCCACGACCTGTTCAAGGATAACTTTATGGTCCTCCATGGCGTTTCCATGGGTGCCGCCACGGTGATGATGACCAGCGGCGAATCCCTGCCGGACTACGTTAAGTGCTTTGTGGAAGACTGTGGCTACGCTTCGGTTGTGGTCCAGTTCAACAACAACAGGAAGGAAAGCTTCGGCTTCATTCCTCCGGACGTGCTGCAGAGCGCCAGCCTGGTAACCAAGAAGCAGCATGGCTGGGGCTTCTGGGAGGCCTCTTCCGTGAAGCAGGTGGCCAAGTGTGAAAAGCCCATGCTCTTTATCCACGGAGACGCGGATACCTTTGTGCCCTTCGACAACCTCCAGATGGTTTACGATGCCAAGACCAAGGGCTATAAGGAAAAGTATGTATGCCCCGGAGCCGTCCATGCCAACTCCTTCCAGAAGGATCCGGAGATGTACAAGCACCGCGTGCTAAATTTTCTGAAGACAGTACACAACATGATTGCCGTGGGTAATCTGTAGTAGGCTAACTATCAGTTATTTACGTAAATACCCTGCTGTACTTTTACAGCAGGGTATTTAATTAATTTACTGGGAATCAAGCGCTTAAGCTATTTCTCCTTGGGAGCCATACCTTTCCAGACCAGGGCGCTGAGGGCGCCGCCCACCAGCGGGGCGCAGATGAACACCCACACGTCCTTGAGGGCATCGCCACAGGCGAACAGGGCCGGGCCGATGGAACGGGCCGGGTTCACGGATGTGCCGGTGAGACGGATGCACACCAGGTGGATGAGGATGAGGGAAAGGCCGATGGCCAGGCCGGCGAAATTACCGGCACCCACCTTGGAATCCGTGGTGCCCAGCACTACCAGTACAAAGAGGAAGGTGGCGATGATTTCCACCAGGATGGCACCGCCTACGCCGCCGGCATTGGCAATACCGTTGGAGCCCAGTGCACCGGTGAGATCCGGAGCGGCCACAACCTTGGTGAGGAGCAGGAGCACGGCACCGGCGATGATACCGCCGATGACCTGGCCCACCCAGTAACCGCAGGCGTCCTTCCAGCTCATGCGGCCGGAGAGGGCGACGCCCAAGGTAATGGCAGGATTGATGTGGCAGCCGCTGATGCCGCCGATGGTGTACGCCATGGCAACCACGGCCAGACCGAAGGCCATGGCGGTTCCCACTACGCCTGCGGGCGTGTCACAGCCCAGGAACATAGCGGTTCCGCAGCCCAGGAAAGTTAGCACGAAGGTGCCTACGCATTCAGCAATGTACTTCTTCATAATAAAAGAATTTAGGATTAGTGGAACAAATATAAAAATTCTACGCTTTTTCTCCAACGGAACATTTGATTTTTTGCGGAACTATTTGCAAATTTGTAGAAAATGAAACACGTATGAAAAAGATCCTTGTCCTTTTTGCTTTACTGGCCGCGTTTTCGGCAGCTGCCAAAGATTATACCCTCCTTTCCCCGGACGGACGTCTCAAGATCGATATCCGGGACGGTGCCACGCTCACTTACAGCGTGAGTTATAACGGTACGGCGCTCATCAACCCGTCCGAAATCGGCCTCACCCTGGAGGACGGTACCCTGTACGGCCCGGGAACCCGCTTTACCAAGGCAATCCGCAGCAGCCGGGACCAGACTTTCCAGGCTGCCCTCTTTAAGCGCAGTGAGGTCCAGGACAAGTGTAACGAACTCAGGCTCAGGGCAAAAGACTTCGACCTGGTGTTCCGTGCATACAATGACGGAGCGGCATACCGCTATGAGCCCAAGAAGGCCATCACGGTAAAGAGCGAGAAGGCCACCTTCCGTTTTGCCGATGACTGGATGGCCTACGTGCCCTATACCGGCAACGGAGACAACGAGGGTTCCCAGTTCTATACCTCCTTTGAGGCTCCGTACCAGCACCACAAACTAAGCGAGTGGGACCGGGAACACCTGGTATTCCTGCCTATCACCATCGAGGCCGCCGACGGCATCCGCGTGTGCCTGGTAGAGAGCGACCTTTTGGATTATCCCGGCATGTTCCTGGGCAATGACGGCGGCACCCCCAACCTTTACGGCATCTTTGCCGAAGTGCCCACGGTAACGGACCGGGACGGATACAACAAGCTGCAGCGCATCGTTCACAAACGGGCCGATGTAATTGCCCAGGATACGAAACAGCTGCCCTGGCGGGGCATCATCGTGGCTGCCGAAGACCGCCAGCTGGCCCAGAGCGATTTCGTGTACCGTCTGGCCACTCCGGCCGACCAGAGCAAGGACTGGTCCTGGGTAAAGCCCGGCAAGGTGGCCTGGGACTGGTGGAACGACTGGAACCTTTACGGAGTGGACTTCGAGGCCGGCACCAACAATGAAACCTATAAGTATTATATAGATTTTGCCGCCTCCAAGGGCATCGAGTACGTGATCCTGGATGAAGGCTGGAGCATCCGCGGGAAGAGCCTGCTGGACGTGGTACCGGAGATAGACCTGGACCTGCTGTGCAATTATGCCAAAGAGAAAGGTGTGGGCCTTATCCTGTGGGCTGGCTGCTATCCGTTTATGGAAGATATGGAAGCCGTCTGCGCCAAGTATTCGGCCATGGGCATCAAGGGCTGGAAGATAGACTTTATGGACTATGACGACCAGCTAATGGTGCAGTTCTACCGCCGCGCCGCGGAGACGGCCGCCAGATACGGCATGATGTGCGATTTCCATGGCGCCTTCAAGCCCACGGGCCTGCACCGGACCTATCCCAACGTGATCAATTTCGAAGGCGTGTACGGCCTGGAAAACCTCAAATGGAACCAGCGTGCCGATGAAGTCACTTACGACGTAACCATCCCCTTTGTGCGCCTGGTGGCCGGTCCGGCCGATTATACCCAGGGTGCCATGCGCAACGCTACCAGGGCCAATTTCCGCGCCGTGAACTCGGAGCCCATGTCCCAGGGAACCCGTTGCCACCAGCTGGCGGAATACGTGGTCTTTGACGCTCCGCTCACCATGCTGTGCGACTCTCCGTCCAATTACCTCCAGGAACCGGAATGCACGGACTTCATTGCCAAAATCCCTACGGTATGGGACGAGACCATCGCCCTGGACGGCAAGATAGGGGAGTATGTGGTGATGGCCCGCCGCAAGGGGGATACCTGGTATATCGGCGCCCTTAACGGCTGGGAGGCAAGGGATATAGAAATCACCCTTCCCGTTGCCTTAAAGGGCGGAATCGCCTTCCAGGACGGTGCCAATGCCCATCGCGCTGCACGGGACTATAAGCGGGTTACGGGAATAGACCTGTCTTCCGGTAAGGTCAAGGTACATCTGGCCCCCGGAGGCGGCTATGTGCTCACGGCCCGTTAGCATACCTTTCATAAAACGATGCAGCCGGACCCGTAGTGGGACCGGCTGTCTTTCTGTCATTCTGAACGAAGTGAAGAATCTGAAACCTTACTCCGCTTCCGGAGCCATGGTGGTGTACACGTTGGTCACGTCTTCGTCGTCCTCCAGCAGGCCGGTGAGCTTGTCCAGGGTGGCGCGCTGCTCCGGAGTAACCTCCTTGAGGTCCACGTTGGGGATTTGCTCGAATCCGCCGGAGACCAGTTCGTAACCTTTCTCTTCAATGTACTTCTGGATTTGTCCGTAGGCGGTGTAGTCTCCGTAGATGGAGATTTCCACGGTCACGTTCTCGTCCTCGTCCTCCACTTCCTGGCGGAACACTTCCTCTGCACCGAAGTCGATGAGTTCCAGTTCCAGCTCTTCCAGGTCGATGGGCTTGGCCGGATCTTCCTTGATGCGGAAGACGCACTTGTGGTCGAACATGAAGGCCACGGAGCCGCTGGTCTGGAGGGCGCCGCCGCACTTGGTGAAGTAGCTGCGCACGTTGGCAACGGTTCTGGTGTTGTTGTCCGTTGCGGCCTCTACCAGATAGGCGATGCCGAAGGGGCCGAAGCCTTCGTAGATGATCTCCTTGAAGTCACCGGTCTTTGCCTCGGTGGCCTTCTTGATGGCACGCTCGATGTTTTCCTTGGGCATCTGTTCTGCCTTGGCCTCGGCGATGAGGGCGCGCAGACGCGGGTTACCGGTTACTTCGGCACCGCCCTGCTTTACGGCGATGGTGATTTCCTTGCCCAGTTTGGTGAAGGTTTTGGCCATGTGGCCCCAACGCTTCATCTTGCGCTCCTTGCGGAATTCAAATGCTCTTCCCATATTACTCGGCGGTTTCTATGCGGCTGATGTACTTGTCAATCTCGGCGGCTTCCGGGGCGTTGGCCCACTTGTCCTTGATTTCCTTATAGTAGGCGAGGGCCTTGTCCTTATTGCCCATCTCCTCGGCCACGATGCCGGCCTTGAGAAGGTATGCGGCGGCGAAGATGTTGTCCGTGGTCTTGGCGGCTTTCTCGTACCAGCTGATGGCGGTGGGATAGTCTTCCAGGCCCACATAGGCGTCACCGATGCAGCACTGGCTGCGGCCCATCAGGATGGGATCCTCGCCCTTGTACTTCTTGAGGAAGGAAATGGCCTCCTCGTATTCTCCCAGGTGGAGCTTGGACACGCCGGCGTACATGTATACGGACTGGCCGCCCTTGGCGCCGAACTGGTCGATGATGTCCTCGAAGCCCAGGTCGTTGCCGTCTCCCTTGAGGGCCAGCTCGTACTCACCGGACTCGAACCACTGCTCTGCGCGGACCATCTGGTCCTGGGCCTGCGCCTTCTTGGGCTGCAGGATGAAGCGGTTGTAGGCCAGCACGGCCAGGGCGATGATGAGCACGGCCAGCACGCAGCCGTAAATGATCTTTCCGTTCTCCTTAAAGAACATTTCTGTCTTGGAAACCGCCTCTGCCACGTTCTGCTGGCGGATTTCCTCTTCTTTGGTTTTCTTTGCCATGATATAATTACGTTTTATCTATTTGCTATAGTAGATTTCAGCCCGCAAATTTAGCAAAAAAAATGTATATTTGCAATTGAAACGCGTGAGCCATGCCCATCCTCAGGAAAATAGTAGTACAGGACTTCCGGAACATCCAGTTCCAGGAGGTCTCTTTCAGCCCCAACGTGAACTGTATCAGCGGCAGCAACGGGGCGGGGAAGACCAATCTGCTGGACGCCATCTACTACCTTTCCATGACAAAGAGCGCCTTCCCGGCTCCGGACCGCAGCAACTGGCGTTACGGGACGGAAGGCTTCACCGTAGGGGGCTCCTATGCCATGGAGAACGGCCTGGAATCCCGTTTTTCCCTGAAGGTGGGGGCCGATGGAAAGAAACTGGTGCGGGACGATAAACCCTGTCCCCGCCTGGCGGAGCATATCGGCCTGTTGCCTGTGGTGATGATCACCCCTTCGGACGGTGCGCTGGTGAGTGAATCCGGGGAGGAGCGCCGCCGCCTTTCCAATGCTGTCCTTTCCCAGATGGACCGGGAGTATCTTGCTGCCGCCCAGGCGTATACGCGTCTGTTGGGTCAGCGGAACAAGCTCCTCCGGGACGGCCTTCAGGACTGGGACCTCCTCGCCGTCCTGGACCGTCAGATGGAAAGCGCTGCCAATACCATCTACCAGGCCCGGAAGCGCCTGGCCCAGGACCTGGATCCGCTTGTGGGAGAGTATTATCGGCTCATCTCCGGCGGGGGAGAGAAGGTGAGCGTGGAATACCGTTCAGACCTCTCCGAAGCTCCGCTCACGGAACTCTTTGCCACCCGGCGGGAAAAAGACCTGGTTCTCCGCTATACTTCCTGCGGCGTCCAGCGGGACGACTTCCTTTTCACCATGGACGGCCATCCCATCCGCCGCGCCGGGTCGCAGGGGCAGCAGAAATCCTTCCTGGTGGCCCTCAAGTTTGCCCAGTACGAGATTATGAAGCGCAGTTACGGTTTTGCCCCGCTCCTGCTGCTGGACGATGTTTTCGACAAACTGGACCTGGACCGTATCGCCAATCTCATCGGCCTGGTGGCGGGTACGGATTTCGGCCAGATCTTCATTACCGATACGGATCCCGTCCGCATCCATGCCATTGTGGACCGTCTCACGGAGGACAGGGCCTATTTCAACGCTGCCGGGGGCGTATTCACCCGCGTGGAGAAGCCATGAGCGAGGACCATTCTCCGGTACGCATCCACCGCAAGCAGGCCCTCTCCATGGAGGAGCTGGTGCAGCAGTACATCAAATCCATGAAACTGGCCGCAGGGCTCAATACGCAGCGGATTTTCGAGGCCTGGGACGCCTGTTCCGGCGCCGGCCCCTTCACCCTCAAACGCTTCTTTCGGGACGGCAAACTCTACATCACGCTCAACTCTTCCGTAATCCGGAACCAGCTCTGTTTCCAGAAGGACGCGCTGGTGGAAAAGATGAACGCCTGGCTCTCCCAGGACGCGCTTTTCACGGCCGATAACCGAACCGTAAATTTCATCCGGGAACTGATCCTTAAGTAGGGCCCACGGCATCGGGAAAATTATTTTTCGGGACGGTACCCGAAAAACCAATTTCCCCGATGCCATCGCGAACCCCGCGCACGGTTTCCGTCATCCCCGGCAACAACCGGGGATCTCTATCTATTTTTCTTTATCTGTCATGGATTATTCCATGACTTTAGTTATATTTGTAGAATAAAACTGGCCGCATTCATGAAAATCGTCGCAGATACCAACATACCTTTTCTAAAAGGGGTTCTGGAGCCTTATGCCGAGGTTGTCTATATGGACGGCCGCGCCATTGACAGGGACGCCATGCAGGATGCCGATGCCGTCATCATCCGCACCCGCACCAAATGCAACGAGGAAACCCTCTCCGGCTCCCGCGTGCAGATGATAGCCAGCGCCACCATCGGAACGGACCATATAGACCTGGAATGGTGCAAGGATCATGGGATCGAGGTCAAGAATGCGGAAGGCTGCAATGCCGGCGGGGTCATGGACTATGTGTTTTCGGCCCTGTACGGAACGGCCTCCCGGCGCTCCATCAAGCTGGATGATGCCACCATCGGCATCATCGGCGTGGGCAATGTGGGCAAGCTGGTGGAAAAGATGGCCCGGAGCCTGGGTTTCCGTGTGCTGCTGAACGACCCTCCCCGTGCCCTGGCGGAAGGTCCGGAAGCTTTTGTGAGCCTGGACCAGCTGCTGCAGGAGTCCCAGGTGATTACCATGCATGTGCCGCTGGACGAAAGCACGCGCGGCATGGCGGGGCGCGAATTCTTCGAGAAAGTCCGTCCCGGCGCCATCTTCATCAACGCCTCCCGCGGGGAAGTGGTGGACGAGGCCGCCTTGCTGCACGCCCGCCCCAAACTGGGCGCCGTAGTGCTGGATACCTGGTGTAACGAACCATACGTAAATCCCAATCTCATAGATGTTTGTGATGTAGCCACCCCGCACATCGCCGGCTATTCGTACCAGGGAAAGCAGAACGGTACGGCCCGGGCGGTGCAGGCCGTGGCGCGCCATTTCGGCATCAGGGAACTGTACGACTTCGCCCCGGTTACGGACGACGAGGCGCTTCGGCCCACCAGGATAGACCTCCACGGAAAGTCGCAGGGGGAGATTGCCGCCATCCTGCAGTACAATTACCCCATCTTTACGGACGACTTCCTTTTCCGCTCCCATCCGGACAGTTTTGAAAAGCTTCGGAGCGAATACAATTACAGAAGGGAATTTTATATTGACTAACCACATAACTATGTTTAATCAGAAAGACATTCAGCAGATCCAGGAACGCGGTGCGGATCCCCGCGAGGTTTCCCGCCAGGTGGATTATTTCCGCAGCGGTTTCCCCTGGATGAAGATCGTGGGTCCCGCCACGCCGGAACGCGGCATCAAGGTAATGGACCCGGAGGCCGTGAAAGAGGCCGTGGCCTATTATAAGAAGGCCGATATCCGCGGAAAGAGCAAGTTCGTACCGGCCTCCGGCGCCGCTTCCCGCATGTTCAAGGACATGTTCGGCGGCCTGGCCAAGCTGGAGGGCGGGGAAGACCTGCCGGCCGATGCCCCCGGCGCCAAGCTGGCGGCCCGCATCAAGGATTTCGCCTTCTATACGCCGGAACTCTTCGGGGAGCCGGAAGACAGCGCCGCTTATCGGCTTAAGGCCCTCCGCCTCCTGCTCAAGGAGGAAGGCCTGGCATACGGTGCAAAGCCCAAGGGCGTGCTCAAGTTCCACCGCTATCCCCAGGAGGTGCGCACCGCCATCGCGGAGCACCTGGTGGAGGCGCAGGAATACATGCGCAATGCCGACGGAAGCTGCAACCTCACCGTAACCATCTCTCCGGAGCATCAGGCCCTCTTTGAAGAGGCCATCGGCGCGGTGAAAGAGGCCTACGAGAAGCGCTACGGCGTCAAATACAACATCCGCTTCACCTTCCAGGACAAGGCCACGGATACGCTGGCGGTGGACCCGGAGAACAAACCGTTCCGCAAGGCCGACGGCAGTCTTCTCTTCCGGCCGGCCGGCCACGGCGCCCTCATCTACAACCTCAACAAGGTGGAAGATGAACTGGTGAGCATCAAGAACATAGATAATGTTGCGCACGAGAAGCTGCTGCCCGTCACGGCGGAATACAAGCAGGTTCTCATGGGTGTGGCCCTCCAGCTCAGGGACTGCATCTTCGGTTACCTCAGGCAGCTGGACCAGGCTCCGTCCGTGCAGCTGTGCAACGAGATAGAGAACTTCCTGGACAAGAACCTCTGCGTCTAGATGCCGCTGGCCCGCAGCGAGGCCGAACGGGTGGAAATGCTTCGTGCAAAACTGAATCGGCCCATCCGCGTGTGCGGCATGGTGCGCAACGAAGGGGAACCCGGAGGCGGTCCGTACGTGATTGCCGGCAAGGACGGCTGCACCAGCCTCCAGATCCTGGAAAGCGTCCAGATCAACAAGGAGGATGCCGGCGCCATGGCCGCCATGGCCCGCGCCACGCACTTCAATCCCGTAGACCTGGTTTGCTGCCTCAGGGACTATAAGGGCGGCAAGTTCAATCTGTTGGAATATGTAGACCCCGAAGCCGGCTTCATCAGCTCCAAGAGCTTCGAAGGCCGCGAACTGAAGGCCCTGGAGCTCCCGGGCCTCTGGAACGGCGCCATGAGCGACTGGAACACCCTCTTCGTGGAAGTCCCCATTGAAACCTTCAACCCCGTAAAAGTAGTGCTGGATCTTTTACGTCCCGCACATCAAGGATAATAAACTATGAAAGAAGCAGTAGCTGGAACTTTGGAATCCGGCGACATTATGATCAAGATCGGCCCCGGGAAGGGGCTGGACGTAGAGCTGCAGAGCTCCGTCGCTGCCCAGTTCGGGCGGCAAATCAAGGCCGTTATCACGGAAACGCTTGAAGGCCTGGGAATTAAGGATGCGCACGTAGAGGCCGTGGACAAAGGTGCGCTGGATTGTACCATCCGGGCGCGGGTCACCGCTGCCGCCGTCCGGGCAAGTGGAAAGGACGTATGGAAAGACTAAGGAGAACCATGATGTTCGTTCCGGGCAACAATCCCGGAATGATGGCCGATGCCCATATCTACGGGCCGGACAGCATAATGCTGGATCTGGAAGACTCCGTTACCATGGCGGAGAAGGACGCTGCCCGTCTGCTGGTGTACAACGCCTTGAAATCCATTGATTACGGAACCACGGAAATGGTGGTCCGCATCAACCCGCTCAACACCCCGTACGGCAAGAAGGACGTGGAAGCCGTGGTCAAGGCCGGTGTGGATGTAATCCGCATGCCCAAGACGGAGACGGCCGATGAAGTGAAGGAACTGGAGGCCGAAATCCTCAAGGTGGAAACCGAGATCGGCCGGGTGGGGGAGACGCAGATCATGGCTGCCATCGAGAGCGCCCTGGGCGTGGTGAACGCCTATGCCATCGCCACCGCTTCCAAGCGCATGATGGGTATCGCCCTGGGGGCCGAGGACTATTCGGCCAACCTCAAGACCAACCGCACTCCGGGCGGCGCGGAACTCCTGCTGGCCCGGGAGCAGATTGTGGTGGCGGCCCGTGCCGCCGGCATCGCCTGCTTCGATACGGTATACTCCAACCTGGACGATATGGAAACCTTCCGCAAGGAAGTTGAGCTTATCAAGACTCTGGGCTTCGACGGCAAGTCCATCATCAACCCGCGTCAGATAGAGGTTGTAAATGAGGTGTTTACGCCCACGGAGAAGGAAATCACCAAGGCCCGCGCCGTGGTGGCCGCCATCAAGGAGGCCCAGGCCAAGGGCTCCGGTGTCATTGCCGTGAACGGCAAGATGGTGGACCGTCCCGTGGTGCTCCGGGCAGAACGTACCATAGCCCTGGCCGTTGCCGCCGGTGTAATCAGTGAGGAGGAAATGCTATGAGAAATACCAAGTTAGTTACCCTGGAAGAAGCCATCCGGCGTTCCGGTCTCAAGGATGGCATGACCATCTCTTTCCACCATCATTTCCGCGGAGGGGACAAGGTGGTGAACATGGTAGTGGACAAGCTGGCCCAGATGGGCTTCAAGGACCTCAAACTGGCCGCCTCCAGCCTCTCGGACGTGCATGCTCCGCTAATCGGACACATTATGAACGGTGTCATTACCGGCATTTCCACTTCCGGACTGCGCGGTACCCTGGCCGATGCCATTTCCCACGGCCTCATGAAAGAGCCGGTGGTGTTCCGTTCCCACGGCGGCCGCGGCAGCGCCATCGCCAACGGCGAACTTAAGATTGACGTGGCCTTCCTGGGCGCGTCTTCTTCCGACGAGTTGGGCAATGCCTGCGGCTATTCCCGCAGCGAGAATGCCAAGAGCATCTGCGGATCCCTGGGCTATGCCCTGCCGGATGCCCGCTATGCCGCCCATGTGGTGGTAATTACGGACGATCTGGTGCCCTATCCCAACATGCCCATGTCCATCCACGCGGCCGATGTGGAATCCGTCGTTGTGGTGGATTCGGTGGGGGACAGCTCCAAGATTGCGGCCGGAGCCATCCGTGACTCCAAGAACCCCCGTGACATCCTGCTGGCCAAGCAGGCGGCCAAGGTAATCATCAATTCCGGTTTGTTCGTGGACGGTTTCTCCATCCAGACGGGTACGGGCGGCGCCTCCCTGGCTGCCGTCAAGTACATCCGGGAAGAGATGGTGAACCGGGGCATCAAAGCCTCCTTCGCCCTGGGCGGCATCACCGCTCACATGGTGAAGCTCCACGAGGAAGGACTCATCGGCAAACTAATTGATGTCCAGTCGTTTGACAAGGTGGCAGCGGAATCCATCAAGAACGATCCCTCGCACCAGGAGGTATCGGCCGTGGAGTACGCTTCGGGCCAGCATCTGGGCTCCGCCACGCACGCGCTGGATATCGTGATCCTGAGCGCCCTGGAGGTGGATATCAACTTCAATGTGAATGTGCTGGTGGGTTCCGACGGTATCATCCGCGGGGCCATCGGCGGTCACCAGGACACGGCGGCGGACAGCGCTCTCAGCATCATCGTGTGCCCGCTGCTCCGAGGCCGCATCCCTTGCGTGGTGCCTAAGGTCACTACGCTCATCACGCCCGGTTCTTCGGTGGACGTGGTGGTTACGGAGTATGGCATAGCCGTGAACCCTGCCCGTCCGGAGATTAAGGAACGCCTCCTTTCCGCTGGACTTAATGTGGTGGATATCAATGCGCTGGCCGATAAGGCGTCTTCCATCATCGGCAAGCCGGATCCGCTGCCCTTCGGAGACAAGGTGGTGGGTATCGTGATGAACCGCGACGGCTCCGTCCTGGACAAGATTATGAATATCCAAGCGTAGAATGGAAACGCTTGAATTATAACGTTTTATGTAAAAATGCCTGGTCGTTTTGTCTGGGCATTTTTACTTATCTTTCTGATAACCAATCATTTCCATTCAACGCCCATTGATTACCCTTGAACAACTTCTGGAGAGCCGGGACCGTAGGGCAGCGCACCAGCGCCAGTTGCTGGATGCGCACCCGGGCCGTGTCCTGCTGTGCCTCACGGTGCAGCTGCCTGGCAGCGTGAAACGGAATCAACTGTCATTGGCCATTGCCCGGGCCGGAGTGGAAGCTGTCCGGGAGGCCTTTAAGCCTGAATATGAGGAGCTTATGGACTTGGAAACGGGTTATGAAGGCTATTTTCTGGTACCGATGGATCCGCTGGAAGCCAAACGAAGAGCCTGTCAATTGGAAGACAGCCACCCGCTGGGACGCCTGATGGACCTGGATGTGCTGGTGTCAGCGGCATCTGCAAGGCCGGCGGCATTTGAAAAGGGGATGGAGATATGCTCTCCCTCCGCGAAAAATTATGCCGATGCTACGGCGGAGCATACCTCCACCCCATGCATAGAAGCCATCGGTCGGGAGGATATCGGCCTGGAGCCCAGGCGGTGCCTGCTTTGCGCTCAGCCGGCCAGGGTCTGTATGCGGGCGCGAGCGCATACGCAGGAAGAATTGCTTGCAAAAATCGAGGAGATGGTAAAATCTTATTTAAAATTATAATTTAATATTGGTAAATCGGTAATAAATTATTACCTTCGCAGTGCGATTCCATAGCAGGCGGAACCGGGAGTATTGGAAAGCTTGCAAGAAGGATGCAGACATACGGAAACCGGGACATACAGGAGTTGCCTTTGAGCTCTCCTTATTTCTACACGCAATTGGAGCAGTTCCTTGCTTCCAATGGTTTGCGTATGGAGGCGTTGGACCGTTATCTTACGGTTCAGGCCGATGGCAGGATCCTGGCCGGGGCCGGCCTTTACAAAGACATCATAAAATGCGTTGCAGTGGCACAGGAGGCCCGTTCGGAGGGGCTGGTGGCACCGTTGGTGTCGCGGCTTATTGCGGAGGCATCGGCCAGTGGTATCCATAATCTGAAGGTCTTTACCAAGCCGGAGAACCAGGCCATTTTCGAGAGTCTGGGGTTCAAGTTGCTGGCGCACTCGCCCAAGGCTGTACTGCTGGAGAATGGCAGGGGACTGGAGCGGTACTGCGAGTACCTGAGGGGTTTCCGTAAGAGTGGCCGCAGCGGCGTAATCGTGATGAACGCCAATCCGTTCACGCTGGGACATAAGTACTTGATTGAAAAGGCTTCGGAGCAGGTAGATAATCTGTTCGTCATCCCAGTGAAGGAAGATCTTTCGCTGTTCCCTTACGCCGAACGTCTTGCCATGATCCGTGCCGGTTTTTCGGCATCTGCCAAGGCCCACGGCATCGGTGAAATTATTTTTCCGGACGGTACCGGAAAAACCAATTTCCCCGAAGCCATCGCGAACCCCATGCACGCAGATGCCTCCGTGATATCTGCAGAGCCAACGGCATCGGAAAATTACTTTTCGGGGCGGTACCCGAAAAGCCAATTTCCCGAAGCCATCGCAAACCCCACGCACGCAGATGCCTCAGTTATAGTGCTGGAAGGCAGTGATTATTGCATTTCTGCAGCTACTTTTCCCACTTATTTCCTGAAGGATTTGTCGGATGCGGCGGAAACGCAGATGCGGCTGGATCTGGATCTTTATAGCCGCTGGATTGCTCCTGCACTTGACGCTTCTGTGCGTTTTGTCGGTTCTGAACCTCTTGATGCTCTTACTGCTCATTATAACACTCTAATACCCAATGCGGTTGTTATACCGCGTCTTGAAAAGGCATCTGCCGGGGCCGGCGGCATCGGTGAAATTATTTTTCCGGACGCTACCGGAAAAACCAATTTCCCCGAAGCCATCGCAAACCCCACGCACGCAGATGCCGTTTCTGCATCGGCTGTACGTAGAGCCTTATATGATGGTTCATTCGCCAGGGCATCGGCTTTGTGTCCGGAGACCTCTTGGCCGTATCTGCTGGCCGTGCTGGCAGAGCGGGCGCTGCGGATGGAACTGGAGTTGCCGCTGAAGCCGGGGCTGGTTTGTCCGGACTCCTGCGGTGCCCATAAGGATATGGATTATGCGCTCATGCTCAAGGGGATATCGGCCATTCGGCCTTTCTTCCCGCGGATGGCCGTTGCGGCATCGGCCGATGAGCTCCGTCAGCTGGGCATGGATGCAGAAAAGGCCATGATGGCGGCAACGGGCGGAGTAAATACGCACCGGGGTGCCATCTTTTGTTTGGGACTGGCACTGAACGCCGCAGGCCGTGAAATGGAATCGCCTGCTACTGAGGAACTTATGCAAAAACGTCTAGGTGAAATTGCCCAGGCTGTTTTTTGTAAACAATTGACAGACAATCAGTTCCATTCCACGTTCATGGGCGCCCGGCGGATTGCTGCCACGGGTTACAAGGAACTTTTTGAAGATTGGCTTCCGTATTATCGCGAACTGCGGGGGAAAGAAGTCTTTTCCTCCGCGAAAAACAATGCCGATGCTACGGAAAAGACTTCTTTCCCCCTGCAAACAACCGATGCTCCGGAAAAGCCCCGGCAGGCGACGCTGCTAAGGATTATGTCCACGCTGGACGATACTTGCGTGGTGAAGCGGGTGGGGCCTGAGAGGGCGGAAGTGGTGAAGGGGGAGGCTGCATCGCTGCTTGAAAACTGGTCGGAAGAGAAACTGAAAGATCTGTGCGCCCGATATGCCGCGGAGGGCATTTCTCCCGGCGGGGCGGCCGATATGCTTGCTTTGACGATATTTATTGATTCAATCATATTATGATAACACTTAATCCCAATGGAGTTTATCTCCTCGATGGCAAGACCATCGCTTCGGAGGGCCCTCTCGGCAAGGACGAGGCCCGCGAGAACACCATTACCTATCAGATCCTGCGGAAGCACGATGTGAACGGTTCCAAAGGCAAGAACCTGAACATCCGTTTTGACGCCATGGTGTCCCATGACATTACCTATGTGGGTATCATCCAGACGGCCCGCGCCAGCGGACTGGAGAAGTTCCCGCTGCCGTATGCCATGACCAACTGCCACAATTCGCTGTGCGCCGTGGGCGGCACCATCAACGAGGATGACCATGTTTTCGGCCTTTCTGCCGCCAAGAAATATGGTGGTATCTATGTGCCTGCCAACCAGGCGGTTATCCATCAGTATGCCCGTGAAGCCCTCACGGCTTGCGGTAACATGATCCTGGGTTCGGACTCCCACACCCGCTACGGTTCGCTGGGCAATATGGGCGTGGGCGAAGGCGGCGGCGAGCTGGTTAAGCAGCTGCTGGAAAACACGTGGGACATCAATGCGCCGGAGGTGGTGCTGGTATGGCTGGAGGGCAAGCCGCGCAGGGGTATCGGCCCGCACGATGTGGCCATCTCCCTGGTGAAGGCTGTGTTCGAGAGCGGTTTCGTGAAGAACAAGGTGCTGGAATTCGCCGGCCCCGGTGTGGATAACCTTCCCATCGACTTCCGTAACGGCATCGACGTGATGACTACCGAAACCACCTGCCTCAGCTCCATCTGGATTACGGACGAGGAGGTAAAGAAGTACTTTGAGATGCACAACCGGCCGGAGGCATACAAGAAGCTGGAGCCGGGCAAGGTGACGTATTACGATGCCATGATCACCATCGACCTGAGCAAGCAGGAAAGCATGATCGCGCTGCCGTACCATCCGTCCAACGCCGTGTCCATCCACGAGCTGCAGGAGAATCCCGAAAAGGTGCTCAAGGCCATCGAAGAGGACACCAGGAAGCGTTTTGGAGAGAAGGTGCATCCGGACCTCATGTCCAAGATCCGCGGCGGCAAGGTGTATGCCGATCAGGGCATCATCGCCGGCTGCTCGGGCGGTACTTATGACAACCTCTCCGAGGCTGCCACCATCCTCAAGGGTAAATCCATCGGCAACGATTACTTTACGATGAGCGCCTACCCGCAGAGCACACCCGTGTATCTGGCCACTACGCGCAATCACATTGCCGAAGAGCTCCTGGAGGCCGGCGTGGTCATTAAACCCGCCTTCTGCGGCCCTTGCTTCGGCGCCGGCGACGTGCCGTCCAACAACGGCCTCAGCATCCGTCACACCACCCGCAATTTCCCCAACCGTGAAGGCTCCAAGCCCGGTCAGGGACAGATTTCGATGGTGGCCCTGATGGACGCCCGCAGCATTGCCGCAACCGCTGCCAACGGCGGCTGCATCACTGCTGCCACGGATATCGAATACGAAGATACCCACAAGCCTTACCAGTTCGACGGCCGCATCTACGAGAAGCGCATCTACAACGGCTTTGGCAAGGCCATGCCCGAGGAGCCGCTCCGCTACGGTCCCAACATCAAGGACTGGCCGGTGATGCCCGCCATGCAGGAGAATATGCTGCTGGAGCTGGCCGCCGTCATCCACGACCCGGTGACCACCACCGACGAACTCATCCCTTCCGGCGAGACTTCCAGCTACCGTTCCAACCCGCTGAAGCTCAGCGAATTCGCCCTCAGCCGCCGCGTGCCGGAGTATGTTGGCCGCAGCAAGCGCATCCAGGAGGACGACCGCAGCCGCAGGGCCGGCCAGCTCACCGAAGACCTGAAGAAGGCCCTGGCGGTGGCCGGGACATCGGCCGAGAGCACGTCCTTCGGCTCCTGCGTCTTTGCCAACAAGCCCGGAGACGGAAGCGCCCGAGAGCAGGCCGCATCCTGCCAGAAGGTGCTGGGCGGCGACGCCAACATTTGCTACGAATATGCCACCAAGCGTTACCGCAGCAACTGCATCAACTGGGGTATCGTTCCGTTCACCATCGGCAAGGAAACGCCGTTTGAGTACGAGGTGGGGGACTATGTGTTCGTGCCCGGCATCCGGGAGGCCATACTGGGCGGCAAGGAAGAAATTGAAGCGCGTGTGATCACCCGCGACGGCCGCTCCACACCCATCCGCCTCTACTTCCAGAATTTAACGGCCGATGAGCGCCAGATCCTGGCCGACGGCTGCCTGATGAATTATTACAAAAACCGTAAATAATATGGAAAAGATTAAAATGACTACGCCGCTCGTGGAGATGGACGGCGACGAAATGACCAGAATCCTCTGGAAAATGATCAAGGATGAACTCATCCTCCCGTTCGTGGACCTTAAGACCGAGTATTATGACCTGGGCCTGCCGTACCGCGACAAGACCTCCGACCAGGTGACCATCGACTCCGCCAATGCCACCAAGCGTTTGGGCGTTGCCGTGAAGTGCGCCACCATCACTCCTAACGTGCAGAGAATGAGCGAGTACAACCTGCACCAGATGTGGAAGAGCCCCAATGGCACCATCCGTGCCATGCTGGACGGTACCGTGTTCCGTACACCCATCACCATCCCCAGCATCCACCCGGCCGTGAAGTTCTGGAAGAAGCCCATCACCATCGCCCGTCATGCCTATGGCGACGTGTACCGCGATGTGGAAATCCAGACCACCGAGCCCGGTGTGGCCAAACTGGTGTTCGAGGGTGCTTCCGGTGAGCGTATCGAGGAGGTGATCCACGAGTTCGCCGGCCCCGGCGTCATCGAGGGCATGCACAATACGGATGCTTCCATCCGCAGCTTCGCCCATGCCTGCTTCAAGTATGCCCTGGACGTGAAGGAGAACCTGTGGTTCGCCACCAAGGACACCATCTCCAAGAAGTACGACGGCCGGTTCAAGGCCATCTTCGAGGAGATTTACGAGGCCGATTACAAGGAGCAGTTCGAGGCCGCCGGCATCGAGTATTTCTACACCCTGATCGACGACGCCGTGGCCCGCGTAATGCGTTCTGAAGGCGGATTCATCTGGGCTTGCAAGAACTACGACGGCGACGTGATGTCCGACATGGTGTCCACCGCCTTCGGTTCCCTGGCCATGATGACTTCCGTGCTGGTTTCCCCGGACGGCAAGTATGAGTACGAGGCCGCCCACGGCACCGTTACCCGCCACTATTACAAGTACTTGAAGGGTGAAGAGACTTCCACCAACCCCATGGCCACCATTTTCGCCTGGAGCGGCGCTTTCCGCAAGAGGGGAGAACTGGACAACCTTCCTGAATTGGTGAACTACGCCAACCAGCTGGAGGCTGCCTGCTTCGATACCCTGAACGAGGGCCTGGAGACCAAAGACCTGGTGAACCTCTCCGAGGGCATCACCCCCAAGGGCCTTACCTCCCTGCAGTTCCTCCAGGAAATCCGCAAGCGCCTGGAAGTGCGTCTGGGTGCCTAGTTAAACGACGGAGATGTCCCTAAAAATGGGACATCTCCATCATTTTTGACGTTTTTTGAAGGAGATGTCCCGGTTTTTGGGACATCTCCTTCACTTTACCAGCCTTTTTTGATGTTTTCTGCCATTTCGTGCGCCAGGCGGGCACGGGCTTCCCGGGAGTACCAGGCTATGTGCGGGGAGAGTAACAGCCTTTCCGGATGCTGCAGATGCATAAGGGGACTGTCGGAAGGGAGGGGTTCCTTTACATAAACATCCAGTCCGGCGCCGGCGATGAGGCCTTCGTCCAGGGCACGGGCCAGATCGGCCTCTACGGCGATGCCGCCGCGTCCGGTGTTCACCAGGATGGCGGTGGGCTTCATCTCCTTGAACTGCTCATAGCCGATGAGCCCTGCCGTTCGTTCGTTGTACGGCGCGTGGATGGAAATAACGTCCGAGCGTTCAAGCAGTTCCTGAAGGCTCACGGAAGGATATTCCTTGCAATGCGAAGTGCCGGAAGTAGAGAAGTATATAACGTCCATCCCAAAGGCTTTGCCTATGGACGCCACCTTCTGGCCGATGGCTCCCATCCCCACGATGCCCAGCGTCTTGCTGGAGAGTTCCGTGAAGGGATGGGCATAGTCCACATGAACGGGATTCTTGCTATAGGCGCCGCTGCGCACGAATTCCTGGTAGTGGAAGGCCCGGCTGCTCAGGTTGAGGATATGCATCCACGCAATCTGCGCCACGGAATCCGTAGAATAGGCCGCCACATTACGCACTGCAACCCCGCGCGCATCACACAGGGGCACGTTTATGTTATTGATGCCGGTCCCGGCCTCGCACACCAGCTTTAGTTTGGGGGCGGCATCCAGGAAGGCCTGGTCCACCACTACTTTGTTCAGGAGGGCCACATCGGCATCTTTCACGCGTTCGCGGGCCTGTTCGGCCGTAGAGGAGGGGTAGCAGGTAAGTTCGCCCAAAGCGGCTATCTCTTCCAAGGAAACATCTCCCATAGAGATGGCGTCTAAGAATACTATCTTCATAACTGTTGGTTTTGCGCAAATTTAATGATTTTTTGTATATTTACATTTTGTAATGGCAACGGTAAGGGAAATATTGGCCCGCATAGACGAGAATGCTCCTTATTCCATGGTGGTGGAAGCCTCCGTGAGGGACTATTGTGTGCTGGCTCTCAAATTCTTACGTGGCCAGGCCGATTTTGCCCGCTACTTCGAAAGCATCCTCCCGGACCCTATGCCCGTCCTGGAAAAAGAGGTATCGGCCCGCCGCCATGCGGGGGAACGTTACTGCATCCAGCTCTATACGCCCTCGGAGGAAGCCCTTCTGGCCGATGCCATTGCCGATCTGGCCTTCGCCCAGTCTCAGCGCCTCACCCTGACTACCCCTGCCACTCCCCAGGCCGATGACCGCGAGCGTGCGTGCGTATATATTACAGCGGTCTATACCCTGTTTGCGCTCACACTGAGCGGCCGAACAGATTTTGCCGTTCTCTTCCTTGAATCCTGGGATAACTTCAATCTGTTTGCCAGCGCCCGTACTGTCCGCAAGCATTACGACCGCAGCTGGAACAGCCGCTACGAAAGTCTTTTTTATCCCCTCGGTTAATTTTCTGTAAAAAACGCAAAAAAAATTTGCAGATTTAATTTTTCTTACTACCTTTGCGGTGTACTATTAAACTAATACACGCGCAAAGATATGATTTCAGTTAAAAACTTAAGCTTCAGTTATGGCTCCAAGGAAGTCCTGAAGGACATTTCCATGGAGGTAAAAGGCGGCAGCATCTACGGCCTCCTGGGGGAGAACGGAGTGGGCAAAACCACGCTCCTGACGCTCCTGTGCGGCCTCAAGAAGCCCCAGAAGGGGAGTATCGACGTAGATGGCCGGGATCCCTTCAAACGCGAGCCCTCCCTGCTCGCCGAACAGTTCTATCTTCCGGACGAGGTAGCCCCCGTACACGCCAAGGCGGTGGACTTCGCCCGTGAAAATGGCGCCCTGTGGCCCGCCTTCGATCTGGACAAGTTCTCCACCATCCTCCAGGAATTCGAAGTGAGTCTGGACCAGCGGATGGATGCCATGAGCGCCGGCCAGCTCAAGAAAACCTGGATCGCCTTTGCCCTGGCCTGCAACGCCCGCAACTATTATATGGACGAGCCCACGAACGGCCTGGATATCCCTTCCAAGGCCCAGTTCCGCAAGGCCATCACCAAGTATACCTCCGAAGAATCGGCCATTATCATTTCCACCCATCAGGTACGTGACCTGGAGAACGTGATCGATCCCATCATCATCCTGGACAAGCAGGATGTGCTCCTGAACGCCTCCCTGGCAGAGATATCGGCCAAGGTCTTCTTCGACTATGGCAGTGAGGTAAAGGCCGATGCCCTTTATCGCGAGTTCACTCCCGGCGGCGCCATCCAGGTGTATCCCAACGTCACCGGCGAAGAGTCCAAGGTGAATCTGGAGGCCCTCTTCAATGCCGTACATGAGCACAAGGACCTCATGAAAACCATGTTCAACCAATAAACCCTGGCAGAGATGAAAAGTGAAGTATTCAATTTCGGCCGTTTCTGGAACTATTTCAAGTACGACCTCAAGCAAATGTGGCGGAACCACTCCAAGCCGGCCCTGTTTATTGGCGGAATGGAACTGTTCCTGTATGTTGTGTGGGTGCTCCTGGCCCTTGTTTTTACCGGACACTGGAGCGGTCCCGGAATAGCTGCCCGTATTACCGTTTTCGTGGTGGCTTTCACGGTGCTGGAACTGTACCAGACCCGTACGTACGGCCATCTTACGGATCCCCAGAAGGGATCGGCCTGGCTCATGGTTCCCGCTTCCACCCTGGAGAAATTCATTTCCATGATGATTATCACCCTTATTGTGATCCCGGTCCTGTTCCTGGTGGCCTTCTTTGCCATTGACAGCATCCTGGCCCTCGTGGATCCTACCCTGGGCGATTCCATCCTGGGTATGGGCGTCAACGGGCTTCAGAAACTCATGGATGAAATGGCGGGGATGTCCGGCAGTTCCATGGTCCATCTCTCCGTTGGCAGCCTGATATGGATCTGGCTTTGCGGCTTCTTTGCCAATTTCCTGTATTTCCTGCTTTGCGGCATCTGCTTCAAGCGTTACAAGATCCTGGGCGCTATCGGCATCCTTTTCCTGCTGTCCATCGTGATGAGTATCGTGGCAGCCGCCACCGTACCCTCCTGGTCGGAGAACCTGGTCTATCTGGAAGACAGCCAGGCCGCGGATTTCATGACCAGGACCTTCAACATCATAGGTATCTGGACCGCTGTCCTTGCCGTGGGTGAAGCGGTGGGAATCTATTTTAGAATTAAAACCTTAAAACACTAATACCATGGATTTTAACGCTGACAAACCTATTTTCCTCCAGATTGCCGATTCCGTATGCGACCGCATCCTTTCCGGTGAGCTGAACGGGGAAGACCGCATTCCCTCCGTCAGGGAGTTCGGCGCCGACATCGGCGTGAATCCCAATACGGTGATGCGAACCTATGAGAAACTCACCGCCGACGGCATTATCTACAACAAGCGCGGCATCGGCTATTTCGTGGCCTCCGATGCCAAGGAGCTGATCCTGGACGTGCAGCGCAGGGAATTCCTGGAAAAGGACGTTCCCGCCATCTGCAAACGCCTGGAACTCTTGGGCCTCAATGCAAGTGTATTTAACAAATAAACCTGACAGTTATGAAAAAAGTATTGATTATCGGCGGCCTCCTGGCTTTACTCCCTCTGGCCAGCAGCTGTATCGTCAATGTGAACGGCAATGGCAAGTCGGTCCGCTGCAAGGGTCCTGTGGTTACCCGGAATCTGGAACTTTCCGACTTCGACAGCATCACCCTGAATGGTTCCTGCGACATAGACCTGGTGCAGCAGAACGGTTTCCTGGTGAGCGTGAAAGCCAATGAAGAAGTGTTCGAACACATCAATTTCCATGTGGAGAACGGCACCCTGATGCTTGAGACAAAGGATAATGTGAATATCTTAGCCGAAGAGTACACTGTCACCATCGGCCTGCCTGTCCTGAATGACTTTGTTGTAAACGGGGCGGGAGATGTGGACCTCAAGAATGGCTATTCCTACGCCGGACCTCTTAAGATTGTGGTGAACGGTGCCGGTGATATGGACTTCACGGGCGTACAGGTGCCCGACCTCTCCATCATCGTGAACGGCGCGGGCGACATTGACGCCAACGACCTGAACGTGAAGATGCTCAATATCGACGTTCACGGCGCCGGCGACGCCAGGGTGTCCGGAAAGGCCAGCCGTGCCGAGCTCTCCGTTTCCGGTGTGGGGGATATCGACGCCCGTGCCCTGGACTGCGACGACATCCAGACCAGCAAGAGCGGCGTGGCCTCCATCCGAACCAAATAGTTGTTAGTTAAACATAAATGAATTGCCACTCCAGCCGTGAGGTTAGAGTGGCAATCTGTTTACGTATTATCGCATCTACCAGCCCAGTACGTAGGCAAAGATGAGCGGAGCCACGATGGTGGCGTCGCTTTCTACGATGAAACGGGGCGTGTCCGGAGCCAGCTTGCCCCAGGTGATCTTCTCGTTGGGGACGGCGCCGGAGTAAGAGCCGTAGCTGGTGGTGGAGTCGCTGATCTGGCAGAAATAGGCCCAAAGCGGGGTTCCTTCCCAGCCCAGGTCCTGCTCCATCATGGGAACGCAGCAGATGGGGAAGTCGCCGGCGGTGCCGCCGCCAATCTGGAAGAAGCCCACGCCGGGGGCGTTCTTCTTGTACCAGTCCACCAGGAACATCATCACTTCCACACCCTGGATTACCATGTGCGGATCGTATTCTCCGCGGATTACATGGGCGGTGAAGATATTACCCGTGGTGCAGTCTTCCCAGGCCGGGCAGATGATGGGGATGTTCTTTTCGCAGGCTGCTACAACCCAGCTGTCCTTGGGATCGATCTCGTAGTACTGCTTGAGGACTCCGCTGCGGATCATCTGATAGATGAACTCGTAGGGGAGATAGCGCTTGCCTTCGGCTTTGGCCTTGTCCCAGACCTCTACCAGGTGCTTCTCCAGACGGCGGAAAGCTTCCTCTTCCGGGATGCAGGTGTCCGTAACACGGTTGTAGTGGTTGTCAAGAAGCTCCTGCTCCTGCTGGGGAGTGAGGTCGCGGTAACCGGGAACACGATAATAGTGGCTGTGGGCCACCAGGTTCATGATGTCTTCCTCCAGGTTGTTGGCGCTGCAGCAGACGAAGGCGATTTTGTCCTGACGGATCATCTCGGCCAGGGACAGGCCGATTTCTGCGGTACTCATGGCACCGGCCATGGCCAGGAACATCTTGCCACCCTTGTTGAGGAGGTCTTCATAGGCTTTTGCAGCGTCTACCAGGGCTGCGGAATTGAAGTGACGGTAGTTGTGAAGGATAAATTGAGAAATAGGTCCCTTTTCCATTTTAGTATAGTTTAGTATCGATATTACTCACAAGTGATGCAAAATTAGGAAAAAACTATGAGAAACACTATCTTTGCATAATATTTTTAACTGTTATGAATCTCTTTCCGGATATAGAGAAAGTATATACGCGGGATAAGCTCAATGCCCGGGACGCCCAGCGCCTGGCAGAGTTCATCGCCTGGGGACCCATGGTGTTCCAGGTGAGCCGCCTGATGGTCAAGTTCGGCATCCTGGAGCGCCTGCGGGACAAGGAAATGACCTTGCAGGAGATTGCCGATGCAGCCGGTCTTTCCGAATATGCCGCCAAGGTGCTGTTGGAAGCCTCCCTTAGCGTGGGCACAGTAATCGTAAATACGGAAACGGACCGCTATTCCATCACCAAAACCGGCTGGTTCCTCCTCAACGACCCGGCTACGCGTGTGAACCTGGACTTCAATCACGACGTCAATTACGAGGGTTTCTTCAAACTGGAGGAATCCTTGAAGGAAGGCCGCCCCGCCGGCCTGGAGCACTTCGGCCCCTGGCCCACCATCTACGAAGGCCTTTCCTCCCTGCCGGAGCAGGTGCAGAAGAGCTGGTTCGGCTTCGACCATTTCTACAGCGACCATTCCTTCGACCTGGCCCTGCCCATCGTATTCGGGAACAAGCCCCGCAAGGTTATGGACGTGGGCGGCAATACGGGCCGTTTCGCCCAGCGTTGCGTGGCCTATGACCCGCAGGTGGAAGTGACCATCGTGGACCTTCCGCAGCAGATCGGCCTAATGAAGAAAGCCACGGCCGACGATCCCAATGCTGTACGTATCCACGGTTTTGGCACCAATATGCTGGACGATGCCAACCAGTTCCCCCAGGACCTGCATCCGGACGCCATCTGGATGAGCCAGTTCCTGGACTGCTTCAGCGAGCCGCAGATCCTCAGCATCCTCAAGCGCGCGGCCAAGGTGATGGACGGCAATACCCGCCTCTTCATCATGGAAACCTTCTGGGACCGCCAGCGCTTTGAACCGGCCGCCCTGTGCCTCACCATGACCAGCCTGTATTTCACGGTGATGGCCAACGGCAATTCCAAGATGTACCATTCGGACGATATGATCCGCCTCATCCACGAGGCCGGCCTGGAAGTGGAAACCATCCACGACTCTCTGGGCCAGGGTCACAGCATAGTAGTTTGTAAAAAATAATATATCATGAGCATAGAGCAGATTGAAGAAAAAGTAAAGGCCTTCCTGGTGGAAGAACTTGAGATAGATGAAGATAAGATTTACGGCGATGCCCGCCTCAAGGAGGATATGGGCATAGATTCGCTGGAGGTAGTGGACGTTGTGGTCCTGGTGGAGCAGGAGTTCGGTTTCAAGATGAAGCCGGAAGACTTCAAGGAACTCCATACACTGGACCAGTTCTGCCAGTTTATTGCCCAGCGGGTTGGCTGAACTCTCCCATAAGCCCTGGAAAGGAGCAACTGACGGAACGCCCTGGATGCACAGGGCGCTCATCTGGCTTTTCCACTGGATGCCCCTGAGGGCCATGTATGGAATCATGGCCACGGCCATTCCGGTCTATGTCATCGTGGATGGAAGGGGGCGGAAGGCATCCTACCGCTTTTTCCGCAGGCGGATGGGCTGGGGAAGGGTTAGATCGGCCTGGCACGTGTTCCTGAACATGTTCAACATGGGAAAGGCCGTGATGGACCGTTTTGCCGTGTATGCGGGAAGGGAATTTGCCATGACGGGGGACCACATTACCCTGTACAACGCCCTCAAACCCATGGAAACTCCTTTCATGCTGCTGGCATCCCACGTGGGCAATTACGAGATTTCGGGTTATATGCTCCGGACACCCAAGCCCATGAAGACGCTGGTGTATTCCGGCGAGGCGGTGACGGTAATGCAGAACCGCATACGTCTCTTTGGAGACTGCAACATAGAGATGGTGCCTGTGCAGGAGGATTTGTCGCACATTTTTGTGCTCAATGCGGCGCTGGCAGCCAATGAAATCGTGTCCATGCCGGCCGACCGTACCCTGGGCTCCTCCAAGACGGTCCGCTGCAGTTTTTTCGGCGAGGAAGCAGCCTTCCCGGCAGGTCCGTTCACCCTGGCGGTGCGTCGCGGGGCAACGGCCTTTGCGGTGTTCGTGGTGAAGGAATCGTCCAAGGTCTTCCGGGCCATCGTGGAGGAACTGCGGGTGCCGGAATCGGGCAGTGCCGATGAAAAGGTGCAGGCCCTGGCCAAGGATTATGCGGCAGTACTGGAGCGTGTGGCAAAGGCGTACCCGGACCAGTGGTTCAACTTTTTTGACTTTTGGAAATGATGGATTTCCGCAGCATACCCATCGGCAGCATCCTGCCCCAGCAGCCTCCGTTCCGCTTTGTGGACCAGCTGGAAAACTATACGGAGGAGGTGACGGAAGTGTCCTTCACCGTGCGGGAGGGGACCATGCTGGTAGAAGACGGCCACCTGAGTGCCGCCGGTATCATGGAGCACATGGCGCAGGCCAGTGCGGCCCGGGTTGGGTATGTGACGGTATATATCCTGCATAAGCCGGTGAGCATCGGCTTCATCGGCCAGATAAGGAAATTCGTGCTTAATCGCCTGCCCCTGCTGGGAGAGGAATTGCACACCAGGGTGTTCCTGAAGCAGGAAATCTTTGGCATTTCGCTGGCCGATATAGAGGTCCGCTCCGGCGAAGAGCTGTTGGCTTCGGCCACGCTAAAAACTGCATTGAATGATGACAAATAGTGTATACATAACGGGCTGCGGGGTCTGTACTCCGCTGGGAAATACGCCGCAGGAGGTGTTCCGGGCGGTGCGGGAGGGTAAGAGCGCCCTCCGTCTGTACCAGGAGGATGCTTTCGGCAGCGCGGAACCCGTATTTGCGTCCCTTTTCCCAAGGGAGGGAAGGGAAGGCTCGCTGTTCCAGGCCATCTGCCTGCAGGCGGCAAGGGCGGCGCTCGCCGAAGCGGGGGTGGATGCTTCCTCGCCCCGTCTGGCGCTGGTGCTCTGCTCCGTGAAGGGTGAGATTGATGCGCTGGGTTCCCGGGATGTGACCTTGGCCGCTTCCGCCAGGAAACTGGCCGATGAGCTGGGCATGGTGACAAAGCCGTTAGTGGTGTCCAATGCGTGCATTTCGGGCCTGGCGGGCATGGTGGAAGGCCGACGCTTGCTGATGACGGGACTCTACGACCAGGTGCTGGTTGTGGGGGCAGAGGTGCAGTCCCGCTTCATCGTAACGGGCTTCCAGTCGCTGAAAGCCCTTTCCGACGAGGCTTGCAAGCCGTTCGATGCCAAGCGCAAGGGGCTGAATCTGGGAGAAGCCGCAGCTGCAGTAGTCTTGTCTTGTATAAGGCCGGAGATTTGCTCTGCCTACGCAAATAAGAAGGCCGATGCTTCGGCAGAGCAAACCTCCGACCCCTGCTGTCATTCTGAGCGAAGCGAAGAATCTGTCTGGCAACTGGTAGACGGCGTTATCCGGAACGACGCCAATCATATTTCCGGCCCTTCCAGGACGGGCGAGGGCAGCTACAATGCGCTGCGCTATCTGCTGCCGCTGGTGGATCCGGAGGATCTGGCTTTTGTGAGCGTGCACGGCACTTCCACGCTGTATAACGACGAGATGGAATCCATCGCGCTGGACCGGGCAGGGCTTTCGGACGTGCCGGTCTGTGCCCTCAAGGGCACTTTCGGCCATACGATGGGTGCCGCCGGTATTCTGGAAAGCATTATGGGAATGCTGGCGCTGGAGGAGGGAATCGTCCTTCCTACGCGCGGATTTGAAACCTTGGGCGTGAGCCGTCCGGTGAGCATATCGGCCTCCGAGCAAGTTGCAAAGGGGAACTGTTTCATCAAACTGTTGTCGGGATTCGGCGGCGTGAACGGCGCCATCCTGCTTAGAAAAGGAGGTAAAGAATGAGAACTGTAGAGATACCTGCCGGAACGGACCTTAACCAGCTGTACAGGGAGCAGGTGGGGGATTACCCCAAGTTTTTCAAGATGGATACGGCCTGCAAACTGGGTTTCCTGGTTGCGGAGATGCTGGTAAAGGAAGACGAGGACCGCTTTGTGCCTCGGGAAGACCGTGCAGTGCTGGTTTTCAGCCGCAGCGGATCGCTGGCCGATGACAAGAATTACGCAGAGTCCATGAAGGATTTCCCTTCACCGGCGCTGTTCGTATATACCCTTCCCAATACGGTGACGGGGGAGATAGCCATCCGGAACAAATATGCCGGGGAAACATCGGCCTTCGTATTAGAGGAGTTTGACCCGGAACAGATTCTGGACCAGATTGTTCTGGCGTTCCAGGACCGGAAGACGCGTTCTGTTCTGGCGGCCTGGGTGGACTGCCCCTCGGACGATGAATGGACGGCACGGGGCTGGCTCATAGACTGGCGGGACCTGGTGCCGCCGGAGGAGGAGCACCACTGCTGTCATGGCGGAGGACACGGCGGCGGATGCTGCCACCACCACCATGAAGAGGGCGAAGAACATCACTGTTGTGGCGGTCATCACCACGAAGAGGGTGAGGAGCATCACTGCTGCCACGGCGAAGGGGAGGAACACCACTGCCATTGTAAGGAAAACAAAAACGAATAAGATATGGAAAACCTGATTAACGAATTGAAACTGAAGGTGATCGATGCCCTGAACCTGGAGGGTATGACCCCCGGTGACATCGACAACGACGCCCCGCTCTTCGGCGACGAAGGCCTGGGACTGGATTCCATCGATGTACTGGAACTCATTGTGCTGCTGGAGAAGAACTACGGCATCCGCCTGGCAACTCCGGCCGATGGCAAGAAAGTGTTCCAGAGCATGGCCGTCATGGCCGATTACGTGGCTGCGAACCGTACCAAGTAAGTGCCCGGAAGGATAGTCATAACGGGGGCGGGCGTTGTGAGCGCCATCGGGTGCGGCCAGGCCGAAACCCTGGCGGCGCTGCGCGAAAGACGCTCCGGCATCGGCCCGGTGAAGTACCTGGAAACCAGCCTGCGGGATTTCCCCGTGGGCGAGGTGAAGTTGTCCAATGCCGAATTGGCAGCCCGCACCGGCGCTCCGGATACCTGGCCCAGAACCACGTTATTGTCCATTCTGGCGCTTCAGGAAGCATTACTACAAGCCTCTTTATTTCCGGATGGAAAGGCATTTTCCTCCGCGAAAAAGAAGGCCGATGCTTCATTGTGTCCGGAAGGGAAGGCATTTTCCTCCGCGAAAAAGAAGGCCGATGCTACGGAAAATGCCTTCCCATCCGGAAAAGTGGAATCTCTGCAAGAATCCTTGATACTGGTCTCTGGAACCACGGTGGGGGGCATGGATTTGTCGGAGCGGCTGTACCCGGCGTATTCACCCTGGCACAGCTGCGGGGATTCTACGGACCTGGCAGCCCGTTTCTTGGGCTTTTCCGAAGCCACTACGCTGTCTACGGCATGTTCATCGGCCGCCAATGCCTTTATTTATGCGGCCAATCTCATCCGTTGCGGACTGGCTGAACGGGTTGTGGCCGGCGGGGCGGAAAGCCTTTCCGATTATCATCTGAACGGCTTCAACTCCCTCATGATCCTGGACCGGGAATGGTGCCGGCCTTTCGATGCTACCCGCGCCGGCCTGAACTTGGGCGAAGGCGCTGCTTTCCTGGTGCTGGAGACGGAAGAATCGGCCTTGGAGCGCGGCGCAAAGCCCCTTGCTGTGCTAAGCGGCTGGGGTAATGCCTGTGATGCTTTCCACCAGACTGCATCGTCCGAAAATGGCGAGGGGGCCTTCCTGGCGATGTCTAAGGCGCTTAAAGTAGCGGGTCTCGAGCCGTCCCAGATCGATTACGTGAATGCGCATGGGACGGGCACTCCCAACAACGACGCTTCGGAGAGCATGGCGCTCCGTCGCATCTTCGGGGACTGCATTCCGCCGGTTTCTTCCACCAAACCTTATACCGGCCACACCACCAGTGCTTCGGGCTCTATCGAGGCGGTTTTCTGCCTGCTTGCCCTGCAGCACGGCTTCCTGCCGCCCCAGCTTAACTGGAAGGAGGCCGATCCGGCTTGCATTACGCCCTTCTGTCATTCTGAGCGCAGCGAAGAATCTCTTCGGCATATCCTTTCCAACGCCTTCGGTTTCGGGGGCAACGACACTTCCTTCATCCTTTCCCGCGTATGAGCCTTCGTCCCGTATATATCCGCGCCATCGCATCCCTGGGCGCTGAAGATCCGGACTTCCGGCAGCTGTTTTCGCCGCTGGAGGCCCGCCGGATGGGCAGGCTCCTCAAGCGGGCCGTCTGGACTTCCCGCAAGGCCCTGGAATCGGCCGGTCTGGCTATGCCGGACGCCATTGTTACGGGGACGGATTTTGGCAGCATGATCCAGTCGGAAGCCTTCCTGGGGGCGCTGAAGCAGGGCGGAGACGCCACGCCGCGGCCTACCAACTTTATGCAGAGCACGCACAATACCATCGGCTCGCTCATTGCCATCCAGCTGGGCTGCCACGGGTATAACGCCACCTATTCCCACAAGGGAAATTCCTTCCGGAGTGCCTTGCAGGATGCCTGGATGCAAATTTCCCTGGGAGACATAGATACGGCCCTGGTGGGCTGGTTTGACGAAGCGTTCGCTCCCGTGGGCTCCACGGACAAGGCTGTTTCCGTAGTGCTGACGGCTTCGCCGGAGGGGGCGATGGGGAGGTATGAGGACCTCCTTGGCACGCTTTTGGAATCCTAAAAGACCGCGTATGTTAAAATTGTTCCTTCTGGTTGCCATCCAGTCCGTCTTTCTGAGCGGGGCGCAGGTCCTGTTCAAGTTGGCTGCGGTCCATATCTTGCCTTTCAGCTGGACGTGGCCGTTCTTCAAGAGCGTGATTGCCAATGGCTGGCTGGCTCTCAGCGGGGTTTCCGGCATCATCGCCCTGGTGCTCTGGGCCTATATCCTCAAGCATTATCCTTTCGGGATTGCCTACCCGCTTTCCTGCATGGGATATGTTTTCGGCCTTCTGGCCGCCATGTTCGTTTTCCATGAAACGGTGGACTGGAATCAGTGGCTGGGCGTGGTACTTATAATGGCCGGATGTTTCTTTATTGCCAAATGAGAAAGCTGCTGTTATATATCTGCCTTTTTATCGGCCTTACCGCTTCTGCGCAGGAGAATGACCTGCTGCAGCGCATCCGCGAGGCCAATCTGAAGAATACCCTGCGGGCCGATTTCACGCAGGTGCGTCATACCCAACTGCTTGCAGAGGATCTTATCAGCACGGGCTTTGTGGCCTTGCAAGCACCGGACAAGGTGCATTGGGAAGTCCAGAAACCGGTTTCCCGGGTCACTGTCTTCAATGGCGACATTCCGCAGAACAACCGCCGCTTCCGCCTTCCTTCGGAAAAGGATTTCACCGTAACGTCGTTGGAAGGGGAGGAGCTCAGCGTAATACTCAAGCCTCGCCGCCGGGATCTGGCGCAGCTCTTCAGCCAGATAGTCCTCAAGGTGGATCCCAAGACGCTCTCCGTGCATTCCGTGCTGTTGAGCGGCCTGGACGGGGACTGGACACAGATTACTTTCACCAAGGTACAGGCCGATGTGGACCTGCCTCAGAGTCTTTTTGAACTATGATGCTGGAAGGTGTTCTGTATGAGGTGGTTTCCCGGGAGGAGGGATCGGCAGCAGTACGTCTGTTGCCGGATTCCGCGGTGTATGCCGCCCATTTCCCGGGCTATCCCATTACGCCTGGCGTCACCATCGTCCAGATGGCGCTGGAGCTGATGGGCCGCAGGCTTTCGGGCGCCAAGGATATCAAATTCGTGGAGCCGGTACTGCCTTCAGCCTCCGGCACGCAGTTACGTTTCACCTGGGCCTTCCCGGAGCCGGAGCGGACCGATGTAAACGTCTTCCTGGAGGATGAAACCCTCTGTGGCAAAATGATCTTGTATGTTGATTCTGAATGACTTAACGTTTTCTCCTTGTGATTCCAGTCACAGGGACGATCTGTTAACTTATTGATAATGAGTGCATCTCCCGATACTATAATCCTGATTCCCACGTACAACAATGCCGGAACGCTGGCCGATGTGGTACAGCGTGCTCTCCGGCAGGGTTTACCGGTGCTTGTGGTGGATGACGGCAGCACGGATGAGACTGCTTCTTTGCTTCATTCATTGATGGAGAGAGAGGTGACTCCCTCCGCGAAAAACTATGCCGATGCTACGGGAATCACCTCTCTCTCCACAGATATCACAAGCATTGATGCTACGGAAAATGTCTCTCTATCAACAAATATTAATGCTGAATCTACGGATAGGGTGGGCTTTCCTGTAGCATCGGCCTTATCTTTAGCGGAAGGAAAGCCCACCCTGTCCGTGATTAGCCATAAAGAAAACCAGGGCAAGGGAAAAGCGCTGAAAACGGGCTTCCAGGAGGCTCAGAGGCTGGGATACCAGTATGTGGTTACCCTGGATGCGGACGGGCAGCACCATCCGGAGGATGTTCCGCTGCTTGTGGCCGAAAAAGGGGAGAAGACCCTTGTGGTGGGCAGCCGGAGCATCCGAGGCAAGGACGGCGGCAGCAGTTTTGCCAACAAGTTCTCCAATTTCTGGTTCACGCTTTATACCTGGATCAAATTGCCGGACACGCAGACGGGTTATCGGCTCTATCCTTTGAGGGAGCTTCCGTCCCTTAGGCTTCTGAGTGCCCGCTATGAGGCTGAACTTACGCTGCTTGTATTCAGCGCCTGGAAGGGCCTGAAGCTGGTTCCCGTACCTGTGCAGGTGGAATATCCGGAGGACCGGGTGACGCATTTCCGTCCGGGAAAGGATTTTACGCGCATCTCCATTTTGAACACCCTGCTGCTGTTCATTGCCCTGTTATACGGCTATCCCCGGACACTTTTCCGCAAAATAGGCCATTCTTTCCGGAAAATTTAGTAGCTTTGTAATCTACAAAGCTATTTAAGTGAAGAATTTCATTCTTCAAATATACGACTGGCTCACTGCCCATAAACGGGTAGCGGTGCTTCTTTTGCTCGTAATCATGGCTTTAAGTGCCGTGAGCGCGCTAAGGCTCCGCTATCAGGAAGACATATCGGCCTTCCTGCCGGCGCAGCAGCGGGAACAGTTGCAAAATGTTGATGGACAGCAGCGTATGGCCGTCTTGTTCCGGGGAGGAGACCTGGATCGGAAGCTGGATGCCATGTACGCCTTTGAGCTCAATTGGAACGAGGCCTGCCCGGACATCCCCGTATCGGCCCAGGCGGAGAACAGCCAGGTGCTGGACGTCTTCTCCTTCCTCAGCGGCAACTGGCCCTATTTCCTGCAGGAAGCGGACTATGCCCGCATGGATTCCCTCCTGGCAGTTCCCGGATACATGGAAGAGGCCCTGCGGCAGGACAAGGAGGCGCTTTACGGCAGTTCCGCCATCCAGGAACGCTATATGCGGGCCGATCCCTTGCGGCTCTACAGTCCGGTGATGCAGCGCTTCCAGGGGCTGAACAAAGGCAGCCGTATGGAAGACGGGTGCCTCTTCACGGAGGACGGTGAAGCGGGTATCGTCCTTTTCGATTCCCCCTACGGCGGCAGCGAGACGGGCAAGAATGCGGAACTGGTGCAGCTCCTGGAGCAGGTCAAGGCTAGGACGGCTGCCGATTATCCGGAGATTACCATCACCTCCACCGGCGGGCCGGAAGTGGCTGTGGAAAATGCCGGACGCATTAAAAAAGATTCCATCCTGGCCCTGGCCCTGGCCGCCATCCTCATCTGTATAGTCCTCTGGTTCAGTTATAAACGCGTGGCCGATGTGCTGTGGATCCTCATCTCCATAGCTGCCGGCGCGCTCTTTGCCCTGGGCATCATCGCCCTGTTCAAGAGCAGTGTAAGCCTCATTGTGCTGGGCATCGGCTGTACCATCATCGGCATTGCGGTGAATTATCCGCTGCATTATGTGGACCATCTCAAGTATCAGCCGGACAAGCGGAAGGCACTGGCCGAGCAGGTGAATCCGCTGCTGGTGGGGAACATCACCACCGTGGGCGCTTTCCTCAGCCTGCTGCTCCTGAAGGCCGATGCGCTGCACGATTTCGGATTCATCGGCGCCATGATGCTGGTGGGCACCATCCTCTTCGTGCTGGTGTTCCTGCCGGTGTTCGTACCCGCCGCCAGGAAGCCGCGGAACGCCATCAAGCTGGACCTGGACCGCCACATACATGCCGGAAAAACTGCCCGCAAGGCCTTCTTTGCCGCTTTCCTGTTACTCACGGCCTTCCTCTGGTGGCAGAGCACCAAGGTGGGTTTCGATGCGGACTTGCACAATATCAACTACATGACCAGGGAGCAGGAGGAGGGCTTTTCCGTCTTGGAGAGCCTTCGTCCGGATGCTTCCGTCTTCCCCGTCCCGTCGGCCGATGAACAGGCGGCGCGTATTGCTAAATGGAACAGCTTCTGGAAGGCCCACGAAGGAGTTTCAGACCAGCTTATCGAGGCAGGACTGGCCCAGGGTTTTACCGCCCATGCCTTCCAGCCTTTCTTCGACGCCCTGGACAGGGACTGGCAACCACAGGAGAGAGCTTATTTCCAACCCATCGACCTGGAACCGGAGAGCAGCGCCGCCGCCATGCTGGTGGAATCCCTCCAGGAAGACTTCAATACGGTGGGCCTGCTGTGCTCGCTCATCGTGTTCATTTTCCTATGGGTCAGCTTTGGCTCGCTGGAGCTGAGCATCCTCAGTTTCCTGCCGCTGGCAGTGAGCTGGATCTGGATCCAGGGCATCATGGGGCTTAGCGGCCTGCAGTTCAACATAGTGAACATCGTCCTGGCCACCTTTATCTTCGGACAGGGGGACGACTATTCCATCTTTATCACGGAAGGACTTATGTATGAGCGCGCTACGGGCAAGAAAATCCTCCATTCATACAAGAATGCCGTGATGCTCAGCGCGCTTATCATGTTCATCGGCATAGGCGCCCTGGTGGTGGCGGGGCATCCTGCCATGCGCTCCCTGGGGCTGGTTACGGTGATCGGCATGTTCACGGTGGTGCTCATGGCCTACTATCTGCCGCCGCTGGTGTACCGTTGGCTCACCACCAGGAAGGGAGAGCCGCGGAAGGCGCCTATCGGCCTGTTGCGCCTGATTGCCACGGGCTTCATCATCGTGATTATGGCCCTTTCCATGACGCTGCTGTCGGCCTGGGCGGGCATCTATTTCCTCTTTGGCAAGAGCGAGAGGAAGCGCCTTAAGTTCCATAAGCTCCTGAGCACCCTGTCCGGCTGGGCCGTGCGTCTGATCCCGGGCGGACATTATAAGCTTTACAACCCGCACGGAGAGGATTTCTCCAAGCCGGCCGTCTATATCTGCAACCACCAGAGCCATCTGGACGTCCTGCCCATCCTGGCGCTGAATCCCAAGTTGGTGTTCCTCACCAACGACTGGGCCTGGAATTTCCCGCTGTACCGCGCCGTGGTACGGAATGCGGAGTATTATCCCACCTCCTGGGGCCTTGACAAGAGCGGCGAACACATCAGGAGTCTGGTGGAGCGGGGCTATTCCCTGGTGGCTTTCGTGGAAGGCACCCGCAGCATGGACAGCCTCACCGTCCAGCGCTTCCACAGGGGCCCCTTCCTGGCGGCCAGGCAGTTGGACCTGGACGTACTGCCGCTGTGCATCCATGGCTTCGGCTTCGCCCTTCCCAAGCACGATTTCATGCTGCGGCGGGCCGGGCTTTCCCTGGAAGTGGGCCAGCGTTTCAGCATCCCGGAAGAGGCCGATATAGCTGCCTTGACCAAGGAAACGCGCCATTTCTACAATGATTGGTATGCCGATATCCGCAAAGCCCGCGAAACGGCCTCTTACTGCGCTCCGTACGTGAAATATCAGTATCTGTACAAGGGACATGATGCCCGCCGGGAATGCCGGGAGGTGCTCCGGAAGGCCGTTTACCAGGAGATTGATGCCCTCACAGGCCCCTCTCTGGAGCTCCGCCATGCAGGCTGCGGCGTATATGCCCTGCTGGCTGCCCTGGCCCATCCGGAAATCCAGATTACGGCCTATGAGGCCGATGAAGACAAGTACCTCACGGCCATCCGCTGCAAGCTGCCGTCCAATTTGAAGTATTTTAATGAGTAACAGGATACATATCCACATGGCGCCAGCAGGCGCCCGGCCGTACCCGGGTTTTTGCGCATGCAAAAACGTAGAGGGAGAAAAGGCCGCGGGGGATAGTAGGGGGCAGCGCCCCCTAAGATGTCCGAGGGTGGCCATAGGTTTGGGAATATGTATCCTGTTACTGAATGCAATCGGGTTGAACGCCCAGGAGAAGATCTGGGAAGGGACGGGGTGCAGGGACAGGAAGGTTACGCTCACGGAGTATTGGCCGGAAGGGGAAGCCTGGGCCGGGGTGGTGGTCTGTCCCGGTGGCAGCTATCACTGGCTGGATATGGAGACTGAGGGGACCCAGGTAGGGGAGTGGCTTGCCGGAGAGGGGATTGCAGCGTTTGTGCTGCAGTACCGGGTGGCAGGAAAGTTTGAATTTGCGGCCAAGTATCGTACCTTTGTACGGGGAAACCGCTATCCGGATATGATCGCAGACTTGCAGCGGGCCCTCCAGCTGGTCCGGGAACGGTACAACGGGCCTGTGGGCGCCATGGGCTTCTCCGCGGGAGGACATCTGGCCATGTTGTCGGCCGAACTCTCCGGGAGCAGTTTCCTGGCGCAATACGGGATTGAGCCGGAAGTGACCCTGCGGCCGGATTTCGTGGCATCCATCTATCCGGTGGTTACGCTCAATAACCCGCTGGTGCACAAGCGCTCCAGGCTGGGACTGCTGGGAGAATGGACGGTCCTGAAGCAGGAAATGCGGGATTCGCTCTCGCTGGAAAGGCATGTAAAGGCCGATACGCCGCCGGTCTTCCTGCTCAGCTGCAGGGATGACAAGGTGGTGGATTACCGGAACTCCGTGCTGCTGGACAGTGCCTTAACGGCCAGCGGAGTGCCGCACCTTTATACACAATATGCCACCGGCGGCCATGGCTTTGGTGCCGATACGGCAAAACAGAATGAAGAAACCTCGCAGTGGCAGGCGGCCTTCATAGAATGGCTGAAAACCGTGCTGCAAGATAATTAATGATAGATATGGATATAGAATTCCAAAAACCGGAAGAGATCAAGGCTTTTCAGGAAGGGCTGTTGAAAGAGGCCCTGGTGTACTTGAAAGAACATTCCAAGTATTACCAGCGCATGTTTGACAAGTATCATATAGACATCCGGAAGATCCGGACCATAGAGGACCTGCAGAAGATCCCTTTCACGGAAAAGAAAGACCTGCAGCTGTTCAATGATGAATTCCTCTGCTGCCCCAAGGAGAAGATTGTGGACTATGTGACCACCTCCGGGACGCTGGGGGATCCGGTAACCTTCGGCTGTACGGAAAAGGATCTGCAGCGGCTGGCCTATAATGAGAAGAAAAGCTTTGAATGCGCGGGGGTAAAGCCCGGAAACATCGTCCAGCTCATGACCACGCTGGATAAGCGGTTTATGGCGGGTTTGGCGTACTTCCTGGGCATCCGGGAGCTGGGTGCCAGCGTAATCCGCGTGGGGAACGGCATTCCGGAACTGCAGTGGGACACCATCCAGCGCCTGAAACCGGATACCATCATGTGCGTGCCTTCCTTCATCCTGCGCCTGATCCAGTATGCCGAGGAGCATGATATCGACTACAAGCATTCCTCCGTGAAGCGCATCATCGGCATTGGTGAGGGCCTGCGGGACCAGCATTACGAACTGAACCTGCTGGGCCGGCGCATCAAGGAAAAATGGGACGTAGAGCTCTTTGCAACGTATTCTTCCACGGAAATGGGCGCCACTTTCTCCGAATGCCCGTACGGCTGCGGCGGACATGTGCATCCGGAACTCATCATAGTGGAAATCATCGGCGAGGACAACCTGCCGGTACCGGACGGGGAGATAGGGGAGATTGTGGTTACCACGCTGGGAGTGGAAGGCATGCCGCTCCTGCGTTTCCGTACCGGAGACATGGCCGCCAAGGATACCCGGCAGTGCGAATGCGGCCGATACAGTTATCGGCTTACTCCGCTGGTGGGCCGCAAGAACAATATGATCAAGCTCAAGGGTACCACCCTTTATCCGCCGGCGGTGAACGACGTGCTGGATAATACGCCCTACGTGGAGAACTACGTGGTGGTGGTGCAGGACAGCGACGCCGGAACGGATGACGTAGTGGTAAAGCTGGGCTTGAAGTACGAACCCGAATTCGATGCGGTCAAGGATCTCAAGGACCGTTTCCGTTCCCGCATCCGCGTTGCGCCGCGCATCGAGATCCTGCCCCCGGAGGAAATTGCCAGGATCAATTATCCCGCCAAGTCCCGTAAACCCGTAAAATTCATCGATAATCGCGCTAAACATGTTTGACGATATCCGACCTTATGTAGATGCCGAGATTCCCGCCGCCATGCAGCGGATTGTGGCCGACAAGTATTTCCCCCTGGTGTGCGAATATGCCTTCCAGGGCCATACGGTCCAGGAAATTGCCGCCATCCTGGGCAGCTGCCGGACGGTGGATGAATTCCAGCACCGCTTCATGTGGGGGGCTGTGAACGCCATCATCAGCAAAACCACCAACGGTCTCACGGCCGAGGGCGTGGAACGGCTGGACCCTTCCAAGAACTACCTGTATGTGTCCAATCACCGGGATATCGTGCTGGATGCCGCTTTCTTCGACATCGTCCTGGACCGCTACGGAAGGCGCACTGCGGAGATTACCTTCGGCGCCAACCTCATGCAGGGGCAGCTGATCATCGATATCGGCAAGAGCAACAAGATGTTCCGTGTAGAGCGTCCCACCACGGTCTCCTCGCCCCGGGATTTCCTGGTCAAGTCCAGGTACCTTTCGGATTATATCCGCCATACCATCCTGGAAAAGAAGGAATCCGTGTGGATCGCCCAGCGTAACGGCCGTACCAAAGACGGTTACGACGCTACGGACCAGGGCATCATCAAGATGTTCGGCCTGTCCGGCGGGTCCGACAAGGTAAAGGCCCTGGCCGACCTTAACATCGTCCCGCTGTGCATTTCCTATGAATGGGAACCCTGCGACATCCTGAAGGCGCTGGAGCTGTATGCCCGTTCCTCCGGCCAGCCCTATATCAAGAAGCCCGGCGAGGACCTTCACAGCATCCTTACGGGCATCCAGCAGCCTAAGGGCCGGGTGCACCTTACCGTATGCGAACCCATCTCCCAGGAAGACCTGGAGCCGTTCCGCGGGCTGCCATCGGCCGTTTTCAACAAGGAAGTGGCCTCCCTGGTGGACAGCCGTATCCTGCCTGCCTTCAGACTCTATCCCAACGCCTATATAGCTGCCGATATGCTGGCCGGAAAGCGCTCCCACAGCTATACGGAAGCCGAATTCAAAACCTTCAAGAAGCATCTGGAGCTCATAAAAGAATATCCCGCGGAAGTCCGCGAGATACTCCTTAAGATTTACGCGACGCCTTTGTTAAGAAAGGATTAAAACCCGCCGATGAATTCCCGTAGCAGCGATGTTGCGGGAATTTCTTTATCCGGCACGGGGGTGAAGTAGTGAATGAACTTCAGGAGCCTGTGGGCTTCGGAATATTCCGGGCAGTTCTGCGGTACGGTGCGGAGAATGGGCTCTGCATGGTTCTTAAGCACGGCGAACTCGATGAGATAGGCGCTGTTGAACATGGCATCGGCCGTCTCCTGGAAGGGGTAGATCCACTGCTGTTCCGCATCCAGCACATTCTGCCAGTGGGAAATGGATTCGCGGGCTGTAAAAGCTCCCTTGTTATAGTCACGGACGATGCGCCGGAGCAGGCGGTTGTCGCTGGTGGGAATCCAGTTATGGTCGTCCAGGAGGGTGCCGGTGAGGGTGTTGATGAACACCTTGAATTTGGCCGTTTCCGGAATCCTGGAAGTAAGGCCCGGATTAAGGGCGTGGATCCCTTCTATGAGCAGGATCCTGCCGTCGCCCAGCTTGAGCTTTTTGCCGTTATACTCCCTAAGCCCCGTCACGAAGTTGAATTCTGGCACCGAAACTTCCTCTCCTGCAATGAGTTTCATGATATCCTCCTCCATGAGGGCATGGTCCACGGTGTCAAAATTGTCAAAGTCGTAACTCCCGTCCGGGAACTTGGGCGTATCCACCCGGTTCACAAAATAGTCGTCCGTACTCATGGACATGGGCTTGAGGCCGCAGGCCTTGAGCTGGACGGACAGGCGCTTGCAGAAAGTGGTCTTTCCGGAGGAGGAGGGGCCGGTGATGAGGACCACCTTCAAGGGATTGTCGCTCCTGTACCGGCGGTCTATCTCTTCGGCAATCTGGACAATCTTCTTTTCCTGAAGGGCCTCCGCTATCTGTATGAGTTCGCTGGCACGGCCGTTCAGGAAGGCTTCATTCACGTCCCCTACGGTAGAAAGGCCCATGATAATGTTCCAGCGGAGATTCTCCTTGAACATCTCGAAGGTCTTGGGCTGGTCCACAAAGGGTGCCACGTGGGTGGGATCCTGCCGGGAAGGCGCCTGGAGAAGCAGGCCGTCATGGTAAGGTATCAGGCCCCAGACGGTGAGATAACCCGTTGAAGGGACCAGTTTTCCGTAATAATAGTCCGAAGTGTCTCCCAGGGTGTAGTAGTCCGTATAGGCCTCACCGCTGGTCTGCAGCAGGCGGACTTTATCCTCAAAGCCGGCTTTCTGGAATTCCTTGATGGCCCGGTCCGTCTGCACGTCATAGCGGTGGAACGGCATATCCTTTTCCACCAGTTCGCGCATGTGGCTTTCCAGCAGGGCCAGATCTTCCGGGCCCACATCCACTCCATCGGCCTTGCGCAGATGGCAGAAATAACCGTGCGAGATGGGGTGTTCGATATACAGCCGACAGCCCGGGAACACGTCCGAAGCCGCCTTATACAGCAAGAAATAAAGCGAGCGGCAATACACCCGCATGCCGCTCGATTCGCGGACATCTATGAATTCGATGTCCTTATTCTGATAGACCTTGAACTTGAGGCCCTGCGAGACATTGTTCACCTTGGCGGAGACAATGGGATAAGGGCGGCGGCAGTCGAATTCCGAGAGCATTTGCAACAAGGAAGTGCCTTCCGGGAAGCGTTTGGTTTCCCCCGTGTTCTTGCAGTATACCTGAACCATGGACGGTGATTTTAAAATTGAGCAAAATTAATAAAATGCGCTAAAAATTACAATTTTTTATGTAGGTTTGTATTCGGATATAATGAGTCTAGAAGATGCATAAAAGGTACTGCCTGCTAATCCTGCTCTTGTTCCTTTCCCTATATGGTTATGCGACAATCCCTCCGGTTGACACCATCGCCCTTTGGAAAGGAGAGAACATCCGTTTTGGCAAGGAGGTATCCCTGTATGCGTACAAACCGGAGCAGCCCAACGGGATCAGCATTATCGTTTGTCCCGGCGGAAGTTATTACTGGCATGACAAGGAGAATGAAGGCGAACTGGTGGCCGAATGGCTGCGATCCAAAGGGATTACGGCCTTTGTCCTTACCTATCGCGTGGCCGGCGCGGCGGAGATTGCCTTCCATACCCGCCTCATCTTTCGCGGCAAGCGGCATCCGGATATGATTACGGATGCCCAGCGGGCGCTCCAATATGTGCAGGAACACGCCCGGGAGTATCAGTTGGATTCCACCCGTATCGGAATGATGGGCTTTTCGGCCGGTGGCCACCTGGTGATGTCGGCCGCCTGCTTCAGCTCCACCAATTTCCTGCAGCTGTCGGGAATTGAAACCAACGTCAACTTGCGTCCGGCCTTTGTGGCGGCCGTCTACCCTGTTGTCACGATGCACCCGCCCTATGTGCACAAACGTTC
>JAEEGH010001134.1_pt1 | contig 78905 bp, 64 predicted proteins | sample 9134181 | NCBI WGS metagenome assembly JAEEGH01 (sample SAMN16246544, study PRJNA631951) | gut metagenome | biome: gut microbiome; feature: rumen; material: DP-attached | host: Bos | place: Iran: Karaj | collected 2018-10 | reverse complement strand
GCTGGACAGTCAATCGAGCTTCCACCTGCAAAGGCTAAGAAGCTTATCGATGGCGGCTACGCTGGAAAGACCGTTACATTCGGTATCCGTCCTGAGGATGTTGATGATTCTGAGATGGTTGTTAACACATCCAAGGCTGTATTCGAGTCAACAATCAACGTATACGAGCTTCTTGGTGCAGAAGTTTATCTGTACTTCGATCTCGCTGAGTTCCCTATCACAGCAAGAGTTGATTCTCGTACAACAGCTAGACCTGGCGATAAGGTTAAGTTTGCATTCGATGTTGAGAAGATCCACGTATTCGACAAAGAGACAGAGCAGACAATCACAAACTAAAAGTAATCACTTAGCGAGGTGTTTTCGAGCTTAGTGTACTACTTTGTTCCGGCGAGGCTTTGCCGAGAGCGGAACTTCCTTATAAATAAAACTTCAAAGAGCTGCGCATTATGCGCAGCTCTTTTTTTGTGCTATGGGCAATTGCATGTTATACTCAGAATATAAAGGTTTTTTACTGACGAAAGGGGCCTAATATGATTTCTTCACAGACAATAAAAAGCAGCATTGAGGAACTGGGAGCTATTACTAAGGTAGATCTTTGTGTGATGGACTTAAGTGGAGGAGTGGTGGCATCCACCAGTGAAAAAGACTTTCTGGATATTTCCATAATAACGAGCTTTGCGAACTCTCCTGTGGATTCACAGGTAATAGGAGATGTGCATCTTTTCAAAGTGCTTGATGATGCGGATCCTTTATATGTGCTCATGGCAAAAGGTGATTCTGAGCACGCTTACATGGTGGGCAAGATTGGCGTGAGCCAGCTTCAGGCTCTTATTGTTGCATACAAAGAGAAGTTTGACAGGAACAACTTTTTCCAAAATCTGCTCCTGGATAATATGCTTCTTATTGATGTTTATAACAGAGCAAGAAAACTCAAGATCGATGTAAATATTCCAAGGATTATCATTCTGGTAGAGACCGGGGGCGCCAATGACAACACAGCCCAGGAGCTTTTAGGAGGTATGTACGGAACTCATTCCGGAGACTTTGTAACAGCGGTTGATGAGAACAGCGTAATCCTGATAAAGACCCTCTCAAAGGGCCAGTCCTATGATGATGTCCATAAAATTGCCACAACCATAGTGGATATGATGAATACTGAAGCAATGCTCAACGTCAGAGTATCCTATGGCGCTATTGTGGATGAGCTTAAGGATCTTTCCAAGTCCTTCAAGGAAGCCAAGATGGCCCTTGAGGTTGGAAGGATATTCTATGCAGAAAAGAAGGTAAATGCCTATAATACCCTTGGCATCGGAAGACTTATTTATCAGCTTCCTGAGAGTCTTTGCAGATTGTTTATTGATGAGATATTTGGCGGAAGAGAAGTGCCTGAGGATATTGATGAGGAGACTCTTAATACGGTAAATATGTTCTTTGAGAATAACCTCAATGTTTCCGAGACTTCGAGGCAGCTGTTTGTTCACAGAAATACGCTGGTTTACAGGATTGAGAAGCTGGAAAAGAGCTGTGGACTTGATGTGAGGAAATTTGATGATGCGCTGACGTTCAAGATTGCGATGATGGTGCTGAGTTATATGAGATATCTGGACGGGAAAAAATAATCGATCCGCGTAACGAAAAAGCGGTTCTGTAAAGGATGCATGCACGTTTCCTCCCGGAAATGAACAGGCGACCTTACAACACATGAAAGGTTCTACTTAGTGCTGCTTCGTTCCCGACCTGACACGGTTCGCAGATTTCCATTGCATAAGACCCACTCACACACGGAAAGGACTGCTACATACACCCTTTACAAAACCGCTATACTAATATACTTATTTTTTCGGACTATGTCAAATCAGATCCTGTAGCGTAAAGCTGTCTACATATTCATTGATCACTTTGTCCAGTCCTCTCCAGAAGGCAACAGTGGAACAATCCTCGGAAAGTGGGCAGTCGATGCCCTTTCTGTCTGCTGTACACCCGGTGGGTGCAAGGGGGCCTTCCATGGTCCTTAGTATATCACCGACGATGTAGTCCTTGGGGGCTTTGGCCAGTTTGTGTCCGCCGCCGCCACCTCTCATACTCTGAAGATATCCGGCCTTGCCAAGGGCTGAAACTATCTGCTCCAGATATTTTACAGGAACATCCTGCCTGTTCGCTATGTCTTTTAATGCTATATAATCGCCGTTATTATGATTGGCAAGATCGATCATCACCTTAAGGGCGTAGCGACCTTTTGTAGATATCTTCATTGTGTACCTCAGTTAAAAAACTTATAATAGTGTAAAGTCGTAAAAATATAATAACAAAAACAGATGGTGATTACTACCATTTTAGTATGATTTATGAATAGAGCACAGTTATCGGAAGAAGAGAAGGATATTAAGTACATGAAGGCGGCCATAGCACAGGCAAAAAAGGCCTACGCCCTGGGCGAAGTGCCAATCGGCTGCGTCATTGTTTACGAGGATAAGATAATAGGAAGAGGTTACAACCGCAGAAATACAGACAAGACGCCACTGGCTCACGCGGAGATAACAGCGATAAAAAAGGCAGGAAAGTTTATGAAGGACTGGCGCCTTGAGGGATGTAAGCTCTATGTGACCTTAGAGCCCTGCCAGATGTGTGCGGGAGCCATTGTGCAGGCGAGGATACCTGAAGTTATAATGGCAGCGGAGAATCCCAAGGCCGGATGTGCCGGTTCAGTTATGGATATTCTGGATAATCCTGATTTTAACCATCAGGTGAATGTGAAAAAGGGCGTACTAAAGGACGAGTGCAGCGCACTATTAAAGCGATTTTTCCTGGAACTAAGAGTGAGGAACAAAGCCGAGAAAGAGCAGAAAGGTAATGCCGGTGAATAAAAAGCTTTTATCCGTTCTACTGGTTTTGACAATGCTGATATCAGTTGTTTCATGTGGCAGGAACGATTACAGGAACTATCAGAATCCCTGGGCTGCCGATGAGATCAATTTTAAGGAGCCCCCGGTAACCATCACTTATCTGACTATTGGAGATAAGCCGGAAAATGGCAGAACTGAAGATGTAATAGAACGGCTCAACGCTATTCTGCTAAAAAAACTCAATGCAAAACTGGACATATTCTATGTGTCCTGGGATGACTATCTTAGAAAGTATAATGAAACCATCAGTTCTGATGATATTTCAATAGATCTTATTGGAACAGGCACCGACTGGCTCGACGCCTGGCCCAATGTCATTAATGGCAATTTCATGCCCATAACCGAGGATATGATAAAGCAATACTGTGGGATTACATATACTAATGTGACCAAGGCCCAGTGGAAGGACTGCACTTACGAGGGAAACATCTATTTTATCCCGGAGAACGAATATACCCAGTGGACCAACCATGGCTTCGTCTACAGAATGGACTTTGCTCATGAGGCTGGTCTTAATGACATATCCTCCTGGGAAGATCTTGAGACCTATTTCCGCTATATTATCGATGAACATCCCGAGATGATCCCCTGGGATACAGATGGAAAAAGTGGTATTCCAACCCTTGGATATTTGCAGTCAAAACTCAAATATGTACCCATATATGAGCTTACTACATATGGTATATGGGGAGAGGATCTTGATAACAAGGGAAAGATCATATCTCCCTACTACAGCTGCAATGAGTTTATTGAGTACGCCAAACTCATGAAGAAATGGAATGAGATGGGAGTATGGCGCGGCAATCTGTCGGCTGTAGGAGACAACAGTGATGAGTTTTACAAGGGAGAGACCTCAGTAATTCAGCATCACACCCAAAATTACTATACGTTCATCAAGCCTAATATGGACACTGTCATGCCTGAGGTTAAGCTTGGCTTTTACTGGTTCGGAAAAGAAAGTGGTACCCTGATGAGACTCAGCATCATTCATGGAGCAATGGCAGTTTCTTCTAGGAGCAAGAACCCGGAGAGAGCACTCATGGTCTACGATATGATCAGAAACGATGAGGAGTGCTACAGGCTTTTCAGGTACGGTATTGAAGGAATCCAATATGATCTGACTGCTGAAGGAATGCTGGAAAAGCCCAGTGGCTACAATGAGGAAAAAGACTCAATCCTGACAAATTTCTGGTGGGGAAGAAGGGACGAGTTTGAAATCCCTGATTCATCCTATGCCTGGGATGAGTACTACGGTCTGGTGGACAGCTACGAGCACGTGGCCATTAGCTATCCATGGGATGGTATTCCATTCTCGTCGCCTCAGATCAATCAGCAGCTGGACGAAATAGTCAAAATCTTTGATGAATACATTCCCCAGATAAACTCCGGACAGTATGAAGGCTCTGCGGAGCAAAAGGTTGCGGAGTTCAGGGAGGCGCTGATGAAGGCGGGCTTTGAGAGGATCACGGGACAGATTCAGAGAATTTATAATTCACAGTAAAAAACATCCTACCGCTGGCCTTTAATTAATGCTAGAATGTTGCACATGAGAATAATTGTATACATGTATAAATTTGTTTAGGAGGAACTGCGATGGTAACCACACTGGATAAAGGGTGCTATCTTGTAAACGGAAGCACCATTGTTCCTGACGACTCAGAAGCAGGCGCTGCACTTGCATCACTTGGAGTTTCTGACGAGAGCAGGGAAAGCGCCAAGAAGAACACGATTGCCTATGGCATTTTAAAGGAGCACAACACATCCGGCAATATGGATAAGCTGTGCATCAAGTTTGACAAGCTTGCATCCCATGATATCACCTACGTCGGCATCATTCAGACTGCAAGGGCATCAGGACTTGAGAAATTCCCGATCCCCTATGTTCTTACCAACTGCCACAACTCACTCTGCGCAGTAGGCGGAACCATAAATGAAGATGACCACGTATTTGGACTTACAGCTGCCCAGAAGTATGGCGGAGTCTATGTTCCACCTCATCAGGCAGTAATACATCAGTACGCCAGAGAGATGATGGCAACAGGCGGCGGAATGATCCTTGGATCAGACTCCCACACCAGATATGGTGCTCTTGGAACCATGGCCATCGGTGAGGGCGGACCTGAGCTGGTTAAGCAGCTCCTGTGCCAGACCTATGATGTTGACATGCCCGGAGTAGTTGCAATCTACCTTGAGGGAGCTCCTGTAAAGGGCGTTGGCCCTCAGGACGTTGCTCTTGCCATAATCGGAGAAGTTTTCGGAAACGGCTATGTTAAGAATAAGGTTATGGAGTTTGTGGGCCCCGGCGTCAAGAATTTAAGCGCAGATTTCAGGATCGGCGTAGACGTAATGACCACAGAGACAACATGTCTTTCATCCATCTGGGAGACAGATGATGAGATAAAAGAGTTCTATGACATTCACGGCAGAAGCGCTGATTATAAAGAACTTAAGCCAGGCAAGGTTGCTTACTATGACGGTCTTGTTAAGGTTGACCTTAGCAAGGTAAGACCCATGATAGCAATGCCTTTCCATCCAAGTAACGTTTATACAATAGAAGAAGTAAACAGGAACGCAGCTGACATTCTGGCTGACGTTGAGAAGAGAGCCAAGGTAAGCTTTGGCGACAAGATCGAATACTCTCTTATGAACAAGCTTAAAGACGGCAAGCTCATGGTTGATCAGGGAATAATCGCAGGCTGTGCCGGCGGCGGATTTGAAAACATCTGTGCCGCAGCTGATATCCTTAAGGGACACTTCATCGGCAACGACAAGTTCACCCTCAGCGTATATCCTGCTTCCACTCCTATCTTTATGGAAGTTGTTAAAAACGGCGCTGCAGCAGCGATCCTTGAGACCGGAGCAATCCTTAAGACAGCGTTCTGCGGACCTTGCTTTGGTGCCGGAGATACACCTGCCAACAACGCCTTCAGTATCAGACACTCCACCAGGAACTTCCCCAACAGAGAAGGCTCCAAGGTTCAGAATGGTCAGGTGGCATCAGTTGCCCTTATGGACGCTCGTTCCATCGCAGCAACAGCAGCTAATCAGGGCGTACTTACTCCTGCAACTGACTTTGATGGCGAGTTTGGCAAGTATAAATATCACTTTGACAGTGCTATCTACAGCAACAGAGTATTTGATTCTAAGGGCAAAGCTGACCCGAGCGTTGAGCTGGTGCTTGGTCCCAACATCAAGGACTGGCCAAAGATGAGCGCACTTCCTGAGAACCTGGTTCTTCGTGTCGTTTCAGAGATCCACGATCCTGTAACCACCACCGACGAGCTGATCCCTTCAGGAGAGACATCATCCTACAGATCCAATCCTCTTGGTCTTGCAGAGTTTACACTCTCAAGAAAGGATCCGGACTATGTTGGTCTGGCAAAAGAGATCAGGGCAGCCCAGGAGGCTCTCACAGAGGGCAAAGATCCTGTTGCCGCATGGCCTGAGCTGGAAGGTGTACTTGCTACAGTTAAGAAAGATTTCGCTGATGTTGATAACTCAAATGTTGGCTTTGGCTCCACAATATTTGCTGTTAAGCCGGGAGACGGCTCAGCAAGAGAACAGGCAGCATCCTGCCAGAAGGTTCTTGGCGGATGGGCTAACGTTGCCAATGAGTATGCCACAAAGCGCTACAGATCAAACCTTATCAACTGGGGAATGCTTCCGTTCATTATTAAGGAAGGCGAGCTTCCGTTTAAGAACAAGGATTATATCTTTATCCCCGGCGTTAGAACTGCAGTAAAAGACAAGGCTGACGAGATTAAGGCCTATGCAGTAAAGGACGGTGCTTTAGAAGAATTTACCCTCACCCTTGGAAATCTCACCGATGATGAGAGACAGATAATCCTTGATGGTTGTCTTATAAACTACAACCGCGTAAAATAAAGATATGCTTTCGGACATTTTACGTAACAAAAAAATACTGGCAATAGGACTTAGTATGTCTATGTTGGGAAGCGTCGCAGGTTGCGGCGCTTCTTCTGCTGAAATGACACAGGAAACCACTGAGCACAGTGTTGTTGCTTCAGTGGATATGAACTATGAGGCCCCTGTTCAGGTGCCGGGCATTTTGGTAGATCAGGTGGGCTATAGCACCACATCTGATAAAACAGCAATTTTCCGAGGGGATGACCTTTCAGGAAGCTTTGACATTTATGAGCTTGAAAGTGGCAGGAAGGTATACACGGGAGAGATACTAAAGCCTATATATAATGACAAGCTTGGTGAATATTGCAGCGCAGGATACTTTAGCGACTTTCGGGAAGAGGGAAATTATTTCCTTTGTACGGATGTAGTGGGAGAGTCCTTCTCTTTTACCATATCAGAGGACAGGTTCAGGCAGGTGTTTAATGATGCTTGTAAGAAGTACTATATTAACCGCTGCGGGATTGCCCTTTCAGAAAATCTTGCCGGAGATAATGCCCACAGTGCCTGCCATACGCAGGCGGCGCATCTTCAGGATGACCCGACGGTGGAGATTGAGGTAAACGGCGGCTGGCATCTTGATGAACAGGCGGGAAGGGACACAGCTCTTGGCAGCAGTATTGCTGAGAACCTGCTTCTTGCATACGAGATGAATCCCACAGCATTTACAGATGAGGTGGGGATACCGGAGAGTGGAAACAGTGTTCCTGATATTTTGGATGAAGTTTGCTACGAGGTGGAGTGGCTGCTTAAGATGCAGGATTCCAGAACTGGTGGTGAGTATGGTGCAGCAGTCATAGATACTTCAAAGAGTTCTGATATATTCGCAGCACCTGTACTGGTGACACCGGTGTCGATGGAAGCCACGATCTCTTTTGCCTCAATGATGGCCAGATTCAGCTATATCTATCAGCAGTTTGATGCGGAGTTTGCGACGGTGTGCCTTAAAGCTGCAGACAGGGCATACACCTGCTTTTTGAACAACCAGAAGGCGAGTGATAATACTGCTGCGTTTAAGGCTGCGGCACAGCTGTATCGAGCAACCGGTGATATGGCTTACCATGAGGTGCTTGAGCAGTACTTTGGCAGGAATGATTTTCAGGAGTTGTTTAGCACCGACGAGAATGTGTTCCTGGGCTCCGTAACGTATCTTGCCATTAATCAGCAGGTTGATGTGGATGTGTGCAAGATACTGATGAAAGCTCTGATGCAGAGGTCTGAGGATATCGCAGGCAGGGCTGGTAAGTCCGGATATCTGGTGACGGATCTTGGCATGGACGACGGATTTGATAAGATGCTAAGGGATATGAGGTGCCTTACCATCACCGATCACATAATATATAATCACGAGTACACCACCATCATTGAGAACCATGCACACTATCTTATGGGCATGAATCCCGATGCGGTGAACTACATTTCAACTGACACCGAGAGGACATATCTTTCTTCAGGAAAAAGCGGAATTCTGAACAGCCCCAAGAGCACTTCGCTGTTCATTTTTATGCTGAGCGTACTGGAAAAGTAGAGCCTGTGGTGTTAATATGGATGGGTCATGAGAACAAATATAAATGGACTTAATATCAATTACATAGATGAGGGAGAGGGACCTCTTATTATAATGCTCCACGGATGGGGAGCGAACATAGAGCTCTTTTCCGGACTGATCAACTTCGTTAAAAAGAAGTACCACGTGGTGGCCATGGATATGCCTGGCTTTGGTAAGAGCGATGAGCCTGCAGAGCCAATGGATGTGGATGATTTTGTGGACTTTGTTCTGGAGTTTGTTAAGACTCTTTATCCAGGGGAAAAAGAGATAATCTTCCTGGGACACTCCATGGGAGGAAGGGTCATAATCAAGCTGGCATCTGGACTTCACGATGGAAGGCTTAAGGCTGAATTTACGATACCGAAGGCCATTCTTACGGACTCCGCCGGAGTTTTGCCTGTAAGAACACAGGGGCAGAACAAGAGGACAAAGAGATACAAGTTTTATAAGAAGCTTCTGACCAAAACCGGAATTGCCAAGGCTTTTCCGGGATCGATAGATGCTCTTCAGAAGAAGTTTGGAAGTGCTGACTACGCGGCAGCTTCACCGGTTATGAGACAGAGCCTTGTTAAGGTTGTAAACGAGGATCTGGTGCCATACATGCCTTCCGTGACCATGCCGGTCCTTCTCATCTGGGGAGACAAAGATACAGCTACTCCGCTCTCAGACGGACAGAAGATGGAGCAGGAGATGCCAAATGCAGGTCTGGCAGTTATTAACGACGCAGGCCATTATGCTTTCCTGGACAACCCGTATCTTTTCTACAAGATTCTGGGAAGCTTTCTTGGAATAGAACTTTGAGGTGAGTTTACATGTTTTCTTTAGGTGCGATACTTATTTTTGTCATTCCGGTAATCTGCCTGGCGGTTTTGGCGCTTCGGTTTTTTACCCATATGCTGCAGCTTTCAAGCTATCAGTTTCAGGGGTATTTCAGGTACTTAAGGAGTACGCCTGCCAGGATCATTCTCCATGTCATTTTTGCGGTGCTTATGATTCTTAGCTACTCGGTGCCGCAGCTGTCACGGGGACTTAAGCTTATTATGCTGCTGGCGGCCCTTGTGATATTTATCGGTCTTATCGTTATGTCTTTTCCCAGGCAGGCCAAGAAAAAGTTTGTGGTGACAAACAGGGTAAAGAGACTGTTCATTACCTATGTGGTTTTATCATTGTTGTTCCTGCTTCTTCCGATGTTCTTAGTAAGGGGCGTTGGATCCAGGGTTACGGCAGTGCTCATTGCGTGTGCTGTGTATGTGGGAGTCCTTCCGTTTATACCGGCGCTTGCAAATCTTATAAACAAGCCAATTGAGAACAGAATCAATCAGTACTATATAGACGACGCAGTAAGGATCTTAAAAGAGCACGAGAACCTGAGGATCATCGGTATCACAGGAAGCTACGGCAAGACCAGCGTCAAGTACTACCTGACCACTCTTTTATCCGAGGGCTTCAGAGTTCTGATGACTCCTGAGAGCTACAACACTCCTATGGGAATCGTTAGGACTATCCGCGAGCATATGCAGCCAACCCACGAGGTTTTTGTCTGCGAGATGGGAGCCCGTCACCTTCATGATATAAAAGAGATAACGGACATCGTTCATCCTGATGATGGAATCGTAACTTCCATCGGTTATCAACATCTTGAGACCTTCCACAGTCTTGAGAATATCATCAGCACCAAGTATGAGCTCCTGGATGCCGTGGATGAAAAAGAGAAGGCTGAGGGCGGAAAACAGCCCGGCAAACACCTTAAGTTTGTAAACGGCGACAACGAGATCATCAAAAATAACATGAAGTACCCTGATGCCATCACCTATGGTATGTCAGAGGGCTGCGCTTACAGGGCAACTGATGTGAAGGTTACAGGCGCAGGAACAGCATTTACAGTAACTTCTCCTTCAGGAGAGAGCGCAGAATACAACACCAAGCTTGTGGGAGAACACAATGTACAGAACATCGTGGGTGCCATCGCTGCGGCCAACTCCCTGGGCATTCCAATGACCAAGCTTAAGATGGCGGTAAGACGCCTTCAGTCAGTGCCTCACAGACTTGAGCTTGTTAAGCATGGAAATGTTTCTATCCTTGACGATGCATACAATTCAAATCCCAACGGCGCCAAGGTGGCTCTGGACACACTGGCACTGTTTAAAGACTGTGTAAAGATTCTGGTTACTCCCGGAATGGTTGAGCTTGGAGAAAAAGAAGACGAGTACAACGCGGCCTTCGGAACCCAGGCGGCAGCTGTGTGCGATTACATCATTTTAGTGGGTGATGTGAACAGCGATTCCATCAAGAAGGGAGCCCTGGATGCGGGCTTTGATCCGGATAAGCTCTTTGTTAAGAATACACTTACAGAAGCGACCACTTTAATGTACGAACTTGACGCGGGCAGAGAAAAGGTTATACTACTTGAGAATGATCTTCCCGATAATTATAAGTAAGATTACAAGATTTAAATGAAAGAAGGAACAAAATGAAGCTGAAGGTTGCAGTATTATTTGGCGGAAAAAGTACCGAGCATGAGATCTCAATTATCTCTGCGATTCAGGCAATAGGATACATCAACAGAGAAAAATATGATGTTATTCCTGTTTATATCACCAAGAACAATGATTTTTACGTAGGCGAGAGTGTTGGAAATATTGAGGAGTACACACACATTAAAGAGCTGATCGCCAAGAGCACTCAGGTCATCTGGGTTAAGGACGGCGACAAGGTATCACTGGTAAGATACCCCATGAAGAAGTTTGGAAACAACGTTATCACAACTGTTGATGTTGCTTTCCCTATCGTTCACGGAACCAATGTTGAGGACGGAACACTTCAGGGTTTCCTTTCAACCCTTGGACTTCCTGTAGTTGGATGCGACGTTTTATCATCAGCTGTCGGAATGAACAAGTACGTTATGAAGACTGTTCTTAAAGACAGCGGAATTCCTGTTCTTGACTGCAAGTGCTACACATGGAGAGACTATGAGGATGTTGACGGTCTTGTAGCTAAGATCGAGAGCTCTTTTACCTATCCTGTTATCATCAAGCCTTTAAACCTTGGCTCCAGTATTGGTATCAAGGTGGCAAAAGACAAAGAGGAGCTCCTTGAGGCTCTTGACCTGGGCTTTGAGTTTTCCAAGAAGATCCTGGTTGAGCGTGCTATAACAAACCTTAAGGAGATCAACTGCTCAGTTCTTGGAGACTACGAGTCAGCTGATGCTTCTGAGTGCGAGGAGCCTATCAACTCTGATGAGATCCTTTCATTCGAAGATAAGTATATCGGCGGTGCAAAGGGCTCTGCCAAGGGCGGCGCTAAGAGCGGCGGCTCTAAGGGAATGGCATCCTTAAAGAGAAAGATCCCTGCAGACATCTCTTCCGAGATGAGAGACAGGATCAGAAAAATGGCAGTGGATGCTTTCATTGCCCTGGGATGCTCAGGTGTATCCAGAATTGACTTCATGATCGATATGGACACAAACGAAGTCTTCTTCAACGAAATCAACACAATTCCCGGATCACTCTCTTTCTATCTCTGGGAGCCTCTTGGAATGAAGTACGAGCACCTTCTTGACAACATGATACAGCTGGCACTTAAAGCCGACAGAGAGAACCACAAGGTGGTTTATTCCTTTGACACAAACGTCCTTGAGGGCGTTAAGCTTGGCGGCGGATCTAAGGGCAGCAAGATGTGAGAATAACAAAAAACCGCTGGGTACCCGATGGGTGCTCAGCGGTAATTTTATGCTTATTACAGGCTCATGGCCTCGTTTTTGAGGTAGGTCTCTTCGATTATCTTCTTTACGTAGTCGTCGATGTTCTTCTGATCCTCTTTTGACAGGTCCTTCATGTAGATGGGCTTGCAGTACTCGATGACGATCTTGGTGCTCTTTATAAAAGGAATGTGGTTTTCGAAGATGTCTCTTGTGTGGTTTACAACAACCGGAACAATTGCGCATCCGGACTTCTGAGCGATCTTAAAGCTGCCCTTGTGGAACTCAAGGAGTGGCTCAGCGGTCTTGTTTCTGGTGCCTTCCGGGTAAATTGTGATGGATATGCCGTTTTTGACTTTTTCGATGGCGGCCAGAACCATTTCAAGACCCTTTCTGATATCGGATCTGTCCAGGAACAGGCAATCAAGGAATACCATCCATATGCCAAGAACAGGAACCTTCTTGATCTCCTTTTTGGAAATGTAACCTGTTCGCCTTGGAACTCTTGGGTAGGTAACAACTATGTCGAAGTAGCTTCTGTGGTTTCCAACGTACAGAACAGCCTCATCCTTGGGAACGTTTTCCTCGCCGATGACGGTCTTCTTGATACCGGACAGGAATGAAACCACGTTGAAGGCCCAGCTTACGATGCGAAGCGAAGCATTTCTTGCGACTGGCTCATTGAATTTGCTGATAAGTAAAAGAACCAGCTGGATCGGGATACTTACGATCAGGAATAGTACAACAAATAATATAACTATTAAAAAACGAATCATTATAAGCCTCTCTTTTTTTGTTTTCCAAAACGTTACCAAAACAGTATACCACATGCCATAAAATATGGTATAGAATTATGATATGTGTAGCCAAAAGGCAGGCGAAGGAGTAAGGAAAATGCTTATCATCAGGAACGGATATGTGATGGATCCCGCAACAGGTCTATCGGGAGAGCGGGACATTGTTATAAATAACGGCGTTGTCGAGAAGATCTGCACCGGCAAAGAGCTGGAAGCTTTCGTTATACCGGGGGCAGAAGTGATAGATGCAACCGGCTGCATTGTAGCCCCGGGACTTGTGGATGCCCACGTGCACTTCAGGGATCCCGGCTTTACCTATAAAGAAGACATCACAACCGGCGCCAGAGCCGCAGCAAAGGGCGGTTTTACAACGGTTGTCATGATGGGAAACACCAATCCCCACATGGACAATGTGGAGACGCTTTTTGATGTCAAAAAAAGAGCTCTGGAGACGGGGATAGTGGTTCATCCCTGTGGAAACGTCACTATGGACATGGCGGGAAAAGAGCTTACGCCCATGGAGGCGCTTAAAATGGCAGGAGCAGTTCTTTTTACTGATGATGGAAAACCCCTGACGGACGAAAGCGTCATGGAGAAAGCCTGCATCGAAGCTGCAAGGCTTGGAATGGTCATAAGCCTTCACGAGGAGGATCCCAGGTTTATAAAAGACAACGGCATCAACGCCGGCGAAGCGGCAAAGAGCCTTGGCATTGAGGGATCTCCCAGGGAAGCAGAAATTTCCATGGTGAAAAGAGATATAGAGATAGCAAGGCGCACGGGGGCAAGGATCGTTGTCCAGCACATCAGCGCAAAAGAGTCCGTGGAGCTTATAAGGCAGGCGAGAAAAGAGGGGGTACAGGTCTTTGCGGAAGCAACGCCCCATCATTTCACCCTCACTGAGGAAGCTCTCCTTAAGCATGGAACCCTTGCCAAGATGAATCCGCCTCTGAGGCTTGAGAGTGACAGACTTGCGATAATAGAGGGCTTAAAGGACGGAACCATCAGCATGATAGCAACGGACCACGCGCCCCATGCAAAGGAAGAGAAGGAAAAGAGCTTAAGGGAGGCACCAAGCGGAATTACCGGGCTTGAGACTTCGCTGGCGCTGGCTATAAGAGAGCTGGTTCAGCCGGGGTACATGAGTCTTATGGAGGTGCTCGCAAGAATGACCTGCGGGATCGCGGATCTTTACGGTCTTGACGCCGGATGGATCGGAGAGTGGCAGAGGGCTGACTTTGTTATCTTTGCACCGAATGAGGAGTGGGTGTTTGACAAGAGCGTTTCAAAGTCATCCAACACACCTTTCCTTGGGGAGAGTCTTCCCGGAAAGATACACTTCACTATCTGTGGAGGAAAAGTTGTCTATAAATGCGATTGAAGAACCTGACTTTTCTGTGTTATGGTGAAATACAGAATTCCGGTATACGAGGTGTTAATATATGGCAAAGAAAATGAAAAAAGAGGCAAAGGTACTTAGCCAGAACATCCTGGCGGAGGGGATATACGACATGTGGCTTGAGACGCCTATGGCAGCGGACGTGGTTCCGGGGCAGTTTGTTGGCGTTTACCCCGTAAATATGTCCACCCTTCTTCCAAGACCCATCAGTATCTGCGAGGTTGATAAAAAGAGAAGCGCCATCAGGCTGGTATACAGGATCGTTGGCTCCGGCACTGCAGAGTTTGCGCTGTATCAGCCCGATGACTACATCATGATCCTTGGTCCTCTGGGAAATGGTTTCCCGCTTGAAGCTGCAGCAGGAAAAAATGTTGTGGTCATGGGAGGCGGAATCGGGGTTCCTCCTCTTCTTGAGACTGCAAAGAGGCTGTCTGAGGCTTCGGATGATAAAAAGCCATCAAAGGTAAGCGCAGTCATGGGCTACAGGAACAGCGAAACCTTCCTTTCAGAGGAATTTTCAAAATATGCAGACATGTATATCGCCACCGAGGACGGAAGCCTTGGAACAAAGGGAAATGTACTGGATGCCATGAGGGAGAAGGAAATACCCTGTGATGTGATCTTTGCCTGCGGACCTATGCCAATGCTTAGAGCAATCAAGGCATATGCTGCAGATAAGGGCATCAAGGCATATCTTTCCCTTGAGGAGAGGATGGCCTGCGGCGTCGGAGCATGCCTTGGATGTATCTGCAAGACCAAGAGTGTTGATGAACACTCACAGGTTAAAAACGCCAGAATTTGTACCGATGGTCCTGTGTTTGACGCAGACGATCTTGATATGTGACATAACCCACGAATGAAATGGAGAAAAAGCTATATGAATACTAGCGTTGAAATAGCAGGTGTAAAATTTAAGAATCCTGTCATGACAGGCTCCGGAACCTTTGGCTCCGGAATGGAGTACTCGGAGTTTGTGGATCTGAACAGGCTTGGAGCTGTGGTTACCAAAGGCGTTGCCAATGTGCCCTGGGAGGGCAATCCCGTTCCGAGAGTTGCGGAGGTTTACGGCGGCATGCTTAATGCCATCGGTCTTCAGAACCCGGGAATAGAGACCTTTGTCAAAAGAGATCTGGAATTCTTAAAGGACTATGACACGAAAGTTATTGTGAACGTGTGTGGAAAGAGCATTCCTGAGTATGTGGAAGTGGTGGAGAGATTATCGGACGAGCACGTTGATATGCTCGAGATCAATGTTTCCTGCCCCAATGTAAAGGAAGGTGCCATTGCCTTTGGACAGAACGCCAAGGCACTTACAGAGATAACTTCTGAGATCAAAAAGCATGCAAAACAGCCCGTTATCATGAAGCTCAGCCCTAATGTCACCAGCATTTCCGAGATGGCCAAAGCCGCTGAGGCAGCAGGCGCAGATGCGATCTCACTGATCAACACTATAACCGGCATGAAGATTGATGTTCACAAGAGGAAATTTGCCCTGGCCAACAAGACCGGAGGACTCTCTGGTCCTGCAATAAAGCCCGTGGCAGTCAGAATGGTCTACGAAGCAGCCCATGCTGTAGAAATTCCCGTCATCGGAATGGGAGGAATTGCCACCGGCGAAGATGCCCTTGAGTTCATAATGGCAGGAGCCAGTGCAGTAGCAGTCGGAGCCATGAATTTCCACGATCCGTATACCACCATCAAGGTGATCGAGCAGATTGAGAGCTACATGAAGCAGTACGGCGTAGAAGATATTAACGAGTTAAGAAAGATACTCTGATTTATAGCTATGAAAAGAGGAAGAGCTTTTGAGGGCCCTTCCTCTTTTGTTACTAGCAACAGTTATCAGGTTTGCGTTTTGCCTGTAAGCTCATCGAAGCCTTTCATGACAGCATCGAAGGTCTGCTTTGAAATATCCGGGAGCTCGCCGCCCCAGGTCTTCTCAGCCTGCTTGTAGCCCTTCTCAAATGCTGACCTCATCTGCTCGAGCTTGTCAGGATTGTCTCCGGCCAGGGCTTTTGCGAAGTCCAGAATACGCTCTGAGGTCTGTTTTACGCCCCAGTAGCCGTTCTCTGAAATGTCTTCCTGAGCCTGTGCCTTGGTCGCTGCGTCTACAGTGAAATCACCCTTAGCAAGGAATGACCAGATAGAATCCTCATCATTGTCGGTGTTGGCGATGCCGTAAGCGTTGGCCTGCTTGCCCATCATCTTGTGAACGATGTCAAGGAGCTGTTGCTGACGCATTGCGTCATCTGCCTTCAACTGCTGAATGATCTTGGTTCTGTCCGTTTCCTTGGAGGAAACCTTAGAGGTACCTGATGAACTCTCCTCGGATTTCTCATAAACGGCAGCCGCTTCTTTTTTGACCTTTACATCATCGTCCTTCTTCTTTTCGTCGACAGGAGGAGCAACAGTGTTTGCATAGGTCGTTGCGATGTTGTTAGTAACCTCGGTAACTCCGTTTACGCCCATATAGAACTCCTTTTCCGCGCAAGGTTAGCTAATACCGCGCTTGAAACGAAACTATAGTTTACCTAATCTGCTTATCGGCTATTTTTTGAAAAACTTTAGGGGTAAAATAAAAATTTTTCAATTTTTTTTGATTTTTTTTCTTGTAAAGAAAACGGCGTAGAGAGAAAATGCTATATGTAAGGGCTGGAGGGATTTCTTTTGCCCAAAATCACTTGTGGAGCGGCTTTGAGAGATGAAGATAACCAGAAAAGCTTATGCCAAGATAAACTTAGGCCTGGACGTCCTTGGAAAAAGAGATGACGGCTATCATCTGGTGAAGATGATAATGCAGAATGTAGATATATACGATACGTTAACGTTTGAGGAAAATGCCTCCGGGGATGTGACCTTAAAGGCTTCCTCTGAGAGTATACCAACCGATGGCAGCAATCTTATATGTAAGGTAGCAAACCAGTTAAAAAAGGAGTTCTCCGTTGAAAAAGGGGTGGATATAACCCTGGAGAAGCGCATCCCTGTGGCGGCCGGAATGGCCGGGGGAAGTACCGACGGGGCAGCAGCGTATCTGGCTCTGAATGAGCTCTGGAACCTGGGGCTTACCAAAGAGGAGCTCTGTAAAAGAGCTGTTAAACTCGGGGCAGATATTCCCTACTGTATCATTGGAGGAACGGCTCTTTCTGAAGGAATTGGTGAAGAGCTGACAGTTCTGGCAGATGCTCCTGAGTTTCATCTTGTGATAGCAAAGCCTGCCATCGCAGTATCCACAGGCTGGGTTTACACAGAGCTTGATAATAGTCCTATTGAGAGACACCCTGACATTGACGCGGTGAGAAAGGCAATCGAGGATGGCGACGTAAAGGGGATGTGCGACAACATCCACAATGTTCTTGAACCCGTGACCACCGGGAAATATCAGGTGATAAAAGAGATAGAGAAGATTTTAGAGGACAACGACGCCGTAAGGGCATTTATGACCGGCAGCGGGCCTACTGTTTTTGCAATTTACGAGGATGAAGAAAAGGCGAGGAAGGGGTATGAAGCAGTTAAAGAGAGCGGACTTGCTCCGGAGCTCTTTTTGACAAAACCTATCAATCCGGGGCACTGACAGGTGAGCGCATGAACAGGAATGTAGAAGTAAATGTAACCGGTATTCATTCAAGAGAAGGAGAACCTACTGAAAAAGTTGAGTCGTTGGCAACCGGGATCTATGAGCTTCAAAATGACGGCTCAGTTGTGGTTGAATACGACGAGGAACAGGACACCGGCGCGGGAACCATGAAGATCCACAACAGGGTCCTTATTGGTGCCGATGGACAGAAGATGGAGATCGTAAGGGGCGGTGCTACTACGTCTACACTGGCATTTGCAAAAGATCTCGAATATGAGACGGAGTATAACACCCCATATGGGACTATGCAGATGAAGGTCAGGACCATCAGCTTTGACTTCAACCGCATAAGGGGAGATGAAGAGATCAAGGTTGTGGCTGACTACGATTTAGAGATCGGAGGTCAGGTAGTATCAAAATCAATGATTGTTATAGACATAAAAAATGCGGTGGCAAGCTAAGTTGCCATCGCATTTCTTTTTTCACATATTCAATTATTTGACCATCTTGGCTCCGGCCTTTTCCTGAGCCTTGGCAACCAGATTCTTGAAGAAGCCTTTTTTCTCTTCCTGAACCTGAGGCTTGCCGCGAAGTCCCCTTACTTCTGTTACATAGATTCCGCTTACTGTGGCCTTAACCTCTTTCTTGGTGGGCACTGAGTCGAATATCTTCTCATCGCAGATAAGACTCATGACACGGCTTCCGACCCTTACTTTGAGGATAGGAAGCTTGGAACCTCTAAGAAGCTTGGGGGTCTGATCGATGACTGCCTGTGGGAGTCCGGCTTCTTTAAGCTTCATCCTCTTCTTGTCAATGATCAGCATGGTGACGGTCTGTTTCATGGCATCGAGCTGTGCCTGTTGCTCTTCCTGTTTCTTCTGAGCTCTTTTACCAAGTATTATCAGTGCAACGACTGCTGCAGTAAGAATCACGGCAACAACAATTAAAACTATCCATCCGGTACTCAAAATGTAATCCTCCAATATATAAAAAATGCAATACTTATTCTAGCATTCTTTCACCGGATAGGCAATAAAATACTTTAATAAGAAGAAAAGGTGTGGTAGTATAAAAAATATTGTTCAAAGGAGATAAATATTATGAAAAAGAATTACAGAATTTTAGCGGCGTTGGCGCTTTCTGTTGCAATGCTTAGTGCCTGCGGATCAGATAATACAGACACTGCTTCTACAGAGACTACGCAGGAGGCAGTTGCAGAGACTACTACAGAGGCAGCAGCAGAAACAACCACATCTGATGCAGCAGGAGCTGAAGCTTCAGCGGATGCAGCGGATACATCATTTGATATTTCAGGACTTGCGACCAAGTCACTGCAGGATGTTGAAGTTGATAAGCTCGTTACTCTTGGAGAGTACAAGGGTATTGCCCTCACAGCTACCAAGACAGCAGTTTCTGATGAAGATGTTGAGAATAATTTAAAGAACACATTTCAGCAGCATCCCAGAATGGTGGAAGTTACTGACAGGGCTGTAGCAAGTGGCGATACTGTCAATATCGACTTTGTCGGAAAGTTTGCTGATACCAAGGAAGCCTTTGAGGGTGGTGCGTCCGGAGAGGGCGGATATGACCTTGTTATCGGATCAGGCTCTTTTATCGATGGCTTTGAGGATGGACTTATCGGAGCCAAGCTTGGTGAGACAAGAGATCTCAATCTTAAGTTCCCTGATGATTACGGCGCAGCCGATCTTGCAGGCAAGGACGTTATCTTCACTGTAACAGTCAACAAGATCACAGTTGCAGACGCAGAGCCTTCAGATGAATGGGTTAAGGGTCTTGGTCTTGAGGATGTAGAGAATATGGATCAGTTCAGAGCTCACCTTCGCGCAGAGCTCGAGGCTGATGCAGATGCACAGTACAGCGAGGACATCAAGAACGCTGCTGTTGAAATTGCTGCCGAAAATGCCACTGTTGGTGAGATTCCTCAGGAGCTTGTTAACAGATACTATGTTCAGATAGTTCAGTCCCTCAGAAACTACATTCAGCAGTTATATTACGCATACGGCTTCCAGGTTACAGAGAAAGAGTACGTTAATACTATGATCCAGAGCAACGGACTTACTGTAACACCTGAAGAATATATCACTGATCTTGCTAATCAGCAGGCAACAAGATGCCTTGTACTTCAGGCAATCGCCAACAAGGAAGGAATTGATGTTCCTCAGGAGACTGTTGATAAGTATATTCAGGAAGACTATGATAACTATTACAACGTAAGCTACAGTACTATTGAAGAGTACAAGGCAACATTTGACTCTGAGGACTACAGAGAGCAGATCATGGCTGAGCAGGTTGCAGATTTCCTTGTGGAGAATGCGACTGTTACTGAATCAGCACAGTAATTAAGGATACTAAACCGGAAGGGGATGGAGATATGGAATTAACAGATATCAGAGCATTATTTGAAAAACAGGATGAATATGTAGGCAAGAAGGTTACCGTTGGCGGATGGATCCGTAATTCCCGTGACTCCAAAGTCGTAGGATTTATCGTACTTAATGACGGTACATATTTCAAGCCGCTGCAGGTGGTATATACCGATGCTCTTCCTAATTTTGCTGAGATCAGCAAGCTTAACGTAGGAGCAGCAATCATCGCAACAGGTACAATCGTTGCAACACCAAATGCCAAGCAGCCTTTTGAGATGCAGGCTGATACTGTTGAGATCGAAGGCCCTTCAACACCTGACTTCCCGCTTCAGCCAAAGCGCCACACCCTTGAGTACCTGCGTACAATACCTCATTTAAGAGCAAGGACCAACACCTTTGAGGCTGTATTCAGAGTTAGAAGTGTAGCAGCGTTTGCTATTCACTCTTTCTTCCAGGAGAGAGGCTTTGTATATGTTCACACACCACTTATCACAGGAAGTGACTGTGAGGGTGCCGGCGAGATGTTCCAGGTAACAACTCTTGATATGAACAACGTGCCAAAGACTGAGGAAGGCGCAGTTGATTACTCCAAGGACTTCTTTGGAAAGCCTGTTAACCTTACCGTTAGCGGACAGCTCAACGTTGAGACCTATGCCTTCGCATTCAAGAATGTTTACACCTTTGGACCTACCTTTAGAGCAGAGAACTCCAACACCACAAGACATGCTGCTGAGTTCTGGATGATCGAGCCAGAGATGTGCTTTGCAGATCTTAAGGACGACTGTGATACTGCTGAGGCAATGCTCAAATACGTTATCAACTATGTTCTTGAGCACTGTCCTGAGGAGATGGCATTCTTCAACGAGTTTATCGACAAGGGTCTTATCGAGAGACTTGAGAACGTGGTAAACAATGAGTTTGGCCGTATCACTTACACAGAGGCTATAGATCTTTTACAGAAGCACAATGATAAGTTTGACTACAAGGTAAGCTGGGGATGCGATCTGCAGACTGAGCACGAGAGATACCTCACAGAGGAGATCTTCAAGAAGCCTGTATTTGTAACAGATTATCCTAAGGATATCAAGGCCTTCTACATGAAGCTCAACGAGGACGGCAAGACTGTTGCAGCAGCTGACTGCCTTGTTCCCGGAATCGGTGAGATTGTGGGCGGAAGCCAGAGAGAGGACGATCTTGCAACTCTTGAGAAGAGAATGGATGAGATGGGACTTAAGAAGGAGGATTATCAGTTTTATCTTGACCTTCGCAGATACGGAAGTGTTCGTCATGCCGGCTTTGGACTAGGATTTGAGCGCTGCGTAATGTATCTGACCGGTATGGGCAACATCAGAGATGTTGAGTCTTTCCCAAGAACAGTTGGAAACTGCGAGTTATAATGTTATACTAAATATAGTAGTTTTTATTCTTATTTGATACAAATAGTAGATTAAAAGCAAGGGGGTATTGGAATGAAAAGAGTCTATTCTGTCGTTGCCGTGATACTGTCCCTTGCTTTTTTTGTACTTACTCCCATAAGCTCTTATGCTACAACCAGCGAGGAGCTTAAGCAGCAGCAAAAGAAACTGGAGCAGGAGGCCAAGGACCTCAAGAATCAAAAGAGCGCGGCGGAGAGTCAGAAGGCTGCCAGCCAGAGTAAGCTCAACGAGGCCAATAGCCAGATCAGTGATACCACAGAGGCGCTTGGTGAGACTCAGGAGGCCATTGATACCACATCGGCTGAGATCGTGGGACTTATGACAGATATCGAGCTTATCAAGGAAGATATCAGTAACAAAAATGAGCAGATCGAGCAGACCTACGCTGAGTATGAGGAGGCTAAATATCAGGAGGAGACCCTGTATGAGTCCATGGTTCAGAGGGTCAAGTTCATGTATGAGAAGGGAAATCTCTCCTATATGCAGCTGCTTCTGACGGCCACCAGTTATGCGGATGCCCTTAACAAGGCTCAGTATATTGAAGAACTTTACGAGTACGACAGGATCAAGCTTAATGAATATATAGATGCCAAGGAGGCTGCTGCAGCCCTGGCACAGAGGCTTGAAGAGGAGAAGGCTGAGCTTGAGGCTTCCGAGTACGAGCTTGAAGAGGAAGAGGCTTACATGGAAGAGCTTCTTGCCGAGTACAAGGCCACTTATGCGGACTATGAAGTTAAGCTCGCCAAGGCTAAACAGGACGCTGCGGTCTACACTGCTCAGGTCAAGAGTCAGCAGGCCAGCATAGCAGGTCTTCAGAAACAGATCGAGTCCAAGCAGAAGGAAGTTGAGGCTGCCAAGAAGGCGGCTGAGCAGGCGCTGGAAGCTGAGAGAGCTGCTGCTGAGGAAGCTGCGAGACAGGCTGAGGCTGCAAAGCGTGCAGAGAGTGAGGGAGGAGAATCTTCAGATTATACATATAGCAGCACATCGTCAGGGACATCTTCAGAGTCATCAGGATCGTCCGGTGGTAGCAGCAAATCCTATGCTGCGCCCGGTAGCGCCACAGGCTCAAATATTGCAAAGTACGCCTGCCAGTTTGTTGGTAACCCTTATGTTCCCGGGGGAACCAGTCTTACAGATGGCGCTGACTGTTCCGGATTTGTTATGTCAGTTTACAAAGCTTTTGGTATCTCAGTGCCCAGAACCTCTTGGGGACAGGGCTCATACGGCAGAGAGGTCTCATATGCGGACGCTCAGCCGGGAGATGTTATCTATTATGGTGGACATGTAGGAATTTATATCGGCGGAGGACAGATTGTTCACGCCAGCACTCAGAAGACCGGAATCAAGTACAGTCCGGCCACCTACAGATCCATAATAACTGTTAGAAGGTTCATTTAACTATTGTAGTTTGCGTATAAGATTAAGGAGGCAGGATGACTTCAGAAGAAAAAGTCATAGTAATTGACTTTGGCGGCCAGTACAACCAGCTGGTGGCAAGGCGCGTCAGAGAGTGTAATGTTTACTGTGAGATCTATTCGTACAAGACGCCCATTGAGCAGATAAAGGCAATGGAACCCAAGGGAATTATCCTTACCGGTGGCCCGAATTCCTGCTATGAGGAGGGTGCACCCAGCTATACTAAAGAGTTGTTTGAGCTTGGCATTCCGGTGCTGGGGCTTTGCTATGGAGCTCAGCTGATGATGCTGCTTCTTGGCGGCAAGGTTGAGAAGGCTCCTGTTCGTGAGTATGGCAAGACAAATACATTTATTGATGGCGCAAAGGATTCTCTGTTTAAGGGAATTGAGGATGAGACTATAGTATGGATGAGTCACTTTGACTACATCAGCAAGGAGGCGCCTGGATTTGAGATTGTTGCCCACACAGCAGATTGTCCTGTGGCTGCTGCCGCTCTTGAGGATAAAAAGCTCTATGCAATTCAGTTCCATCCGGAGGTTCTCCACACTGTCAGAGGTAAGGACATTATCTTTAACTTTGTAAGGGGAATCTGTGATACAAAAGGTACCTGGAGAATGGATTCCTTCGTTGAGAACACTGTCAGGGAAATCCGCGATAAGGTCGGCGACGGCAAGGTGCTTCTTGCACTCTCCGGAGGTGTTGATTCATCTGTACTGGCAGCACTTCTTGCCAAGGCTATCGGCAGACAGCTCACCTGCGTATTTGTAGATCATGGTCTTCTTCGTAAGAATGAGGGAGATGAGGTTGAGGGTGTATTTGGTCCATCCGGTAATTTCGACATCAATTTCGTCAGAGTAAATGCTGCTGAAAGATACTATGCCAAGCTTTCGGGTGTGACCGAGCCCGAAAAGAAGCGCAAGATAATTGGTGAAGAATTCATCAGGGTTTTCGAAGAGGAAGCCAAGAAGATTGGCGCTGTAGACTTCCTAGCACAGGGAACAATCTATCCCGATGTTGTTGAGTCCGGACTTGGCGGTGAGTCAGTGGTTATCAAGTCTCATCACAATGTAGGCGGACTTCCCGATTACGTAGATTTCAAAGAGATCATAGAGCCACTGCGACTTCTCTTTAAGGACGAAGTTCGTAAGGTTGGTCTGGAACTTGGGCTTCCCGAGTATCTGGTATTCCGCCAGCCATTCCCAGGCCCAGGACTTGGCATCCGTATCATCGGAGAGGTAACCGCTGAGAAGGTACGCATTGTTCAGGATGCTGACTACATCTACCGCACCGAATTGGCAGAAGCTGGACTTGAAAAGCTCCCTGACCAGTACTTTGCAGCGCTGTCCAACATGCGCTCCGTAGGTGTAATGGGCGACGAACGCACCTACGACTACGCCGTAGTCCTCCGCGCCGTTGAGACAGTAGACTTCATGACCGCCGAAGCCTCCGAGATCCCCTTTGCCGTCCTCCAGCGCGTCATGAGCCGCATCATCAACGAAGTAAAAGGCGTCAACCGCGTAATGTTTGATCTTACCAGTAAGCCGCCGGGAACTGTAGAGCTGGAATGATTCGAAAAATCCAAAAAAGCCAGTAATACCAACGGTTTTTCGATTTCACCCATCTCTTCTGATAAGCTTTTGATAAGATTCCGCTACAATGCGATTATTCTGCATTGCAAGTGGTTTGTGAGTAAAGAATAGTTTCATTCCTCTCACATGATCCCCATATTAACATTTAAGCCCGTACTGATCGGATGTCAGTACGGGCTTTTTGTGGTTTGCGCGCCATGGGCGCGCTCCAACGGGTGAAAGTCCCGAATACGCCTAGGTAACAAGGAAGTATATAGCTGAACAGCAAGGGTGTCTACCGCGAGGTGGAATCTGAAGGAAGCTGCAGGCAAATCTCTGGCTCGACGAACAGAAATCACATATAAGGCTAGGTTCCGTTTGGTAAGTCTGCCACAAAAGACGAAGCCGTAAAGTTACCATTTGTAGGAACAGAGTAAATGTGGCGAGTAGATGGAGAGAAGGAGCGCACTCCTTAAGCGTGGAGGTCTCACAGAGGTTCCATTAGCCTAGTAACAACGAACTGTGAGAAGTCAGCAGAGCCCATAGTAGTGAAGAAATCTCTGTAATGGAGATGGAGCGAAGGGGTGAACAATCAACAAGTTTGAGTATGTCTCGTGTTGCAGAAATGACAACATCTGCCGTAACCAATCGGGAAAAGGGTGGTCAAATCAAGCGAGGCGGAAAGGAAAGAACGCATGGACACAGGTAACCGAATACAAGCCATTAGATTAACTACAATAGCCGCAGTCCAACGATGAACTGCGGCTATTGCTTTCTATTCGTACAATCCGTTATAACTTGGTAACGGGTAATCGGCTTCATATTCTTTGCATAAAGCAATAAATCGTTTAGCTGAAGCTGTTAAAAACTTATCTTTGTGATGAATGATATGAAAATTTCGGCTGAAACTCAACCCATCTACTTTGACAGTACAAATCAAGCCTTGTCGCAGAGCCGGAAGAATCATTCGATGGGGTAAAACGGCAATTCCCAGTCCATTGATTACAGCATTGACAAGTGCGGTCGTGCTCATGGCTTCCCATACCGGTGTAACATGGATACCGGCTTGCGTGATAACACGGTCAAAAACCTCACGTGTACCACTGCCTTTTTCTCGCAAAAGAAATCGCTGTCTTTGAAAATCTTCTATGGATATAACTTGCCCCTGTGTCCAGCCTTTATCCGTACCGCATATAACACTCAGATGATCTTCCATGTAGGCTTCCGAAACGATATTTGGATCATGTGCAATGCCTTCGATCAACGCACAATCCAATTCATTTGCCAAAATTTTTTGTTCCAGACGTTCTGATTGCTCAACGGTAACTCTGACATCAAGCCCTGGGCAGAGTTCAGAGAATGCCTTTACATAGTTCGGTAAAAACTGCGAGCCGATGGTGATGCTTGCACCAATACGGAGAACTCCTTTAGAATCCCAATCACGCAACCCTGTTTCCATATCTGAAAACAAGTCGGATATATGTATCGCATATTGAAGAAAATGCTGCCCTGCATCGGTGATTTGCAATCGTCTGCCGATTCTGTCAAACAGGTGTACTCCGTAATATTGCTCCAGTTCCTTAATGGCAAGGCTGACTGCTGGCTGTGTCATGTGTAAAACTTCCGCTGCTTTGGTGGAATTATATCCGTTTTCGCATACGGTACGAAATATTATCATGTGTCGTATCGTCATAACAATCTTCTTATATAAAAATACTTATCTTTTCTGTAAAATTATATTATTTCCGTTATCAGAAATCAAGCGGTATAATGTTAATAAACATAGAAAGGGCGGCATTTTTAGAAGTGAATAGCTTGCAAAAATACAAAAAATTGTTTTTCTCCACTTTTAAACTGAGTGCTTGCACTTTTGGCGGTGGATTTGTAATCATTCCGTTGATGCGAAAGAAATTCGTGGAGGAACTTGGTTGGATTGAAGAAGATGAGATGATGGATCTGACCGCAATCGCACAGTCTTCTCCGGGCGCAATAGCAGTTAATGCTTCCATTTTGGTAGGTTATCATGTGGCGGGGTTCCCCGGCGCAATGCTCACGGTATTGGGAACTATATTGCCGCCATTGATGATTATTTCTATCATTTCCGTGTTTTATCAGGCATTTCGAGATAATGCCATTGTAAATATGGCAATGGCAGGCATGCTCTGCGGAGTGGCGGCAGTAATCTGTGATGTTGTGATCAATATGGTAAAAACCATTTTTCAGAAAAAACGACTATTGCCTGTTATTGTTATGCTTGGTTCTTTTGTAGCTGTTCGCTTTTTCTCTGTGAATATCATAGCCATTATTCTTGTCTGTGGCGTGATCGGAGCAGCGGATACGTGGCATCAAGGAAAAATGCGGAAAGTAGGTGATAAACGATGATATACCTTGAATTGTTCTGGAGCTTTTTTCAAATTGGATTATTCAGCATTGGTGGTGGGTATGCTGCCATGCCATTAATCCAAAATCAAGTGGTTGATATTCACCCTTGGCTGACGATGGTACAATTTGCGGATATTATGACCATTGCTGAAATGACACCCGGCCCCATAGCCATCAACTCCGCAACCTTTGTTGGTATCCAAGTTGCAGGACTGCCCGGAGCCATTATCGCAACTGTTGGCTGTGTGTTCCCATCCTGTGTTATTGTGATGACTCTTGCCTATATTTATTATCGTTTTCGTGGATTGAATATGGTGCAGGGTGTGCTTGCCGGACTTCGTCCTGCGGTCATTGCAATGATCGCATCAGCGGGTATTTCACTGTTGATTATGGCGTTTTACGGGCAGAGAACGCTTCCCAATGATTTGACATCTTTGGATGTGACTGCCGTGATTATTTTTACCATTGGCATTTTTGTTTTAAGAAAGTGGAAACTAAATCCGCTTTGGGTTATGGCTGGCTCCGGCGTTGCAGGAATCATCCTGTATTCACTTGTATAAGAGAGGAGGCGCAGTTATGCAATACACGATAAAGGCAGGCATTCTATATAAAAATGAACCGCAACGTGCTTTGGCAAGAATAAAAAGTGCGTTGATCGGTCCGCAAAGAAAGATTTTCAGCATTGCAGGTGAGTTACTTTCAACGGCAGATGTCCGTTATTTCGATGAATCCAAAGCAAGTTCCGGTGATGTAAGAAATCGGGAATATATACTGACCGACAATGGAAATCAGCTAATCTGTTCTGCTCGTCCCGGATATGCAGATGGTGATGATCCCAACGTGGTGGGCTGGCCAGTTTGCAGAATGCCAAGAGTTGACCATGCCAACATTGTTGTGAACGGCGAAGAATATCTTTTGACAATGCACAATAGCCAGAATTATTCTCTGATAAACGCCCACAATTCGGAGGTTCTCCGTATTATGCACAAGGGTATTGCAGGAGGATGGGCTGTGGAAGATATTTGCGATTTCGTCCCGGAAATTATTTGCGGTATATTCATCTTTTGCAGATATATAGAGCAAGAAAATGAATTTCTGATTGTGTAGAAAAGGTATCGGTATGAGTAAGTATTTAATTGAAAATCTATTTGGCATACCTATGAGGAAAACGGGCGTACTTACTGTACGCTCAGAGAAGCAAGTCTGCTTTGACAAATAGCCTTGTAAAACAAGGAGAAAACATGTAAAATCGCCTTACACTGTGACAACACAGTGACAACAAAAATCTGGATACTCCAAGATTTATAGGTAATGCGAATAATCCTGATAATCTGTGCTAAATGGCCTATACAAAATCGTTTAGCTTACGGTTTCCAGGCACGAGATAATTCATATGAAAAACCACGCAGTGGTTTTAGTCGATAATAAAGGAGTCAGGATGAAATGCTCGCATTCGATCCGGGCTCCTTTTTAGCTGCGTAAAATTCTGAAGTGATTCCCTCTAAAAACATATTTCTGACATTTCAACCCTGCTTTTGTATAATTGAGAGAGTATGAGTTGTTTACGAATCTGGGAATGATATTATTTGACTATAAACAAACACGGAGGCGATTGTGGGAGACAAGTCACTATATCTAATCTTTTGTGTCGTACTGGTGGTGATATTGACTGGCTGCATAATCATTTTGATAAAGAATTACCTGCAGCTGGTAAACAGGAACAATGCGCTTATTGAGACCATAGACAATCTGTCCAGACTCAATGACAAACTCAGGATGGACAGACATGATTATCTGAATCAGCTGCAGATCGTGTATGGTCTTATGGAGCTTGAGGAATATGATGAAATGAATTCATACCTCAGGAAGGTGTACAAGGAGCTGCTTAAAACGGGAAAAGCTGTTAAGACGTCTAAGCCCGCCATAAATGCACTCCTGGCTGCCAAGTCCGCTGAAGCAGAAGCAAAGGAAATCGAGTTTCTGATCGATGTGAAATCAGACCTTAAGGACCTGAAAATTGAGGACTGGGAGCTTTGCAAGGTGTTATCCAACCTCATTGATAATGCGGTAAAAGCTCTTGAGGACAGTGACGTTCAGGAAAAGAAAATCAGGATAAACATCACGGAATCGCCGCATCAGTACATTTTCAGCGTTGAGAACAACGGACCGGAAATTCCTTTGGAGATCAGAGACAGTATTTTCAAAAGAGGCTTTACCACCAAAAAGGAAGAGGGACACGGCATGGGACTGGCAATTGTCTCTGAGATAGTAAGTAAAGCCAAAGGAGAAATAGAACTTAAATCTGACGAAGAAGAAACAAGTTTCACAGTCAGCTTTGGAAAGGAAGAGTAAAATGGGAGCAGTTCAGATATTGGGTATTGTAGTTTTGATTGTGGGAATCCTCCTCATCGGCGTGGAATTCTACATGCCGGGGTTTGGACTACCGGGGATATCAGGAACAATATGTACCGCGGCAGGGATTTTTTTGACCGGAAGAAATGCTTCTGAGAGGATTCTGATTGGCGTCATTGCCATTGTTGTGATCGCGGTGATGCTGGTAATAAGCATCGTGGTATTCAGTTCAAAGAAGATCAAATCCCCCATCAAGCTGGATACGGATCTTCAGGGCAAGAACCTGTTTATTGATGAAACAGATATGGAATACCTTATTGGGAAAAAAGGTGTTGCCATCACAGACCTTCGTCCTTCGGGAAAAGGTGAGTTTGATGGAGTCAAGCTGGATATCGTTTCATCGAATTATTACATAAAAAAAGATTCGGCTCTTGTAATATCAGAAGTGAAAAACAACAAAATAATCGTTCAGGAGGAGAAATAAATGAAAGCAACTATAATAATCGCAGCGCTTATAATAATTCTGTTGGTAGTATTCTTTACAATAATTCCCGTTGGAATGTGGATTTCAGCAGTAGCCAGCGGCGTTAAGATAAGTATCTTTTCACTGGTAGGCATGAAGCTTCGCCGTGTAAAACCAGCCAAGATCGTTAATCCCATGATCAAGGCAACCAAGGCAGGAATCGATGTTAAGACCAATCAGCTGGAGGCTCATTACCTGGCAGGTGGTGATGTGGACAGCGTAGTCAATGCACTTATAGCTGCTGAAAGAGCCAGCATGAACCTCTCCTTTGAACAGGCTTCAGCCATTGACCTTGCAGGACGTGACGTGTTCGAAGCCGTTACCATGAGCGTAACCCCCAAGGTTATCGAGACTCCGCAGATCTCTGCAGTAGCCAAGGACGGTATCGAGCTTCTGGTTAAGGCTCGTGTAACAGTAAGAACCAACATTGATCATCTCATTGGTGGTGCAGGTGAAGCCACAGTTCTTGCAAGAGTAGGTGAAGGCATAGTAACAACAGTAGGCTCTGCTCAGACCCACAGCAGCGTACTTGAGAATCCGGATGACATTTCAAAGGTTGTTTTGGAAAAGGGACTTGATTCAGGCACAGCTTATGAGATCATGTCAATCGATATAGCGGATATCGACATCGGAAGAAACATTGGTGCTAACCTTCAGAGCCTTCAGGCAGAAGCTAACACCAAGATTGCCCAGGCCAAAGCAGAGGAAAGAAGAGCTATGGCGGTAGCCCTTGAGCAGGAGATGAAGGCCGAGGTAGTTAAAGCGGAGGCTGACATTCCCAGAGCAATGGCAGAGGCTCTTCGCTCAGGAAGTATTGGAGTTCTTGATTACTACAACCTCAAGAATGTACAGGCAGAAACCAAGATGAGAAATGATATTGGCAACAGCATCGCAGAATATGTTGAAATCAAAAAGGATAACAAATGATAAAAGTAATGGTAGTCGAGGATGAAGAGCAGATCCGAGGCATTTTAAAGAAAATGATCGAAAGGACTGATGACTGCAGCGTTGTTTCCTCCTGTGGAAACTTCGCTGCGGCTATCAGCGATTTTATAAAGCTTCGTCCCGATGTGGTCTTCATGGATATAGATCTTGGCGGTGAGAGCGGTCTTGATTGCGCCAAGGCAATTACCGAGGTGGACCCCAAGGTGAAAATTGTCTTTGCAACAGCCCACAGCGAGTACATGGCAAACGCCTTTGAAATCTATGCTTTTGATTATCTGGTAAAGCCTTTTGATCTGGAGAGGATAACCAGGACTCTTGCCAGAATAAAGAGCATGACGGTACCTCATGAGAAGGAAAGCGCTGCAGCAAAATCCGATTCCTCTTTTGAAAAACTTGTTATAAGAGGAAAGGAAGAGATAAACCTTATTGATACCAAAGACATAATAATGGTTGAGCGAACCGACGGAATGTCCAGAATAGTAACAAAAGACGAGGTTTTCCTGACAACCACAACTCTGTCTTCCATTCAGGAAAAGCTCGACCCGGTCAGATTCATGAGGTGCCATAAGTCCTACATTGTAAGGACCGATGCAATAAAAAAGCTTGAGGTATACGGCAGGTGGACATATACAGTAACTCTTAAAGACACCGATGAAACCGCGCTTATGACCGCAGAAAAATATAATGAGATGAAACAAAGGCTTGTGCTTTAGGTATATATTAGGCATCATTAAGGCGTCAACTACATCATGATTGATTAACTGCCATAAAAGGTACTATATAATTCCTGATGAGTTTGTGATAGGGTGAGATTAAGAACAGTAATTCAAACCACAGGAGGCACACTATGAAGAATATAAGATTGGTTTTAATAGGAGAATTGATACTATTCATAGCTGTATTTATTTTCAATGTTTTAGCTGGTGGTTGGGGAATGCACGCCGTTTACTGGTTTCTTGATTTCCCGTCCCTACTGCTTATAGCATTGATCTTTGTTCCGGGATTACTCATCATGGGGGAATGGAAGAATTTTATTAAAGCATTTTCGGTCGGTATCAAACCGTATAGTCTTTTGGAACTCAAAAACATAATAGGTGCTGTCAATGCGGCGCAGAAACTTACTATATACGCTGCTCTTTTTGCGATTATCATTTCAGGTGTTCTCTTGCTTGGGCGACTGGACTCACCTTCTACAATAGGCCCTAATTTGGCAGTATGTTTTCTTGCCGGATTATATGCAGTTATTATTGAATTCCTGCTTCTTCCATTAAGGTTGAATGCAGAGCGTAAGATGAATGAAGAAATGGATATGGGAGAATGATGGAAAGTGAGATAACAAAAGATCATTATCTCAATATTGCTAAGAAATTCGGATTTACGAGGCGTGAACTGGAGTTGGGCTTTCTGAAGGTGTCAGGATTCTCCAATAGAAGAATAGCTTTTATGTTTGGAATATCAGAGCAAACTGTTAAGAACCATTTTACGCATATCTATGAGAAAGCCTGGGTTCCCGGAAGAAAGGAATTTCAGGAATTATTTATTACGCATAATAAGTGATAAACTACCCCCTGGAAATCTGTGCGAGGCACAGATTCCCAGGGGATATTTATATGCACAAAAACGTTCATAGTTTTGCTTGAAAACCGTTTTTAATCATATTATTCTTTTTTTAGGGCATTCGTCGTAGCTATCCAGGGAATGAGCTGTGAACCTGTAATGTAACGATTGGGAGGTCGTGTATGGATAATTCGAAGTTCATCAAGCAGCACAAGTGTCCGGCTTGTGGCGGGACACTGGTATTTAGTCCTGAAAAGGGAAAACTGGTCTGCGAATTCTGCGACACTGAATATGAAGTAGAAAAGGATGAAGGGGCACAGTCTCCAGCAGAAAAACCGCAGACAAATGTATCAGGCGAAGCACAGCCTGATGCGCCACAGATAGAGGGATTTGACTTTTCGCAGTTTTATGAGAGTGCAAAGGTGCCAAATGGAGAAAATCTGCCAATATATCTATGCAAATCCTGCGGCGCAGAAGTCATAGCCTCAAGTGTTGAGGCATCTCTGACATGTCCATATTGTACCAACAAGATCGTGCTGACGGATAAACTCTCCGGCAGTATCCGTCCTGACGGGATAATTCCTTTTAAGATCCCACAAAAGGACCTTAAAGCACATCTGGATAATTTCTATAAGGATAAAAAACTTCTTCCAAAGAACTTCTTCTCTGAATCCAAAATGGAAAAAGTCACCGGTATCTATGTACCTTTCTGGTTGTTCACCGGAAAGCTTAGTGGTGACTATAGTTATGCGGCCCATAAGATTTCAACCACAGAGAGCAACGACTACAAGATCACTACAACACGGTACTACCACACGGAGAGGCGGGCAGAGGCTGGCTTTGCAGACATCCCTATTGATGCCAGCGACAAGATGAAGGACAGCCTGATGGATTCAGTTCTTCCGTATGATATGAGTGAGGTTAAGCCTTTTTCAACGGACTATCTGGCAGGATATGCCGCTGATCGTTTCGACGTGCCCGGAAAAGCGATGCAGTCCCGGGCAGACAAACTCATGAGCAATACCTTACAGAGAATGGTCGAGGGCAATCTTCATGCTGAATACACCAATATATCCAGGAATAGATCTTCAATCCATGCAGAAGGTGTGAAAGTGCGCTATATACTTATGCCCGTTTATGCATTCAATATAAAATGGGGAAATAAGAAATACGGCTTTGGAGTGAATGGACAGACAGGCAAGGTAGTTGGAGACCTGCCAACAGATAAGAATGTTTCCAGGTTCTATTTTCTTGTGAGATTTGGAGCGCTGGCAGGAGGAATCTTTGCTGCGTTATTTATATCCTATCTTTTTGGAGGTGCGCTATGATGAAAAGAATATCCGGACTAATCGCATCTCTGCTGTTTATTTCAATCCTGGCATTAGTAATAAAACTTCCGGTATATGCCGATGACAACTGGGATGACAGTATCTACAGGGCATACTACGAAGAGGGGCAGCTGACAGAGGAGCAAAGACTCAGTCTTCATGAAACTGCTGTCGCATTTGTACAAAAATGGAACATTGACATGGCCCTTGTAGTCACTAATTCAAGTGGTTACACGGGCAGCTTTGAGGATGCGGTAATAGCTTTTTATACAAATAATGAATTTGGTTATGGTCCTAATCGTGATGGCATAATCGCCTGCTATGAAGAGGATAAGAACCAGATGCTGATCCGCACCTTTGGCGGGGCAAAAGAGATCTTCACCCAGGAATTTATTGATGAAAACGAGGCGTATCTTCCAAAATTCCATATAAATAATGGGAATTATGGTCCTCTTTATGCCTTTTATCTGGTGGCAGAGAATTATATGGTTGATCTGTACGGGAATTCTTCTGAGGATGGAACAAAAGCAGAGATGGGCGAGCAGGATATAAACCAGGAGATTGCCCAGACAGAAGGTGAGCAGGTTGAGGAGGCTTTGGAAGGGGATGTGTCAGGTCTTGAGAGAGATGACTATGGCCTTCCCATAAGGAACAACACTGGTGAGAAACCCACATGGTATCCGGAAGTTGTAAAAGCTTTTCAATTCTATCATGACAGTGTCCCTTCCAGAGTCGTGGATGTGGCCGATATTTTTACAGATGCAGAAGAGCTGGTCCTAAAAGAGAAAATAGCAGAAGTTACAGAAAAGACAGGCAAGGACATTGTCATCTTCACTGATACCAATACTTATGGCCTTGACAGGGAAACCTATTGCTACGATTTTTACGATTTCTGCGGATATGGTTTTGGCGAAACATATGATGGCATGTGCCTGTTTGTATGTATGGATCCAAACAATAGAGGCTGGGTAGCCAGTGCAACCGGTGTTGTTGAGGACATGTATACCGAGGATATCGCCAACGAAATGGATGATCAGCTTTATGAGTTCATGGCCGCCGGAAACTATGGTGATGGTGTGTATGACTGGATATGCAACATGTACAACTTGTATACGGAAGGCTATCCTTTCGTTGCAGATTGGCTTCCAAAGAAGGCAGAAAGAGACTCCTTTGTCAGGACTAATAATTCCGAGACCAGCAGATTCTACGATCCCGAGGGAATCCTACAGGTCGGAAGACTACCAGTCATTGAAGACAAGGCAAAGGCTATCTCTGATAAGTATGGCATTGATGTGGCAGTTAACACAACAAAGCACACCTATGGCATGAGTGATGAGGAATATGCAGATGCGTACTATTACTATAATGGTCTGGGCTTTGGAGAAAACTATGACGGTATCCTTTTGACCATCATTAACGGATACAATAGCCGTGCGGTAGTGACAGCTTATGGTGCGGGGCGCGATAAGCTCACTGACCTCAATTTTGAAAGGCTTGTTGAACAGGTTCAGTCAAGTCTAGAAGACGAATCCCCCTTCTCGGCTGTCGACAGATTCGTAAAAGACGTTGAACACCTTGAGAGAACCGGACGTGTTAATCGCACGTTTGGACAGTGGTTCCTAAGAATACTTGCGGCCTGCGGCGCTGGCGGCATCTTTGGAGGAGTTTCCCTGGCCAGGGCAAAATCAAAGATGCAGACAGTTCATTCGGCATATAATGCAGACGCATATATGGATGGCACCAGGAACATAATCCCGATATGCGATGAATTCGTGGATGAGAAAGTGACTAGAACTAAGATTGTCAGGACCGTCACAAGAAGTGACAGCAGTTCATCAAGCGGTCCAACCAGATCGACCTATCACAGCCACTCCACTGGATCCTCCGGAAGGAGCCACACCAGCTCCAGCAGGAACTTCTAAACAGATTGTTTCCGAGACCTTTATACTTTTTTAACAACATAAGTTAACGCAAAATGATAAAATTAATCTGTATTAATATGCAAACTATAATCAGTTTACAGAGGATGCAGATTGAAGAAACGAGATATTATCATTATTAATATCGTAATTGTAGGCTTGATTCTTTTCATCATCGTAAAGTATGCCAACGATAGAGCCACAGAATCAAACCTGGCTTCAATTGCGGCTTTTGAGAAAATGACCACCACTACAGAGCAGATCATCGTCAACTACCTTGAAGACGAGCAGCATCTGTGCGACATATGGTCAAACTACATCAACAGCTCTGCGGAGGCAGGTGATCCAATGACTGTTGATGAAGCTATCTCATACATCAGAAAAGCCAAGGTATCACCTGAAATCTCAGGTCATCTTATCTTCATTGATGGCGGATCCATGAAGGGAGTTTCCACGAACCCCAGAACTACGGATCCGTCGGATTATTCTGTGAATTATTCCCACATCTCACTATTCAGCAATCTGGAGATCAGTAACGTAAAAGGTGTAATAAACCTCACCAGGGCTTACACCAACCCGCAAAATGGTGTTCAGTCCATAGCCTTCCTTAACAACGTCAAAATCCTTGACGACGAAACAGGCGCCTTGCGAGACGGGCTCATTATCCGCGTGGTGCCGGTAAGCCGCCTTGAGCAGAAGCTCGTCTTTTTGAAGGGCGAGTATGAAAGCGTGGAAATCTCCATTATTGACTGGGACGGCAACTACATGATCCACGGCAAGTCCCTCAAAAACAGCAATTTCTTTGAATATTTCAGATCCTACAACACCATGTCCACCCAGGAGTTCAACAAAATCGTGGATACTATCCACACAAGCGTAGGCTCCATGCATCTTCGCAACTCCAAGAATGAGGACAGCGTGATCGCCTATACTCCCCTTAGCGGTCTGGATACCTGGTTCCTTGTGGCATATATTCCGGCAAAAGAGCTGACGGCAAACCGCTCCATTGACTGGATCCTTTTAGGAATCGTTTCCCTGGGACTGATGGCGCTGCTTCACTTCAACCTGATACTCCTTCTTAACTTTAACAGAAGACTGTTAGCTGCAGCGGAGGCAGCAAATCAGGCAAATCAGGCAAAATCTTATTTCCTCTCCACCATGTCCCACGACATCAGAACCCCTATGAATGCCATAATCGGCATGAATGAGATGATACTTAGAAACAGCCGCGATGATGAGATCCTGGTGTATTCCGAGAGCATCAGAGCTGCCGGAAATACCCTTCTTGGCATCATCAATGATATTCTTGATTTCTCCAAGATCGAAGCCGGCAAGATGGAGATCATCGAAGTGGACTACAACTTCGTATCCCTCTTAAATGACCTTGTTAATATGGTCCAGCGAAAGGCCGACGAAAAAGGTCTCTCCTTCGAGCTTGATGTGGACAAGAACATCCCTCGCGTCATGCACGGTGATGAAATAAGGATCAAACAGGTAATAACCAACATCCTTTCAAATGCCGTCAAATACACCAAAGAAGGCAGCGTTGTCTTTTCCGTATACAGCAGCAAATGCGAGGACAATCCGGATCACGTTAAGCTTCATGTAAGCGTGAAGGACACCGGAATAGGAATTAAGAAAGAGGATCTCGATAAGCTGTTTGTAGCTTTTGAGAGAATCGAGGAAAAGAAAAATCGAAACATCGAAGGTACCGGCCTGGGAATGGCCATCGCCCAGAGCTTTCTGAACATGATGGGAAGTAAGCTCCAGGTGGAAAGCGAATATGGAAAGGGCTCCGTATTCTCTTTTGACTTAGAGCAGGAGGTTGTGAAATGGGAGCCTCTTGGCGAGTTCGATGCAGCCTTTAAGCGCTTTATCAGTGAAAGAGAACTCTACAGAGTTAAGTTTACAGCACCCAAGGCAAGAATCCTGGTTGTGGATGACACTGAGGTTAACCTTAAGGTATTTGTTAGTCTTCTTAGCAAGACAAAGATGCAGATAGAGACGGCTGACAGTGGAGATGCCTGCATAGCTCTTTTCAAGAGAAATCCTTACGACATGATCTTCCTTGATCACATGATGCCGGACAAGGACGGTATCGAGACCATAAAGGAGATGAAGGAGTGCAGAGATACTCCAAACCAGAAGACGCCTGTTATCTGTCTTACAGCAAACGCGGTTTCCGGTATGCGTGAAATGTACATAAATGCAGGCTTTGACGACTATCTGACAAAGCCAATTGACACCGCCAGACTTGAGAACATGCTTATCAATTATCTCCCTCCCGATCTGGTACATCCGGCAGGGGATGAGGAGGAAGAGGAAAAGAGTCCGCCGGCGGTTATGCACAGCATCCTGGTAGTAGACAGCGATGTCAGCTTTTTAAAGAACGTCAGGGAATGGCTCTCAGATCGCTATAACGTAGTGGTTGTTAAATCAAAAGAGCAGGCGCTCGCATATCTGCAAAAGCACGAAGCTGAGCTGATACTCATGGATAGCGATACAGCTGAGCAAGAAGGTTTTGATAATGAAAAGATCCTGCGCGGCCATTTCAGGGAAATGAGTCAGGATGAAATAACTTCACAGGTAAATGAGTTTTTTGGTGAAGGTTGTTGAAAGGAGATAACACATGAACAGACGCATTAAGACAATTATTTCTATGACCCTGGCAGCTATGCTGATACTGGGAGTAGCCGGCTGTGGCCAGAATGCCAGCAAGGAGTTTTCTCCAAAATACTCAAAAGACACCACGTTTAAGCTGTCTGTAGTTGGAACATATTCCAATTTCGAGTCTCTGGAAAGTGCATTTGAGAGATTCTATGTACATTATCCAAACGGCGAGCTTGAGTACACTTACCTCGATGACTACAGAAATACCATAGTCCCGGCTCTTGCCGGTGCGGAGCCGCCGGATATCTACGTTGTACAGCCTTGGATGAATGGAAATGAGCAGTTTGCTTCTTTGTTTGATGGGGCTGAGGTTCTCTCTGACCCGGAGCTTAAGATCAACATTGACTGCATCCGTCCGGGCCTTAGATGGGAAATGGATAATGGTGAGATAGTGACTTTGCCCGTATTTTCAACCTCCTACGGAATGCTCGTAAACAGGGCGATCTTTGAAAAAGAGGGACTTAAGGTTCCAAAGACCTTCGGCGAACTAAAAGAAACCTGTGAAAAGCTCAAGGCAGCAGGCTACGCATCTCCAATTATGGGCAGCAACACCAATACTACTCCGGGAATCGGCTACGCCTTTGCTTACCCGATGTTTGCAAAAACAGTCAAGGACGACAGAAGCGTAGAGGATGACCTTAATAACCTTGTGCCTTCTGCCGGCGAAGCTATGAGACCTGCTCTTACCAGGTTAAAAGAGCTTGTGGACAGCGGCTACATCGACGTGGCCAAATGCACAGCAGAAATTGAGAACGACTACGAAGCAGTAATTATGCGCTTCTTTGAAGGGGATGTGCCTATGATGCTCTGCTCTGGCGACGTTGTATCCGGAACAAAAAAGCGCGAGAGTAAGTCAGAAGCCTTCTCTGCAAATCCGTTTAAGTACGACTTCTATATTGCTCCATCAGGAGATGATGGCGGATATTATATGGATTCGATGAACCTGTTATTCGCAGTCAACAAGAATAGCGCAAACCTGGACATGACCAACGAGTTCATAAGATTCCTCACCAGCGAGGAAGAGCTTGGACTTATGGCAGAAAAAAAGAGACTCATAACCCCTACCAAGGACTATTCCCTGGACGAAGTATATGCGTCCCTTGCGGACTTCCCACAGGAGCGGACCATCAATTTCAGCGACACGGAAATCCTCGATACCGCTGTAAAAGAGTTCAGAGCAGCCGCCTATGCCGTTGTTAACGGCGAGATGACCGTGGATGAAGCTGTGGCAGGCTATGGAACATTATCCGATGGCTGAGCCGGCTTATAGAATATCAAGAATCTGCGCCGCCAGCTCTTTTGCCTCATCATAATCAAGATTGGAAACGAGCTTATCAAGATCCTTAATTTTGCCGGAGAGGTCCTCATTATAGCTGTAGGAAAAGAGCTTTTTGGTGGCCTCTTCAGCAGTGCCAAGATCAAAGTTATCGATGGCTTCGACAAGGTCATTTAACAGACCTGAAATAGCATCCTTATCAAACCCATTCTGAGGCTCTCCATTCTTTGGGGCAAATGGCTCAAGATAAGGCTTTAGAGATTTAAAGGTATTTAAAACGTCTGGAGTAAGTTTTTCAATTTGCTCCAGATCGTTTTCTTTTCCGAGCTTTTCAAGGGTATAGAAATCCTCCCCAAGGTCAATTGCACCGATCATGCGGCAGGTGGTCTTAAGGCCATGAACCTGAGTGGTGAAGTTCTTTATATCTTTTTCTGTAAGGTAAGTCTCTACCAGCTCACTCTTTTCATCTATGATCTTGTAAACATCACCAAGAAGCTCTGTAAAAAGCTCCATTGAGCCGGAGTTTCTGATGGCTTTATCTACATCGATACCCGGGATATTAATGTTCATAGAAATGGTACCTCCATGGTCGCAAACATCTGCAGCTACATTTTGAGTATACCACCATAAAGTCAATAATACATAGCGCATAAGGCATGATATAATTAACTTTGTATTGTAAAATAATAAGATTTTTATGAGTAGGGGAGGCCAATAATATGGCAAAAGAGATTTCTAAGACTTTCGGGCTCAAACCGGAAGAGTCGGTGGTACTTCGTGCCAACAAGGTGGGCTTTGGACCTGTCATCGATATCACAAGAAATGAACTTATCCTGACAAATCAGGCAATAATATTTATCAACAAGGATTTATTCGGTAAGACCAAGGAGGTAACAAGGTATCCTTTAGAGGACATCTGTCTTTCCGGCGGTAAGCCGCAGGTTGCACTTGGCCCTGACAGTCATGTATCAGGAACACTGGATGTATATCTGCAATATGAAACCCTAAGCTTTAGATTCGAGTGGGCAACAGATGTTGAGGAGTGGGTTGCCAGCATAACCGAGATTGTCACCGGTGAAAAGGTGGCAAGAAAAGATCCTTTTGGTGACTTTGCCGGCCTGGAAAAACTGGTCGATCTTACAGATTCAATGACAGGCTCAGTCAACAGCCTGAAAAAAGCCTTTGGAATCAAGTCCAATGAGGCCGCTGCCTGCAAGTGCTCTTCATGCGGGGCATCACTTTCCGGCATCAAGGATGAAGTGGTGATCTGTCCGTATTGCGGAACCAGCAATAAGCTTTAAAGACTACTGAATTATACCCTTCACTGCACACTTTTTTAGCTGTGAAGGGTATATTTTATTGTATTTTTACACATGTTTGACAATTCAATTGATATAATGTATTTAGGTATGCGTTTTTGCGTTTTGGGGTTTGAAATAATATCACTTTCGTAAGCGGTGAATTATGATAACAAAGAAATTATCCAACCTAATCAGAAATAGTTATGGTCAGCGGATAATTATTGCGCTTATCGGCGTAATAGTTAATGTTTTGCTGGCTTTTATCATGGACAGGCTGGGAATACACCTGTTTTTTGATACTATCGGAACTATAGCGGTATCTGCTATTGCAGGTTATTTCCCGGGGATATTGTGTGCAGTAGTTACTAATGTCCTCTGTTCATTGTTTAATCAGGACGCTATATATTTTGGATTTCTGAATGCGGTGATAGCTATTATCACGGCATGGTACGCAAGAAAGTATTCAATAAAAAAGATTACAAATACTCTCCCACTGATCCTTATATTAGCGGCTTTCTCAGCCTGCTTTAGCATAACCATAAACTGGAATCTCCTTGATGGAGCACAGATTGCAAGAAACTCCGAAACCATAGTGCTGTTTGCTCAGGCCATGGGTATTACCCGATTCTGGTCATATTCCATTTATATCATTCTGCTCAATTTAATAGACAAGGGCATCGCTGTAGCTGTAGCATGGGCCCTTATAAGATTCCTGCCTGAGAGTTTGCTGGAGGCAATAGAGATCGGCAACTGGAGACAGCGCCCGATGACTCAGGAAGAGATCACGGAGCTAAACGAATGGGGTAAGGGTGTTCGCCACACCATGAGACTTCGTTCGACACTGACAATTATTGTCACATCTCTTTTGCTGGTAATGGTTACCGGATGGAGTGGGATCAGTCTGTACTTTTCCAGGGAAAAGGAGCGTATGACTGTGGATGCCCGCAACATTCTTACTCTGGTCGATGAGTTGGTAGATCCTGAACAGCTCCGTACCTTTATTACGGAGGGAGAAGATGCTCCCGGTTATAAGGAAACCGGGGCGCTGCTTCAGACAGTTCTTGATAACTACAATTCGGTTGAAAATCTGTGCCTGGTTACATTTGGAAAGGACAGAGGACGATTTATTTATGACCTCAAATCCACTTCCATCAATGGGGAAAGAAACAGAGGTTACTTTGACTACGATGAACAGCTGATCAGAAATATGTCCTCATTTATGGCCGGAGATTATGTTGGCCCTATGGAGCATGGAAATGCTGCCGGATGGATGCGCGCTGTCACATATCCAATAAAAGATAAAAACGGTGTTCTGGTCTGCTATGCAGTAGCTGAGATATCCATAACCTATATGGCGGATTACATGAAATCCTTCATGGTAAGATCGCTCCTTATCTTCGCGGGATTTTTCGTCCTTGTGCTGGTAAACAATCTCTGGTTTACCAATACCTATATGGTATACCCCATCAGAAGCATGGCTCAGTGTGTGGATGATTTCTCCAGCCTTGGATATGAGCAGGAGCAGCTGGATAAAAACGTAAAGAGCATCAGAGCGCTGGACATTAAGACTGAAGACGAAGTTGAAAGACTATACGATTCAATATGTGCAATGACCCTGAATCTCTCTGAACAGATGCGCGACCTTAGAAGACTTTCCGAGGCTACCGCTAAAATGCAGGACGGTCTTATCATCACCATGGCGGACATGGTCGAGAACAGGGACTCCGATACCGGTGAGCACATTCAAAAGACTGCTCTTTATGTGCAGATAATCGTAGAGGGTCTTAAGAAGAAGGGATACTATGCTGAGAAGATAACGCCAAAGTTCATCTCGGACGTTGTCAGATCTGCGCCTCTTCACGATATTGGAAAGATCAATATTCCTGACGGGATCCTTAATAAGCCGGGTAAGCTTACAGAGGAAGAGTTTGAGATCATGAAGACTCACACTACTGCAGGAAAGAAGATCATGGAAAATGCCATCAGCACCGTTGAAGGCGAGAACTACCTGAAAGAAGCAAGAAATATGGCCGCATATCACCATGAGAGATGGGACGGCAAGGGCTACCCTGAGGGGCTTCACGGTGAGGTTATTCCGCTCTCTGCCCGTATCATGGCTGTTGCGGATGTTTTTGATGCACTGACATCACCCCGTGTTTATAAGCCGGCATTCCCGCTTGAAAAAGCTCTCGGTATCATAACAGAGGAAGCAGGAAAGCAGTTTGACCCCAAGTGCGTGGAAGTGTTTATGGAATCACTTCCTGAAGTTAAGGTCATCCTGAAAAAATACAACAGACAAAAATAAAGGACTGGTATGCTGAAGAGTAAAAAGTTTACAAACTTCATAGCTGCCTCTCTTGGCATTTTATTATTCATCGCTGCTGCCTGGCAGAGCCCGGAGCCTGTTTATGCTGCCCAGGACAGTGATGTGACAGAAAGCGATGTAAAGATCGGCGGCGGCTATGCCGTTACAGGGCAGATCGGCTCTGTGGGTTATGCCACGCAGATTTACGATGCAACAAACGGCCTTCCAACATCAGACGCCAATTACGTTCTTGGTGCTAAGGACGGATATGTTTGGATCGGCAGCTACAGCGGCATTTTGCGCTATGACGGAACAACCTTCGAAAAGATTGTTTCTTCAGAGGGCCTTACCAGTGGAAGAGGTCTTTTTGAAGACAGTCAGGGAAGGATCTGGGTTGGTACCAATGACAACGGCGTAGTGGTTCTGGACGGAGACAGAGTTACCTGGATCACCTACAAAGATGGACTTCCATCATCTTCTATAAGAGTATTTACCGAGGATCTTGAAGGAAACGTATATATCGGAACCACAGCCGGAGTATGCTACGCGGACTCAAGACTTGGGATCCATGTGATAAACGACAGCAGGATCAATGAAGAGAGGATATTAAGTCTCGACTGCGACAGCGCAGGTATCGTATATGGACAGACCAAGAACGGAAAGATCTTTGCGATAAAAGAGAAGCTGGTTGTCCGCTGCTACAAGACTCATGAGCTTGCGTTCAACTTCAGGATCTCCAGTCTTATTGCTGATCCCCATAATGCCGGCTACGTATATCTTGGAACTGAGGGCGGCGAGATCATGTACGGGCGCTTTGGAGATACCGAAAAGGATATGAAGCGAATCTCCGTTGCACCACTAAACAGCGTACACTGGCTCAACTATGACTGTGGCAGAGTATGGGTTTCTTCAATAAGCCAGATTGGCTATCTGGATGTGGATGGCAGCTTTAAGCTGGTCAGGGATCTTCCCATTGATAGTGGAATAGAGATGCTCACAGCTGATTATCAGGGAAATATCTGGGTTGCATCCTCTGCCCAGGGCGTAATGAAGATCGTTACCAGTAATTTTGTAGACCTGTCCCAGAAAACAGACCTGCCAAGAGAGGTGACCAATACCACCTGTCTTGTGAAGGATGAGCTATACATCGGCACAGACAACGGCCTTCGTATTCTTGGCAAAGATGATAAGGCCATCAAAAACAATCTGACAGATTTTATTGGAACTGCAAGAGTCCGATGTCTTATGAAAGACAGTGACAGTAATCTGTGGATATCTACATTTGATAACAAGCACGGACTTGTGTGCTACTCAAATGGCGGCAAGATAACCCAGTTTACTGTTGATGACGGATTGCCCAGCAATGAAATAAGGTGTACGGTACAGGCATCGGATGGATCGATACTTGTCGGAACCAATATAGGCTTTGCCAGAATAAGAAATGGTAAGGTTGCCGAGGTGATCGGAGCTGACAGTAGCGTCAAAAACACCGTATTTCTCTCGATTGAAGAAGGGGATAACGGATTGATCTATGTGGGCACCGACGGCGATGGAATCTACGTCATTGACGGCTCTGACATCCGAAAGATCGGCAGAGAAGAGGGCCTTTCCAGTGATGTGGTAATGAGGATAAAAAGGGATAAGAGAAGGGGTGTTTATTGGCTTGTGACATCAAACTCAATCCAGTACATGAAGAATGAGATCGTCACTACCGTAACCTCGTTCCCATACAACAATAACTACGATCTGTTTTTTGATAAAAACGATGAGATGTGGGTGATCTCCTCAAATGGTCTGTACCTTGTAAGCGCTAATGAGATGTTGAACGACGCTGTTTCAGATTACAGGATGTATTCCATTGCAAACGGAATCACCAGCATGCCTACTGCCAATGCCCGCAATGAGCTGGATGAAAACGGCAATCTGTTTATTTCGGGCAGAACCGGAGTCTGCCTTGTCAACATAGACCATTTCTTTGAGGAAAAGATGACGGTAAAGGCCAGGGTGAAGTCTGTCTACTGCGGTGACAAACTGATAAGCGCCGACAGTCAGGGCAGATATACCCTGCCATCAACAAAGGGACGTGTAAGAATAACTGTATCTGTCATGGACTACACTCTGACAGATCCTCTGGTGCGCATATTCATGGAGGGCGACGAAGAGGACGAGATACTGGTTCCAAGGAGTGAACTGCCTGTCCTTGAGTACACCGGAATGAATCATGGTGACTATACTCTTCATATTCAGGTACTCGATCACGACAAGAAAACCGTCTTTCTGGAGGAGACCTGCAAGATAAATAAGAAGTCCCGTTTGTCAGAGCTTCTTATCGTTAGAGTGTTTATACTTCTTCTGATAGCTTTTTTAACAGGCCTTGTTGTGTGGCGGTTTATGAAGAGCACTGTTATCAGGAAGCAATATGAAGAGATCAAGCAGGCCAGGGATGATGCGGAGCGTGCCAACACCGCCAAGACCAGGTTCCTTGCAAACATCTCCCACGAGATAAGAACGCCTATCAATACCATCATGGGTATGGATGAGATGATCATGAGAGAGGATCCCACAAACGTTCCTCAGGGTTATTTCATGTCCATGATGAACTATGCCTTTGATATACGAAATGCATCGGAGACGCTCCTTGGTCTTATCAATGACCTTCTGGATATTTCCAAGATTGAGTCCGGTAAGATGCATCTGGTTGAGCAGGAGTATGACGTACAGGAGCTTCTAAGATCCATTGTCTCCATGATCCGCGTTAAGAGTACGGAAAAAGAGCTGATGTTTGACGTGGCTGTAGATGAGCTTACGCCAAAGGCTCTTTATGGCGATGACGGAAAGATCAAGCAGATCATACTCAACCTTCTGACCAATGCAGTAAAATACACGGCAAAGGGAGGCATCGTTCTTAGCGTTTCAATGGACGAGAGAACTGATGACAAAGCCGTTATGTCTTTTTCTGTAAAGGACACCGGAATCGGCGTAAAAGAAGAGGACATGGACAAGCTCTTTACCGCCTACGAGAGGCTTGATGAGCACAAGAACAGCGGAATTCAGGGAACGGGTCTCGGTCTTGATATCTCAAGAAGATTCGCAGAGCTCATGGGAGGAACTCTGACCTGCGAAAGTGTCTATGGTGAGGGATCTGAGTTCATCCTTCGACTGGAGCAGAAGATCATTGACTCCACTCCTATGGGTATGTTTATTGAGCATGACGACTCCGCGGCAAAGGGACCGTATGTGCCTCAGTTTGTTGCGCCTGATGCGGACGTGCTTGTTGTGGATGATAATCCGATGAACCTCAATGTTATAAGAGGTCTTTTAAAAGCTACCAAGATATTTGTGACCACAGCTACCAGCGGCGAGGAGTGTCTTGAGAAGATGAAGACAACAAGGTTTAACGTCGTCCTTCTCGACCACATGATGCCGGGAATGGATGGAATTGAGACCGTGGGTCACATCCGTGAAACTGATCCGGATATCCCTGTTTATGCCCTCACAGCCAATGCTTCGGTGGGCGAGGAGTTCTATAAATCAAAGGGCTTTACCGGTTATCTGTCAAAGCCTATCGACAGTGTGTCTCTGGAAAAGGCTATCATGAAGCATCTGCCTGAGGAGATAATGTTTAAGCCCGAGCGCGAGGATATGGTTGCAGAGCTTGACAGCATTCCTGAGGATCTTAACTGGATCTACGATGTAAAAGAGATCAATGTTGATGAGGGTATAAAGAACTCCGGAGGCATTGCGCCGTTTATCTTCTCGTTAAGGCTCTTCCTTGATACCATAGATGGTAACGCCAAGGTTATCGGCGATGCCTACGAGGCCGGGGATATAAGGCTTTACACCATAAAGGTTCATGCGCTAAAGAGCTCCCTTCGCATCATAGGTGCCACGGAGCTGTCCAAGCTTGCCGAGAGTCTGGAGGAAGCCGGCAACAAGGACAACAGAGAATTCATCGACATGTATACAGATGATCTGTTAAAGGAGTATATTGAATTTAAGGATAAGCTCTCAGGACTTAACCAGGGCGAGGCAGAAGGTGATGCCGGAGATAAGAAAGATATTTCTCAGGATGAGCTCATGGATGCCTACGGCGCTCTTGGGGATGTGATACCGCAGATGGACTATGACGCAGTGGAGATGATTCTGGGACAGCTTAAGGAATACAATCTTCCTAAGGAGGATAAAGAGAAAGTCGCAGAGCTTTCAAGAATGCTGAAAGTATTTGATTGGGATGGAATGGAAGCACTCATCAAGGGATGAGCTTCCGCAAAGGAGACGATATGTTTAATAAACACATGATTGTTGTGGCGGAAAAAGAATCTTTTCTGGTCAGGGTCCTGGTCGGCAAGGCACAGGACGCGGGGGTTAATTGTGAATATGTTCCCGCCGGCGTCGATGAGATAAATGCCAAGCTGGATGCGGGTACTCTTATTACCTTTTACATGGACGATGTGAGCTCACTCCATGAGGATGTTGTTCACTTCCTTACGGATGCCATGGAGGAAAAGGGGCTGCAGATGATCCTTATCGGGGAATCAAGTGATCTTCAGGCTGCCCAGGGCCAGTTTCCGGAGCATCTTATCTACAGTGTGTTTTCCCGCCCTGTGGACAACGCTGAATATTTAAAGACTGTCAAAGGCTTCTTTGAGAAGGTGGACAAGGGCGAATTTAAAAAGAGCATTCTGGTTGTGGACGATGATCCCAGCTACCTGGGCCTGGTCAGGGAATGGCTAAAGGATACCTACAAGGTATTCATGGCAAACTCAGGACTTCAGGCCATAAAGTGGCTTGGCAAAAACTCGGTTGATCTGATCCTGCTTGATCACGAGATGCCCATAACCAGCGGGCCACAGGTTCTTGAAATGTTAAGAAGCGATGAGGAGACCAAGTACATTCCCGTTATGTTCCTCACCGGAAAGAGCGATAAAGAAAGTGTTATGAAGGTGGTAGCACTTAAGCCTGAAGGGTATTTCCTCAAGAATATCCAGAGGGAAGAGCTTCTTGAAAAGCTGAACGAATTCTTTATTATGCACAAATAAAGGGCTGCGGATGTTTGAGTTTATCAGGACATACCAACTGGATATAATGCTCCTTTTATGCGGAGCCTGCGGGATGATGGCAGTTCTTTTGCTCATCACCAGGTTCCTTGATGCCAGGAGAAAATGGGCTCTGTTTCTTATGGAGATAGTGGCCTTTTTCCTGCTGTGGTTTGACAGGCTTGCTTATATCTATGCTGCTCAGCCCGGAGCCAAGGCCTACGTGATGGTCAGACTCAGCAATTTCCTGGTGTTCTTTTTAACTTCCGGAGTGGTATTCTCTTTTAATAATTTCACGAAGGTGCTGCTTGATACGGCAAGTGATGGCAAGGTAAAATCCAGGCGGCTGGATGTGGTTGGTGTTGCGGCTGTATGTGGTATGGCACTGTCTGTAATCTCTGCCTTTACGGGACTCTATTATTACATCGATGAAAACAATAAATATCACAGGGGACAGGGCTTTCTTATAGCCTATATTATTCCTGTTATCTGCCCTCTTATCCAATACACGGTCATAAGGCAGCATCGAAAACTGCTCAGTAAGCTGATCTACACGTCCATGGTGCTCTACATTTTTGTGCCGATAGCCTGTGGAATAATCCAGATATTTGCTTACGGAATTTCTATTGTAAATATGGCTATGGTAGCAGTATCGGTAAGCCTTTATATCTTTTCCTACCTTGATGTCAATGATGCGGTTGAGCACGCCCACCAGATTGAACTGCAAAATATGCAGGGCGAGCGGGAGAGAATGGAAAGGCTCTTTGATCAGACTGCAAAAGCCTTCGTATCTGCTGTTGAGAAAAAAGACAACTTCACAGAGGGGAATGCAGTTAAGATTGCCGACTATGCATTGAAGATAAGCCAACTGGCAGGGATGAGCGAGGAAGATTGCAAGAAGACCTACTATGCAGCGCTCCTTCATGATGTAGGACTGATAGGCATCCCGGATTCTGTTATCAAGAATGATGCCGACCCTGCCACCATGGATATTGAAACCTACAGGCAGAAGCCTCTTATAGGAAAAGAGATCCTCTCCAACATAACTGAGTTCCCCTTCCTTGGAGTGGGTGCGAACTACTCTCATGAGAGATATAACGGAACGGGATATCCGGAAGGTCTTAAGGGTGAGGAAATCCCAGAGATCGCCAGGATCATCGCCGTGGCAGATGCCTATGTGACCATGACTTCGAAAAAGAGATACCGCGATGCCCGTCCGGATTTCGTTGCCAGAGAAGTTTTCATCAAGGGGGCAGGCGCAGAGTTTGATCCTGATTATGCCGGCATCATGGTAAAGATCATCGATGAAGAGACAAGAGGTAAGGTTCACGATGACATCAACCTGGTTGAGAAAAAGCTTGTGTGCGGGCAATACAGAGATGCCATTTCCCTCGGGATTCCCATTACCAGCAACATTACTGTCATCAGATTTGAATGTGAACTGGATTATGAATTTTCGGAAGGATTCAGTGCTCCGTCGATAATTCTGTTTGATTCATATGACCGCCGTGTCCACGATAATGCAAAGTCCATTGAAGTTTATCATTATCAGGAGTATGCTGAGATATGGTTTGACGAGCACAGCATCACCACGGCAGCAAGAAAGATAAGAGAGACCAGGCTTGATCAGGCAGCAGGCTACGAGATGCTTCTTCCAAAGACCTACGAGATCATCGCAGCGAAGTACGACGATCACATCAGGCTGATCATGAGAGGCCCTGAATATGAGAAAGATGTTGTAGCTGCTCTTATGGACGGATCAACTTCCGTTTATATCGGTATTACAGGTGAGAACTGCAGCATTAATAACATAATCATTGATCAGACCGAAAAAGTAATAGATTCAGGCTACATCCCCAGAATATCCGATGAGATCAGCTACATCGATCACATGGAGTCAGATATTACCAATATTCAGATCAGTCAGACCAGGTCAGCTTCTACCGAGGGAATAGAGATAAAGAATAAGCTAAGGATCAATTTCCACAGCATGAGTCTTCCGGTTGCCAGCTTTATCTGGCACTGTCCGTATATCGTTATCTACTCGTCAGACAACGGACAGGTGGACGGTGATAATTATCATGAGTATGCGTTAATAAAGATCAACGGCGAGAATGAGATCAAGGATCATTACGCCGAGAACAGATTTGTAATGAAGAAGAAAGAGGATTTCCCTGGTTGGGAAACCTGGAAGGAGAAGAATAAAGAAGGGGTAGATTGTGAAGTTATCCTTGAAAGAAAGGGTAACACCATAGTCACTACCACAAGGAACCTTGGAGTGTACCTGGAGAATACGACAATAATAAACGAGTCGTTTGACAAGGTCTATGTCGCTCTGACGGGAGACAGATGTGCACTTACTGATATCAGGGTAAGATAGGCCGCAGGGTTTTTGCATGTTATGGAAGATAAGATAGTTGAAATATTAAATAATGTCGAAGGGATATCGACATCAGACGGGCTTTTGTACTGCGGATGCCCGGCTGCATATGCCAAGTTCGCGGGGACATTTTACAGCAGCATAGAGAAGAAGGCAAAGGATATTGAGGATGCATACAAAGGGGAAGACTATGAGTCTTTTACCATTAAAGTGCACTCTCTAAAAAGTACGTCAAGAATTATCGGGATGCGGGAGCTTTCCGATATGGCGCAGCAGCTTGAATATGCTGGAAAAGATGGCGACACAGAATTCATAAAAGAGAACATCGATGGATTTCTGGCAAACTACAGAAGCTATATCGAAAAGCTTTCTGTGCTTGATGAGCTTAAGAAGGATGCGGATGAGGGAAAAGAGCTGATCCCTGACGACGAGCTTCAGGATGCATTAAAGGCACTGGCTGAGGTCATACCTGCCATGGACTACGACGCCGTGGAGATGATACTTGCGGAAGTGAATAAATACAGGCTTCCGGAAAATGCCAGGGATGCTTTTGCACAGATGGATAAGCACCTTAAGAATATGGAATGGGATGAGCTTAGCAGGCTCGTTTCGGAAATAAGCATTTAACAGCGATTTATGATAAAACAGATGCAGGAAACAAGTGATTACCCGCAATACCGGGACTGCCGGCTCTGCCCGAGAAACTGCGGGGTGGACAGGAACAACACAATAGGTTATTGCAGGGAAAAGAGCTCTCTCCATGTGGCGAGGGCTTCTCTTCATATGTGGGAAGAACCCTGTATCTCCGGGGAGGCGGGATCAGGTACCGTCTTCTTTTCCGGTTGTAATATGGGATGTGTCTTTTGCCAGAACAGGAAGATCAGTCGGGGAGAGGTTGGTAAGATAATTAGTACTGAGCGGCTGGTGGAGATATTCTTTGAGCAGCAGGAGAGGGGCGCGAACAATATCAATCTGGTGACGGGGGATATGTTTGTTCCGGCGATTGCGGATGCAATTGAGAGGGCGAGGCTGCAGGGGATTGGGATCCCATTTCTTTTTAATACCTCGTCGTATATCAACGTGGAGAGTTTGCGGCGGCTGGATGGGCTCATCGATATTTATCTTCCGGATTTAAAGTACATAAGAGATGAGGATGCGGTGAGGTACAGTAATGCGCCGGGGTATCCCAAGGCGGCGAAGGCGGCGATTGCGGAGATGGTGAGACAGCACCCGAAGTGCGAGTTTGATCCGGAGGCAGTGCTGCTAAGGAAGGGCGTTGTTGTGAGGCATTTGCTGATGCCGGGGATGCTGATACAGGCTAAGCTCATCACTAAATATTTATATGATACTTATGGAGATTCGATTTATATCAGTCTCATGAATCAGTTTACGCCGGGTGAGGGACTGGAGGATTATCCGGAGATTGATCGCAAGGTGACTGCTGCGGAGTATGACAGCCTTGTTGAGTATGCAGCAAACCTTGGTGTGACAAGAGGGTACATTCAGGAGGGAGAGACGGCACTGGAGAGTTTTATTCCTGATTTTGACTGCAGCGGAGTTTAGGCTTTTTTCATGGTTTGGGGCGGGCTTTAGGGTTGCAAAACAGGTCGCTATCAGCGAAAATATATGGTGTAAGTGCCTGCAAATTAAGTCAGCACTTTATTAAAGGAGGGTTATTTAATGGGATATCAGGAAAGATATGATGAGTGGATGTCAAAGCTTGAAGAGGGCGATCCATTAAAGGCGGAACTGGTAGCTATCAAGGATGATGATAAGGAAAAGGAAGAGAGATTCTATCAGGATCTTTCCTTTGGTACAGCGGGCCTTCGCGGTAAGGTTGGCGCAGGCACCAATCGCATGAATTTCTTTACAGTAGGCAAGGCCAGTCAGGGCGTTGCTGATTATATTGTTTCAAAGGGGCAGGCTGCAATGGATGCAGGTGTTATAATTGCCCATGATCCAAGACATTTTTCGAGGGAGTTTTCTGAGCTGGCAGCAGGTATCTTTGCGGCAAACGGCATCAAGGTTTATACCTTCCCGAGCCTTCGCCCCACTCCTGAGCTGGCATTTATGATAAGACGTCTTCATACCACATCAGGTATTAATATCACAGCGTCTCATAATCCCAAGGATTACAACGGCTATAAGGCATATTGGGATGACGGATGTCAGGTTTCTGCTGAGGTTGCAGATGGTATGACAGAGTGCATCAATGCTGTTGATATCTGGAGCGGCATTAAGAAATCAGATTATGACGAGGGCGTTAAGGCCGGCAAGATCATCGTGCTTGGCGAGGAATATGACAGAGAGTATCTGGACAAGATTGAGAGCCTTGCTATCCATGAGGGCGATGAGCTGGATCTCTCCATTCCGCTTGTTTATACACCTCTTAACGGATGTGGATCTATTCCGTTCAGACAGATGTTGACTGACAGGGGCTTCAACAACTGGAAGATTGTTCCTGAGCAGGAGAATCCTGATCCTGACTTTACAACAGTTGGATATCCTAATCCTGAAGATCCCAAGGCATTTGCTCTTTCTGAGAAATATGGAAGAGAGTTTGGAGCTGAGCTTTTGATGGCTACTGATCCTGATTCTGACAGATTTGCTATTGAGATCAGAGACGACAACGGCAACTACGTACCTCTTAATGGAAACCAGACGGGATACCTTCTTGTTAACTACGTTTTAGAGGGACACAAGACTGCCGGCACACTTCCTGCTAAGGGAGCTATGGTTAAGTCCATTGTTACATCAACTCTTTCAACCATTATCGCCAAGGCATATGGCGTTGAGATGTTTGAGACTCTGACAGGATTCAAGAACATCTGTGGCAAGATTCCTTATCTGCATGAGAATGATTACCAGTATCTCTTTGGATATGAGGAGTCAGTTGGATACGCACTGTGCGAGGATATCCGCGACAAGGACGGAATCTCAGCCGGTATGCTGGTTGCAGAGGCAGCAGCTTACTACCGCAAGCAGGGCAAGACTCTTTGGGATGTTCTCAATGAGATCTATGCTACCTACGGCTTCTTTGCTGAGGATGAACCAAACATTGTCCTTGAGGGAATTCCGGGAGCTCAGCGTATTCAGCGCATGATGAAGTACTTCAGGGAGAATCTTCCTACAGAAGTTGCAGGTGCCAGGGTTGACAAGGTTATCGATTACATTGGCGGCTACGAGGACATTCCGCCTCAGAACGCCATAAGGATCTTCCTTGATAATGGTTCCTGGTTTGCAATTAGACCCAGCGGAACCGAGCCCAAGATCAAGTTTTATTTCTATTCAAACCAGAAGTCCAGAGAGGACGCACTTAAGGTCAATGCGGATATCAAGAAAGATATTCTTGACCTTATCAATTCAGTTGAGTAAAAGGAGTTACATCACACATGAGCGAACACGAACATGAACATACACATACCTATACACATGAGCATCCACATGGCCACGACGGTCAGGAACACAGCCACGAGCATACTCATACTTATACTCATTCTCATGAGCATTCACATGATGGAGGTGACTCCCATGAGCACACCCATGATCACGAGCATGAGAATCATGATCACGATCATCAGCATGAGCATGGTCATAGCCATGGCGCAGCGTTGAATCAGGATCAGGTTAGGGCACTGCTTGATTACAATTACAAGCACAATACCAGTCACGCAGATGAACTGGCAGGGCTTGCTTCAAAACTTGAGAGCCTTGGAAATAAGGATGCTGCTGCAAAAGTTGCCGAGGCCAAAGAGCTCTTTTCCCAGGGTAACGATGCTCTTAAGCAGGCACTAGAGCTCCTTTCCAAGGTTTGATCACGGAGGTACAGACAGATGTGTTTATCAACAGCATACAGAGAGTCAAACCCCGATGAGGTTCTCATGGAGTACGTCAGCGCTATCAGTATTGACGGTGAGAACATAACCCTCACAGATCTCATGGGTGAGAAGAAGACTTTTAAGGGAAACCTTACCTTTGCAGATCTCACCGGGGCAGTTATAAAAATCAATTGTTAAATTAATAGGGATGCCGGGACAGAGAGAATTGTCCTGGTGTCCTTTTATATTTTCGTAAAAATTGTATCAAATATATGTAAATAAAATATAAAAATATGATACGATATAAATGATTTAGCGTTTTGTGTAAGTATTAGAGCGGGGTAAAGAGATATGATGCAAAAAAGAAAAATACTGAGTGTTTTGTTGACATTCGTACTGGCAATTGCGTTCTTGCCAACAACAAAGATCGCATCTTACGCAGCTACTGCTGGAATTGGAACGAGTGGTATTAGTGAGTTTTCGGATCCGGATGTCGCAAGTGTGACTGTGGGTACAACAACTTCGAATTATCAAAATTTTGATGATGCTTTTGATGCGTGGAAAGATGCTCAAGGAACAGCTACCCTTACGCTTTTGGATAATTGTAGAGGCACTGCGCCTGAAACATATCAACTTCAAACGTCAGGAAATCATATTCTTGATCTTAATGGCAAGACACTTACACTAGCTACCTCTATTGATGCTTTTGTATATGAGCTTACCATTCAGGATAGCGCTTCGGGCGGTGTTCTGATGATAAATACAACTAACACATATGCGATAGAGGTTGGCAAGGGTGGACCTAAAACGGGTACACTGACGATAGCCGGAGGTAAAATTACCACCAGCAGCAGTAACCTTAATGGTGTAATGGTGAATGGAATATGCAAGATGTCAGGTGGAGAAGTTACCGGTTTCAAAGATGGTGTAACTGTATCCGCAAATGCAGATTCATTCCAGGTAAGCGGAACAGCAAAAGTTTCCGGAAATAACAGAAATGTTTATCTGGGAACCGGAAAGAAGATCACAATAAGCGGTCCGATGTCTACAGGTGCTGAAATCAAGGTTACGACCGAGGAAGAACCTGTAAAAGACCACGACGTAATATTTGCCACAAAGGATGGCAACGTTGATATTTATCAATCTAAAGATTTCTTCGTAAGCGATTATGCAGACAAGTACTTTACTATAGTTGAGGGACCGAATCTTAAGTTCTCAGTAGATAGGCCCCTTCCAACACACAAGCATGATGAAGGAACTCCCGGAGCAGGCGTGGATTTCAATCCTTGGATTGCAACAGATTCCATGCCTACTGCAGCAGGTAACTACTACCTGACAGTAGATGTAAATCAGTCATCCACATGGACTCTTCCTGAAGGAACGGTTAACCTCTGTCTTGCAGGGCACGATGTTTCTATGGGACATGCAGTTGTTGGAAATGGTTCGACGCTTAACATTTATGCCTGCGAAGCCGGCGGCTTCAAACCGGCAGCAAACGCAGCCAATGCTTTTGAAGTGTCAGGCGGAACCGTTAATATGTATGGCGGAACGATCACAGGCTTTAGCACATCAGGTAACGGCGGCGGTGTAAGTATTACTTCCGGCGGTACATTCAATATGTATGGCGGATCTATCAGTAACAACACAGCATCGGATGGTGGCGGTGTATTTGTGGGATCCGATGCGGGTGGATTTACCGTAAGCGGAAATGTAAATATTACAGGTAACAAGAGCGGCAATGCTGACAACAATGTCAGCATCAACCCTTCGAGTAAGAAGATCAGCGTTGTTTCAGCACTTAGTGATATTGCAAGGATCGGTTTGAGCGTTAAGGAGTCTGGAGTATTTACGAGTGGTCTTTCCGGAAAGGGAAGTATCTCAAACTTTAGCGCCGACAACAATCAGTTCATTTTATCGCTTACAGATGGAGGAGAGGCACAGCTGGATCAGGCGGGAATCAGTCTTGATAAGGACAAGCTGACTCTTAAGATTGATGAAGAACAGCAGTTGGCAGCTACAACAATACCTTCTGCTGCAGAAGTAACATGGATCAGCAGCGCAGAGGGTACAGTGACAGTTGACGCCACTGGTAAGGTAAAAGCTAAAGCGCCTGGGGATGCAGTCATAACAGCAAAGATTACGGTAGCGGGACAAGACTATACCGCATCCTGTACAGTGACAGTTCTTCCGAGCATCACCATTGATCCGACAAGCCTTGCTATGATACCCGAACAGGAAAAGACAATAACCGCTTCAACCATACCATCTGGTGCAACAGTAATATGGACTAGCAGCGACGAATCAACAGCAAGAGTTGACACAACAGGTAAGGTAACAGCTTTAAAAGAAGGAACGGCTACAATCACCGCTTCTGTTGATGGGGCAGCAATCCCTGTTACTGCACAATGTGCTGTTACTATTGGAACCACACCGAGCGTAAGGCCAAACAAGGATACACTGGATCTTAGGATTGGAGAAGAAGAAACACTTACCGCTACCACTATTCCTGAGACTGCAGCTGTTACATGGATCAGCTCAAATCCTGAGGTGGCTACCGTCAGCGAGAGTGGCACAGTTAAGGCAATAGGAACAGGAAATGCCACAATAACAGCCAAGATAACCGTGGAGGGCATTGACTTTCAGGGGACATGTGCGGTTAATGTTACCCCTCAGCCAGTTACTCCAAGTGTGAGTGTTTCTCCAAGCTCACTTGTTCTTCAGGTGGGAACAGAAAGACAGATAGAGGTAACAACAGTTCCGGCAGGTGCACGCGTTACATTCACCAGCAGCAATCCGGCGGCTGCATCTGTAAGTGAAAATGGAGTAATCGCTTCAAATTCAGAAGGTGATGCTATCATTACAGCATCTATCACGGTAGATAATGTTGAGTATTCTGCAACATGTATGGTTTCAGTTAGATATGAACCTGTTACCCCGACTGTGAAATTGTATCCACCGGCACTTACTATTACAATGGGAAACAGTAGACGGCTTGAGGTAACAACAGTTCCTGCAAATGTTCCTGTGACATTTGCATCAACCAATACTGAAGTAGCAAGTGTTGATAGTAATGGATTAATCACTGCCAACCAGGAAGGTGAAGCTATAATTACAGGAACTATCCTGGTGAATAATATTATGTATATAGGAACCTGTTCAGTAACAGTTGATTCAGGAGGAGGACAAGCGCAGACTGTTGTAGTTCCACAGGAACTTACGGAGGCATCTCTTTCACCAGGAATCAGAAATAGATACGGAACAGTACAGCAGGTTGTGCTTAAGCTTGAAGAAAGTGTGGGATTAGCACCGGGTACTCAGAACAGGGTTGTGTACGATGCGCAGGTGCTTATCATTGAAAACGGCCATCTAAGACCGGCTACAACAGCTGATATTCCGCCTGAGGGGCTTGAGGCGACATTCTCATATCCTGACGGGACCAGCATGCTTGGCAACCGGTTTGACGGGGCACATATGATAGGCGATGCATCCGGTGGATATCAGGCCGGCGATATTGAGCATTTACAATTTGTTCCTGGACCTGATGGTCTGTTTACAAGGATGCATGGGCTTTCACCAGTGATCATAACATGGTCAACCGTTACACCATCTGAACCAGATGAGATTGACAGACATGTTCACGTTTATGAATGGGATACGATCCAGGCTACAGCAGATCAGGACGGCGAGATGAGATATCAGTGCCGCATCTGCGGGGACATTCAGACCAGAGTTCCAATCACTGCTTACTACGTATTCAATAAAGAGACAACTGAGAAGATCAGAAAAGCTAAGCAGGGGGAAACGGTCAAGATTGAGACTGCAAGATGGATTTCCTTCCACAAGATGGTAATGCAGGCGCTTTCTGAGAGACCTGACGTAACCCTTGAAGTAAGCTTCCTTGACGAAGGCCATAAGGGAACAAGAAAAACATTTACTATCCCGGCAGGAACTGACGTTATGTCGCTGGTAGATGATAAGGGATTTGCGGGATTCATATTCCTTACAAACAAGTTTGGTAATTGATATAAAGGTATAAAAAACAGCTATGAGCCATTTTGACTCATAGCTGTTTTAATTATCAGTTTTTACTCAACGCTTTCCTTCATTGAGTAAGGCATTGCAGTTGCATCAGGGCGCTTCATGTTGTCATAGCGCTTAACCATCAGAGGCTCCCAAATGTAGAACAGGAACTTTCCATCAAGGTCAAAATAGAATACGGCGAACAGGATGCCGTAAATAAGGGCTGCAATCCTGAAGATCTTGAAAAATACTTTTAAAATTTTGTTCATAATAAACTCCCTTTTATTACCAGCTGGCTCCGTCATCGAAATCAAGCAGTGAAGGATCCAGAGGCTCCTCGCGCATTACAGTTGTCATGTAATCATTGATGATGTCACGGATCTCTGCGCGGGATACAGTTCTCTTATCCGGAAGAGCGTGAGGAACCCAGATAGCATGAATGTTACGCTTTCTGAACTCATCCTCGAATACACCGTGGATACCCTGCATTCCTTTGCACTGGAGCTGGTCATACATGATAACCATGTCGCAGTTGAATCTCTCCATGTAATCAAACAGTGAGAGGATGTGCTCATGTCCACCAACGGCCATGGCACGCATAGGTGCTTTCTCATTGAACCAGGACAGATCCTCAAGAGCGTGCTCATAAGTGTCTGTTCTGAGGTACTGGTCAAACATAAGTGAATCCATGTTGATAACGCAGTTGATACCCCAGCAGTTGTAAGCCCATGTGCACCAGTGTGAGTAGTAAAGAGGTGCGCAGCTCCATGCGATTGCACGGTGTCTGGTCTTGGGGAAGGTCTCGATCTTGTTCTTTACGCACTTGTCCATGATGCGCTTTACATGTGCATCCATCTCGTGCCAGATCGGTCTGTCACCATCCTGTGAGTAGTAGATTCTGTAAAGAGCCTGAGCAACACCATTGATAGGATAGTAAGGTGTTTTGGCTGCAACGTCCCATTTCTCCCACTCGAACTCGGTGAGCTTGTTGAAGTTCTGTGCGTGCTCAACGTAAAGATCCCAGTTCATCTTGATGCCAAAGTTCTCTTCTACGAACTTCCATGCACCCTCGATTTCCTTCTGGCAGTGCTCCTGAACAAGAGGATCATCATAGCGCATAGGCTGTGGCATAGCGTACAGAGGACGATTGAGGAACCAGTCCTGAAGTACTGAAGTAGCAACTGATCCGTCGCAGGCTTCGTTGGTTGTGAGCATAACCGGGCTGTAATCCGGATAATCATCGTGTACAAAAAGTCCGTACTCAGCCTGACACATCGGGCATGGATCTGAAGGAAGTCCGATGGACTGTGCTGCGTCGATATAGTTGAGAACAGTGTGGCTGTTTACGTGTACTGATACGAAGTAAGGGATCATCTCAAGAGCTACATCGTCCAGCTGATCTCTCCAGCCGTAGAAGATATTGCCGCTGAGTGTTTCGTTGTGGGCAATTGTCTTTTTCCAGAGCTCGTTCTCGTCGCCGCCGTGGATCTTCTTGTCGGCTTCGAACATTCTCATGAACTGTCTGATGGTCTCACTTACCATTCCGCGGTAGTGCCATGCGGAAGCCTTAAGAGCCTCGCCTCTTGCACCTTCAAGTCCTCTGTCGAACCAGTGCATAACTGAAAGATAGGTCTGTCCCATCCAGCGGTATCTCATGGTACCCTTTGCGAAATCAACGATTCCCTGAGGGCCGCCGCCGTACTTCATGATATCTGTAACCATGTGTGCGTAGTTGTAAAGCCAGATCATGTTGAAGTAGTACATGGTATCCGGAACTCCGCGCCACTCACGGTGCTTGTATAGACCGGTGTTTCCAACGTAGAGATCACCGAGGCGTCTCTCCTCATGGGGCTTGCCGTACCAGAAGTCCCTGGCCATCTTCTTGATGTCTTTTGGCTTATTCTTTTCTTCCGGGCTCTTTTCTACTACAAAGAGCTCACGGTATTTTGCTCTTATATCTCCTAAGCTAAAACTCATTCCTTAGAGCCCTCCTTCTGCAGATTTTTAAGCTCAATGCTCTCAACGAACGCCTGGAAACGTGTTCTGAGCTGTCCAACGGCGTTGTTGACATATTCTCTCTCGATGGAACATACAGGAATACCGAAGTCTCTTGGGATAACGACAGTGTCGATGGTTCTCTCGTAGCTCCAGTATTCGCAGAATTTCATCTGTGTAACAATAATGGCGTCAGCATTGTACTCTTTTGCGATATCTGCAAGGTACTGTTTGCGCTCACGCATAATGTGCTGATCCATGAAACGAGGACACTGGCTGGTCTCGAGGTAGTGACGGGCAATGGCGCGAAGAGGTGTCTCGCCTTCCTTAACAACTATCTCTTCACGGCCCGGAAGTGATCCGTAGCAGTGTCTGTCGGCAACTACTAAAGCGCCGCATTCCTCGACGAGTTTAACAAAGTCCGGATCGTCCATCTCGGAGCCTGCAAGAACAACCTTGATCCTGTAGTTCTTTTTAGCGTCGGGCTTTCTGGTCTGGAGCTGCTTGGCGATGTCCTTAAGCTTGTCAATGATAAGGTACTTAGGACAAACCTGAGATGCGATCTGGATGATGGAGAACTCCCAGCCTGTGATGGTGGGATTGTCCAGCTTCCTGTAGCTGCCGATCTCTGTGATAAGACGGCAAACCTCGTTGTGCTCTTCAATAGCCTTCATGATAGCTTCGTCGCTGGTGTCAATTCCAAACTTTTCAGAGAGCTTATCAAGAACGTGAGCACGAAGCTGCTTCTCATAATGATCAATTGAGTTTTCATTCTTTTTGAAAGGAACATCGGTGAACTCACAGAAGAAGTCAGGGTTCTTGATGATGTCCATCAGCTGCAGGTGTTCCTGGAATCTACAGGTAACAGTGCAGGTTTCTGTTGCCATCTGAGCGTCTATAAAGTTAAATCCTCCTTCAAGAGCTCTTTCTAACAGGCAACGTCCGTACATGCAGGTACGGTTTGACATGTAGTAGGTAGCCATATCCGGCGATCCACTACGGGGAGCACGAAGACGCACAGAAAAACAGCCCGGGAGGTTAAGCAGTGCTTCTGGCATAAAATAACAGGTGTAACCCAGAGCACGCTTGCCGTCAGCTTTTGCCTGACGAACCAGCGGGTTGTTAGCTTCCTGCAAAAGGTCTTCGAGCTCAAAAATGTGCACGAGATCTTTCATTTATTTGTTTCTCCTTTAGATTAAAAAAGCAAAATTGTCAGACGACAATTTGCCTTATGTTAGTTTTAGTAAAGCTATGATATCACAGATTAAAAAAAGTTAAAAGAATATTATATTGAGTCTTGATGAAATTTTTCTATCCATTATAATGAAGAGGGGATAAACTAGGAAATACTAGGGGGATTTATGGCAAACAATACCGTAGTAATCGCACTAGCGGGCAAAGGCGGCGTTGGCAAGACGTCACTTTCGTCTGCTATTGTTCGACTTTTAACTGAAAAAAGACCCGACGCTAAGATCCTGGCTATCGATGCAGATCCCGCGGTGGGTCTTTCTGTTGCGCTCGGAGTTGAAGTGACAGAGACTCTCGATCAGATCCGCAAGAGAGTAGCAGAGGACGTAACAGGCAAACTTAAGGATACTCAGGACATTCTTGCTGAGGCCAAATTCAGGCTTTACGACGCAATGGCCGAGCAGAGAGGCTTCGCTTTTCTGGCCATCGGAAGACCTGAAGCAGCCGGATGCTACTGCGCCATCAACACATATCTCAAGAAGGTCATCGAAATGCTCGTTGATGACTTTGACTATGTGGTGATCGACGGAGAGGCCGGTATCGAGCAGATCAACAGACGAGTTCTTGAAAAGGTAACTCATCTCATCTGCGTATCGGACCAGAGCAAGAAGGGACTTAGGATCATAGAGACCATCAAGGACGTGGCTAATGAACTTGTCATGTACGATGAGATTGGTCTGATCGTTAACAGGGCGTTATTTCCAGAGCGTCTTGTTGAGACCGAGATTGGCGGAGTGAAGATCGTATCAGTGATACCTCAGGACGATGTCATGACCGAGAACGATGTGGAGGGCAGAAACATCTTCGAACTGCCACAGGATGCTGGAATATTAAAGGGCGCTGATACTGCTCTTAAGAATTTAAAAATTTATTAAAGGCATAGAAAGGAGGTAACCGTGCAGGATTTAAAACATCTTATTACATTTGAGAATCTCTTGGATGACGCTGCCAATGACCTGGTCAAGGAAGCTCAGGCAGAAGGCCAGTATGCCATCGGATACACCTGTTACCACATGCCGGAGGTATTGCTGAACGTTGACAATTGCTTTTCAACCCGTATGCGTGCTCCGCGTACAGGTTCTATAGACATTTCTACTTATTATATGTCTAATTATACCTGCGAGTTTTCAAGAGCTCTTTTAGAGAGAGGGATTGAGGGCGGATATGAATACCTTGATGGTATTGCAGGTGTTGATGCATGCTCAGCCATGAACAGATGCTACGAGCATATAGAAGTTCTTGGCTGCAACAAGAAGCCGCATTTCTTCGTAACTCACACCGATGTTCCCTACAAGGTAGAGGACTTCAACGTGGATCAGGTTGCAATACAGATGCGCACCAGAGTTCTCGATGTCATGCACGAAAAACTCGGTACCGACGTATCGGACGAGGCAATCAGAAAGGCAGTGGAGGAGCACAACGAGCTGTGCAGAGTCATCACTGAAATAGGCAACTTCAGGAAACTGGAGAATCCGCCTGTTACAGGATATGAATTCCATGTAATCTCACTGGTAAGCTACTGCTGCCCAACAGCCAAGATTCTTCCTCTTCTCAAGGAGACTCTGGCAGAGATCAAAAAGAGAAAGCCCGACCCTAAGCCATGGTATAGAGCAAGGGTGGCTGTTGTGGGATCAGAGATCGATGACCTTGATTTCACAAGACTTCTCGAGGAATCAGGAGCAATGGTTGTAGCAGACAGATACTGTTATGGTTCATTCCCCGGAAGAGAGGAGATCAAGCTTAACGACGACGAAGATATTGTTAAGCAGATCGCAAGACACTACATGCTGACTTCAGAGTGCCCAAGATACATGGCAGATGAGAAGGTTCAGCAGAGAAGAGACACCGCCGACAGACTTGCAAAAGAGTATGGCGCCGACGGAATCATCTATGAGCAGATGAAGTACTGTGACTTCTGGGCATTTGAGAGACCTCTTGCCAGCCACATCCTCACAGAGGAATACGGATGGCCTACACTCTCCATCGACAGATCTTACAACGTACACAATTCAGGACAGCTCAGGACCCGTTTCCAGGCATTTGTTGAGGCGCTGGAGATCAAACGCATCAGAAATAATGCCAAGAATCAGGAGGTGTCTGTATGAAATATATAGATCCTAAATTCTTTCGAATGAAAGACCATATAGACTGGAAAGCCCAGGCTGAAAACATGAAGGAGATTGCCGGAATCGTTGGCGAGCTGGTCAAGGAAACAGACTGGTCAGATGTTGCCAAGTCAGTCGGTGATGATGCCAAGGGACTTAAAAAGCGTCTCGAGCACGAGGTTGACCTTCTTAAGGGAATGTCTCCTGAAGAGGTAAAAGACCTTGTCATCAACGGTGAGAAACAGCTTGGTAAGCTCTACGCCAAGGGCAAGATGGCCACAGTAAGACGTGAGTGGAGAGGTGTCAAGGACACTGGAGTAGACTTCTTCGAGTGGACTAGAATGTGGGCAATGCTTCTGGCAACCTTCTCAAAAGACCTTGTTCCGGCCCTCATGGGAGCGACACATTACAGATGGATGATCTCATACTTCTGCTGCCACTCCTTCATGGACAAGAACACCATGGGTCTTAGAGGAAGAGCTCTCAAGATGCACCACGAACTCATTTATGCAATATTCAGATATGTTGCTGAGAACCTGGTTCTTCTTATGAAATCAGATGAGAGAGTTGGTAACTCAACTGACCTCTCCAAGAAGATAGTTCTTTTTGACGAGATGACAATGTCACAGATCATGGCAGGTTTCCCTGATCTGATCGGTATACCTTACCAGCTTATGCCTGTGTTCCTTCTCTCTGAGATTGACCAGCTGGCATGCATGCCTTACATTGATGCTATCGAGTCCTACGGACTTCCGTCAGATACATGCCCTGTTCCTACATCAGAGTGTGGTGCGGTAGTTGCTGATGCACTTCCACACATGGGAGCATGCTTCATTTCAAGCTCAATGCCTTGCGATGGTTCCGTAATGGCATCATCATATGCAACACGCAGATACAAGAACCTTCCTACATATCACCTGGCATTCCCGGTCAGATATGAAGATGAGACTCTTGTAGATGCTGCGGTAAAAGACATCCAGGGCTGCATTAAGTTTATCGAAGAGCAGACCGGCGCTAAGTGGAACTGGGATGCATACTTCACAGCAATGAAGAGGTTCAATGAAGAGACCAGGTATGAGCTCCAGAAATGGGAGATCAACCAGACTCCTAATCCACAGCTCATCGGACCATGCTACGAGCTGTTCCGCAAGTGGAACTACGAGATGGACGGAGGTCTTGATCCTCGAATCATGTCAACCTTCAAGAAGGTTGATAAGCTCATGCTCAAGGCTTACGAAGCTAAGGACGAGCCTTGGCGCGGCAAGATGAAATACAGAGCAATCGTATGGTCAGTACCTGCTCACTACTATGCTAACTTCTCTAACTGGATTGCAAACTGCTGGGGTGTAGATATCCTGGTTGAGATGGAGTCACTGAACTTCACAAGACCTCTTGAGACAGAGGACAAGGACAAGGCACTCAAGGATCTTGCAAGTCTCTATGAGAGAATGGTAATGAGACGCCACACAAACGGCGGTTACGACCACGTTGTAACAGAGCTTTGGAGACAGTGTGAGCTCTGGAATGTAGACTTTGTTCTTATGTATCAGCACGTATCCTGCAAGAACATGGCAACCGTTCAGGGTCTGTTCGAGGATCAGGCAAGGGAGAGAGGCATCAAGCTTCTTTGGGTCAGCCACGACCTTATGGATCCCAGAACTGTATCACGTAAGGATATGAGAGCAGAAGTTAATGAGTTCATGAGAACAGTTATGAAAGCAGAACCTGTTGATCCTTCATTACTTGATTTTGAAGACGATACAACTTGGTAATAAATGTAATAGTTTAATTTTAGGAGGATGTTTTAAAATGAAATACTTTGGTGGATGTGATGTGGGATCAACATATACAAAGGCTGTAATTGTTGATGAGACTGGCAAAATGGTTGCAGGAACAACCGTAAGAAGCAAGATCATTGCTCAGGAATCTGCAGAGCTGGCTATGGAAGAAGTTATCAGCCAGGTTAAGGATCTTACAAGCTCAAAGGATCTTGAGTACCTCATCGGTACAGGTTATGGACGTAACAAGGTTCCTTTTGCTGATGAGAACATTTCTGAGATCTCTTGCCACGCAATGGGTGTACACGTAACAAACCCTTCAGTTAAGGCTATCATCGATATCGGTGGTCAGGACGTTAAGGGTATCTCAATTGATACAGACGGAACAGTTAAGAACTTCGCCATGAACGATAAGTGCGCTGCTGGAACAGGACGTTTCTTCGAGGCTATGGCTCGTTCCTTCGAGATGAGCCTTGAGCAGTTTTCAAACCTTTCACTCTCAGCTAAGAACGTTATCCCGATCACAGCTCAGTGCACAGTTTTTGCTGAGTCAGAGGTTATCACTCTCGTTGGTGAAGGAAAGCCTATGGACGAGATCGCAGCAGGTATCGAGATGGCTGTTGCTAAGAGATGCTTTGTAATGTCCAAGAAGGCAGGAGCTACAGATTCAATCACTCTTACTGGTGGATGCGCTAAGAATGCAGGCCTTAAGGCTGCTATTGAGCAGGTTCTCAAGCTTAAGGTTGTAGAGCTTTCAATCGACCCTCAGCTCATGGGTGCCCTTGGTGCTGCTGAGTACGCAAGACAGAAAGGCCTTGCTAAGTAAGAAGTCAATGAAAGGACTTAAACAGGATGACTAAGTTTATAAAAATCATTCTCAAAATAGTTAAAATCCTTACCATTATCACAGGAGTACTCTTTGTTGTGTACTTCTGGAATCTTGACCAGAAGCTAATGGCTTGGGCATATACTTGGGTTAACAGGATTTTTGATCGCAAGAAAGCAGACATTAGATTCTGATCGGAGTATAGGTTATGAAGTTATATGATAGTTTGATCGATGCAACCATGACTGAGCTTTCAAAGGCTCAGGGCGTAAAGAGCTCTTTTGACGGGTTATCTGCATGGAAGTGCCTTGATAACTCAGAGTTTATTATGCAAAGAGATGCTGCCCTTGAGCTTGGTGGAGCGGGAATGCCTTCGGTTAATTACACCTGTGTAACTACTTCCGGCAAGGTCACCGAGGATGAGGTTATTGTATATGGCAATGATATCAACCAGATCAGTGGTGATACAGCATTTGCCAGGATCGTAATCCTTGAGACCGGGGACCTTGGAGAGGAACAGGACCAGGAGAAGGCTTTCCAGGCCATCAGAAACCTTGAGTTTGTAAGGTACCACGTATTCCCGGAAGGCTACATGGTAAGGGTTTCTTCCCAGAGCAATCAGGAACAGGTTCGCATCAGCAGCGATGCAAGAAATAAAGGGATCAGCTTTGCAAAAGTTGGAGCTGCCTACATCGCAAAATATAAAGAGCTTGACCTTGTCAAGAATGTAAGGGTTATCTTTATAACCCGGAAGGAACTAGTTGAGACTCTTATGCCAAACGCAGACAAAGTCGATGCTATCACCAGAACGCTCACACACATCCTGGACGGAATGCCAACTGACTGCGGTCACTGCAGCATGAAGCCGGTATGTGATGAGGTTGAGGGAATGCGCGAGCTGCATCTTGGCAAGAAAAAGAAATAATCATCACGAAAGGAAAGAAGCTCAATGAAACAGGAATATGAATCACTGTTTACCCCGTGGAAGATCGGAAATCTTGAGATCAAGAACAGAATAGTCCTGGCACCTATGGGCGGCACATGTATCTTTGGATGGATGGAGCCCGGCGGAAGTCACTTCGACAAGGAAGCTGCCAGACTTCTTCTCAAGATCGCCAAGCATGACTGCGGCCTGGTAATTCCGGGTATCGCACCCGTAAGGGACATGCTGGGCGGAAAGTGGCTCTATCAGAACAAGCGCAAGTTCAAAGAGCTTGCAGGCTTCATGGATGAGATCCACGCAACAGGAGCTAAGATGTTTGTACAGATGACAGCCGGATTCGGAAGGTCTTTTGCCATAACACCTGCTCTTGAAATGCTTGCAAAAAACAAGGCTCTTGGCACAGTTGCCAAGCCTTACATTGATCCTGTGTACCTTACAGCAGCTCCTTCAGCGCTCCCAAACCGCTGGGATGAGAACCTGATCACTCGTCCTCTTACAGAGAAAGAGATCAAGGACATCATCTTCGCTTTCGGAGAGACAGCAAGACTGTGTAAGGAAGCAGGCGTTGACGGTGTTGAGGTTCACGCTGTTCACGAGGGATACCTTCTTGATCAGTTTACCTTAAAGTACACCAACAGACGTACCGATGAGTACGGCGGATCCTTTGAGAACAGATACCGCTTTGCTGTTGAGATCGTAAAAGAGATCAAGGCAAAATGCGGAGAGGATTTCCCTGTATCACTTAGATACTCAGTAAGATCCATGACCAAGGCATTCCAGTATGGTGCTATGCCCGGTGAGGATTTCGAGGAAATCGGAAGAGATATGGAAGAGTCAGAGCGCGCAGCCAAGTATCTCCAGGATGCAGGCTACGACATGCTCAACTGCGACAATGGTACCTACGATGCATGGTACTGGGCACATCCACCGCAGTACATGCCACAGAACTGCAACCTTGCTGATGTAGAGCACATCAAGAAGTTTGTAGACATCCCTGTAGTATGTGCAGGTAAGATGGAGCCAGACGTTGGAGCAGCAGCTATCCGCGATGGCGGAATCGATGCTATGGCTGTAGGAAGACAGTTCCTTGCAGATCCCAAGTGGGTATCCAAGCTTAAGAGAGGCATGGAGGACGAGATCCGTCCATGTATCTGCTGTCATTCAGCATGCTTCAACCTTTCAAAGCACAACGGAACAGCAAACAGCCAGGATCTTTCAGAGTCAGCAGGAATGTGCAAGTGCGCGGTTAACCCTCGCAGCATGCAGTCCAAGAAGTATAAGGTTAAGCCCACCAGCGATCCTAAGAGAGTTGCCATCATCGGCGGCGGCGTAGGCGGTATGGAGGCAGCAAGAATACTTGCTCTTCGTGGACATCAGCCTGAGATTTATGAGAAGACCAGTGAGCTTGGCGGCGTATTCATCGCAGCAGCAGCTCCTGAGTTCAAAGAGAAGGACAAACAGCTCATTGAGTGGCAGAAGCGCCAGCTTAACAAGCTCGGTGTCAAGATCCACTTCAACTACGAAGTAAGACCTGATTCACTTCCTTCAGCTGATGAATACATCATCGCTACAGGTGCTGAGGCCAACAGGATCCCGATCCCCGGCGCAGCTGAGTATGCAATGGATGCAACAGATTACCTCCTTGGCAAGAAGTCAGTTGGTAAGGATGTTGTTATCATCGGTGGCGGACTTACAGGTTGTGAGATCGCACTTGACCTGTTCAGAAAGGGCAAGAATCCTCAGATCGTAGAGATGAAGGAAGACCTTATTGCCGTTAAGAATATGTGTCTTGCAAACACCAGCTACCTTCGTGACTGCTTTAAGACCAACAAGGTGCCTGTATACTTAAAGGCAGGTGTTAAGCAGATCAACGAGAACAGTGTAGAGATCAACTTGAACGATGGAACAACAGCTACACTGCCTGCAGATAACGTTATCATGTCAGTTGGATATCATCCTACACCACTTCTTCAGGCTGCTAAGAATGTACATCTTCTTGGTGACTGTCAGAAGGTTGGTAACATCCGCTCAGCTATTTGGGGCGCTTGGGATATCGCCATGAACATCTGATAAAATAAGACAAATAAAGACCCTCTCCAGACAAGCTTGCTTGTTATGGGGAGGGTCTTTTTGCTGTCAACATTTTGTTTTTTTACAATCTGGCGTGTATTCCCAGTTCCTCGTGCATTTTTCGTTTCATTTCATACATTCTCTGATCTGCCAACAGATATACCTCGTGTGATAAGGTGCCTTCCGGGCACTCATGCCTGAAGGCATATCCTGTGGCAACACTTCTCTGGTACTCTGAGTATAGTGCATTCATCACATTGAGGGCACTGGTCATTCGACTGAGAAGTGCGGTAATATCTTTTTCGCTGGAATCTTCTATGATGACCAGGAACTCATCCCCGCCTATTCGGGCACAGAAACCTACATCTTCAAAAGTCGCAGTCAGTACCTTGGCAAAGTCCCTGATGTACTTATCGCCGGATGGATGACCAAAATTGTCGTTTACGCTTTTAAGACCATTTAAGTCTACACTTATTATGCAGTAATCAAGATTGCCTGTGTTGAGATCTTCAAGCACCTTATCAGCCCTTGCTCTGTTGGGCAGGTTGGTAAGTCCATCGGCATAAGCCAGGTGGTTGAGGGATGCAAACTCTTTTCGCTGAGCATATGCATTTGTGATAAATAGCAGGTAATTTGCCAGCTGACAGAGCACAAATAAAAGACAACCGGTGTCGATTATTACAATACTGAGGAAGTTGCTGGTCTTTATGTGCATAGTCTCCAGCTGATATATCACAAGGTGAAGAATTTCGGCGACAGCAAAGGCAACCACGCCAACCATCTGGATCATTCCTGAGGTTGTCAGGTCTTTTTTCTTTAGATTTCTTATAAGGTAATAGATTATAAGTATAAATCCAAGAATACAAACGATATGATACATTTTCAGTGTGTCCCTAAGGTGTATGCCAAACCAGTAGTGCAGAACATACTGGGCCAGTGTCAGTCCTGAGGTGACAAATGCAGCTGCTATATACAGTTGCTTGTTCTCTATCTTCTGGATGAAGAACATCATCAGATAGCAGTAGGGAACAATTAGATATAACGTAAAATACTCAATCTGTGTCTCATATGGGGTGTAGATAAACGGTGAAAGAACACCATAGTATGTCATGATCCAGGCTGCGTTGTTCATGCAGAATACTGAACCAATGAGAAATGGCCTTATATCCGGAATCTGGCTTACAAAGAACAGATTGATGCAAAAGAAAGCAATGCCAAATACCATAAGGAACATGCCGGTGGCAATGATCATCATGTGTTCGTTGATAAACTGGCTCTCAATATCCGGCTGGCTTCCAAGCTTTGGTCCTGCCAGTGATTTGAAGGCACTCATTTCAGCTACCTTCATGACCATCTTAAGCTCTTTTCCCTGGTAATCTAATGGCAGTGTTATGAAGTGGTACATTTTGCCGAGGAATTGGTGGTTGTCGTATTGTTCCTGACCAAAATCAAAGACAAGCTCCCCGTCAACGTAGCACTTTAGTGTGGTATATCTGCTTCTGAAGAGAATGGCAGGGAAAGGAATCTCCCCAATATCAGGGAGGGTCCTGGTGATGGTGATGTCATCTCCGCGCTCCAGTTTCCTATCAAGCAGTTTATAAAAATCAAATAGATCGATATTTTCATGCACGCTGCCATTTATAGTGACTGTCCAGCCATCTTCAAGGGTGGTAATCGGGTAAGTTGGATCGAATCTGATACAGGAGCCGATAAGGAAACTTACAAACACTGCCATCAAACAGGAACATATAATTGCGAGGAGGCGTTTTTTATTCATTGCCGGCACCTCCTTTGCTTGTAATGTTTCCAAGGATGTCTTCATACAGACGGCCAAGCGTCTCCTTGTGGTGTTGATTCTTCATGGTGTACATACGCTGATCAGCAAGTAAATATACTTTCTGGGCACTTAATGTGCTCTTTACTTCTTTTTCGTTGCTGGCAGCATATCCCCAGGATGCGGAGAAACGAAGCTTGAGCTCCTGCTTGTTTCGATGCTCCATCAGATCCTCAAAACCGCGCAGATCTCTTTGGGTACGTTCTTCATCTATGAAAGGAAGCACGATAATAAATTCATCGCCGCCCATTCTGCCAATAAGGGATGCGTCTGTGAAGCTGTTTCTAAGTATTTCTGAAAAGCCACTCAGAAGCTTGTCGCCCTGATCATGGCCATAATTGTCGTTTGTGAATTTTAGATAATCCAGATCCATACTTATTATGGTAAAAGAGCCGCTAAGCTCCGCCAGAACCTGTTCACAGCGGGATCTGTTGGAAATGCCGGTGAGTGCATCACTGTAAGCAATGCCTTCAAGCTGGGCTTTTGCAGTGGATTCGTTTATGTATTCAATACAGTGGTAGAAAAAATTCAGCAGCAGGGTCATGATAAAAACAAGAGCGCCAAAGGTCATGAAATTGATATTGGCATTGGCCTCTCCGTTTTTAGAAAACTTCAATACGTTGAAGCTTACAATATCAATAAGTGAGCATACAAGGAATATGATAAGTCCGGTGATAAGTGTCTGGGTTGAAGTTACACCCTTTCTGGATTCTCCCTTTGCCCTATTGGCCCTGATGGCAGAAACCGTCAGGGAAACAATGACAAAAATGCCCTCCAGCAGGCCAAGAATATGCAGCCATGAGACAAATACGCAAATATGAATGATGTTAAGAAGGTGAAGGAGGGTTGTGCCAAGGCCAAAAATCAGGTTAAGGGCCATGAGAATAATCCCGGTTTTTTTGTAGACCGCCTGTCCGGCAGCTATAACGAAGCCCAGTATTGCTGCAGGTATAAGATACAGCGAGAAATACTCTGTAAAGGTATAAAAGTCAGGATTGTCTGACAGATACCAGAAGGAGTCATTGTAGCACAGTATATAGATTCCCATAAGAAGAGATGTCAGAGAGCTGAAGAAGATACTGAAATCCTTGAACTGGGAAAATGCCAAAAATGGTGAAAGGATCATAAGAAGGAAGCCTAAATGGCACAGATAGACGCCGATGATCATGTTCAGTCTCTTGGTCTGAACCAAATCATTTTTTATATCGTTGTATACTCCCAGTCTTATGGGGGAGAGACCTGAAAAGGCATTGTTCTCGTGGGCAGTGAGTTCTATCGTAAGCTCTTTTCCCTGAAAGCGATCAGGAAGCTGTACGAAGTTCTCCATCTTGGGCAGCATAAGTCCCTTTTCCACAAACTCATCTCCGAAAGTGTATATTTCATTTCCGTCCAGATACACCTTGACTGAAGAAAGGATGGATCTGAAATATATAGTTGCGGGATAAATATCTTCGTCAGGCAGGGTGCGCTTTAAGATGACCACATCATCCTTGTTGACGATACCAACGCTCTCGTTTGGAAGATCCTTGAGCTCCCATGTATTGAGCCCACGACTAATAGTCCAGCCGTCATCCAGCTGGACTACTTCGTGTTGCTTTGGTGTGAAAAATCTGTTTGAGCCAAGAAACAGCAGGAAAAATCCTACAAAGATTACTGCTGTCACTGACAAAAAAGCTGTGCGGATTTTATTTACTGTTGTCACAGTTTCATCAATCCTCCTGCTTTTTTATTAGTTAGAAATGACCGGAACTGCCTCCGTGTGAACTTCCGGAACTGCTGGTGTGTACCGAACTTCCGCCACCGCCTCTGGAGCCTGTATCCTTAGGCTTGGCAGTCTTGGTGAGGGTCTTGGTAACAAAGCGATCCTCGCTTCTGGAGAGTTTTACGCCATTGGGGTCCTGATAACCGCTGGCGCCGGCGTTCATTTTTACTGTTTTGAGATCTGACTTCATCACAAGGATAGGTAAAAGAGCTATTACCAGTCCGATGATTACGGAATAGACTGCAAAACGTGAGTAATCAGATTTTGTCCTGAGCTTGCCTGAATTCACATCATAGGGTGTTCCCTGGGAGTTGAGCTCTAAAAACTTGTCACAGTTTTTGGCATAGGTCTCGAAGGCGTCACTGTAATAACCTTCTTTTAGGTCCTCCATCATATGGTCGATCAGGTACTCCTGACCATAATCTGTAAAGGCCTGGATTGCTTCACCTTTGGTGCTAAAGCACCATCCTCTGTCGCCCATATCCAGCATAAAGAGGATTCCGCTGCCGTTATAATCAGCGCCAAAGCCGTTGTAATCGAAATAGTCATCGGCGTAGGCCTGAATATCGCTTCCGGCTGAATTGACGGTGAGACCGACAATGTTGCACTGCCACTTCTCGCTTATGCTGTCAAAGAGTTTTGAAAGAGTTTCCTCTTCATAGTCTGACAGAATATCAGCGTTATCAACAAGTCTTGGCATCTGTCTTGAAAATGGAACGGTGTTGCTGCTCCAAAGCTGATCAGCTGCCAGTACTCTTATAGGAAGTAAAAGTACAAAGAGATAGGCAAGAAGTAGTGCCAGGCTTAAGTTTCTTTGAACATTAAGTATTTTTTTCATGTTTGATTCCAATTAGTTTCAGCCGAACAGAGTGAACAGAAGATAAGCGATCAGGGAAGCTCCTGCAGCAATTGGGAAGTAGTATTTAAGTGCCTGAGTTATGCTGAAGGGAAGATTACCGACAAACTTACCGGTCTGGCCATTCATGGCAAACAGATAGTGACCATCTTTCCAGTTAGTGTTCAGAACATAAACCGGATAGAGGGCATATTTGGTATCTTCATTGCTTACGGAACAATTCTCGTGGTTTGGTGTCAGAGTAGCATACCCCACAATGGTATTTCTGAAATCCGCAATAACCGAGTTGGCCATTCTCTTGATTGCCCTGTCTCTGTCATCCTGAGAGCTTACGTTGTATTTGTTAGCAAGAAAACCTGCCAGATATCCCATGTTGAAGGGAACCATGGCTGACTGGTCAAAGGGCTCGATTGACTCCATAAGGTCATCGGGCATTTCTTTGGAACCATCCACGGGAACCCTCTCGAACCTTTCGGTTCCGGCTCTTACTACGTCATAATGGCTTGTCTCGGTGTAATTGTAGTCTGAGTCGCTCCAGGTTCTGACCTTGGTTGCCTTAAACGAAGCATCGTAGTTTTCAGTACCGCTGTAGAGCCAGAACGGTACATAGACACCCTTTATCTCTTCAATGTGGTTCTGGTCAAGAAAGACCTTAGGAACAAGCTTTTTGGATTTTACGTATGTTTTGTAAGCCTTCATAGCATCGTCCTTGGTCTTGGAAAAGGGGATGATGTAGTCAGGTGTAAACTTGCCTGTGAATTTTTCTTTTACAACAACGTTGTTGCTGCAGAAAGGACATTTCATGGAGCCAAGGGATTCTGTGGCAAGGATTTCTCCTCCACAAGAGCCGCAGCTGTATATGAACATCGGCTGCGAGCTGTCGTTCTCCTTCGAAGCGGGATTGGTGACATAATCGTCAGCTGCAACTCCCTCGGAGTTTGAATTGTGATTGGCTACATAGTCCTTTACATCAAATTCCGAATCACAGTAGGGACATTTGATCTTCTGTGTCTTCGGATTAAATTCCATTGCCCCGCCACAGGCGGGGCATTCATATTCGTGTAAAGCCATTTTAACCTCTAATCAGATTGTGTCAGTTAGGCCTTGGAGATCCGCAGTTTGTGCAGAAATTGCCGGTGTTAACGTTACCGCAGGAGCATGTCCAGCCTGCTGCAGGTCTCTTGGAACCACAGTTCTGGCAGAAGTTGCCTGTATTAACAGTGCCGCATGAGCATGTCCATGAGTCAGCTGAAGGAGCTGTCATCTGAGGCTGAGGAGCGGGCTGAGCCTGTGCCTGCTGCTGAGCGCCCATTGCGAAGAGCTGCTGTGCGTTCATTCCGCCTGCCTGCTGAGCCATGTTCATACCTGCAAATGCCATCATAGGGCCTGCTGCTGTATTCTTGGCTGCGTCCTGCATAGCCTGTGCCTGAGCACTGGCCAGTGTAGCTGCTGCCATATTAGGATTCTTAAGAGCGCCTGCTCTCTGGAGTTCCTTGATAGTTTTCTCATCTTCTTCGGAAGCATTGATCGAGCTGATACCGAAGCTGCTGATCTTGATACCATAGGTTCCTGTCCACTTCTTGGAAAGGACATCATTGAGAACATCTGCAATCTCTGTTGTGTGTCCTGGAAGTGCACTGTAGCGGATGCCCATCTCTGAGATCTTGGCGAATGTAGGCTGAAGAGCGGTAAGGAGCTCACTCTTAAGCTGAGATTCGATCTGGTCTCTTCTGAACTCATCACTTACATTACCAACAATATTCTTGTAGAAAAGAATAGGATCAACGATCTTGTAGCTGTATTCACCATGGCAACGGATATCGATGTCCATGTCAAGGCCAACGTTTGTATCAACAACGCGGAAAGGAACAGGATTAACAGTTCCATACTTGTTGCCGATGATGTCCTTGGTGTTTACATAGTAAACTCTCTGATCTTTGGCAGCGCCACCGCCAAAGCTGACTCTCTTGGCGAATTCCTTGAAGGAATTAACGATATTCTCTCCAAGATCTCCATAGAAAATTGAAGGCTCTGTTGATGTGTCATAAACGAATTCACCTGCTTCTGCGCAGATCTCAGTGATCTGTCCCTGATCAACAAGGATCATACACTGACCTTCGTTAACGGCTACGATTGAGCCATTGGAAATGATGTTTTCATTTCCCTTTCCCTGTTTCTTTTTTGCCTTTGTTAGAAGCACGTCTGAGGTAAGTGACTCACAATAGAAGTAATCTCTCCACTGATCAGAAAGAACACTGCCACCTGCTGAGAGTGCTGCTGAAATAAGCCCCATAACTATCTCCTTTCATACAAAAAATCATTTGTTTTTATTCCGAAATTAAAATAACCTCGGTACCTTATATTTTCTCACATTTGAAGGGAAAATGCTATTACTTTATGCTAAACTAGTGGTATATGAGTACCAGGACAATCTCAGTAACCATAAATGAATACGGGAAACTCTACAGAGTCAATGCTGTTAGTGGGAGACAACTAAAAGACCTTTTGAGAACAGAGGGGATTTCCTTCTCGTTTCCCTGCTCGGGACGAGGGCGATGCGGAGGCTGTAAAGTTCGATTTTTAAAGGGCGTTCCGACCCCTTCAGCTGCGGATGAAGCTCTTTTGACGGCAAAAGAGCTCTCGGCGGGAGTAAGGCTTCTTTGCAGGGCCATAGTCCGTGAAGACTGCGAGGTTATGCTTGACTGCCGCGAGGAAGACATGGAGGCTCTGGTATCTGACGAGGGCAGGATTAAGGAGCTGGATGAAAAAAGAGCGTTGGAAAGCCGCTTTGCCATCGCTGTTGACCTTGGGACAACCACAATTGCAGCTGCTCTTGTGGTACAGGATGAAGACGATCCCACTCCGGTTCGCTTTGCGAGCTCTGTTAATCATCAGAGAAAATACGGTGCAGATGTGGTCTCAAGAATAGACGCAGCCGGGGGTGATACAATAGCACGTGATATGAATGCGCTGGTGATGGAGGATATAGCTCTTTTGATAAAAGAGCTTTTGGCCCCGGAGGAGGGCATTCAGATTCCGGTATCGAACCTTGACCGGATCACTATTGCGGGTAACACCACCATGCTTTATCTCCTGGAGGACAGGGACGTGTCGTGGCTTGGAAGATACCCTTATGGACCGGCTCCTTTCGGTCTTGGGATGGAGGTGACCGATGCCGGAGAGCTCTTTGAAGATTACGAAGGCGCACAGCTGACGATCATGCCGGGGATATCAGGGTTTGTGGGAGCAGATATTGTTTCAGGACTGTACTACCTGACGCAGAGTGGCGCGGATACAAAAGATGCACTGTTTGTGGACCTTGGAACCAATGGAGAGATGGCGTTTTTTGATGACGACAGGATCAGAGTGACCTCAACTGCAGCCGGACCTGTCTTTGAAGCGGGTGGAATATCCTGCGGAGTGGCCTCGATTCCGGGAGCTATCTGCCATGTGGAGCTATTTAGAGATGGCGGAGAGGTCCGCTGCAGATATGAGACCATAGGAGATCAGCCACCCATCGGCCTTTGTGGAACCGGTGTGATGGAGCTGGTGTCCGAGGCTGTCAGGGAAGGTATAATTGATGAAACAGGTCTTTTGACTGAAAGATACTTTGATGATGGCTTTCCTGTGACGGAAGACGGGACAGTCAGACTATTTCAAAGGGATATTAGAAATGTGCAGCTGGCCAAGGCGGCAATTTACACAGGTATTAAGGCACTGCTTGGCGGCAGGACACCGGGGGCTGTATACCTGGCCGGAGGTTTTGGCAGCCGGATCGACACCGGCAGGATAAAGAGCCTTAAGATGTTTCCGGAGGATTTTGATGGTAAAATTGTAGCTGTAGGAAACACCTCGCTAAAAGGCAGCGTTGTCTTTTCCCTGAAGGCCCTTATGGGCGAGAGCATGGAAGATGAAAGGCGGGTTCTGACGGATATTCCCGGAAGAGCACAGCTTGTGGAGCTGTCGGCGGCGGATGAGTTTGACAGCGATTTTGTGGATGCTATGAATTTTTAATATATCGGTAGATTGGAGGATAAGAAAATGATTGATGAGAGATGGGTTTTTAGAAAGGATGTCAAGGCAGAGGATCAGGGAAACGGTGTTGTAAGGCGCGTACTTGCTTACAGTAAGGATCTCATGTGTGTGGAGAATACCTTTGAGAAGGGAGCCGTGGGTGCGCTTCATCATCATCCCCACACCCAGATAACCTATATTGTCAGCGGCAAATTTGAGTTTGAGATAGATGGCGTCAAGAAGATCGTGGAGCCGGGAGATACCATGCTCAAGATGAACGATGTGGTTCACGGCTGCGTGTGTCTTGAAGCCGGAGTGCTGCTGGATATCTTTAACCCCATGAGAGAGGATTTTGTATGATCTGTGATACCTGTGCGAATTACGTGTACGATGATGACTGGGAGTGCTATACCTGCGTGGTGAACATGGACGAGGACGACTACGGCAGGATCATGGCCTCACAGGCCAAGGAATGCCCATATTATCAGGACGACGACGAGTATAAGGTCGTAAGACATCAAATGTAGAAGGTGAGATTATGAAGAAACCTGTTATAACAAAAGAATGTGTTGAAGAGGTAATTGACAAGAAGTTCTTAAGGGTCTTTGACCTTAAGCACACGGAGGGCAGGCATTACTACGATGCCACCAGAAGACCTCTTGAAAAGTTAGTTGCGCCCATGAGCGAGGATGAGTTTAAGAACATGCTTCCCGACGCCGTGAGCTGCGTTGTGATCGTAGAGCTTCCGGGCAAAGAGCCGCAGCTTCTTTTGTCCTATGAGTTCAGATATCCTGTGGGAAGATTTCTTCTTGGCGTACCGGCTGGTCTGATCGACCCTGAGGATGAGGCTGCAAAGAGCCCGTCCATTGAAACTGCAAAGAGAGAGATCCACGAGGAGACCGGAATAGTTGTTGATGAGGACAGGGACGATATCTTTGTGATAAATCCGCTGCTCTTTAGTACGCCGGGCATGACCGATGAGAGCAACGCCCTCGTCTGTGTGGTGCTTCGCCCT